>Ga0214544_1000097_pt1 | contig 116548 bp, 111 predicted proteins | sample CNSS3metaG_FD_160074 | JGI IMG/M metagenome (GOLD analysis project Ga0214544, IMG submission 160074) | Root nodule microbial communities from cowpea collected in UCLA plant growth center, Los Angeles, California, USA - CNSS3 | ecosystem: Host-associated > Plants > Roots > Nodule | place: USA...
TCGATCGAATCGGGCCAGGGATCGAGCCGCTCCCAAGCCTTGTTGATTTCTTCAAGTTCCTCCATGGGGAGAGCCGCGACGTCGAGCCCGACCTCCGCGAGGGCGGCCACGAGGTTCTCGAGGTTCAACTCGTTCAAAGGCACCCAAGGCCGCTTTCCAGACCTCACCGATTCCATTGCTGGCTCGTAAAGTGCTCGCCATCGGTCGGCGAATTCCGCCGGAGGAATTACGATGTGGCAGCCCTCGAGAAAAGGCGCGACCGCCCGCGCGACACCGGACCTCCAGTCGACCACTGTGCCGAACACGTCGAAGCCCAACAGTTTCACTTCGCTGAAATCTCGCTCCATGGCTTCACACCCTCGTTCGTCGCTATCCCGCCTCCGTAGCCGGAAAAACAACGAGCATTGTTGAGTTCCCCTTCGTTGAACGACGACCGCCGTTCACTCACCCCGCCAAAACGCCCTACAAATTCTGTTGACATCGCCAATCAATACATTAACGTATTCATTATCGAATGCAATATCACGCAATTCGATTTCGGGAGGATTGATATGAGCATTGAAATTTCAACGTCCATTCGCAGTCTCATGATGGTCGCCGCTGTGGCGCTGAGCGCGCCTTTTGCGCCGAACGCCTACGCAATCGACGTCACCCAGCAGATCAAGGAAATCGAGAATAGTCCCGCGGATGGCCCGAACGGCGAGAAGGCGGTCCTGGCGAGCGACCTCAAGCTGACGCCCGAAGAGATCGAGCAGATCAAGGCCAAGAACGCGACGGCCGCGATCGTCATGCACTATACGGCGTCGGATTGGGCCAAAGCCCAGATGGCGGGCCAGAAGAAGGCTCTCGACGAACTTGGCATTAAGATCATCGCGACCACCGACGCCGGCTATAAGGCCGAACAGCAGGTGGCCGACATCGAGAGCGTGATGGCGCTAAAACCCGACATCATCATCTCTGTCCCCGCGGAGCAGTCTGCGACGGCCGCGGCCTACAAGAAAGCCGCCGCCGCGGGCATCAAGATAGTGTTCCTCGACCAGGCGGCCGCCGGAATGAAACCGGGTGCCGACTATGTGAGTCTCGTGTCCTCCGACAATCGGGGCATGGGCAAGGTCGCGGCGCTGCTCATGGCCAAAGCCCTCAACGGCAAGGGTGAGATCGCTCTTATCCCGCATGCTTCCGACCTGTTCGCGACCAAAGAGCGCGTGGTGGGCTTCAAGGAAGCGATCGCCGCGTTCCCCGACATCAAGGTGGTGGACGAAAGCGGCGTCGGCGGCCCCGACTTCGCTGGCGAATCCGAGCGCATCGCCTCCGCGATGCTGACGGGCCATCCCACCCTCAACGGCCTCTGGGCTGTGTGGGACGTCCCAACCGAGGGCGTGCTCGCCGCGGCGCGCGCTGCCGGAGCATCTACAGATCTCGTGATCACCACCTGCGACCTCGGCGTCAACATCTCCCTCGACATGGCCAAGAACGGCTACGTCAAGGGGACGGGTTCGCAGCGGCCGTTCGGCGCGGGCTATGCGGAAGGCATCCTGGCGGGCTACGCCCTGCTTGGGAAGGAAGCGCCTCCCTATGTCGTCCTCCCCGCGCTTGCCGTGACTCGCGAGAATCTCATCGACGCTTGGCCCCAGTCGAACGGCGACCAGGCTCCCGACATCCTCGTGAAGGCCATGAACTGATCCAAAAGAAGTGGACGGCCGTCCGGCCGTCCACTTTGGAGGCGAGCCCCCATGACACAGCCCACGCAAACGCCGATCACGGCCCCGCGAGATGTCGCCGCGGTGAAGATGACCGACATCAAGAAATCCTACGGCGGCGTCCACGCACTCAAGGGCGTGAGCCTGACGATCCGTCCTGGCACGATCCACGCCCTGATTGGCGAAAATGGCGCGGGCAAATCCACTCTGCTCAAAATCTTGCAGGGGGTGGTAATTCCCACGGAAGGTTCGATAGAGGTCTTCGGCGAGCATCTGACGGCAGTCTCCCCGGAGAATTCCCGCAGGCTTGGGATCGGGATGATCTTCCAGGACCTGAGCCTCATCCCCACATTGACGATCGCGCAGAACATCTTCCTGAACCGCGAACCCCGCCGCATGTCCCTGTTAGTCGATGAGCGGCGGGAAGTCGAGGACGCGGCCAAGATCATCGGCGAACTGAATCTGAACGTCGATCCGAGGACGCGCGTCTTGGAGTTGAGCCCCGGGCAGGCGCAGCTCACCGAGATCGCGAAAGCCATCTCCCAGAAGGCGCGCGTCCTCATTCTCGACGAGCCGACGTCGGCATTGAGCGCGCAGGAAGTCGACATCCTTTTCAAGATGCTGCGCAAACTGACCGCGGACGGCACTGCGATCGTCTACGTCTCCCACCGCATGACCGAGATCATGACGATCGCGGACGAGATCACCATCCTGCGCGACGGCCAGAACGTCACGTCCGGCAACATCGCGGATTTCACGCTCGATACCATCGTCCAGAACATGGTCGGAAAGCGGGTGACGGGATTCGAGTACAAACCCCACGAGATCGACCGCGGCACCCAGCCCGCGCTGAAGGTGCGTTCCCTCTCGGGCAAGCACGGGAAGCCGAATGACGTCTCATTCGATCTCTACAGGGGCGAGGTTCTCGGTATCGCCGGGCTCATGGGGGCCGGACGGACCGAACTGGCGCGGGTGCTGTTCGGCGTGGATGCCAAGGCCGACGGCACGGTCGAACTCGACGGCAAGGTTCTCGAGTTTCGGTCGCCCGCCGAAGCCATCGAAGCCGGTATCGTGCTCGTGCCGGAAAGCCGTCATGACCAGGGTCTTGTCATCGAACATACCGTCGGACACAACCTCAGCCTTCCGCAATTGGCCCAACTCGCCAGCGGCCCGTTCCTCGATCGGCGGCGGGAGCGTGATCTCTCCGCGGAATTGATCTCGCGCTTGCGCATCAAGACCCCGGACGCCGATAACAAGGTCCGAAACCTTTCGGGCGGAAACCAACAGAAGATCGTCATCGCCAAGTGGCTTGCGACCGACCCATCCGTCGTCATCCTCGACGAGCCGACTGCGGGCGTCGACATCGGCTCCAAAGCGGAGATCGTCGAGTTGATCAGGAGCATCGCGAGCGGCGGAAAGTCCGTGATCGTGATCTCGTCGGAGCCCGCCGAGCTGTTGGCGACCAGCGACCGGATACTGGTGCTCAGCAACGGCCGCCTCGCGCGGGAGATCAGCCGATCAGAGATCGACGCCTGGGCAACCACGGAGGGCGACGAATCGCAGTCGAGCATGATCCGCGTGGAACTCGGCCTCCAGGTCGCCATCCAGAAAGCTAGTCAAAATGTCCATTGAAACAACCATCGTGAAAGCGGAGCCGCTCATGGCCACTTCATCGAAGCCTTGGTACGGCAACTGGCGCGACTACGTCGTCTACATCGGCTTCGTGGCGATTTTCATTGTCTTCGCCATCCTGCTCCATGACCGCGGGTTCCTGTCTCCGAACAACCTGCTGAATGTCCTGCGCCAGACGGCGATCATCGCCATCATGGCTATGGCCATGTCCTTCGTGCTCTCGGCGGGCGAAATCGATCTTTCGGTCGGCGCGATCGCGGGCCTCACTTCGGTGGTCGCGGGCATGGTGCTGATGCAATATGGCCTTGTGTTCGGCATCGTCGCGGGACTCTGCCTCGGACTTGTCGTTGGAGCCTTCAACGGAGCGCTGACGGCTTACCTCAACATACCCTCTTTCCTGGTCACGCTCGGTATGATGGGCATCGCCAGAGGTGTCGGCATGTGGGTGAGCGGCACCTCCCCCGTCCCCGTAATCGACGACACCTTCACCTACGCTTTTGGCTCCGGGAACATCGGACCCATCCCGGTCCTCGTGATCTGGGTCGTCGTTCTCGGCACCGTCGCGCATCTCGCGATCCGCAAGACCCCCTTCGGCCGCAAGGTCATGGCCGCGGGCGGCAATCCGGTCGCCGCACTTTACAGCGGCGTCAATGTGAGGCGCGTGAAGTTCCAGGTGCTGATGATCACCGGCGTAGCTGCGGCCATCGCGGGGATGCTCTACGCTGGCCGACTGCAGTCCGGCCGCTTCCAGCTCGGCGAAGGCGATGAGCTCTCGGTGATCGCGGCCGTCGTGCTGGGCGGCACCAGCCTCTTCGGGGGACGGGGGACGGTCGTCGGCTCAATCGTGGGCGCGCTCCTCATCGGCATCATCAACAACGGACTCATCCTCGGCGGCCTGGAATACAGCCAGCAGCTGATAGCGCGCGGGATGCTCATCATACTCGCCGTCGCCATCGGGCGCGGACGCTGAGATTCAAAGCGATTTGCAAGGAGAATGCACATGAGAGTTCTGGTCACTGGAGGAAGCGGCAAGTTGGGGCGCGCTACGATAAAGGATCTTCTCGAAAACGGACATGACGTCATCAATGCCGATACTGTCGAGCTTACGGACGCCCTCTGCCCCTTCGTGAAAGTCGATTTCGAGGATATGAAGGCGACGCTTGAAGCGATCACTGGCTACGATTGGGATCACAACCGCAAGACCGAAGCCGTGGTGCATCTCGCGGCGATCCCGATGCCTGGCCGGGTGCCACCGGCCGACGTCTTCCGGATCAACACAATGTCGACCTATAACGTGTTCGAGTCGTGCAGGCTTCTCGGCATCAAGAACGTGGTCTGGGCCTCTAGCGAGACCCTGCTTGGCATCCCATACACCATCAAGCCGGATTATTTCCCCGCCGACGAGGAATACGAGTCCCGCCCCGAGACCTCATACTCGCTCTCGAAACACCTCGGTGAGGAGATGGCGAAGCAGTACTGCCGTTGGGACAAGGACCTTAAGATCGTCTGCCTGCGCTTCTCGAACGTGATGGACGAAAGCGAGTATGCGGCCTTCCCTGATTTCGAGAACGATCCCGGCAGCCGCCGCTTCAACCTGTGGACCTACATCGACTCGCGCGACGGCGCACAGGCGATCCGCAAATCGTTGGAATGGGACGCCAAGGGGGCCGAGGTGTTCATCATCGCCAACGAAGACGGCGTGATGACCACTCCCAACGAAACCCTGGTCGAACGCTTCTATCCCGGCGTGCCGTTCAAGCGGGAGATCGGCCCGAACGAGACGTTGCTCTCTATTGAAAAAGCGAAATCTGTGCTGGGTTATAAACCGGAGCACGGCTGGCGTCGGTACGTCAGCTCGATGCGGTACTGAGGTGGACGAAATGGCCGCTGAGAAGGCGATTGAAGTGAGCGCAGAGATCAAGGACGAGGTCGCTGCCAAGACGATGACTGCTACGGCCCATCTGAAAATCCGTCAGTTGATCCTGGATAACAAATGGCCGCCGGGGTACCAGGCGACCGAGCAGGAGGTGGCGTCCATGTTGGGAATGAGCCGCACCCCGGTCCGGGAGGCATTGATGCGCCTCCAGCAGGACGGCCTGGTCTCCGTCGTCCCCCGGCACGGCATGCGTGTCCTGCCCGTCTCGCCATCGGACATGAAGGAAATCTACGACATCCTGACATCCCTCGAAAGCACCGCCGCCGAGCTGGCCGCGGCGCGCCACCTGACCGAGGAACAGCTCAAGGGCTTGGAGCGCGCGACGGCCGACATGGACAAGGCGCTCGAACGCGACGATCTCGACAGGTGGGCGCAAGCGGACGCCCGGTTCCACGAGCAACTACTCGAACTGAGCGGCAACAAGATGCTCAAGTCGGTGGTGCTCAACTTCATCGACCGCGCGCATCGCGTCCGGATGCTGACCCTCAAGATGCGGCCGAAACCCGTGAACTCCACGCGCGACCACGCGGAGCTCGTCAACGCCATACGAGCTGGTGACGTCGAGAAGGCGGGCACCATTCATCGCGAGCACAGGCGGCGCGCCGGCCGCGAGCTCTTGGACCTCCTCGAGCGCCTCGGCCTCAACCATCTCTGATTGGATCGAAAAATGACTATGAAGAATGACACGCTAACGATCGCCGTGCTTCCGGGCGACGGCATCGGCAGGGAAGTCATGCCCGCATGCCTGGAGCTCGTGAACGCCGCCACTACAATGGCTGGCGCTCCCGCCCTCGCGTTCCAAACCCACAACGCGGGTGCGCAGTACTATGCCGAAAGCGGCGACGCCCTTCCCGCCTCGACGCTCGAGGCCTGCCGTAAGTCAGACGCGATTCTGTTTGGGGCGATGGGCTGGCCCGACATCCGCTTTCCCGACGGCACGGAAATCATTCCGCAGCTCGACCTGCGCATGGAGCTTGGTCTCTTCGCCGGCGTTCGGCCAATCCGCTGGTTTCCGGGATTGCCTCGGGTCCTGACCGATCCCCGGGCCGAGCAGATCGACTTCGTATTGGTGCGCGAGCAGACCGAAGGGTTGTTCTACGCCCGCGGGCGGGGGGAAATCCGGAACGACGAAGAAGCCTACGACACCATGCAGATCACGCGGTCGGGAACGGAGCGCGTAACCGAGTTCGCCTTCGACATCGCGCGGCAGCGCAAGCGCCGCGGCAAGCCGGGCAACGTCACCTGCGTTGACAAGGCGAACGTCTTCCAGTCGATGGCTTTCTTCCGCAAGGTGTTCGACGAAGTGGCCGACCGCCATTCAGATCTCACAAAGGATCATGCCTATGTCGACGCTCTGGCCCTCAACATGGTCAAGAAGCCCTGGACCTTCGATGTACTCGTAACCGAGAACATGTTCGGCGACATCCTCTCCGATCTCGCCGCGGGACTGATCGGCGGCATGGGCATGGCTCCTTCGGCTGATATCGGTGACAAACACGGGCTGTTCCAGCCCGCGCATGGCACGGCACCGGACATTGCAGGCAAGGGCTGCGCGAATCCCAGCGCCATGTTCCTTTCGGCTGCGATGATGCTCGATTGGCTGGCGGCGAAGTTCGGCCAACCGACACTCGCGGACGCTGCTCGCCTCATGGAAGGCGCGGTGGAGCACACGCTCTCGACCAAGCTGGCCATCCCCATGGAGTACGGCGGCAACGCGAACTGCGCCGAGATGACCCGCTCGGTCATCTCCTCGCTCTCCGCGGCCCGAAAGGAGGTCGCATGACCCGCCCGCACACCGATGGCTATGTGGTCGTGGTGGAATTCCTCGTCCGCGGCGATTTCCTGAACCAATTTCGCGAGGCGATGGTGGAGAATGCCGCGACATCCCTGCGCGACGAGCCTGGCTGCTCAGTGTTCGACGTCTGCCAGGACTCCGAACAGCCCGAACGCATCCATCTGTACGAGGTTTACGGGAGCCGGGCGGATTTCGACTTCCATCTCAAGTCGGCGCACTTTCTTAGCTTCAACGAAGCCAGCCAACCATGGGTGCTTGAGAAGAAGGTTCAGACCTTTGAGCGCATCGCGGCAGCGAGCGGGGGCCATTGATGGCGGACGGTATCAAAGCGATCGTCTTCGACACGTTCGGCACGGTCGTTGACTGGCGTGGCTCTATCATTTCGGACCTCACGTCCTGGGGCGTGGAGCAAGGTCTGAACGTCGACTGGGCCGATGTGGTCGACCGCTGGCGCGACCGCTATAATCCGCAGAAATCCCGGGTCCGCTCGGGAGAGCTGCCTTGGACGAACCTCGACGAGCTACACTTCGACGCGTTGAAGTCTGTGTTCGAGGAGATGGGTCTGCCGCTTCTCGACGAAGCGCGGATGATGCACATCAACAAGGTCTGGCATCGTCTGAACGGCTGGCCGGACGCTTCTCGTGGGCTTCACCGCCTCAAGACGAAGTTCATCATCGGCCCGCTGTCGAACGCGAACGTCGCGATCCTGGTGAACATGGCCAAGCATGCGGACCTCCCGTGGGACAACGTGTTCTCGTGCGAGCTTTTCCAACACTACAAGCCCGACCCCGAAACCTATCTAGGGGTTTGCAAACTGCTCTACCTCGAACCGTCCGCGGTGATGATGTGCGCCGCCCACAATTACGACCTCGCGGCCGCGCGCGCGCTTGGCCTCAGAACCGCCTTCATCGCGCGTCCCAACGAATACGGTCCGGGTCAGATGACGGACCTCGAGGCGGAGCAAGATTGGGACTACGTCGCCGACGACCTCGAAGACCTGGCGCTCCGGCTTGGCTGCTAGAGCGGTTCCGGCTTTGACTGAATCGGAGGGGATTCCGTTTTAGTCCATATTGTGATTCAAGATGCTGGCTGGAGCGGAGGCCAGCATCTGATGACGCGACCGCTTTCGAACGATCTTCGTGAACGTGTTGTTGGTGCCATCGAGGCCGGCGAAAGCTGCCGATCAGTGGCGGCTCGTTTCGGCATTGCCGTGTCGTCTGGATGCGGGCGGCTCAAAAGCGAACCGTCGAGGAGACATGGCAACACCTCGGCAGCCTCGTCTCCTCAGTTCAACCCGACGAATGCAGCAACTACTTCGCCAATGCCGGATATGCTTCCGTTAAAACCTGAAACGCTCTAAAAGGAAGGTGGAAATGCAAACCTACAAGATGTTGATCGACGGCCAGTGGGTCGACGCGGCGCTCGGCGAGACGTTCGAGACCCGCAATCCCTATACTGGGGACGTCTGGGCAGCCATACCAAAGGGAACGAAGGAAGACGCTGAACGGGCGGTCGAGGCGGCGCATAAGGCTTTCACCGGCGGGCCTTGGCCCAAGCTCACCGCGAGCGACCGTGGCCACCTCCTCCGCCGCCTGGGCGACTTGATCGCGGAGAACGCCGAACGCCTCGCCCGCATCGAGGTGACGGACAACGGCAAACTCATCAACGAGATGCTGTTCCAGCTCAAGTATATCCCGCAGTGGTACTATTACTTCGGCGGCTTGGCGGACAAGATCGAGGGTGCGGTCATCCCTATCGACAAGCCCGAGACCTTCAACTACACCCGCAACGAGCCGCTGGGCGTCTGTGTCGGCATCACGCCCTGGAACTCCCCTCTCCTGCTTCTCTCCTACAAGTTGGCTCCCGCTCTCGCGGCGGGAAACACCTTCGTCGCAAAGCCCTCGGAGTTCACGTCGGCCTCGACGCTGGAATTTGCCAAGCTCGTTGAGCAGGCCGGGTTCCCCCCGGGCGTCTTCAATGTCGTCACGGGCTTCGGGGGCGACGTGGGCGAGACGCTGACGACCCATAAACACGTCGCGAAGATCGCGTTCACCGGAAGCGAAGGCACGGGGCGCAAGATTGGAGAGTTGGCCGCCCGGAACTTCAAGAAGGTCACGCTCGAGTTGGGCGGAAAGAGCCCGCACATCGTCTTCGCGGACGCTGAGATAGACAATGCCGTCAACGGCGTCATTTCGGGCATCTTCGCCGCCACGGGCCAGACCTGCATCGCGGGCTCGCGCCTCCTCGTCGAAAGCAAAATCCTTGATCAAGTCCTGGAGAAAGTCATAGCGCTCGCTAAGACGGCCCGAATGGGAGATCCGCTCTCGACCTCGACGCAGGTCGGTCCGGTTACGACGCCCCCCCAACTCGAGAAAATCCTGGGCTACATCGACATCGCCAAAGGCGAAGGCGCGGAGTGCCTCCTCGGCGGCGGACGCCCGTCCAATCCCGAGCTCGGCAAAGGCTGGTTCGTGGAGCCCACTATTTTCGCCGGCGTCCGGAATTCTATGCGTATCGCGCAGGAGGAAGTCTTCGGTCCGGTCCTCGCCGTCATTCCGTTCGACACCGAAGAAGAGGCGATCCATATCGCGAATGACACGAATTACGGGTTGGCCGCCGGCTTTTGGACTCAGGACATGCGCCGCATGCTGCGGGTCTCAGCTGCCATCCAGGCGGGCACGGTTTGGGTCAACACCTACCGGACCATCAGCTACATGTCACCGCTCGGTGGCTACAAACACTCGGGCATCGGCCGGGAGAACGGCATGGCGTCCATTCAGAACTACCTGCAGACCAAGAGCGTCATGATCTCCACAGCCGAGAGTGTCGCCAACCCGTTCATCATGAGGTGATGGGATGGAGAAGGATCGGAAGCTGCTGATCGGCTGCGTGGCGGACGACTTTACCGGAGCGACCGACGTCGCGGGCATTTTCGCCAAGAGCGGAATGAAGACCACGGTGCTCATCGACGTTCCCGATGAGGGACTTGAAGTCGATGCCGACGCGATCGTGGTGGCTCTCAAGACGAGGACCATCGATCCTTCCGACGCCGTCGCGCAATCCCTCGCGGCCTTGCGCTGGCTTCAACATCGGGGAGCGGCGAAGTTCTACTTCAAATACTGCTCCACCTTCGACTCCACCGAGCGGGGCAACATCGGTCCGGTATTGGACGCGATGCTCGCTGCGCTGGGGGGCGACTTCACGACCGCTTGCCCGGCCTTCCCGGCGAACGCCCGCACTATTTACAAGAGCAACCTCTTCGTCGGCGACATCCCGCTCAGCGAATCCGGCATGAAGAACCATCCGCTCACTCCGATGACGGATTCGAACCTGGTGCGGGTTCTCGCGCCGCAGACCTCGCACAAAGTCGCTGGGTGTTATCACGAGACGGTCAAGCAAGGCGTCGACGCGGTGCGTGCCTGGGTGTCGAAGGCGCGCGCGGACGGATACGGGGTCGCGGTTCTCGACGCCATGGACGACGCCGACCTTGAGGTTATCGCCGCCGCGTTCGACGACGCGCCCCTCCTCACGGGCGCTTCCGGTCTCGCATATGGACTTGCGAGGACGATGTTCGAAAGTGGTGCGGCGGCGGCGCGGGAGCCGGAACCCTCAACCCTCCCGGGAGGCTCCCGCGCCGTGATCTCCGGAAGCTGCTCTACCGCGACCAACGGCCAGGTTGAGCAGATGCTGCAGGACCATGAGGGCTTTCGCATTGACGTCGAGCAACTCGCCACAGGCCAAGACGTCGTCAAGGAAGCGCTGGATTGGGCCAAGGGCCGACTTGGACAAAAGCCCGTCCTATTCTACGCCACGGCTGCGCCCGACCAGGTGAAGGCGAACCAGGCGAAATTCGGGGTGGCTGAGGCAGGGACCATGGTCGAAGGTGCACTGTCCAAGATCGCCAAGCAACTCGTCGACAGGGGCGTCTCCGAGTTGATCGTCGCGGGTGGCGAAACGTCGGGTGCCGTCGTGAAATCTCTTGGGATCAAACAACTGGATATTGGAAACGAGATCGCACCCGGAGTTCCCTGGGTCAGCTCACCGACGGCGGCAGGCCGAATTTCGCTTGCGCTGAAGTCAGGGAACTTCGGCGCTCCCGACTTCTTCGTCCAAGCTTGGGACAAACTCTGATGGCTGCACCGTCCGAGGAAACCAAGACCCGCGACGATATCGTGCGGGCCGGAAAATCGATTTTCGACCGCGGCCTGACATTCGGTTCGACTGGCAACATAAGCGTGAAGATGTCGGATGGGCGGATGTTGATGACGCCCACGAATGCTTCGCTCGGAAGCCTCTTGCCTGAACGACTTTCGCTCTTTTCCGCGGAGGGCGTTCACCTCGGTGGAGACAAGCCCACCAAAGAGGCCTTCCTTCACCGCTGCATGTATTGCGCGCGGCCGCACGGCAAGGCCGTTGTCCACCTCCACTCAACATACTCGGTCGCGGTCAGTATACTGAAAGACGTCGATGAAAAGGATGTGCTGCCTGCCCTGACCGCCTATTACGTGATGCGGGTCGGCACCCTGCCTTTGGTGCCCTACTTCCGTCCCGGAGACGAGAAGCTGGCCACGGCGGTACAGGAAGCCGCTGCGACAAGCAACGCCGTCCTCATGGCGAACCACGGACCCGTCGTGGCTGGGAGGTCGCTCGAGGAGGCGCAGTACGCGACTGAGGAGCTGGAGGAAACTGCGAAACTATTCCTGATGCTTCAACGTCGGGAACTAAGACCGTTAACTCCGGCTCAGCGCGAAGAACTCACCAAGTCCATTTAGATACTCGGGCGTTGAGGGCGGCTTATCGGCGCGTTGAGGACATTTCCTTTTGGGAAGGCGCTGCAACGCCTGTTGGGTCAGGATTGATCGAAACCTGATTTTCATCTCAATCGGCTTAGCGCTCTGAATTGACCATGGTTGCGCCTTGACTACTGCTGCAAAAAGTCGCGGATCTGAGTCGCAACGCGTTCGATGTCTTCCGATGCATCGACGCGACGAAGAAGTCCGTTTTGCTCGTAGAATGGTGACAATGCCGCCGTCGCACGCGCAAACTCTTCAATTCGTTTCTTCAGGACCTCTGGGCTGTCATCCGTACGTGGCTGCGCGCCTGCGGAGCGCGTCTGTTCGGCTCTTTTGGCAATTCGCTCCTCGAGAAGGCGTATAGGAATATCGAACAGGATAACGTGATCGAGCGGAACCTGCATGCTCTCGAGCAGCCGTTCTAGAGCACCTGCCTGTGCAATCGTTCGGGGAAATCCGTCCAGAATGAACCCTTGGCCAGGCTCCTTATCGGTTAGCCGCTCCTCCACCAGGCCGACAACTACTTCGTCTGGAACAAGTCTTCCCTCATCGACCGCCATTTTCGCTGTCCGGCCAAGCGGGCTCTGGGCTTTGATCGCATCGCGCAGGAGATCACCAGTGGAGATGTGCAGGAGATCATAATCCCGCACGAGTCGCTCGGCCTGCGTACCTTTACCCGCACCGGGAGGTCCTAGAAGAATGAGGTTCACCATGCTCAAATCCCAATGCACATGTATTTGATTTCCAAGTAATCACCCATGCCGTAGGTCGACCCTTCGCGGCCGTTGCCGCTTTCTTTCATACCTCCGAACGGCGCGACTTCCGTTGAAATGAGACCCTCGCTCGGCATCGTCATCAGGAATCCTCCTAGCTCGTGACCAACAGCGGCTCGAGCAGATGCCTTACGGCTTGCCCGAAAGGCACCGCGCGCCTCGACAGGCGGTCGATATTCACATGGATGAAAAAGCCCTCGGCCGCGGCGGTCTCGTCGTCGTTGCGAAAGAGCCCGATCTCATACCGGACGGACGAATTTCCGAGTTTCGCAACGCGGATGCCAGCCGTGACCACGTCCGGGAAGGTCATTTCCGCGTGGTAGCGGCACCCTGTTTCGACAACGAGGAAGATCTCCGCTCCACCCTTGATGTCCAGCACGCCGCTTTCGATGAGGAAGCCATTCACCGCCGTATCAAACAGGCTGTAGTGGATGACATTGTTCATATGCCCGTATGTGTCATTGTCCGACCAGCGCGTTCCAATCGTCCGAAACACCTCGTAGTCGGAGCGCTTGCCGGGTCCCTCGCGTTCCATCATCACCAAGCCGCCTTGTAGATAGAGAGGGCGTCCGCCTCGTTCACATCCCGGGGATTGTTCACGAGGAGCCTGGTCTGCTTCATCGCGTCCCCCGCCATTCCGGCGAGGTGCTCTTCGCCGATGCCCACGTCCCGCAACCGAGGCTGCAGCCCGAGCCTCGTCGCCAGTTCGGCTAGACGCTCGATAAAGGCCGCGCAACGCTGCCCGGCGTCCTGTTCGCACGCGAGATCCGGAAAGGCATCCGCGGCGATTTCGGCGTAGACGGAGGCGGCCACCGGCGCATTGAAGCGCAAGACATGCGGAAGCACGAGCGCGTTGGAAAGCCCGTGCGGAATATGGAAGGTCCCGCCGATTGGATAGGCGAGCGCATGCACGGCGGCGACCGGCGAATTGGCGAAGGCCTGGCCCGCCAGCATGGAGCCGAGGAGCATCGCGCCCCGCGCCTCCCGATCCTCCCCTCCAAACACAGCCTTCTCAATATTCGCGCCCAGCAACTGGAGCGCTTGTCGGGCCAGCATCCTGGAGAGCGGATTGTTGTTCGCGCTTCTGGAAGCATAAGCTTCGATGGCATGCACCATCGCGTCGATGCCGGTGGCGGCCGTGGTCGACGGCGGAAGGCCGAGGGTCAGGTCCGCATCGAGGATCGCAACGTCAGGCAGGATGATCGGCGATGAAATGCCGCGTTTCTCATCACCACCCACCGTGATGATCGAGACCGGCGTCACCTCCGAACCCGTTCCCGCCGTCGTGGGCACGAGCGCCAGCGGCAGCCGAGGTCCCTTGGCGTTGCCGACGCCCCATGCGATATCGATATCCTCGCCCGAACCGCAGAGAAGCGCCACGACCTTCGCTACATCCAGCGAGGAACCGCCGCCGAAGCCGATCACGCCTGTCACACCCGCGGTTTTCGCCACCTCGACCGCGGCCTCGACCGTCGTCCGCGACGGGTCGGCCTCGACCGCGTCGAATACGGTGACTGCAATACCCGATCCCGAGAGGGAGGCGAGCGCGGGGTCGCACAGGCCAAGCTTTCTAAGACCGCCATCGGTGACGAACAGGATGCGCTCGCCAAACCTCGGATCGAGCAGTCCGCCAATCTGCGCCGCCGCGCCGGGACGGAAGACGAGGTGGCCTGTCGTACTGAACACAAAGGGATTCATGATTTTCTCCTGTGCCTTTCCCGAGTCACGCCGCAGGGAGGCTTTCGCGAAGTTTGACCCGCAGGATTTTTCCCGATCCCGTGCGCGGGATCTCAGCCACGACATAGACGCGGTCAGGAACTTTGTAGGCAGAGAGACGCGCCTTGCAGTGCCGCATCAGATCCTCCTGGTCGAAGGCCTGCCCTTCCTTGACGACGATGCAGGCGACGGGAACCTCTCCCAGCATGCTGTGAGGCATCCCGACCACCGCGCAGTCCATGACTGTGTCGTGCAACAGGAGGATCGCCTCCTCGACCTCCGCCGGTGCGATATTCTGCCCGCCGCGGATGATCAGTTCCTTGAGGCGGCCGGTGATCGTGAGGAAGCCGTTGAAGTCGGACTTCGCTAAATCGCCGGTATGATACCATCCGTCGACGACGGCTTTTTCGGTCTCCAGCGGCTTGTTGTGGTAGCCCTGCATCAGGTTCGGGCCTTTGCAGATCAATTCGCCCTCGACGCCCGCCGGCACATCGAGACCCGTTTTCGGATCCACCAGGCGGACCGTGAGGCCCGGAACCGGTAGCCCACAGGAACCAGGAACACGCCATTTCCCAGGCCAGTTCATGGTCACCATCGTCGACGTTTCGGTGATACCGTAACCATCTAGAAGCGGAACGTCGAAAAACGCTTCAAAGTCGCTGTTCAGCGTTCCCGGCATGATCGCCCCAGCGGAGACGCAAAGGCGGACGGACGAAAGCAGCCTTTCTCCGCTGGCCTGGCAGGCCGACAGGAAATAGTGGAAGACCGTCGGAACCCCGGGCATGAAGGTGAAGCGACCTGTCCGAAGAAGTTCCGTCGCCTGAGAGGTCGAGAACTTCTCCATGATGTATTCGCTCGCGCCCGTCGCGATGATGGAGAGAACCGCGATATTCAGAGCATAGGAGTGGTAGAGAGGTAGGGTGTTGAGAACGATGTCATTCTCGTTCAACCCCGCGATCGGCGCCCAGCACGCCGCCGTCACCCAAAGCATGGAGCGCATCGATAGCAGGACGCCCTTGGGCTGGCCTGTCGTGCCGGATGTGTAGACGATGAATGCCGGGCGATCGATATCCTGATCATCCTCGAATGCAGCCGTCCGCCCCGATGCGTCAAAGCCGATCTCCTCGTTCGCGGCAATCACGACGGGCGGTTTGTCGGAGCGCTGCAGCAACGTGTCCACGACAGGCTTCTTTTCCGGCGGCATGATCAGGAAAACGCATTCCGCATCGTTGATTCGGTAGGCGATTTCGGCCTCCGTCGCCTCGATGCTCACCGGAACGGCGGTTCCTCCCGCCCGCACGACGGCAAGGCAAGCGACGACCCAGTTTACTGAGTTCGGCAGAAAGATCGCGACGGCCTGGCCTTTCCTGAGACCCAGCGCAACGAGGCGGGACGCGAGGTCCTCTGTCTCACGGTCCAGGGCGTCATAGGAAACCGACCGCCTCCTGTCCTCGAAGGCCATTTTCCCGGGATACAGGCGCGCATTCCGTCGAAGGATTGCTCCGACCGGCGCGATAAGCTCGAAGTGTATCATGTTATCCTCCCGCTCCTCCGGTTAGACCATGCAGAAACCGCCGTTGACACTGATGACTTGGCCGGTCACCCAGGACGATGCCTCGGACGCCAGGAAGGTCACCATCGGCGCCACGTCATCGGGCCTGCCGATGCGGCGCAAAGGATAGGCCTTCACGATCTTCTCACGGTTCTTCTCGAGAAACTCCGGATCGGAATGGGACGTCTCGATCAGGCCGAGCGATACCGAGTTGACCGTGATGTTGTTTCGGCCGAATTCACGGGCCAGCGATTTGCCGAGCGCGATCGTGCCGCCACGCGCGGCCGCGGCCAGTGCGAGATTGGCTTCGCCAATACGGGAGCTGTCACCGACAAGGTTGATGATGCGGCCGAAGTTCTGCTCGATCATCAGCGGCGCAACGGCGTGGCAGCAATTGATCGCGCCGTAGAGGCATACGTCGATCTGCTTCTTCCATTCTTCAGGGGTCGAGTCGACGAACCGCTGATATTTGACGTATCCGGCGTTATTGACCAGCACATCAATGGTTCCAAAATCCGCTTTGACGGCGGCGATCATCGCCTTGACCTGATCGTTTTCACCGATATCGGCCTTGTAGGCCTTGGCCTTTCCGCCGGCTGCTTCGATCGAGGCAACCACCGAATCCGCCTGGGCCTGCGAACGGCTGTAATTCACTGCAACGATGGCGCCTTCCGCCGCGAGAGACCGGGCGATATCTCCGCCGACATCTCTTCCGCCGCCGGTCACCAGCGCCACCTTGCCATTCAGATTGGTCTGCATTTACGATCTCCTTGATAGGTCTGACGGCTGCAGCGCAGCGCGATCTATTGCGGCCCGTTCCATGGGACCGAAGTCGGGTCATTTCCCCAGAAACCGGGGCGGACGCCTGTCTTTGAAAGCCTGCCGGCCTTCGATGTAGTCCTCGCTCGCGCTGGCCTCGTCGATCAGCCTGCCAGCCGCGGCGTGATCCAGCGCCCCGCGTGCGCAGCCGTTGAGAATGAACTTCGCGCCCGCAATCGTGAGGGGTGCGTTTTCAGCCAGCTCCGCGGCCCGGTCATGCGCGGCAGCAAGAGCATTCTCCGCAACCTGATCGATGAAGCCGATTTCGAGAGCCTGCCCGGCATCGAAGCGACTGGCCGAGAAGAGGATGCGCTTCGCTTGCGTCACACCCACGAGCGCGTAAAGTTTGCGGGTCGCGGAGATGCCATAGACGATCGACAATCGGGCGGCAGGAATTCCGAAGACCGCATTGTTCTCAGCAACGCGGAAATCGCATGACATAGCCAGATGCGCCGCGCCGCCGAGACAATATCCCCGCAGCGCGGCGATCGTCGGCTTGGACACCTGGTAGATCGCATCCCCTGCGGCATCGACCGCCAACTCATAGGATTTGCTGTCCTCGAGCCCGCCGCGAACCACGTCAAACTCGCTGATGTCGGCGCCAGCCGAAAAGTCATCGCCGGCCCCCGTCAGGATGATCGACCGAACCGACGGGTCCCGGTCGAATGCGCGGAACAGCTCCGCGAGCTGCCGCCACATCGCATAGGTAACGGCATTCCTGTGCCCGGGGCGGCTCAATGTGACCACCACAACCCCATCCGTGTTTTCAACGAGAATATCGCTCATTCGCCTGCCCTCGGACTGCCGTTCAGATGGTGATACGCGCAGTCCAGTCCCTTGCACGATGAAGCGCCCGGCTCCGTCACCGGGCGCCGTTGAGTCAGTTCTTCACGAGCGGGCACTGGCTTTCCGAAAGCGGACGGAAAGCGTTGTCGCCTGATATGGTGGTGACGAGCTTCAGAATGTCCCACTCACCCGTGGATTCGGCCGGCGTTTTGACCTGATAGACGTACATGTCGTGCACCATCCGGCCATCCTCGCGGATCTTGCCGTTCTTGGCGAAGAAGTCGTTGATCGGCGTTTCGCGCATCTTTGCCATGACTTTCTGGGCATCGGTCGTGCCGGCGGCCTCAACGGCCTTCAGATAGTGCATGGTCGAAGAGTAATCCCCCGCATCGCCCATATGCGGGGGGCGGCCGACCCGCTCTTCGAAGCGCTTAGAGAACGCCCGCGTCGCATCATCGCGATCCCAGTAGAAGGCATTCGTCAGGATCATGCTCTGCGCGGTTTCGAGGCCGAGCGAATGAACGTCGGTATCCCAGACGAGCAAGCCCGCAACCGTTTTGCCGGATGCGGCAAGACCGAACTCGGCCGCGGACTTCACCGCATTGATGAAGGTCGTGCCGGATCCCGCCATGGCGACGACCTGCGCCGGCGAAGCCTGCGCCTGCAGCATGAACGCGCTGTGGTCGGAAGTCTCGATCGGATAGCGCACGGAGCCGGAGACCTCGCCGCCATTGTCCTTGACGATCTCTGTCGCATCAGCCTCCAGCGCATGGCCGAATGCGTAATCGGCTGTCAGGAAGAACCAGTTCTTCATGCCCTGCAAGATCAGCTGGTTGGCGGTTCCGTTCGCAAGCGCGTAGGTGTCGTAGGAATAGTGGATGCTGTTCGGCGTGCAGCCGTCGTTCGTCAGGCGGGACGAGCCGGAGCCGTTGACGATCGCGATCCTGTCCTCGTCCTTGGCGACCTGGGTGACAGCCAGCGCAATGCCGGAATTGATCAGGTTGTTGATCATCGTCACGCCTTGCGATTCATACCACTCGCGCGCCGTGGACACCGCCACCTCCGGCTTGTTTTGGTGGTCGGCCACGACAACTTCGAGCGGCCGGTCGAGAACCTTGCCGCCGAAATCCTCGACCGCCATCTTCACGGCGGTAATCGCCCCCTCGCCCGCCTCGTGAGAGAACTGACCACTGACATCGGTCAGCACGCCGATGCGAACAGGTGCGGCATCCTGCGCCCCGGCAGACATGCTCATGGCACCGACGGCCGCGACGCAGGACAACAGCATAAGCTTATTTTTCATCGCTCTTCCTCCCGAATTCGGCACCTGAGCTCCTCCCAGACACCAGATAATGCACTTGCGTTATCATACTTAAATGAAGCCGACCGCTCGATTTGTGGCGTTGCGGCAGGCTTTATGCTGCAAGGTAAGCAGGTTTTGCCAGAAAGCGCAAGCTTGCATTATTAGACTTTATGTGTTTTTCTGACTATGCCGACACTGACAATGGGAGGCGGGCCGGTTGATGCGGCCCCCTGGGAAAACTAAGTCGGCAGAGGAGGAACCGTGCCGGATAGCGCACCCATCATCGAAGCGCGTGCATTGACGCGCTCGTTCAGCGGCTTCATTGCCGTCAAGAATGTCGACCTGAAGATTCGTGCCGGCACGATCCACGCCCTGATCGGGCCGAACGGCGCCGGCAAGAGCACTCTGTTCAATCTCTTGACCAAATTCCTGTCGCCGAGCAGCGGGCAGATCCTGTTCAAGGATCGCGACATAACGCAAATGGCGCCCGCCGACATCGCGCGCCTGGGCCTCGTGCGGTCGTTTCAGATTTCATCTGTGTTCCCGCATCTCAGCGCGCATGAGAATGTTCGGGTCGCTCTGCAGGCCCGCGCGAAAGAAACATTCGCATTCTGGAAATCGAACGCGACGCTCCGCCGCTTCAACGAGGAAGCGACCAGGCTGCTCGACAGCGTCGGCCTTACCGACCGGGCGCAGACGAAAGCCGCCGAGCTGTCCTACGGGCGAAAGCGCGCCCTTGAACTGGCCACCACATTGGCGCTCGACCCCGAAGTCCTGCTTCTCGACGAGCCGATGGCGGGAATGGGCACGGAGGATATCGGCCGGACGGCCGCCCTGATCCGCAGCGTCGGAAAGGGGCGAACGGTACTGATGGTCGAGCACAATCTCGGCGTCGTCTCCGACCTGTCGGACCGGATCACCGTGCTGCGCCGCGGAGAGGTCATCGCGGAAGGAAGCTATGCCGACGTTTCCGCCGATAGCGAAGTCCGCAAGGCGTATATGGGAGGCAGCCATGGCTGAGGCTTCCCTCCTCGATGTTAAAGGCCTGGAGGCCTGGTATGGCGAAAGCCATGTGCTGCACGGCATCGATTTCGATGTGCGAAAGGGCGAAGTCGTGACGCTCATTGGCCGCAACGGCGCCGGCAAGACGACGACGTTGCGCAGCCTCATCGGCGTCGTTGGAAAGAGACGCGGCGCCTGCAGCTATAAGGGCGCCGACCTCCTGAAGGTCGCGCCGCATAAGGTTGCGCGCCTCGGCATCGGCTATGTGCCGGAAGAACGCGGCATCTTCTCCTCGCTCACCGTGCTGGAAAATCTCCTGTTTCCGCCGGCATGGCAGGCGGGCGGCATGGCGGTCGAGGAAATATACGGCCTCTTTCCGAACCTGAAAGGGCGGGACAGCACATCGGGAACCCGCCTGTCCGGCGGCGAACAGCAGATGCTGGCCATCGGGCGGATTCTCCGGACGGGCGCCGATTTCATCCTGCTCGACGAGCCGACCGAAGGCATCGCCCCCGTGATCATCGAAGAGATCGGCGCGGCGCTGCGCATTCTCAAGGACCGCGGCATGACGATCATTCTGGTCGAGCAGAACCTTCGTTTTGCGGCATCCATCGCGGATCGCCACTACGTGCTCGACCAAGGAAAGGTCGTTGACGAAATCTCCAACAACGCACTCGACGCCAACATGGACCGGCTGAACAGATATCTCGGAGTCTGATCCATGACGCGCTCCTTTCAGATAGGTAGAAACCGATGACTGATATCTTCGGGGTTCCAATTGTCGTTTTACTCGGGCAACTGCTGCTCGGCTTGATCAACGGCTCCTTCTACGCTCTCCTAAGCCTCGGCCTCGCCATTATCTTCGGCATGCTGAACGTGATCAACTTCGCCCATGGCGCCTTCTACATGCTCGGCGGCTTCGCCGCCTGGCTGCTGCTGTCGGCCCTCGGTATCGGATATTGGGAAACACTCATCGCCGCACCCCTGATGGTCGGGGCGCTGGGCGCCGTCGTGGAGCGGTTATTTCTCAAACGCCTCTACAGGGTCGACCACCTCTACAGCCTGCTTCTCACATTCGGCATCGCCTTGATGCTCGAAGGGCTCTTCCGGCATGTCTTCGGCGCCGCCGGCAAGCCTTATCCGATACCCCCGTCGCTGACGGGCGGCATCAATCTCGGCTTCATGTTCCTGCCGATGTATCGCGCCTGGGTGATTGTCGCCTCTCTCGCAGTCTGCATCGCCACATGGCTGGCGATTGAGCGGACCAAGCTCGGCGCCTACCTGCGGGCTGCGACGGAAAATCCGGGCCTGGTCCAGGCATTCGGAATCAATGTTCCGTTCATGCTGACTGCGACCTACGCCTTCTGCGTGGGCCTTGCCGGCTTTGCAGGCGCACTGGCCGCGCCGCTCTATCAGGTCAGCCCCGGCATGGGGCCCAGCGTCATCATCGTAGTCTTCGCGGTGGTCGTCATCGGCGGCATGGGATCGATCGGCGGCGCAATCGTCACCGCCCTGGCGCTGGGCATCATCGAGGGGCTGACGAAGACATTCTATCCTGCGGCATCCTCCATAGCGGTTTTCGTGGTGATGGTCCTTGTCATTCTCATCCGGCCATCCGGCCTGTTCTCCCGCGAGGCTTGATCATGAACAGTACAACCATGGTTTCTTCCCTCGAGGCCCCGCGCACGCGCCGGCATCGGACGACCGGAGGCCTTCTTCTCGCCCTTGTGGCCCTGCTGATGATATGCGCGCCGCTGGCGATCTATCCGCTGTTCCTCATCAAGATCCTCTGTTTCGCGCTCTTCGCGGCGGCGTTCAACCTCGTTCTCGGATATGCAGGGCTCCTGTCGTTCGGTCACGCAGCCTTCTTTGGCGGTGCGGCCTACATCACCGCCCACGCCGCCAAGGTCTGGCAGCTTCCCTTTGAACTCGCCGTGCTTGCGGGAACAGCCTTTGCGGCGCTTCTCGGCCTTGCCTTCGGCACGCTGGCCATCCGCCGCCATGGCATCTACTTCGCGATGATTACGCTCGCCCTTGCGCAGATGGTCTATTTTATGGCGGTGCAGATGCCCTTCACCGGCGGGGAGGACGGCATTCAGGCCGTGCCGCGGGGCTATCTTCTCGGAATCATCGATCTCCGCGACATCACCGCCATGTATTACACCGTCCTCGGCGGAACGATTCTTGGCCTCGTGATCATCTGGAGGACCGTCAACTCGCCCTTCGGCCATATCCTGTCGGCGATTCGCGAGAATGAAACCCGCGTCACCTCGCTGGGTCTCAAGCCGGAACGCTACAAGCTGATCGCCTTCACGCTCTCCGCCGCGCTTTCAGGCTTCGCCGGCGCGCTGAAGGCGATCGCGTTCCAGCTCGCCTCGCTTGTGGACGTTACCTGGCACATGTCTGGCGAAGTCATTCTCATGACCCTTCTCGGCGGAATGGGCACGCTGATCGGCCCCATCGTCGGCGCCAGCATCGTCGTCGGGCTGGAGCATTTTCTGTCGACCAGCGGCCTGCCGATCACATTCATCATCGGCCTGTTCTTCGTCGTATGCGTGATGATGTTCAGGCGGGGTGTGTTCGGTGAACTGAAGGCGCTGCTCGCGTTCAAAACCTTGACTTAAGTCTTCTTATGCAAGTGACCTTCACCGGGGCCGGTTTTCGGCCCCGGTTTTTGATTTCAGCCGGCGCTCCTTGCACGAGACCCGAACAGGTAGCCGATGGCTGCGGCCATGATGAGCTGAACAATGCTCGCCAAATCCGGCGAAATGCGCGCCGGACCGTCCGCCGGCGGCGCAAGGCTCGGCAGCAATCCCCCATGGAGCGCCCACGTCGCCACCACCACGGCGGCGAAGACGACAGCCGAGAGAACCGGCAGGCTGAGCGACGTGCCGGTGGGCGACGCGGAAACTTGCACGGCGCGCGCACGCGGCAATGCGGAGGCATTTTCGCTGGACGACGCGACGGCGACCGACTGCCTTACTGGGCCGAGTTGCGCGAGGGCATCACCCGCGGTTGATGGCGCCAATGGCTGTCCGGCACCTTGGCGGGCGTGGATCTCTTCGGCAAACCGCTTGAAAAACTGCCCCGACATTTGTTTTGCGGTTGCATCGATAAGCCGCCCGCCAAGCTGTGACAGCTTGCCGCCGATCTGGGCTTCAACGGTATAATGCAGGACGGTTCCATCCTCGACCGCTTCCAGACGAACGACCGCCACTCCCTTTGCGAAACCGGCGACGCCGCCCTGCCCTTCGCCGGTGATCCGATAGCCGTTCGGCGGATCGAGGTCCGACAGCGTCACGGCACCCTGGAACCGGGCCTTCACGGGACCCACCTTCATGACGGCAACAGCCGACATTTCGGTCTCGGAAGACTTCGTTAGCTCCTGGCATCCGGGGATACAGACTTTCAGCACGTCGGCATCGTTCAGGGCGCTCCACACCTCCTCTTTGCTCGCGGGAATGTGCTGCTGGCCAGTCATGTCCATGGAATATCCTCCTCGTCCCAATCGAAAAATCTCCCCTTTCCCGGGGCTCTGGTATCGCTTGACAATCCTATTTTAAGTCTAATAATGCAAGTTAATTTTGAAATGCGCCATGGGATTGGCGAGGCTGGGAGGAGCCGCGATGACAAGGCTTTCCGCGATATATCGGAACACTCTGGCGCGCACGGCCGTACGATGCCGGAAAGCGCCTTTCCTATCGACGGCAGCGAAATGAAACCGGCCCCCTTCGAATACCTCGCCGCGACATCGGCAGCCGAGGCTGCCGAGGCCCTCGCCGCTGCGAACGGCGACGGCAAGATAATCGCGGGCGGCCAGAGCCTTATGCCGATGATCAACTTCCGTCTGGTGAAGCCCACGATCCTGATCGACATCAACCGCGTTGCCGGCCTCGATCGCATCGAAAAGCACGGTGAACGGCTGCGCATCGGGGCCACGGTGCGGCACCGCATGACCGCGACCGATGCGCTCGTGCACCGGCACATCCCGATCCTGCACGACGCCATGAGTCACGTGGCGCATCTGACGGTGCGCAATCGCGGTACCTTCTGCGGCAGCGTCTGTCATGCGGACCCGGCAGCGGAAATGCCGATGATGACGCTTCTCCTCGACGGGACGATTGCCGCCCTCTCGATCCGGGGAGAGCGGCAGATCGCCGCCTCGGAATTCTTCGTCGGCTCGCTGATGACGTCGCTCGAACCGGACGAGTTCGTCACCTGGATCGACATTGACACGCTGCCGCCCGAGACGGGCTGGGGCTTCGAGGAATTCTCCAGGCGGCACGGCGATTTTGCGCTCGCCTGCGTGGCGACCACGCTGCGCATCGTCGACGGCGTCGCATGCGACGTCCGTTTCGGCATGATGGGCGTCGGCGAGACGCCGTTGCGCCTGCCGGACATCGAAACGCTCGTCGAGGGCCAGGCGATCTCGGAGACGCTGTTGCAGGACGTGTCGGAGGCGCTGAAGGGGCTCCTCCAACCCAATACGGATATCCACGCGTCCGCCGACTATCGCAGACACCTTGCCGGTGTACTTGCGCGGCGTGCACTGCGCGATGCCTGGAAGCGGGCAACCTTTCGCAAGGACGGCCCAGATGCCTGAAAAGAAGATCACCCTCAGCGTCAGCGTGAACGGCGTGGCCCACACCGCGACCATCGAACCGCGCATGCTGCTCAGCGATTTCCTGCGCCACGAGCTTGGCCTCACGGGAACGCATGTCGGCTGCGAGCACGGTGTCTGCGGTGCATGCACCGTCCTTCTCGACGGCCGGAGCGCAAGGTCCTGTCTGACGCTCGCCGTCCAGGCCGAAGGCGTGGAGATCGAGACGGTCGAGGGACGGGGGAGCGTCGATCAGCTCGGCCGGATCCAGGAAGCGTTCCGCCAGCACCACGCCCTGCAATGCGGCTTCTGCACGCCCGGCTTCATCATGGCGATCACCGACATGCTACGCCACCACCCCCTCGAAAGCGACGAGCAGATCCGAGAGGCGCTGTCCGGCAATATCTGTCGCTGCACAGGCTACGAACACATCGTCAACGCCGTCCGGGAACTGGCGAGGGAAAGAGGACCTCTGACATGAAGATGCATTTTCTTGCCGGCGGCCGGCTGCGCATGCGCCGATCCGTCTTCGTTCCCGGCGTGGCGAAGGAGGAGACGATCGAACTGCCTGTCCACGCAACCCTGATACGGCACCGCCAAGGCAACGTGCTGTTCGACACTGGCTGCAACCCTGAGGCCGCCACCGATCCGCAAGCCCGCTGGGGCGGGTTGGCCAAGGTGATGACGCCGATATTTGATCCGGAGCAGACGGTTGTCCGGCAACTGGCAGCGCTCAGCCTTGAGGCTCGCGACATCGACGTCGTGGTCTGCTCGCACCTGCATCCCGACCATTGCGGGTGCAACCAGTATTTTGGCCGCGCGACGATCCTGTGCCATGAGGCGGAAGTCGCGGCGGCGAAAACCGACGCCGCCGAAAACCAGGGCTATCTGAAACCAGAATGGGACCAGCCGCAAGGCTTTCAGACCTTCAGCGCGGAGCACGACGTCTTCGGCGACGGGCGTATCGTCCTCCTTCCCATGCCCGGCCATACGCCCGGCATGACCGTCGCGCATGTATCGCTGCGCGACAGCGGCACCTTCGTCCTCGCCTCCGACGCCGCGCCCCTTCAGGCCAATATCGATGCCGGCGTCGCGCCGCGGAACACCTGGAACATGGAGCTCGCCGCGGCTGCGCTCGCGCGCTTGAAGGCCTTCCGGGACAAGGGCGCGACCATCATCTCCGGACATGACGAGGCGCAGTGGCACGCCCTGCGGAAGGGCGGGGAGTTTTACGAATGAGCCTGCACGACCATTCCGTCGAACTCCGCCCCAAGCTTGTCGGCAAACGGGTGAAGCGGACCGAAGACCCGCGGCTGCTTGCAGGCGTGGGCCAATATGTCGACGACATGGCGCCGGCCGGAATGCTGCATGTCGCTCTACGCCGCTCCGACCAGCCGCATGCCCGCATCCTCAACATCGATGTCGGCGAGGCATTCTCCGTTCCCGGGGTCATCGCCATCTACGACGCAACGGATCTGGAAAACGAGGTCAGGCCGGCGATCCCCACCTCCCGCATGCCCGACTATTACGCCACGCCCATCTGGCCACTGGCGCGCAACAAGGTGCGCTATGTCGGCGAACCCGTTGTCGCCGTCGTCGCGGAAAGCCGCTACGCCGCCGAGGACGCGCTGGAGCATATCACCATCGACTACGAACCCTTACCCTTCGCGATCCGGCAGGTCGACGCGGTCAAGGACGACGCCCCGCTGCTCCACGAGGAAGCCGGCACGAACACGATCATCCGTCGGGAATTCAAGCGCGGCGACGTCGATGCCGCATTCGAGAGCGCCGCGGTGACAGTCAAGGGCCGGTTCCGGATGACGCGCAAGACGGCCGTCGCGATGGAAAACCGATCCTACCTCGCCGAATGGGATGCGCGAAAGCAGGCGCTGACGCTTTACACCTCGTCGAATATCCCCGGCGTCATCCGGGATGTCCTGTCCGGATGCCTCGACTTGCCCGGCACGCGCCTGCGGGTCGTCGCGCCGGATGTCGGCGGCAGTTTTGGCGGGAAGGGGTCATTGTATGGAGAGGAGATCCTTGTCTGCGCCCTTGCTCGCAAGCTCAAGCGCCCGGTGAAGTTCGTCAGCGATCGCCTGGAAGACCTGTCCGCGACCAGCCAGGCGTTCGATGAGCTGATAGAAGCCGAGCTCGCCGTCACGGAGGACGGGATGCTGATCGGGCTCAGGGCCGACGTCATCGGCGATGTCGGCGCCTATTCGATCTATCCCTGGACCGCTGCCCTCGAAACCGTGCAGGTGGTGAGTTTCCTGCCAGGCCCTTACAGAATGGAGCATTACCGGGGCCGTATCCGAGGTGTTCTCACTCCCAAGCCGCCTACCGGACCCTATCGCGGCGTCGGCCGGCCATCCTCGACATTCGCGATGGAACGCTTGATCGAAATGGCGGCGCGCAAGCTGGGCATGGACCCGGTCGCGTTTCGCCGCAAGAACCTCGTCAACGCCGATGAGTTCCCCTATCGGACCGCCTCCGGCATCATCTGGGACAAGTCGGCGTTTCAGGAGTGCCTGGCAGGCGCCTGCGCGTATGTCAATTATCCCAACCTCCTGCTCGAAAGGGATGAGGCACGGCGAAACGGTCGCTGGGTCGGTATCGGCCTTGCAAGCTATGCGGAACTGACCGGCATCGGCTCGCGCATCTCAGTCGCTCCCGGCATGCCCATTAACACCGGCACGGAAACCGCGAAAATCGAGATCGATGCGACGGGTGCGATCACCGCCGCCTTCGGCATCGCCTCGCACGGACAGGGTCTTGAGACCACGCTTGCCCAGGTGATTGTCGACGAACTCGGCTGCAAGCTCGAGGATATCGAGGTCAAGCATGGCGACAGCGCGCTGGTGCCGATGTCCAGCGGCACCTATGCCAGCCGCTCGGCCGTTCTCGGGGGTGGCGCGGCAATCCTTGCCGCACGCGTCGTCAAGGGCAAGGTGTTGCGCGCGGCCGCCTATCTGATGGAGCAGAGCATCGACGACCTCGACATGCATGACGGCATCATCACCAGCCGAAACTCGAACTACACGATGCCGCTCAAGGAGATCGCATCGGCCGTCTATTCGCAGATGGGGCGCATTCCGCGCGATCAGCGCGAGGATCTTGCCGCATCGGAGACCTATGATCCCTATCTCGGCACCGCCTGTTCATCCACCCATCTCGCCATGGTCGAGGTCGACCCGGAGACCTACAGCGTCAAGGTCCTGCGTTACGTGGTGGCTGAGGATTGCGGCAAGATCATCAATCCGATGATCGTCGATGGCCAGGTGCAGGGCGCGGTGGCGCAGGGCATCGGCGCGGCTCTTCTGGAGGAGATCGTGCACGACGACCAGGGCCAGGCCGTCGCGGCAAGCCTTGCGGACTACCTCGTTCCGGTGGCGACCAATGTGCCCGATATCGGCATCGTGCATATTGAGGCGGATTTGCCCAACAATGTAGGCGGGTTCCGCGGCATGGGCGAAGGCGGCACGATCGGCGCGCCGGCGACCATCGCAAACGCCGTATCCGACGCGCTTTCCCACCTCAGCGTCTCGGTCGAAACGCTTCCCGTCACACCGGAGCGAATATTCAGGATGCTGCAGGCGCGCCGTGATCCGGCCGCTCTCGTCACAGATTGAACGGATAACGCAGAATGTAGTCCGTATCCTTCGCCGAGATCTGCTTCTTGCATTCGGAACAAACGACGATCGCTGAAAAGTCCTGCCCGCAGGTCTTGTGGCGCAGGCGCATCGGAGGTTTGCCCTGCGCAAGCCAGCGGTCTCCCCAGGCCATCATCACCAGCATCGGCTTGTAGAGATCGAGCCCCATTTCGGTGAAGCGATACTCGAACCGTTCGCTTGAACCATAGGGAACCTTACGAAATACCTCCGCCTGCACGAGGCGCGCGAGACGATCGGCAAGGATGTTCGTGGCGATGCCAAGGTTCTCCCGCATCTCCTCGAAGCGGCGGACACCAAACCAGCCTTCCCGCAGGATCAGGAAGCTCCATCTGTCGCCGATGATGCCGAGCGTCCGTGCAACGGAGCATGGCCGCACCCGCTCCAGAAGGGTGGGATCGGAACTCCGGCGCGACGTCGGACGCGTATCGACCGGAGCGTAGCCTGCGCCCGGCCCATCTCGGGGAGCAACCTCTCGTGCCGTGAACGGCTCCAGGCACTCGCTGCATACAGTCACGGGGTGGCATGCGCAGCCGCAGCTCTTGTGTATCAGTTGCAGGGGCGGTTCCTTGCCGCCCGTCAACCATTTGTCGCCGAACTCCATCAACGACAGCATGGTCGGAAAGAGATCCTTTCCTCGTTCGGTCAGGAAATACTGTTGCCCCGGCTCGTTGGGCCGCCGTCCCACGCTCATGATCTCGTTTGCGACAAGTGCGGACAAGCGCGACGACAAGGTTTGCCGGGGAATACCCAGTCTCTGCTGGAACTTGTCGAACCGACGAACCCCGAAATACGCTTCGCGAAGAATGAGGAAGTTCCACGTATCGAGGACGATCTCCATCGTACGCCGAACTGATGACTGCCGCTGCAGCGGGATCGGCTTCGACAACCCCTTGGATGGCTCAGGGGCCAGCTTGTCTCTATTCAACATTTCGGAGGCGTACCCGGTCGCATCATCAGAAAGCCAATCTATTCCCGCTCTAACTTAGGTCAAAAAGTCTAACAATGAAAGTACCGCGACGAGGGACTAGGCAACTCCTAACAGGAGAGAGCATTCCCTAACATGCTGCGACGGCTCCTCTCCACCCCGAACCAGACCGCGCCGCCGGGCGTCTGAACTTGGGCTATCCTGCCGACTGAGACGATCGGAAGCGGGCGGTACGCCGCCCAGCTGGATGGCGGCTCCTATCCCTCGCCTTTATGGGAGCAGAACGTGAGACCCCGCCATCCGACACTGGGCAGTTGATGGATCAGAACCCGCGTTCCATCCCTGACCTCTTTAAACTCCAACAATATCAGTTGGGTAGTCGCCGAATCATCCATCGTCAGGCACAGCGCAACCCAAGCACTCTCAGTAAACGAGGGCAACGACAGTAGATTTTGCCCCCAACCTAGCTTGCGCGAAATGACGGCTTTCATACATTGGCGGGAGCTTTAGGGCGCCTGGGATGGTCAGAGGGGCAGACATGTTTCTAAAGAAAATAACCGAGATCAAGAATGTCGGCCGCTTCAAATCGGCGCGCATCGGCGGCGGCAGCTATGAGCCGTTCACACTGATCTATGGCGGTAATGGCCGCGGCAAGACAACGTTGGGCGCGATCCTGCGGTCCCTTCAACTCAACGACCCGAAACTCGTCACGCGCCGCAAAACCTTCAAGGCCACTTCCGATCCCTCGATCGGGTTGTTGCTCGACTACGGACAGGTGCGGTTCTCAAACGGCGCTTGGACTGGATCCAACCCTGACATTCATATCTTCGACCAGCAGTTCGTTAACGAGAACGTCCATGGAGGCGACCAAGTCGATGTCGAGCACCGCCGCAATTTCTATCGCATTGTCGTCGGCGCGACCGGGGTCGCGCTTGCGGAGGAAGTCGACAAGCTGGACGCCGACGCCACCGCAAAGCAGACCGAGATAGCGAGTGAGAAGAAGGTCCTTGAGCAGCATGTGCCGAAAGGCAGTAAGCTGGAGGCATTTCTAAAGCTCGCGGCCGATCCCGCAGTGGACGCGAGGATCGAGGACACCAAGCTTAAACTAAAGGCCATTAATGATTCAGACGCCCTCAAAACCCGTAAGCTCTTAAGCGTGCCGGCGTTGCCAGCTCTGCCCGAAGGCTTCTCCGCGCTTCTCGCGAAGGGGGTTGACGGGGTTGCCGCCGATGCGGCCGGGCGCGTCAAAAGCCAGATCGCGGCGCACGGCTTTCACGAGGGCGGCGAAACCTGGCTCGCCGAAGGCCTGAAGCATGCCACAGGTGAGAATTGCCCGTTCTGCGCCAAGACGCTGTCAAACAATGACCTGGTTGACGCCTATCGCGGTTATTTCAGCGAGGCCTACGCGGACCACAAGAAGGCAATCACCGACATGGGCGAGGCGCTCAACAGCTCTCTCTCAGCGGCGGCCGCGCTAAAATGCCAGCAGGCATTCAATGACGTGGAGACCGACGCGGCTTTCTGGAAGGGCTATTGCGACCATGACTACCATGCGCCGGAAGCGGCGGCACGGATCGTCGCCGAAAGCGATGCTCTTCTCCAGGCGGCGAAAACCCTGTTACAGCATAAGACGGACGCTCCTCTGGAGGCTGCGCCAGAATCTGCCGATTTCATCGAAGCCAACGCCAAATGGTCTTCAACCGTTGCCGAACTTGACGCCGCATCAGCAAAGTTCGCCGCAGCGAACCAGCTCATCCAGGCTGTAAAAGACGGGAGCGCCGCGGCCAATAAGGCGGCTGTGGAGGCCACCTTGGCGGGTCTTCAAGCCGTTCAGAAGCGACATACCGAACCGGTACTGGCGCTCGCAACCGGCTACCAGAAACTGCTAGATGAAAAGAAAGCCCTGGTCGAGGCGAAGGACGCCAAGAAGAAGGCACTCGATACCTATGATGAGGCGATCCTTGGAGCGTACGAAGCCGACATCAACAAGATCCTCACTACATTCGGGGCCGGTTTCCGGCTGGCCAAGTGCGGCAAAAACTATGTCGGGAAAGTTCCGCAGTCGACCTACTGCCTTCGGTTCGACACCAGCGACGTCGACGTAACGAGGAACGGCGCGGACGATCCCGGGTTCGACACGACGATGAGCGCGGGCGACAAGAATACCTTCGCGCTGGCTTTCTTCCTCGCGCAGTTGAAACGGGATCCGGACCTTTCACGCAAGCTGGTCGTGTTCGACGATCCTTTCACTAGTCTCGACGATTTCCGGCGCGCCATGACGGCGAAAGAGATAGTCAGGACAGGCGGTGAGGCAGCCCAGACGATCGTACTGAGCCACGACAAGTTCTTCCTCGACGCTGTGCGCGTCCTCATTCACGGCGTGGCCTGCACGACGATGCAGATCTCAGGCACCTCAAGCGGCTCGTCGATCGAGCCCTGGAATATCGAATGGGAAGTGAAGGAAGGTTATCTCCAAGACCATATGCTGCTTCAGGAGTTCGCCGAGGGCCGCAACAACAACGCTCGGGAAATGCGCACCGCAATGCGGCCGCTGCTGGAAAAATACATCCGCTACCGTTTTCCCAACCAGATCCTGGACGGGAAGTGGCTGGGCGACATGCTGGCGATCATCCGCGGCGACGCCAGCCACCCGCTGACGCCGCAATATAACGACCTGGACGACATCAACCAGTTCACGGCGCCTTTCCACCATGATCCGAATGTGGCCTTCTCAGACGACGAGGTCAGGACCTACGCCCAGCGCACGATCGCAATCGTCGGCGGATGCTGAGGGTTCGTCCGGCCTGGCGTGATGCTGCCCCGGACCGGATCGTGCAGTCTAGCCTGGCATTCCCGTTGTCACAGACCATCTCCCTCAAGATCACCCCCACTTAAAGCCTCTCTTGATGCTAACCCTGGATCAAAGTTTGTCACGATGTAGCGGAGCACATGGCCCTGCGTTTGCCGGACAACGGCGGCGTGGCCCTCCTTTGCCGCACGGTAATAAGCTGCTATCTCATCCTTTGTTTGATCGACGCACGGCGAGCATTTTGTAACATTGCTGTTCAGTCATGCTCCGGTTGCCCCTGACTTAATTCATTAACAAGATTATGATGGCTGATGAGATTATCGCGGAAGTTCCGGGTGGCTACGGTTCAGGACCTGACCGACGGCCGCCCAGTCGCTTGGGAGGCGCTCCTGGTGCGCTGCCGTCGCCGGCAACGCCGTGACAAGGAGCTCGACCGAAACCGATCACAAGTCCCACCTCACGACGCATGACGGCGGTGCCGGCGCAAACAAGGCGCAATCCTGCAATGTTGCCGATAGAAACGCAGCGTTCCGCGCCGACGGCCCCGCCGCTCGCGCTTAACTTCCTCGGCATTGACGGCCGGAGCGTTCCAAGCGTGAGATGCGTTAGAATTTCACCCCTTGCAGCGCACACACCCTTTCAACTTGCGCACGAATCGCCTTTTACTGAAGAACAAAATGATCGATTGGCGGGAAATTTAATGGGCAATGTAGTCTTGATCTCAGGCCCCATTTCAGTGGGCAAATCGGCGCTGGTCAACGAGTTCGAAAGGCGTTTCGGCGCTCGGAGGATTTCCACGCGGCAGTTGTTATTACAGCGCAACCCAGAGGGCGACCGGGAAACACTTATTAGACTGGGATTGGAACTTGACGAGAGCACGTCCGGGCGATGGGTCCTTGATGAGTTCCTCGATGTCGCTCGAGGTGATCTGGACGGATCGATCTGGCTTATTGATGCTGTACGTACGTTGGATCAGATCCAGCATTTTAGACAACAGTTACCCGGAAAGGTTTTTCATGTTCATCTGACAGCGCCGATTGGCGTCCTTCGGAAGCGTTACCTTGAGCGTCCAGCAGAGTTGCAGGAGTTTTCCAGTTACGACGATGCTCGCCTTCACGGAACAGAAAGGAACATCGACGACTTGGCGTCGGTGGCAGATTGCGTCCTCGATACCCATAAGAACGACGCTACTTCGCTCCTGGCGCGCGCCGCAAGCGGTCTGAACCTCTTTCCCAAAACGAAGGAAAGACTCGTCGATGTTCTCGTTGGAGCGCAGTTCGGCAGCGAGGGAAAAGGCAATATATGCGCTCATATTGCGAAGGATTATCAGGTCCTTATGCGAGTCGGCGGACCAAACGCCGGTCACAAGGTCTCTTTTCCGAAGTATGACTACATACAACTTCCATCGGGGACGCAGTCAAACCCGGATGCCAAGCTCCTAATCGGCGCGGGCGCCACGCTCTCCGTCAAGCAGGTCCTTAAAGAGATCCGGGATCTGAGCCTTACAGGGGGCCGGCTTTCCATCGATCCTCAAGCCGTGATCATCGAAGATACGGACATCGAGACCGAGATGGGAAGCCTTGAGGCGATCGGCTCAACTAAGAAAGGCGTGGGTGTCGCAACAGCTCGGAAAATACTCGGGCGAGGCGACAAAGTCTATTTTGACTCCCCCGTTCGGCTCGCGAAACACGTGCCTGAGTTCAAGGAATTTGTCCGATGCACCAAGATTGAGCTCGAAAAGGCTTACCTTCGCGGCGATCGAATTTTGCTCGAAGGGACACAAGGGACCGATCTGAGCATCCATCACGGGCATTATCCATGGGTCACATCCAGGGAAACGACCGCTTCAGGATGCTTGGCAGACGCAGGTATAGCTCCAGCAAGGGTCCGCGGCGTGATCATGGTCACACGCACATATCCCATCCGAGTCGGGGGAGAATCCGGCCCCATGATGAAGGAAATCGATTTTGCAACAATCGCTGAGCGAAGTGGCGTGTCCGAAGCGGAAATCCGTGGAACGGAAGTGGGCACCGTGTCAGGCAAAAAACGTCGGATCGGAGAATTCGACTGGGAGCAGGTTCGACGATCGGCAGTATTAAATGGAGCTACAGATATCGCACTTACTTTCGCTGACTACATTGATGCGTCGAATAAGTGTGCAACAGAATACGCGATGCTCACAGCCGAAACGAAGAAATTCGTTGAGGAACTTGAACGCGTCACCGGTACTAATGTTACTTGGATCACAAAGGGTTTTGGAGAAAGCGCTATCGTGATCGACCGCAGAGAAAGCAGAACTAAGAATGGAAATTGAGCTTCTTGTACAAACCTATCCACGACTATTTCACATGGCGGAAGATGGCGCTTTTCCTTCAATCCATGAGCACGGCCTCTTGAGCGCGACAGCGTTGCTCGACCGCTATGAAATCAACGGGCCACAACGAGTGGCTATCGAAGCAAGGCGGCGGCCAGAAAGTGTAACGATCTCGAAGCAGGGGCTGCCCGACGCGGTTATCCGCGACAACAAACCAATGACAGACAGTGCTCTGGAGAAATGCCTGTTGGATGGGCTTGTACCGGAGCAATGGTATCGAACGCTAAATGGAAAGACGTTTTTTTGGCTTCACAAAAAACGGCTTTGGCGATTGCTGGCTGCTGAAGCCTATCGTGCATTTCCGCAGACAATTCTTACGATTGACACCGCATCGCTGGTTGCTGCGCATCAAGACAAAATTCTTCTCAGCCCCATCAACAGCGGCTCCACAATTATGAACCCGCAGCCACGAGGCATTAAGACGTTCCTCCCGATTGGTGAATATCCGTATGCAGACCGGAGGAAATCACGGCCCGTCGAGAACGCATTGGTGGAGTTGACGGTGCATTATGGCGTCCATGACATCAAGGATCATATGATATCCGCACACCGGTTCGCAGATGGAAAGTTAGCAGAGCTATGGCGTCGCCCTGGTTCAGCGCCCGATGACGGGCCGTGATATAAGCGCTGCAATAGCAGGCCTCAGGTAGATTTGTCTCGAAGCCAAGCCGAAATGTTTTCAGGGGGTGAGGTCGTTGAATTTAGCGAGGAACCGTTCCCGCGCCTCATAAGGAGACAGAAATTGGACAATGACCGGCGCCGGACGAATATTTGATTGAGCCGCCCAGTAATCGGTCCCATTGGGCATGAGCTGAGACTGCTCCGCGGCCAAAACACGCAGATCAGCCAGTTTGACGTCCGGCATTGCCGCTTGATCAAGCCCGAAGCGACTGAAGATGGCCGCTTCAACGTTTGATTCGATGGCTTTGTACTCCGGGAGAAGTTGCTTTAGTGGTCTGGTGATGTCGCCTAGAAATGCTTCCGCAGCATCATGCAGCAATGCCTCCAGCTTGAACTCGCCAGTGGTGTCGCAAACGTGCAGCGAGTGCTCTGCTACCGAATAGAAGCGTCGGCATTGACCAGCATAACGGCAAATGTTTGCCAGCCCCTGAGCGATATCCTCGATAGTGAATTCGCTATTCCAAGGATCAAGGAGATCGAACCAGGTGCCGCTTGCGAGCATGATGCTCGGTCCAGATTTCATCTTGACAGCGACCTGAACGTTCATAGCGCATCCTTCAGCGAATCACTTCTTCACTGCTCTCTTTGCACGATCTTCGTATGGGTTGAGCAAGAGCGCAAGAAGCATTCCTAGCCTGCTATTCCTGCTCCTGCTCACGAACCAGCTATTATTATAATCGTCCACGCAGAAACACAGTAGAAGGGTTAACGGCTCCTTCATCGCTGCCATCTGGTTGGCGATCGAAAGCCAAACGGATGTTTTTCATGGGTTGCCTTTCAGCTTGGCGGGCCGGTTCGCTTTCCGCAGCAGGTCGGCTACATGGCTTGTGAGCCCTACGCGACCAATCACTAAAACCCCCTGCCGGTCAGGCATTGACGCTAGTATACGCCGCAGTGTCTCGAGTCCAGCTGAGCTGTCGAATTCCACCCACGTATCAGCGTGCCCCGGAACGATGACGTCAGCTGTCGAGCCTGTGGCGCCACAATGGAGCTGCACTATCCATACGACGTCGCCATCATGGACCCACTCAAACCTTACCGGCCCGAGGCGGCTCGCTAGCACGGCATAAATTGCCGTGACATTTTCAACGACGAAGGCGGGCAACTTCTCCGGGAGCTGAAGACCCAGCATGAACTGGTCACCCTCGCCTTTTCTCCCCTCAATAATAATTTCCCCCTTGGGCCCGGTTACGGCCGCACCGGAAAATTGAGCCCGAACCGCCGACTGGCAAAGCACAGACCGAATATTTGAGCCGTCTGGATCCTCAGAGGACAGAAGGGAAAACGGATCCAGCCACCCCTTCACAGTGGTGTAGAGGCCTGGTTGCGGCTCTGTCGGCGCAGTTCTGGTCCAGACTTCCGCCGATCCCGTGTCACGCCCGAACGTGAAAGGGGCGATGCGTCTTCCAATCACGGTCGTTCTCGGGACCGGAACGCCGAGTTCATTTGCGACCAAGAGGCCAAAAACCTTGTCGCCGAGATGACGGCTGAACCTGTTTGGCCATAGTAATCCCGCGGGAAGAAAGCCTGGCGCATCCCATTCTAGCTCCCATACGATGGTGTGACGCTGGTGGTAGCCACGAGGCCTCGGATGGACGCTGAATTCAATTCGCGCATTTTGGGCAAAAGACAGTTCGGCTGAGAACCCATAGACCGTCCTGAGAATGTTCAAACCAAGAGCCAGTGGCAGAGAGGCGGCCCCGGGTTTCTCTACGCAACGTGGCGTATCATCTGGGGCAAACTCGATGAGCTGGCCCTGGACGACGCCAGATACGCCCCCATCATGGATGTCTATCGTTTCATTCACAATGAGATGCAAATCTTCTGCCGCGAGACGGTCAAGTACCGCCAACGCCTCTTCAACCGTCTGCAGGCCGTAAACGAACTCCCGGCTACGGGGACTGTTGGGTTCATAGCTTCGGACATTGACCATTCGGTCGGAACTCCGGCCCAAGAGGGCCGTTATCGCCTCCGTCGCATCCTGAAAGCGATGGTTCTCTTCAAAACCCGAGATCCTACAGTAGCTCTGGACGAGGCGCCCCCCTGCCGGCCGGAAAGCCACAAACTGCGCGATATTCGCTGTTGCAGCTAACGAATTCAAAATCTCGTCTTTGTGTAGTGCCATACTGAAAACGTACCTGTTCGGAGTCGTCCTGTTCGCTCTTACAGAATCTAGCTCCGTAGTAACACCCCCTCGTAGCCAAGCGACAATCGCCTGTGGAAGAGGTCCAGCCGGGAGGGGTGTCTTACGCGGCAAGTTTTGGTGCGTGGGATCTTCTATCAGGCCGGCTCGGCGATCTCACATGATAGGTTGAGATCAGACTCGTTCGGACGGCCAGCTGCTATGGCGCGTACGCGAAGCCTACAAACATGCAATCCGTTGCGGAGGCGTTTCCTTGAGGCCATATTTGAAGCACGTCGACGCTTTGAAAATCTGCAAGGAATGGCTGTGTATGCCCAGCAAAGGAGGCTTACTTACTCCTCCTCGGTGGAAAAGGCAGAATCCTCGATAATCCATCAGCTTGTCGGTCGGATGTACTGTCGCGGAGTTTAAGGCTGATCAACTCGCCGGTCTTCGAAAACCAGCCGGGGGGGCAGAGCTGCGAGGTTTTCGATATCGCCTGCTTTCATCGTGAATCCAACGCTGAGCAAGTCTGCGCACCGCCGAATCCACGATTAGCTGGAGGGCATTGGCGAGAATCGCCGGCTCCGAGATTGGCCAGTTTCTATCCAGAGGCTCTTCCCGATTCCACCCTTTTGCTGAATAGAGCCTATAAAGCGATGTCGCATGGTCCTCTGGAATTAGGTCGAGATCGGAAAGGCGCCGAGTCTGCGCCTTAACCGAAACCCGCCAGCGTTCTTTCAGGGTCAACAGCGACGCAAGAGACGCATTTTTCACCTCATAGGAATATGTCGTGGCGGGCATCAGAAATGCGCTCCCGATTCCTTAGCACTATGAATCTAGGCCGATAAGGCGTCGAGAAGCCCTCCTAAGATTGAAAACTGTCAGAAATCTGCATATATTTCTGACAGGAGATTTATTGTGCAACGACTCACCGAACAAATTCTGGCACATACCGAAGGTTTGCCTGAGGGCGCACCGATCGCGGCAAAAGGCCTGCTTCATCTCGGCAATCGAGCTGCGGTGGACCAGGCGCTGTCGCGACTGGCCGAACGTGGCCAACTGATGCGCGCGGGGCGCGGCGTATATCTGCGCCCGGTTTCCAGTCGGTTCGGCGTCCGTGCGCCTTCGGTTGAGAAGGCCGTCGAAGCGCTCGCCCTGCAGCGCGGCGAGGTCATCGTTTCGAACGGAGCGGCGGCGGCTAACGCGCTCGGCCTCACGACCCAGGTGCCGGTCAGGTCCGTGTATCTGACATCTGGCCGTAGCCGGACGATGAATTTGGGCCAGCAGATCGTCGAACTGCGGCACGCGCCCCGCTGGCAATTGGCTTTGGCCGATCGGCCTGCCGGACAGGCCGTACGTGCGCTCGCCTGGCTGGGACCTGAGAAGGCAGAAGCGGCCTTGAAGACGTTGAAGCGCAAACTCCCGTCTTCCACATTCGGCGAATTGGTCGCAGCCGCGCCCCAACTGCCGAGCTGGCTCGCCAGATCGGTCGGCAAGGTCGCGCATGGCTGAGGCGTTCCTCGCAATGTCAGCGGATGATCGGCGCGAGGCGCTGGCCGTTGCTGCCGATCGATCCGGCCGACCACTCCATCTGCTGGAAAAGGATGTGTGGGTCGTCTGGACCCTCGCAACGCTGTTCGGGTCCGAACTCGGCAAGCACCTCGTGTTCAAGGGCGGCACGTCCCTGTCCAAGGCCTATGGCGTCATCCGACGCTTTTCCGAGGACGTAGATCTTACCTACGACATCCGCGCCATCGCTCCCGATCTGGTGGGCGAGAACGGCGAGGGCCTACCGAAAAATCGGAGCGAGGAGAAGCGGTGGTCGAAGGCCGTCCGGCATCGCTTGCCCGAATGGGTCGAGGAAACGGTCGGGCCTGTTTTTGCCGGCGCGATCGACGCGCAATCGCTGCCTGCGACCCTCAGGATGGAGAACGACAAGCTGTTCGTCGACTATGAAGCGACCTCGGCAGGATCGGGCTATGTCGCTCCGAGCGTGATGCTGGAATTCGGCGCCCGTTCAACCGGGGAGCCGGCCAGCCCGCGCGAGGTCACCTGCGATGCGGCGGAAATGATCGAAGGCGTGGAATTTCCAACGGCGCGACCGCGAGTAATGCACGCCGAACGAACCTTCTGGGAGAAGGCGACCGCGATACACGTCTACTGCCTGCAGGAACGGCTTCGTGGCGAACGCTTCGCCCGCCATTGGCACGACGTTGTTCGACTGGATGATGCGGGGATCGCCACCGCCGCATTGTCCGACCATGATCTTGCCGGTGCGGTTGCGCGCCACAAAAGCATGTTCTTCGCGGAGAAAGCGGCCGATGGCGAGGCTATCGACTATGAAGCCGCCGTCGGTGGAAGACTCCAGCTCGCGCCGACTGGTGAAGCGCGCGTAGCCTTGGCTGCGGACTATGCGCGAATGGTCGAAGACGGGCTGCTGCTCGAAGACGCCGAGCCGTTCGAGGCGCTGGTCGAGCGATGCGCAGACATCGCCAAACGGGCGAACGATGCGGCGAGATAAGGGGAGTTGGGGGAACGCGTGGGGCTATATGAGAAGTGGTGTGACGCCACCAAGGAAAAGGACAAGCGCAAACGTTACTGGACCTATGTGGAGAAGGACGGCGGCCGCGATGAAATCCGCGATCAGCTCGCCGAGACGATCCGCTCGCACTACGATCGGCTCGAACGCATCGCCGAGGACGTGGATCGCCTCGGATACAAGGTCGCAGCCAAGATCCTTAGCGAAGCGATGCCGCAGACGCCCAAGGGCCGCTCCGGCGATCTCGGCGAGATTCTCGCGACCGAGCTGGTCGAGGAGGAGATCGGCCTGCGCGTGCCTGTGCGCCGCCTCCGCTACAAGGACGGCCGCAACATGGCCATGCGTGGCGACGACTTCATCGGCGCCGGATATGATGGGGCTGGCGAGAAGCTCTGGCTCCTGGAAGGCGAGGCCAAGAGCAACAAGGTGCTTGGTAAGGCCACAATCACCAGCGCCCGTAAGGTGCTCAACCGCGACAACGGCCGCTGCACGCCCGATTCCCTGCTGTTTGTTGCCAATCGCCTGCTAGAGAGCCTCCGTGACGAGGTGGGCCTGAAGTCCCTTCGCGCCGATCGCATAGACCACATGCTCTTCACCGTGTCGGGCAACGGCCCCCACGCGTCGTTGAAGGAGGACTTGGACGCCACAGGGACCAATCGGGACCACTACGTGGTGAATATCCACGTCGAAGACCACCAAGACTTCATTGCCGCCATGTATCAGGGGGCTGAAAACCTTGGAGACGATTGACGAACTGACCGCGTTCCTGGCGACCGCGACCGTCGACGGCATCCTTGGGCGCCTGCTCTATCGTGGTGCGGCTTGGTCGCTGATGCGCGAAGAGGGCGTGCTTCCACCGAATGCGCCGCCCCTTGGCGCGACAATCGAAACCGATCTCGCAGAACACGGCTTCGCCCTGCTTCGTGGCGCTATGGCCCTGCGTGCTCAGGCTGGCGCTTCGGATCTGACCAGCAAGGCATTCGAGCGCGCTGCCACTGCCTTCGAGGCCCTGGTGCGCAATGGCGACCCAAAGTCACCTGATCGTGGCTTCCGTCGCACCATCGCCGCCGCAGCCTATCACCTGGCCGGCTTCTCAGCTGTCGCTTATTCGCTATTCAACGAGACCGCCGAAGACCTCAACACCGCGCCCGGCGAGACGGCGATACGATACCTGATCCTGCGTGATCTCGGCCGGTTGCGCGGATTCGTTCGCGAGTGGCTGGATGACGAGGCACACGGCGATGAGCAAATTGCCGCGGAGCTACGTGGCGAAGACCCCGACGTCGACGAGGCGCTGTCCACCATCCTCAACACGACGATTTGCCGAGCTCTGGCGCATTTTGATTTCGCGCTCGAGACAGGTGAACCCGAGCCGATCGAGACCGCTCGGACGCTGCTCACCGCTGCGGTCAGCCTGGCAGCCAATGCAGAGAATGTCCCGCTATGGTGGATCTCCAATCTCTGTCGTCACCTGATCGACGACCTCTGGCAACATTCGCTACACCAGAACCTGCCGACCGAGCCGCCTGAGGGTACGGAGGAAAGATACCCGGATCTGCGCCGGCTGTTCATCTCCTCGCTCTACGCCCGCAAAACGTCCGAGGTGGAGTTATGGCCCTCGCAGCGCGAAGCGGCCCAGCGCTCCACGGACGTCACCGACGATCTGGTCGTCGCCTTGCCGACCAGCGCGGGCAAGACGCGGGTGGCAGAGATTGCCGCGCTGATGACCCTATCGTCGGCGCGGCGGGTGCTGATCGTCACGCCGTTGCGCGCCTTGTCGGCCCAGACCGAGCGCTCCTTCAGAAAGACCTTCGCGCCCCTCGGCTTTAGCGTCTCCTCGCTTTACGGCGCCAGCGGACTTTCGGTGGGTGATGAAGACGCCTTGCGCACCCGCGAGATCATAATCGCAACGCCCGAGAAGCTCGACTTCGCGCTGAGAAGCGACCCGTCGCTGATCGACGACGTCGGTCTGATCGTCCTCGACGAAGGCCACATGATCGGCCCGAGCGAGCGTGAAATCCGCTACGAGACGCTGGTGCAGCGCCTGCTTCGGCGCGCAGATGCAGCAGATCGACGGATCGTCTGTCTCTCCGCCATCCTGCCGAGCGGTGACGAATTGGACGATCTCACCGCCTGGATACGCTCCGACGAACCGGGTGACTCAGTGCGTTCCGACTGGCGCCCCACGCGACAGCGGTTCGGCGCGCTCACATGGCGGGGCAAGGACGCATTGCTCCGGCTGGACCTCGACGACGACGGTCCCTTCCTCGACAAATTCGTCGTGGAGAAACCAGCACGGGGTAAGGAGAAGAAGCCCTATCCGCGCAAGAATTCGCACCTCGCCCTGTTCGCGGCACGGGAATTTGCAAGCCAGGGCAAGCGGACCTTGATCTTCTCCACGCAGGCGAATTGGGTTGAGAGCTACGGCAAACAGGTCGTGGACCTCTGCAAGCGCGGCTATCTGGGCTCCCTGCTCGAGGACGAAGCGTCAGTCGCCCGTGCCTTGGAGGTCGGCAAAGAGTGGCTGGGAGAGGACCATCCCGCCGTCGCCTGCCTCAAGCAGGGTGTCGCCATCCACCACGGCCGCCTGCCAAGTCCGTTCTTGCGCGAGTTGGAAATCCTGCTGTCCGAGGGGGTACTGAAGGTCATCGTCGCTTCGCCAACGCTCTCGCAGGGCCTCAATCTCAACGCCGCCGTACTGTTGGTGCCCGCATTGTATCGCGCCTCCGAGAGGATCAAAGGCGAGGAATTCGCGAACGTCGCGGGCCGCGCAGGTCGTGCCTTCGTCGACGTCGAGGGGCTGATCGTTCACGTCATGTTCGACAAGATCGACTGGCGAAAAAAGGAATGGCGAAAGCTGGTCGCCTCCGCCAAGGCTCGCACGCTCAAGAGCGGGCTCATCCAGATCGTTGCCGAGATCGTTGAGCGCTTGTCGCGCGAAGGTGTCCTCGACCGCGACGACGCCTGGGAATATCTCGCCAATGCCCGTGAAGCCTGGCGATCGCCCGAGGAAGAAGCCGCTGTCGCCGAGCGCCTGGCCGTCGCTGTGGAATACGACGTCGATGGCGACGACGATGAAGAGGGCGGCGATGAGGAAGAAGAAACCATCGACGAGGAGCCGCTCTCGCAGATCGTCGAACGTCTCGACGCAACCGTGTTCGGCCTGATCGAAGCGCTGGACGCCGATCGCACGGACCTGCCGAAGCTCTTGGACGAGGCGCTCAAGGGATCGCTCTGGGCCCGCCAGATCGCCCGCGAGGACGAAGACATCGCCCCTCTGCACAAGAAGGTGTTTGAAGCACGCGCCGATCTCATCTGGAGAACCACCTCGGCACAGACGCGGCGCGGACATTTCGCCATGGGCGTTGGACTTGAAGCCGGCCTCTCCATCGACGCAATGGCTGATGAACTGGCTGCACTGCTCGATCGGGCAGACGAGGCGGCACTGAAAGGCGACATCGACGAACTCGTCGATGCCCTCTGCGGTCTCGGCGAACGGCTACTGTTCATGCGGCCCTTCATCCCCGACAAGGCCAACGCGCTACCGGCGAATTGGAAGACCATTCTGCGCAGTTGGGTATCCGGCGAGGACGTTGCCAAAATCGGACCTCAGAACATGCGGGCCGTCGAAGAGGCTTTCACCTATCGTCTGGTCTGGGCACTGGAAGCCGTCCGTACCCGCCGCATGTCCCTCGGCTGGTCGCCGGAGATGGTAGCGGGCGGCGCCGCAGCGGCGGTTGAAACCGGCGTCCCGCAATTCATGATGGCGATGCTCATCCGTGCGGGCCTTCCGTCACGGCGAGCGGCTATGGCGGCGATCAATGATGCCCAACCTGTCTTCGTCACACCCGCCGAGATGCGGGTTTGGCTGGAGTCCGACGAGATCACAGCCTACACCGACGCCGGCGACTGGCCTACACCTGATACCGCCGCATTATGGGCGCGCTTCCGAACGGAGGCCCTAAGCGGCGGCATCCAGAAGTGGTCGGTTGAACACTACAAACGCTTGCTCGACACTGCGGTTGCTCCGCCGGCTGGCCTCTATCGGATCGTCACCGACGAAGGTGATGGACGCACGTGGCTCACAACGCCAGACTACCAACGGCTCGCCCCGTTCAAAAAGTCGGCTGTCGATCCCAAGCCCAGCCTGTTCTCGGGTCGCTTGCCGGGCAAGACCAGGCTTGTGGAAGTGTTGCGCGTCGGCCGCGGTAAACTGCGCTGGCCGCCGGCCGAGGCATAAAGGGGACCCGTAACCATGCTCTACGCCTGGATCGGCCACGAGAAGCGTGCCCCCGTCGCGAAGGGTGAGCAGACAATTTGCCGTGACTGTGGTGGCTTGCTGACCGCGGTAATGCCGGTCGAGAATACGCCGCATTGGCGGCATAAGGCCGGCGACTGCGATCCTTGGAGCGAGCCCGAGGGACCTTGGCATCTCGGATGGAAAGAGCTTTTCGATATGTCGTGTCGCGAGATCGCTTTGCGCGACTCGGCAACGAAAGAGTTACACCGCGCCGACGTTCTCGTGGGCAGCGGCACTGATCGCGCGACCGTTCTCGAGTTACAGCACTCGTCAATCAGTGAGGACGAGCGCAATGCACGGGAGGCCTTCTACCGGCGCGAACATAGAATGTTTTGGCTAGTCCACATCCACAACGAAAGCTCTTTCCTTGGCACGTATTTCAGCATGTCGCTCGATTTCGGATCGCGGGTCGTAAATCTCGACGGTAAGGACTTCGCGATCATGCGCTGGATGGGGCCGAACAAGCAGTTCATCGAGAAGTGGAAGCGCACGGCCGCCCACGTTTTCTTCAATGCGGGCCCATATATCTTCTACCTTGCAGGCCCCGGTGTGGCTTCTCGTCTAGGAGCCCCTTTGAAGCGCGGCGAGTTCGCGCTCTGCTCCCTGACCCGCGACGAGTTTTTGCGTGCGGTACGTTGGGTGGATCATGCACCTTCTTGATGCGTTCCGCGTAGCCAAAACTCTTCGCGGACGTTATGAAGAGTTTGGGTCACGCGCACATCCCGTGTTCATTGGTGTGATGGCGAGCATCGCTACGCTAAAGAAGACCTCAGGCGCTGCGGCAGGATACCCAGGCGTGACCAGAGTCTTATAGAATTCCCCACGCCCGAAACCTCCCCCTCCCCGTCATCTCGCGGAGCCCAAGCTCGCCGACAATCCGCCGCGCCGCCTGCGGCGTGACGTCGAGCGTTTCGGCGACCATACCGGCCGAGACCAGCGGCCGCCCCATGACCAGTTCGACCAGTTCCGGCAATTTTGAAGACGTTCTTCTTCCCGTCAATTTCCGTTCCATCATCGCTTTCGCCAGCGCCAGCCGGTCATGCTCCTTCAGTCCGATCTCGGCGGCCGCGGCGAGCCCATGAGCGATGGCCAGCAACCGGGTTTCGCGATCGCGATTCCGGCGCCGGTCGACGGGAATGGTTTTGAGGCCGAGATTGATGGCGGCGAGATGCGCGGCGGTGGTGACACCGCCCTGGCGCAGTACCGTTGCGGCCAGCAATCGGCCAAGCCAGGGCGCATGCTGCAGCACGGCCAACTCGTTCCAGGCATCGAGGGCGACGATCGCCTGCAGCACTGCCGGCAGATCTTGTGCCTGCTGCAACACGGTACGCCATTCGTCGAGCCGCTGGTCCTCGTCCCAGTCGAAATCATAGAGCAGCGGATCCTTTTCGCGAGTGCCGGACCGATTGGGTGCCCTTGCATTCTCGATCGCGGCCTCCGATCGGACGAGCACCGCATCGATGGCAGCGAACTCGGCGTCGAGCACGCTGGCACCGTCGTCTCCGTTCTCCCCCTCCCCTCCCCCGGCCGGGCCGTCGGCGGCAGGCAGTTCGTCCTCGGCGCTAGCCGCGGTGCCGTTAGACACGACCATCACCGCCGCAGACGAAGTCTGCCCGCGTAAGCTGCGAAGACCGTCCGGCGACAGCGCCCATGTGGGCGGCTGCGCAGAGATCCGCCGGCGGCTACGCAGCACGTCGCGGGCGATGGTCAGTTCGTGGGTGGGCGTGCGGACATCCTTCGTGGCGTCGTGGAGAACGAGGTCCTCGAGATGGACGAGCTCGCCGTCGATCCACAGCGAGGCACAGGCATCGGCAAAATGCATGCGCTCGAGGAAGCCGGCGCCGACCGGCGAGCGAGCGATGCGCTCGTCGAGACGGGCGAGCGCGATGCCAGCGTCCGAGACGGGCTTTATGAGCGTCTGGAGGCGCAATCTGGTGAGATCGTAAGACATTGAAATCATGGTAAATGATTTCCTAAACGAACTCTAGGGGATAGTTATGGTTCGTCACTGGATGATATTGTAGAGGCAACGTCTCACTTCCGATAAGTAATGCTTATCGGAAGTGATTGATTCCAAGCCGCAAATCAGCGAAAACACGATCATTAGGCGGCCGAAACGCCGTTCCGACAGCCTGCTTTGCCGCTCCAGGAGGCTCTTTGGACATTCTTGCCCCGACCACAGACGCCATCGCCCGCCGCGCCGAGGCGCTCGACACCATTGCCGCCGTGCTGCCGATCGACCGGCGCGACAAGCTCGCCGAGATCCTGACCGATGCCGACATTGAAACGCTACGGCATCTGGTCAACGCGGGCACGGGCGACAACACGCTTCGAGCGCTGACCTCGGATTTGGCCTATCTGGAGGCGTGGGCGGTGGTGGCGACCGGCGCGCCCCTGCCCTGGCCGGCGCCGGAGGCATTACTGCTGAAATTTGTGGCGCATCATCTGTGGGATCCGCAACGGCGCGAGAGCGATGCCGAGCATGGCATGCCGGTCGACGTCGCCGACGCGCTACGCCGGATTGACGTTCTCCGGATGACCGGCCCGCATGCGCCGGATACGGTCCGCCGGCGGCTGGCGAACTGGTCGACGCTGACCAAGTGGCGCGGCCTCGACGGTGCCTTCGCCTCCCCTGCCCTGAAGAGCGCCCTCCGGCTGGCCGTGCGCGCCGTGCCGCGGCCACGCCGCCGCAAGAGCGCCAAGGCGGTCACCGGCGACGTGCTGGCGAAACTGCTGGCGACGTGTAGCGGCGATGGCCTGCGCGATCTGCGCGACCGGGCGATCCTGATGGTCGCCTTTGCCTCTGGCGGCCGTCGGCGCAGCGAAATCGCCGGGCTGCGCAAAGAGCAGTTGACGGTCGAGGCGCCGGTCACCAGCGACAACGGGTCTCCCCTGCCCTCTGTCTCGATTCATCTCGGCCGCACCAAAAATTCCGGCGCCGGCCAGGACGAGATCGTCTATCTCACGGGACGGCCGGTGGACGCACTGAATGCCTGGCTGGCAGCCGCGAAAATTGACCGCGGCAGTGTGTTTCGGGCGATCGATCGCTGGGGCAATGTTTCTCGCCGGGCGCTCGATCCGAAGGCGGTCAATGATATCGTCAAGCAGAGGGTGGCGATGGCTGGGTTGGAGGTTGGGGAGTTTTCCGCTCACGGGATCCGTTCGGGTTATTTGACGGAGGCCGCCAATCGCGGCATCCCACTTCCCGAAGCGATGGAGCAATCGCGTCACCGGTCAGTGCAACAGGCCTCAAACTATTATAACGACGCACAGAGGCGCAATGGTCGGGCGGCCCAACTATTGAAGTAGGGCTCGTCTTGTTTCCACTCTGGGGAAGCGTCCGCGCAAGACCTTCCCTACGTTTAGGATCGCGACTAAACGGAGGGCGCCGATTGTCTGGGCTTCGAATCTTCTTACCGGGGTACTTCAATGTTCGAGCATCGGTTTAGAAAGCACGCTGCAAAATGCCCGTATTGCGGCGAACCGCATCACTATGCGGAGGTTAGGTTTCCCGCCGCGAACGACCCTGGCACATGGCTTATTGAATGCTCTGACTGCGGGGAGCCATTTGCCGTGGACCTTCACAATCCTCGGGAATCGGATGCGGGCAAGTGCAAGATTGTCGAGATCTACGAAGACAAACCCTACGACGACTCCGCACCATACGCGTCAGAGATCGCAGTCTACAGTCTCGAGATGAATGAGGAAAAAGTTCGTTTTGACTTTGGCGATGATCCGATCTACGTCTGCGAAACGAGCGAAGAGAATCTTGAGGCAATAGCCATCGACGCGCTGGTCGACCGCTATGACATCATTAGTGCGCAGCTCTCGAACGCACGAAATTACGCACTCTCCAGCCGACTTCCGGATTTCGCTAACGCGGTCGTACGCGTCGGACTGCATTGCGCATGCGGGAAGCCGCACCAGGCACTTTTCTACTGCCCATTTCCGATTAGGCCCGAACCTGTCCCCCGTTCGCAAGATTTCCTGCTTGCCGACATCACTGGCGTTGACCTCTCGGATGTTCTCGACGGAGTGTTTTCGAAAACCCGTCTGATGAACTCAGTTAATAAGCTGATCGTGCGCTGGCGTCTGTTCTGCGAACAAATTGTAATCGTGTCCCCTTTCGTAGGTCATCAATTCAATAGCAAGCAAAAGCGCCTTGAGATATGGGAGCGGCTCCTCCGCCAATTGGACAAAGAGAGGACCGTATTTGTTACGCGCCCAGCCACCCTCGGTGAATACAAGTCCGCGCTGCTGGATTCCGGTCTCGACTATGAGATGCTTGAGACCTTCGGACTCGAAAACCAAATCGTTTCCGGCGGCACAAAAAAACAGGACTTCCACGCCAAGCTGTTCATAGGCCTCGGCGACAGAAGCGAAGTGTTAAGTGGCTCGGCCAACATCGTGGGTGGCCCCTCGATGGAAAATGCCTCTTTCAAAAAACAGAGCCGGTCGCGTGTGGAAGCAAAGTACTTTTCGCCTCTGAAGATCAACATTCCTCCGACCTTGCCCCTGCCCAGTTGTCACCTGTTCCTCGATTTGACGGCTGAGAGCCCGAAGGCCACCATCGAAACCGGTTCTGCTCCTGGCTGAATTTGAAGAAAATCGAAAAACCTGGCGTCCTGTCTGCAAATTCAATTATCGCTTGGGACTTGGCCACAAGAGATCCAGCCGATGATATCGACCAGAACAAAGCGCCACGGATTGCGCGATCCTGGAAGATCAAAGGCACCAGTCGCGACGCCAAGCCTGGATGGTCAAACGTAATAAGCGACTGATTTTTAATCCTTAATTGGCAAAAAAAACGGCTGACAAGTTCGGGACAAACTTCCCGCGCGCAGCGCGGTTCTTCACTGGTCCGCTATCGCCTTTCAGAAATATAAATGGCATGTAGATGTCCGAATTGTCAGCCCGCCAAAGACACCTTCCGAAGATCGCGTACTCAGACCGCTCTAAGCGTTCCCTGCCCGCTAGCCTTCAGCAGAGCCATCAGCATGGGTCCAAGCGAAAACTCGCCGCGCTCGGAGCGTCTCGTGAGATCCCTCAAATATCCACCTGGTGAGGTGATGAAGTTTGAACGTTCAAGAATGCACGCCATCGCAACGGCTGCATTTTCCGGCCCCATGGTTTCGCAGGCCTCCTGGTAGGCGGAGGGACTGACACCCAGCGCCGAGCGGACGACAACTGCGGCCGACATCAACTCACGCCAGTGAGAAATGCCCGCGGCCGGCCCATAATCGACGATTTGGGGGCAAGCTCGCAGGACCATCCCAAGTGGGAACGATTTGATTGGTTCGATTTTCGTCTTTGCCTGCGGCTTGCTCGTCATCTGCGGTTCAGGCCGCGGCGCTTCGCCCTGCTCATTTCCAGAGCTAGGTTCAAGTTCATAGATGGATTCGGGTTTTGAACTCTGTATGTGGCATCCATTTTGAATGCCATTGCCATCCGCATTCTCAGTTTTAATCTGAATTTCCAACAGGTTGATGATCTCTTCCCGCAGAAGCTCCATTTCGTCGAGCGTAGCTTCGACCTGCGCACGAGTAGGATAGCGCGGTAGGCGCCCAAGGACGTCCGCAAACATGCCTTCCACTGCAAGCCAGTCGCCCGCCGCTCCCTCCTCGATTGCTGCAGTAATCAGCTTCCGAACGTCTCGCCGGCAAATGGTCAATGCTTCCCTCGCGCGGCGAAAGCGAATTCGTTCGGCTGCAACGTCCTGCGCAATAGCTGCCAACTCCCCAGCACGCGCTACCAGCGGTGCGAGATCGAAACCGTAAGCCTGTTCAATCTCGCCGTCGCGATTGCGATGCGCGTATCGCTTTCCGTTGGGGCTGTCTCGGCGCTGGATGAGCCCAGCCTCGACAAGGGCTGCCAAGTGTCGTCGCAGGGTGGTTCCGGTGATCCCGTGTGCGCGCACCGACAGCTGACCGTTGGAAGGAAACACGACGAGCCCCTGCTCCGCGTCGAGCTCCGTCTCAGGATAAAACGTCAGCAGCGCATCGAGAACGGCAAGCGCTCTGTCCTGGAGACCGAAGCGTTCACGTGCCTCGCAGACGTCGCGAAAGACTTTCCACTTCTCAACACGAGTAGTCGGTTTTGATTCCGCCACCTCAAGCTGGCCCTTAACCAAGGCAAGCGTCATCGGCCGCCGCCCAAAGGGCGTCGTCACATGTCCCGTATGCATTTTCTCTCACCTTTCTTGAGGCAAAAGAAATCCGCTCACCAAATCGGCGCTAAAGACTCTTGACTGCGATTCCGGGAAATGCGATTCTCGATCTTGCTACGGATAACGAGAGAGGCTTCCACGGTTTACCGATTGGGGGCCTTTTTCTTTTGCGGCCTAATCTCCGTTGCGTTCAGGTTTGGACTGTCTGTACTCGTCGTACAGGCGATCCATCCGGCTCGAAAGCCAATCGCTGAAGGGTTTCGCTTCCGCATTCGTAAGCTCGATTGCAACCTTCTTTGACTTGGCGTTCATTGTGAAACTCAGTGAATTGTCGCTCGACCTCCACTCCTTCGCCGAGGACGGGGGCTTCGGCTTCTTCGCCGCTGACTTGTTCTTGTACCGTGTCAGATATCCGTGGAGATTGTCGAACCTGGAGTCTTCTCCGAGCTCGAGAAACTCGGCAGTCCCCGCATATTCAGTAGCTACCTTGAGGAGGGCAGGGACGAGCAGAAGCTGCCGCAAGCTCAGCCACTTGTCGCGCCCGATCTTCTTGGATGCACCCAGCGCCTTGATGACAGGGGTAGGCACCACCTCGACGACCCCGAGCATCTTTGAGAGCATAGCCTCATCGATCGCGAGCGAGGACCGCACTACGTCCTTGGTCATTCCGGACGCAAGGAGGTTCTGAGCGAAATATGCTCGTTCGATGAACGACAAGTTTGATCGAGCAGAGTTTTCCTGCCCCTGTGCGATCGCGGACGCGATGTCGTCCAATTTCTTGACGACGGCCTTTACCGGGATGCCGAGCTCCCGAGCTACCCTCAAGCGGCGATGCCCGAAGACGACCATATAGCGCTGGCCGTCGGTAGAACTGGGTCGAACTAGGATAGGGGTCGTTTGTCCGGACTCCTTGATCGCCTCTTTGAGCTCCTGGTACTCCTCGCCATCGTCAGACAGTCGGTCGGCGACGAAGGAAACATCAAGCGATCGCGGGTCCAACTCCACGATCACTTCGCCTTCCATGAGCTTCTTGGTATTCTCCGCCAGGTCTTCGATAGAACGAACGACGGTCTTTGCAGCACCCGTCATGCCGTAACCAGGCTTGGTTGGCGCCTTGTCTGCCGAGATAGAGGCGAGGTCAAGCTTCGCAAACGGATTTTCACGCGACATCGCCAACCTCCCTCAACTGCGATAAGGTCCTAAAACTAATATATAAAAGGAGGAAAAAAACGGCTGACAAGTTCGTCATTTCCGACCCCAAGCATTGTGGATCAGCTCCACGATTTCGCCATTGGCCGCATTCAGACTTTCAATCGCGCGATCATAGGTCGATCGGACAAAATCGCCACGCTCAACCTCGTAGAGCGTTTGCTTTTTGATCGAAGCGTCTGAAATCGCCGTCGATTTCAGCACGTGGTTCTTAAGCATGTGCTGTGCAAACATCGACTGCATGAAGCCGACCATCTGCGCCTGCGGGATGTCCGTCGGCTCAAAGCGAGTTACGAGGTAGCGGAACCATTCCACTCGTATCTCGGCACCAGCCTCTGCGACGGGCGTCATGATACCGCCCAGCATCATCAGGAACTGGCTCATCGACATGATATCCAGCATCTGAGGATGGATGGTAATGAGGATGCCGGTCGATGCCATAAGCGCAGTGATGGTCAGATAGCCGAGTTGCGGCGGGCAATCGATGACGACCACATCGTAATTGTCATCAACTTCCTTTAACGCGTTGCCGATACGCATATGGAACAGCCTGCCTTCGTCTCCCTTCTTTGAGGAGATGGCGAGTGGCACATCATATTCGTATTCTTGCAACACGAGGTTCGCGGGGACGACGTCCAGACCGGGAATGTTCGTACGCTGAATAATGTCAGCGATCGACTTCCTTTCATCGTCGAAACGCAGCGCCTCGTAAAGAGACGCCGTGTCGTCGAGTTCCGGCTGAATTCCAAACAGGGAGGTCAACGATGCCTGCGGATCGAGATCGACCGCCAAGACGCGATGACCGGTGAGGGCGAGATATTGAGCAAGGTGCGCGGCTGTCGTCGTCTTGCCGCTTCCGCCTTTGAAGTTCACGACCGATACGACCTGCATCGGCTCACCTTCACGCCGCTGCGGAACGTAGTATCTCTTGTCGGATTTCTTGTTCGCTTCGAGATACTCCCGAAGCTCGAGCATCTGTTCGGCTGTATAGTAGCGTCGACCGCTGATGGATTCGATCTCGGGTCCCTTACCCTCCGAATGGATCTGTCGCAGGTGGCTCTGGGTGACGCCCATAAAGTCGGCGACTTCTCCGATTTGGAACTTTCGTAAGCCCTTGCGAGCATCAGGCGGATATTGTTGGCTGCGCAGCATATGCAACGCGGTTGAGATCTTCGAACCTTGCTGGGCGATCTCAAAATCAAAACGGTTGGGCTGCGGCTGGCTCATTTTGCAAACTATTTCTGAGATAAGGACAGTTTCGAAAAAATGGCCCTATAGCCATAATTTGCGAAACTATCTGCCGATTCCCATCAAGCCGCAAGGGATTTAAGGTTAACAAAGGGTTAACAGGATGCCGGGAAAAAGGCCGGCCGTTATCATTTTTTCCTTTGTTTCCCTGAATTTAGCAAACCAAACGATGCTGCGTGTTCTAGGTTTGTTTTACTGTGAATCCTACAACGCAATCTGCACTTGGTGGCGAAAAGAGCCGGCCCAATCGCTGTTAGCCGCTCGCCACGGGTGCGACTCACCTCTTCCGACCTTGTAGGATCCTACAACTACTCACCGAATCTGATCTGTGCTGATTTCCCCCGCCGACCAACGAAGACGGAGGGAATTCATGCAAGTTGTCGCATTCTCAACGCCCCGGACGATCCAAGAGGCACATCTCCTCCACAGCCACCACCAACTCCGTGCCCGCATCTTCTCCGATCGCTTGGGTTGGGAAGTCAAGGTAACCGCGGGATGCGAGTCAGATAGTTTTGACGCGCTCCGGCCGACCTACGTTCTCGCCGTCGCAGAGACTGGCCAGATGGCGGGGTGCGCGAGGCTTTTGCCCGCGCTTGGCCCAACAATGGTGGCCGACGTTTTCCCGTCACTACTCCCGGGCGGCCGGCTGAACGCGCACTCCGCGATGATCGAAAGTTCCCGCTTCTGCGTCGACACCACCCTAGGGGAGGGCAGGGGAGACGGCTCAGTGCATGAAGCGACTCTCACCATGTTCGCAGGCATCATCGAATGGTGCATAGCGAACAGCTTCACAGAAATCATCACGGTGACCGACCTCCGCTTTGAGCGGATTCTCGCTCGTGTCGGCTGGCCGCTCCAGCGCCTTGCCGAGCCCAGGAAGATCGGCGTGACGATGGCGGTAGCGGGCATCCTCCCTGCCGATGCCGGCATTTTTCAGAAGCTCCGTCCTTCCAGTTACCACTCCGAGTTCACCCCCATCAGCAAGGCAGCGTGAGGAGAAATCCGTGAACCACCTTCGCTCTCATCCCCGACTTGTCCGCAAACTTCAGGAGGCGCTCGGCGATCAGCTCTGCGTGGCGCTGGACGACGCGACCGTTGTCGAGATCATGCTCAATCCGGACGGGAAGCTCTTCATCGAGCGGCTCGGGCATGGTGTCGCTCCCGCCGGCGAGATGTCCGCCGCGGCGGCCGAAATGGTGATCGGTACCGTTGCGCATGCGCTTCAGTCCGAAGTCGACACGGAACAGCCTATCATCTCCGGCGAGCTTCCGATTGGCGGCCATCGGTTCGAGGGTCTGTTGCCCCCGGTGGTCGCCAAGCCTGCGTTCACGATTCGCCGTCGGGCTTCGCGTCTGATCCCGCTCGACGATTATGTGCGCTCCGGCGTGATGACAGAGTATCAATCTTCGACGATCCGGAGCGCAATTTCCTCACGGCTCAATATCATCATCTCCGGGGGCACGGGTTCCGGCAAGACCACTCTCGCGAATGCCGTGATCAACGAGATCGTGAAGAGCGCCCCGGAAGATCGCCTCGTCATTCTTGAGGATACCGCCGAAATCCAATGCGCGGCCGAGAACGCCGTTCTCCTGCATACGAGCGATACAGTCGATATGGCGCGGCTGCTGAAGAGCACCATGCGTCTGCGTCCCGACAGGATCGTCGTGGGGGAGGTTCGCGACGGGGCGGCTCTGACGCTACTCAAGGCTTGGAACACCGGCCACCCCGGTGGCGTGGCAACCATTCACTCGAACACCGCCATGTCGGCGCTGCGCCGTCTTGAGCAACTCACCGCCGAAGCCAGTCAGCAGCCCATGCACGAGGTTATCGGAGAAGCCGTCGATCTCATTGTCTCGATCGAGCGGACTCCACGGGGTCGACGCGTTCGCGACGTCATCCAGGTCGAGCGCTTCGTCAACGGCCAATACGAAATTGAATCCGACCAGCTCACCGAAGAACAGGAGACGCGCAATGTCGCGTAAGCATGCACTCATCGCCGTCGTGCTCATCGCAGCGCCCAGCTTTTTTGCCTCTGTGGCGCCGGCGCTGGCCAGTTCCGGCGGTGGTGGTCTCCCTTGGGAGGGGCCGCTACAGCAAATCCAGGAGTCGATCACTGGTCCCGTTGCCGGCGCCATCGCGCTGGCGGCGGTCGCAATTGCAGGCGGCATGTTGATCTTCGGCGGCGAGCTCAACGATTTCGCGCGGCGGCTCATGTATATTGTCCTTGTCGCCGGCATCCTGCTCGGCGCCACCAACATCGTCGGCCTATTCGGCGCGACCGGCGCCTCGATCGGCCTCCCAGAAAAGCAAATCACGTCGAATGCGCAATATGCAGAAGGGGAGGGGGTTCATGGCTGAATCCCTGTCCGGCCTGCAGCGCAACCGCATCCATCGTGCGCTTTCCCGTCCAAACCTCCTGATGGGCGCCGACCGGGAACTGGTACTGCTTACGGGTCTCGCTGCCGTCATCCTGATTTTCGTGGTGCTGACGATCTATTCCGCGCTCTTTGGGGTCGCCGTCTGGATCGTCATCGTTGGACTGCTGCGAATAATGGCAAAGTCGGACCCGCTGATGCGGAAAGTCTATGTGCGGCACATTTCCTACAAACCCTACTACAAGGCGACCACCTCGCCGTGGCGACGGTATTGAGGACGCTGGCATGGTCGCTCTCAAACGCTTCCGGGCCACCGGTCCATCCTTCGCGGATCTCGTCCCCTATGCCGGTCTGGTCGACAACGGCGTCCTCTTATTGAAAGACGGAAGCTTGATGGCCGGATGGTATTTTGCTGGGCCGGATTCCGAAAGCGCCACGGACGTCGAGCGCAACGAATTGTCGCGCCAGATCAACGCGATCCTATCGCGGCTTGGAAGCGGCTGGATGATCCAGGTCGAAGCCGTTCGTATCCCGACGTTCGATTATCCCTCAGAAGATCGTTGCCATTTCCCCGACGCAGTCACGCGCGCGATCGATGCGGAGCGGCGGGCGCATTTCGCGCGAGAGCAGGGCCATTTCGAGAGCAAGCATGCGCTGATCCTGACCTACCGGCCACTGGAATCCAAAAAGACGGCGCTCAGCAAATACATTTATTCTGATGAGGAGAGCCGGAAGAAGACGTATGCCGACACAGTCCTCTTCATCTTTAAGAACGCCATCCGCGAGATCGAGCAATATTTCGCGAACACACTCTCGATCCGGCGCATGGAAACGCGCGAGGCTGTTGAGCGGGGAGGGGAGCGCGTCGCCCGCTACGACGAACTGCTGCAGTTCGTCAGATTCTGCATCACCGGCGAAAACCATCCGATCCGGTTGCCGGACGCTCCCATGTATCTCGACTGGATTGCCACCGCTGAACTCGAACACGGGCTCACGCCGAAAGTCGAGAACCGCTTCCTCGCTGTCGTGGCAATCGATGGGCTTCCGGCAGAGAGCTGGCCGGGGATCCTCAACAGCCTCGATCTGATGCCACTCACCTACCGCTGGTCGTCGCGCTTCATCTTCCTTGATGCGGAAGAGGCGCGTCAAAAGCTGGAACGGACGCGCAAGAAATGGCAGCAGAAAGTTCGTCCGTTCTTCGACCAGCTCTTCCAGACGCAAAGCCGATCTGTCGATCAGGACGCCATGTCGATGGTCGCCGAGACCGAGGATGCGATTGCGCAAGCATCGTCGCAACTGGTCGCCTACGGTTATTACACGCCCGTGATCGTTCTTTTCGATAGCGATCGGGAGGCATTGCAGGAAAAAGCCGAGGCGATCCGCCGGCTGATCCAGGCCGAAGGATTTGGTGCGCGGATCGAGACGCTGAACGCGACCGACGCCTATCTCGGTAGCCTACCGGGCAACTGGTACTGCAATATCCGCGAACCGTTGATCAACACCAGCAACCTCGCCGACCTGGTCCCGCTCAATTCGGTGTGGTCGGGAAACCCGATCGCACCATGCCCCTTCTATCCTCCGAATTCTCCTCCGTTGCTACAGGTTGCCAGCGGCTCGACGCCGTTCCGGCTCAACCTGCATGTCGACGACGTCGGCCACACCTTGATTTTCGGGCCCACCGGCTCGGGCAAGTCGACGCTCCTGGCGTTGATCGCGGCGCAGTTCCGGCGCTATGAACGCGCCCAGATCTTCGCTTTCGACAAGGGAAGCTCGCTCCTACCGCTGACGCTGGCTGCCGGCGGCGATCATTACGAGATCGGCGGCGAAGTGCAGGAAGCTGGACCAGCACTCGCGTTCTGCCCGCTCGCCGAACTCGCCACCGACGCAGACCGGGCCTGGGCGACGGAATGGATCGAGATGCTGGTGGCGCTGCAGGGCGTCACCGTCACGCCCGATCATCGCAACGCCATTTCCCGGCAGGTCGGCCTGATGGCGAGCGCGCCAGGCCGGTCGCTGTCGGATTTCGTGAGCGGCGTGCAGATGCGCGAGATCAAGGATGCGCTGCATCACTACACCGTCGACGGCCCGATGGGTCAGCTTCTCGACGCCGAGCAGGATGGCCTCACTCTCGGCGCTTTCCAGACCTTCGAAATCGAGCAACTCATGAACATGGGCGAGCGGAACCTCGTCCCAGTGCTGACCTATCTGTTTCGACGCATCGAAAAGCGGCTCGATGGGTCGCCAAGCCTGATCTTGCTCGACGAGGCCTGGATGATGCTCGGCCATCCAGTTTTCCGGAGCAAGATCCGGGAGTGGCTGAAGGTGCTGCGAAAGGCGAATTGCGCCGTCGTGCTTGCGACGCAGTCGATCTCGGACGCCGAGCGATCCGGCATCATCGACGTCCTGAAGGAGTCCTGCCCGACAAAGATTTGCCTCCCGAACGGCGCCGCGCGCGAACCGGGGACGCGGGAATTCTACGAGCGGATTGGTTTCAACGAACGCCAGATCGAGATCGTCGCAACTGCGATCCCGAAGCGCGAATATTACGTCGCCACGCCCGAAGGCCGGCGTCTTTTCGACATGTCGCTTGGGCCTGTTGCACTGAGCTTCGTCGGCGCTTCCGGGAAGGAAGACTTGAAGCGCATCCGCGCGCTCAAATCCGAACATGGCCGTGACTGGCCGATCCATTGGCTTCAAACGAGAGGAGTTCACGATGCCGCAACGCTGCTCAAAGGTTAGTTGGGTCGCCGGCCTCACGGCCACCGCAATGACAATGGCCGCAGTCGCACCTGCACACGCCGGGACCGCTACCGGGGCGGCGACCGAATGGACGCAGGTGCTCAACAACGGCGAACTGGTGTCCCTCGTCGGCCAGTCCGGGGAGCAGATCCAGAACCAGCTCACCCAGATCAGCCAGCTCGCCCAGCAGATCGAAACCCAGCTGAACATCTACCAGAACCTGCTCCAGAACACCGCGACCCTCCCGTCGCACATGTGGGGACAGGTCGAGAGCGATCTCAACCAGCTCCGCAGCATTGTCGATCAGGGTCAGAGCATCGCCTTCTCGATGGGCAATGCCGACGATGTGCTTCAGCAGCGATTCCAGAGCTATTCCGATCTCAGGACCAACCTTCCGAGCAATCAGACATTCTCGACCACCTATCAGTCCTGGTCCGACACGAACCGCGACACCATCGCCAGCACGCTGAAGGCGGCCAGTCTGACTGCGGATCAATTCGACAGTGAAGAATCGACCATGTCGTCCCTCCGAAGCATGTCGGAAACTGCGGACGGCCAGATGAAGGCCCTGCAGGTCGGACACCAGATCGCCACTCAGCAAGTTGCGCAGATGCAGAAACTTCGCGGTCTCGTTTCGCAACAAATGACCATGATGGGAACCTGGCTGCAGACCGAGCAGACCGACAAGGACCTGGCACAGGCGCGGCGGGAAAAGTTCTTCAACGCCGAGGTCAAAACCATTCCGGAAGGTCAGAAGATGGAGCCCCGCTGGTGAGCCGCGCAGTCATTATCGCCTTGATCGTCCTTGCCGCTGGTGCCTCGTCTGCAGCCACGGTGCTGATCATTAACTTCAGAGACGACACGGGCACGCCTTCGCTCACCGAAGAACAGCGGGCGGCACGGGCAAAATTCTTCGGATCCGGCAAAGAGCTGCCGCCGATCAAGGACGGTCAGGAGATGCGCCCGAGATGGTGAGGATCACTGCACGTTCTTTCCTTATCGCCGGGCTCTTTTCCGTGGCCTTCGCAGCACCAGCTTTCGCGCAGGAAGGGCAGGTCCTAACCGAGCTGGAGAACCAGGTTTCGACGGCCGCCAAAGGCTGGGAAACCACCATCATGGACGCGGCGAAGTCGCTGTTCTGGATTCTGGCCACGATCGAGGTCGGTATCGCGGCCGTGTGGCTCGCAATCCAGGCCGCCTCTCTCGACAGCTGGTTTGCCGAGCTGGTCCGGAGGATAATGTTCATCGGCTTTTTTGCGTTCGTTCTCACACAGGGTCCAACCTTCGCGCGAGCCGTGGTCGACAGCCTGTTCCAGATCGGCGCGGGCGGCGGATCGGCGTCCCCCGCCGAAATCTTCGACGCCGGCATTCGGGTTGCCTCGGAAATGTCGCAGCAAGCGCAGTTCGGCGTCTTCGAGGACAATGCTCTGGCGATCGCCGCCGTGCTGGCCATGGGTGTCGTCGTCATATGCTTTTCGCTGGTCGCTGCGATTTTCGTATCGGTCATGGTCGAGATGTATGTCGGTCTGCTCGCCGGCATGATCATGCTCGGGCTGGGCGGCTCATCCTTCACGAAAGACTTCGCCGTTCGCTATCTCGTCTACGCCTTCGGCGTCGGCATGAAGCTGATGGCACTGGTCATGATCGCGAAGATTGGATCGCAGGTCCTCCTGGGCCTGGCGAATGCTCCGACTGCGTCCTCGGACCAATTTGTCACAACGTTGGCGGTCGCCGGCATCTCCGTCGTGGTCTTCATCATCGCCATGTACGTGCCGAACATCATCCAGGGTGTTGTCCAGGGCGCCTCGGTTTCCGGAGGCATGGAAGCGATCCGCCACGGCGGCCAGGCGGCATCCTTCGCCGCCGGCGCAGGGTTTCTCGCGAGTGGTGCCGCGCGAGCGGGCTTTACGGCCGGACAATCCGCCCGAGCGGCGGGGTCCTCACTCGCGGGCGCGGCGCTTCGAGGTTTCGGCGCGAGCATCGGAGCCGCGAGTAGTGCCACTGGATCCGCGGCGAAGGAGAAGATGATCAGCTCTCCCGGCGCCTATGCCGGATCGATCCTCGGCCTCGCCAACGCCAAGCTCGATGAGAGCCGGCGTGGTCACGGCGGGCACAAGCCACCTCCCGAACGAAAAGACTAACAGCAATCAGAAAGTGATGGACGATGGCAGCGAACCGCGCCCCCGAGAACCCGTATCTTGCCGCGCGGCAGGAATGGACAGAACGATACGGATCCTATGTGCAGGCGGCCGCCGCATGGCGGATCGTGGGCATACTCGGCCTGACCATGGCTGTGATCGGCTTCGGTTATGCGATGTATCTCAGCACTCAGGTCAGGCTCGTGCCTTACATCGTCGAGGTCGACAAGCTTGGAACCGCAGTAACCGCCGGCTTCCCCGAACAGATCGAATATGCCGATGTGCGGGTCGTGCGCTCGACACTCGGCAATTTCGTGACCAGCTTCCGTTCGATCACACCTGATGCGGTTGTCCAAAAGCAATATATCGATCGGACCTATGCACTTCTTCGCACCTCCGATCCCTCGACAGAAAAGATCAACACCTGGTTCCGGACCAACTCACCTTTTGAGAAGGCGAAAACCGCAACGGTCGCTATCGAGGTCAATAACATCGTGGCGCTCTCGAACCAGACCTACCAGATCGACTGGACCGAATACGAACGGGATCGCAAGGGCAAGGAAATCGGCACGCGCCGGTTTCGCGGCATCGCGACGGTCGCGCTGACCGCGCCGCAGGACGAGGCGACGATCCGCCTCAACCCGATCGGTCTCTATGTCCGGGATTTCGACTGGACAGCACAGCTTTAAGGGCAGGGGATTTTTCAATGCACAGAACAGGATTGATCGCAGCCGCCGGCTGCATGGCCGGACTCGTCTTTGCGATGGGCGCTCACGCGCAAAGCATGACGACAAACGAGGTAAGGGGCACCAAGCTGTCAAGTAAGTGGCGCGGCACGCCGGGACTCGTGACCACAGGACCCGACGGAAAGGTGATCTTCCTGTTTGGCCAAACCCAGCCCTCTGTCGTCTGCTCACCGCTTCAGGTCTGCGATATCGAGCTGCAAGGTGGAGAGATCGTTCGCGACGTCCTTGTCGGTGACACCGTCCGCTGGAAAGTCGAACCGGCGACATCAGGCGCGACCGGCGGCCAGGCAATCCACCTGATCGTGAAGCCATCGGAGCCAGGTCTCGTCACGTCGATGGTAGTGACGACGTCGCGGCGTACCTATCACATCCAGCTAAAGTCCCATCCGAGCCAATATATGGCCCGTGTCGGCTTTGAATATCCCGAGGACGTCTCGACCAAGCTCGCCGACATCAATGCGCGGCTCGAAACGGGCGGCATCCCTGGGGCTGCGCCCGACAAGCTGAACTTCTCCTATTCAATCAGTGGCAGTGCGCCGTGGAAGCCAAAGCGGGTCTATTCCGACGGCGCCAAAACCTACATCCAGTTTTCCAGGTCGGTCGCAGGCCAGGATGCACCCGTGCTCTTCGTCGTCTCCGGCGGTCAAAATCGCATCGTCAACTATCGCATGAAGAACGACATGATGATCGTCGACTATGCGGTCGACAAGGCGATCCTCGTTTCCGGTGTCGGCTGGCGGCAGCAAAAGATCACCATTCGGAGGGGAGGTTGAACGATGCGGAAGCTTTTCACCTTCATTCTCGCTACGGCAGTTCTTTCCGGTTGCCAAACGGCTGACGACGGATTGAACGCCAGCTCTACTCCGGTCGCGGTCACCGGACCTGCTGCGAGTGCCATTGCCGGCGATATGGCAAGCCGGCTCGTCGAACAGATTGGTTCCGCCGGCACAACAACCATCAAGATGGAGAAGGACAATTCGGAATTCGCGACCGCGCTCGAGGCCGCGTTGAAGGGATGGGGCTACGCGGTCATCACCGACGGGAAAGTCGGAAAAGACGTCAAGCCGGTCGAACTGGCCTACTGGGTTGACGGCGTCGACGGCAGGGTGCTCGCGAGACTTTCAACGCCTTCGATTGCTCTTGGCCGGGCCTACACGGCGACGCCTGCGGGTGCTGTACCGGCGAGCCCGCTTTCGATCATGCAACGGAACTGATGGGAGGAGATACATGGTCCAGTCGCTGCAGCTCGGCGCGTCAAGCCAAGCCGACGATCAAAAGGGCATGCGTCGCCTCAATCGCCTGCCGATCATCGTCGCCATCATCGTCATTGTCCTCTTCGTCGGTATCGTCGTGATCGGCCTGTCCTGGCGTGGGCTCTACTTCAACCGCAGCAATGATATCGAAAGCGTGTCGAACACGCCCGCCACCAGTTTTGGCGACCAACTCAAACGCGGCGTGACGGATGGAATTATCGGCGAGCCAGTCGAACGCGATACCTTCCAGCCCACGCCGGTGATCGAGCAGAAGGTCGAGAAACAGGAACCGATTGTCGAGCGGCGCCCGGCTGAACGGGAGGTACGACGGCCCAGGCTCGAGTCCGAGGAGGAGTGGAGGGCCCGACTGAAGCGCGAGCAGGACGAGCAGTATATTCGGGAGGCGCAGCGCCAGCGGATGGCGCGCCTTCAGGCCCGTGCGACAGCGCTCGATTCACCGCTGAAGGTTGACGTCTCGGATGTCGAGACGACGGCGAAGGCGACGGATCCCAGCCGACAGAATGCGACAGCGACAGCAGACAACGCTTCGGACCTCTACGCAGCCGCGATGAAATCCGGGCTCATCGGACAGAATGTCGATCAGAACGGCCAGACCTGGAAGGAGGACTTCTTCAATCAGGACATAAAGGATCTCGGCTACCTGCCGAACCAAGTCGTGCCGCAGATGTCGCCCTATGAACTGAAGCGCGGCTCGGTCATCCCGGCGACATTGATCACCGGCCTCAACTCCGATCTACCTGGACGCATCACCGCGCAGGTCAGCCAGAATGTCTATGACAGTGCGACGGGATACCGGCTCCTCATCCCGCAAGGCGCCAAGCTGTTCGGCCGATATGACTCGAAGGTATCCTTCGGTCAGGAGCGGGTGCTGGTCGTCTGGACCGATCTCATCTTTCCAAACGGGTCAACCCTGCAGATCGGCGGCATGGCCGGCACGGACGCCGAAGGTTATGGCGGCTTCGCTGACAAGGTCGACCGTCATCTCTGGCGGACCTTCGGATCGGCGGCGCTGATCGCGCTGATCGGAACCGGGATCGACATGTCTCTGCCGCAGAGCTCGACCCTCGCGACGCAGGAGACGGCGTCCGACGCCGCCAGGCGCAATTTCGCGGAGAGCTTCGGTCGTGTCGCGGAACAGACAATCTCAAAGAACCTGAACGTTCAGCCGACAATTCGCATTCGACCAGGTTACAAATTTAATGTGCTCGTCGATCAGGACATTATCTTTCCGTCCGCCTATCGGGGAAATTAACGACATAGGGACCAAGTGGTCGATTATCGCGTCTGCCACCGGTTGACGCGCGGTGTGGCGCTGCAACCACTGAAGCGTAAAAACTTTCCTTCATTTATCATGTTTTAGACCGACTCAGCTTGAAAGATCGTGTCCTGCCGGTAGTGCTAACATACGGCGGTTTGAGCTTCGCACGGGCAGAGCGCCAGGCCGCGGATTCTATTTGCAAAATCGTAGCCATGACCCAGCCGTCGCGCGGGATGCCGGTTCCGCATGCAAGTTCGTTCCACCAAGGAACGCCCCCGGGTCAAGAAGACAGGAGAGAGGCCGTGGATCGACAAGTTCGCTCGCTCATCGACATGCTGGAAGCAGCGCAAGATGAGCAGATGATCAAGAGTGCTCTTAGAAACTTCGCGCATGCCTGTGGGTATGACCGGTTTGCCTACCTGCAAAAAGAAGCCTTCCAGGTGAAAACCTTCAATTCCTATCCCGGATCATGGGAAGGCATTTATCTCGAGAGCGATTATTCCAGTATCGATCCCGTTGTGACGGAGGCAAAGCGCAGGGGGGACGTTTTTTTCTGGACGGCAGACGACTGGCCTGCACGGGGCTCGTCGCCTCTGCGGCGGTTTCGCGACGAGGCAATCGATCACGGCATTCGCTGCGGCGTCACCATTCCCGTCGAGGGGAGCTACGGGTCCGCGATGATGCTGACCTTCGCATCGCCGGAACGCAACGTTGACATCTCGGGAGCTCTGGATCCGAAAAAAGCAATTCAAATGGTGATGACGGTCCATTACCGGTTGAAGATGATTGCGGCAAAAACCGCGGTCAATCCCAAGCAAATGTTGTCTCCGCGGGAAATGCTTTGCCTCGTCTGGGCGACGAGGGGAAAGACGGCGCCCGAAACGGCGATGCTTACCGGGATCAACGCCAGAACCGTGCAGCACTATCTGGACAAAGCGCGTGCAAAGCTTGGTGCGGAATCGGTGCCGCAACTCGTTGCCATTGCCAAGGACCGTGGCTTGGTCTGAATTCTAATCGCCATTGTCGAAAGGCACGTCGGGCACGAAACCGAGTGCGTCGAGCATGTCCGAGAGCTCCTCTTGCTGGGCCTCGGACCTTTTTTGCCGTGCGAGATACTCATTCTGGAGCGTCTGCAGAACCGAACTGGAGATCGATGGATCTTCACTTGCGCGCAACCACTCCTCGTAAACGGTTTGATCGGCCTCGAGCAGCTGGCGATGTTCGTGAATCGCGGAAATAGCCAACGCTTCAAGCTCCGATTTCTGCATTGACTTGTAACAGCCTATTCTGCGGGCTTTTTCGTCTGCCTCGAATGAGCCTTGGTCGTCCATCCGCTTCTTTTCTTCCATCATTCCTTCACCGCCCGAAATGATCCTGAGGTCCGCATACACCGTTTAGACCGTGTCTGCACGGCGTTCATCGGTGGCGACCATCGCAACAGCGACGACCTGCTCTATCCGGGAGGGAGAGAGGACGCTCAGGGCACGCTTTACATACTTTAGTTGATAAACTTAAAGTGTGTAAACCGTGATGTTCCGCGCATGGACATGCGCAAACTCGTGGGGAGAAATTTCGCCCGCCTACGTCGGGAGCAGGGCTTGACCCAGGAGGACGTCGAAGCTCGTTCAGGCTTTAGCCAGCAATATATCAGCGGCTTGGAGCGCGGGCGGCGCAATCCGACGGTTATCACCCTCTATGAGCTTGCCCAGGCGCTCGGCGTGAGCCACGAAGAACTCCTCAAGTCGACGCAAGACAGTTAGAGCCTTGTTTTCACGGCAATTGGCTGGGTATCAGTCCCGGCGCGAGGCCATATCCACATTTAGAAACTGTTCCAGCTCGCCGATGCTTGCCATAACTGCATCGAACACGGGCGGGTCGCCGAAAATCATGGCCGACATTCGCGCGTAGTCGGCTGCGAGCTTCTTCATCATATCGGGAGTCGGCAGGAGCCGGAACGTGCCTGGTACCGCTCGATCATAGCGATGGTCCGGCGCGCGGAACATAAGTTCCTTGTGCTGTCGGCAGGCTTCGGCGAGATCGAGCAGTGACGCAGTGGCTTTTCCGTAGTCCGCGTGCGTCCAGATTTGGTGAACATCGTAATAGTGCCGGGAGTACCGATTGAGGTCGGGCACTTTCCGCTCAGGATTATCTTCGACGCTGCGCTTCTCGGTCATCTCCGTCATCGCATGCAGAATGAGGACCTTCTCCCAGAACGAGCGCTCGGGCTTGACGGTCATCACATTGGGAACCGACAGATCGAAGCCCGCTCTCATTTCCGAGGCGAGGTAGGGCGCGATTTCCCGCGATTCGACCGGAATGGGATCCGGTCGCGCTCCGCCTTCGATGCGCACGGCTGCCTCGACATAGCCGCCGCTCATGTCGAACACGCTTTTGTATCGGAGGACCAGAATGTCGAGCGCTTCCCTCTTCCGATAGGCGTCGTAACCGAAGTCCAGCGTGAAATGCCCGCGTTGTCCGGTCTCTTTCTCAACGTCGGCAAGTTCCGTGCTCAACGAGTCACGAAGTGGACCGGCGATATATTGCCGAGCAGCCTCGTCGACCTGCTCGGCAAGAGCTTTCTGTTGCTGGTTGACGGAGGGAAGAGCGGCAATGTCGGCCTCAAGCGGTGCATGCAGGTCGGCCTTGTAAATGCCGATGTCGATATCTTCTGAGAAACGGCGGATCAGGCCATAGGCCTTGCTGAGACTGGTGCCGCCCTTGAAATATAAGCGAACAGGGTCGGTCGGGCGCCGATTGAACAGGAAGTCGAGGACCCAACAGACATAGAGGTCCTTTTCAATGTTCTCAGCCCGGGTTCCCATGTTGGAAGCCCCGGCTGAGAAGAGAGCCCTGCGCTCGTCCACGGAGGATCTGAGAATTTCAGTGAACGCCTGTTTCATGTTCCAGTGCTTTCGGGGATGGGACGAGGGAGGCGCGGATGATGTTGCCCACGGCCGAATACATCCAGGCGGGAATGGCATGGATGTTCTCGCGCAGATCCTCGATGATCGCTTCCCTGTGCGGGTTCTGCGCCAGGTGACGCACGATACCCTCGACAACGGTATCCAGGTTGGGCCGTTCGTCCCGGAACCAATTGAGCGCCTGAATCACGCGCATTGCCGGACGTCCCGCCCAGAAGGCCGTCTTCGCGGAAATGCGCTTGAAATCCAATATGTAAATAACCGGTTTCGTTGCCTTTGGATCACCTGCGTTGGCTTCGATTTCGATCGTCCGCGGGTAGGTGTCGGCATGGATTGTCGAACGCGCGGGAACGGCGGTGGTCAAGCCCAGATCGTTGGCGGCGGTCATTCCGTCGACCAGGACCCGCAGCTTGTCGCGCCGGGCGATGGCATCGATGAATGAGGCGCGTGGCGGAAAGACCATCTTTCCCGTCAAGCCGCTCGTGGTTGGCTTGTCGTATAGGCCACGGTACGGGCGACGAATCTCGCCGCGATTGGCAAGCCGCTGGAGGGCCTTTTCGACGGCGTTGGGCGTTCCGATATCGAGAAAATCGGCGCGCGACCAAACCCCGGCGGGTGCGGCTTTGGAGATACGGGCGTGAATGCGCTCCAGTGTATCGGATGTCGGATCAGGCATGCGGCAGTGTCCTTTGACTAAAAAATATATATAAATTTTGGTCAGTATCAAGAGCGCACCTGATTGCTGACCAAAAATTATACTGAAAAAATGGTCAGGATGGCGCCGCTACACCAGGATCGGAGAAAGATTTGTCTAAGATCGCAACGAGTGGCAACGGCCGCCGGCTGGCGATAGACGGGTTGAACTGCGGCCAGCGTATATATATTCTCCACAAGGAGGAAGATTATGGCCGACACACCCCGCACCTACACACCCGCCGAAGCCGCAGCTCTCAGTGAGCTTGCCGTAAAGTCGGTCCATAATGCAATCGACAAGCGGATCATCGAGGCCCATTTCGGGCGCGAGGGCCGAGAACTTACAGACGAGGACCTACTGCGCCTGAAGCTCTGGTATGGGGTGGGCTCGATCCTCTCCGCCGAACGTCGCAAGCGCTTGTTCGATACAATTGACCAGAATCCCGACGCGGATACGGTGAGAGCAGACGACTATCTGATCGTCGACGTGGCGCGGGCGAGGGAGCAACTCGCTGCGCGCGCCGAGGCGCTTCGAGAAGCCGAGCAAAAGATTGATTCTGTGAAGGGCGTTGCAGGCGGCAAACCGGTTTTCAAGGGGACCAGGGTTCCGGTGCGAATGATCGCCGCGATGAAACAGCAAGGCGCCAGCAGCGCGGAAATCGTCGATGGCTATCCTTCTGTCACGGCGCGCATGGTGGAACTTGCCGAAATCTGGACGGCCGCTCACCCGGCCCGCGGACGGCCAAAAAAACTTTCGGACCAGGGACTGCGGGTGAAGTCGGTGAAGCGCCTGCCTCTCTCCAAGGCTGGTTCCCGGAAGGCCTCGGGCACGGCTTCGTGAAGTTCCTCATCGATGAATGCCTGCACACATCGCTCGTAGCCGTGGCTCAACGCCATTGCCACGACTGTTTTCATATCAATGTTGCGGGATGAGTGCAGTCTGGCCGAAACCCGCAATGCGGTCGACACCCAGAATGCCGCTAGTCCCAACTCCTGCGGGCGCGCCAGAAGACGATGGAATCGGCGTAGCCCAGGCTTTCCGCGATATGTCGCTTTTTGACCTTCGCCTGGAGTTGCCGGGCCATGACGTCACGGCGGCACGTGCGGGCATACGGTACCGCGGCCGTACGACAGTGGGCAGCCAACAATGGCTAAAGGCTAGAACCCCGACTTGCGCGAAGAGCGGGGCGCTGCCTTCGTAGCTTCCGTGACCACGTCCGACGGCCCGCGCTGCCGGGCGTGCTGGTTCGCGGCTAGCTCGCGCGGCACCCAGGCGGCGACCGCATCGATGAAGGCGCGCACTTGAGGCGGCAAGAACGCACGCTCGGGATAGACCAGCGCGATCTGCATTTCGGCGCCTATGATGTCCGCGAGTACCTGCAAGAGCGCGCCGCTTTCGAGGTGCGACGCCACGAGGTCGCGCGGGAGGAGCGCGATGCCGAGGCCCCGCAAGGCAGCATCGCACAACAGGGCGATATCATTTGCGAAGAACGCGCCGTCAACGTGGAGCTTGCCACCGGTGACCATGGGCCAGTGGCTCTCCGGCAGCTCGCCGCGCGCGAAGCCAAGAAGACATCGGTGGGTCCGGAGATCGCGTTGCGTACGCGGCGTGCCCCTGTCTGCGAGGTAGGCGGGCGACGCGACGGCGATCATCGGGTCGCGGAAGAGCGTGCGCGCGATGAGGCCGGGCTGAATGTGGCTGCTGGCACGTAGCGCCACGTCGTAACCACCGCTGAGGATGTCAACGAGCTGGTTTGACGTGTGGACATGGACGCGCAGTTCGGGGTAGCGCGTCGCGAATTCGCACAGCATCGCATGGAAACTAACACTCATCACCGGAGGCACCGACACGCGCAGATCGCCGCGTACGACGTCGTCGGTCATCCGCACGCTCTGTTGTGCGAGCCGCACCGCCTCGAGCGCGATGCAGGCCTGGCGGTAGAACACCTCACCTATGTCCGTGAGGACGAGGGTCCGCGTGGTCCGGCTGAGCAACCGCGCGCCGAGACGCTCCTCGAGGCGGCCGAGGCGGCGGCTAACGGTCGCGCGCGGGACGCGCAGCTCGGCGGCGGCACGCGAGAGGGATTTGGACTCGACCGTCTTGGTGAAGGCGACGAGTTCCGCGGTCTCCACGGGATCGCTCATATGGATCAATTCCTGGCAAATGATGTCACTTGTTGGAGCATTGTTACGAATTTCGATCCGGCGCAAGATGTAGCCGAAAAATGATCGCGAGGGCAGATCCTGTCTTCGCGCGAGCGCCTCAAGCCGAAAACGAAAGAGCTACAGATGGTATCTAATGAAAAGAAACTAATCGCCGTGTTCGGGGCAACGGGACATCAGGGCGCTGGAGTGGTGCATGCTCTGAAGGCCAACGGCGAGTTCGATGTGCGCGCGCTCTCGCGCGACCCTGGCAAGTACAAGGGCATCGCCGACGAGGTTGTCACAGCCGATCTGGATCGGCCAGAGACGCTTGCAGCGGCTCTTGAAGGCGCACACGGCGTCTTTCTTGTCACCAACTATTGGCAACAGGGCACCGATGAAATCAAGCAGGGGACAGCGGCAATTCAGGCCGCGAAAGCGGCAGGCGTCAACCATCTGGTCTGGTCGACCCTTCCCAACGTCGAGGCGATCAGCGGCGGCAAGTTCAAAGTCCCCCAATTCACGGGTAAAGCAACGGTCGAAGCGGTCGTCAAGGATGCCGGATTTCCGCGCCACACCTTTGTGGTGCCGCCTGCTTACTATCAGAACTTCTCGGGGCCATTCGGTCCGCAAGAGCAGTCAGACGGAAGCTTTGGCTGGGTGCTGCCCATCGATCCCACGGTACGCTGCTTTCACATGGGAGATATCAATGAACTGGGCAACATCGTGGCCGGCGCATTCGCGCACCCGGATGAAACTGGTGATGGCGAATATCTGCCGCTGGTTGGCGACTTCTTGAGCTTCAACGAGCTCGTCGGAGCGTTGAACCAGCTCGGCCATCAGTTCTCGTTCACCCGAGTTCCCCGCGATGTGTATGCGGGCTTCTTCCCTGGGGCGGACGCGTTGGGGGAGACGCTGGCCTATTACGAGACCTACACCTACCTTGGCCCAGGCTCCCACGACGCTGAGATCGCGCTTGCGAACAAAGTAACAGGCAAGACCCCGACGACATTTGCATCATGGGCTCGGGACAACTTCCGGCTCGGGGCACTTCCCCCGGCCTGAACCGTGCATTTTAGATACGAACAAATGTGCGCGCGATGACTGGCCGGCCGGTTTGTCGCGCGACACGCGAATCCAAGCGAGGGTCGCTTCTCGGCGATAAACAGATTGCGAGCAGAAGATGCGGTCGCGAATCGGTGAAAGCGATCAGATTTCGCGCGACCCACAAATTTATCTGGCCGTGCACCTGCAGGCGTTTGATACGATGCGCGATGGTGGCAGGCCGATCTATGTCACACAGCATAAGAACGAGGCGCTCTACATCAGGCTTGATGAGCAGCGCGTCCTGAAATGGATCGAGAAAGACAATGTTGAAGGACTCCCGTCCTCCGGATCGGACCCTCGCAAGAGCATATCTCGCATCCTGCCGGATTTCGACCAGTTCCTCGACACGTACAAAAATAAGGAACGACAGGGCAGACCGCGCGAGCTTGCACCGTTCGTCTACATGCTCCTACACTCGCTATCCCACCACCTCATCCACTCGCTGGGGGACGCATCAGGCCTCGATCGTGATGTCCTGCTCTCCGACATTACCGACGGCAGCCATGCAGCGATTGACCGCTGCCTTGTAAACCCGCGGGTTTTCCGCCTGCATCGAGGTGGTCGAGATTACTATCGAAGACCGCGAGGCCGTCCTGACGCGCTACTCGCTTCCGGAATGACGATCAATTCCCGCCGATGCGGGAGAGATCGATCCGAATTCCCGCCCGCTCTACCTCCTCATTCGCCTCCGGCTGTTTCTCAGGCGTTGTCACAGCTGCCTCCTCGTCATCAGTCGAGGTCACCTCGTTTGGCTGCGGCAGCTCAATGGGATCTCCTGGATCCTGAGCCTGAAACACGCTCACACCCTCGAATTCTCCGGTTTTCCAAGCATGGACCGCATCATCGAATATCTGCGGGAAGACATCTTCGGCCTTGGGATTGCCATACCACTTGGCGACGATCCGCAGAATTTTGGCAAACATCGAAGTTCCCCTGCGAAGGTTTTCGCAGGCATCAACCAGGTCGGGCTTTAGGTCCGCGGCATTCTTCACGCCGACGCCAGCCGGAAATTGCGTCAGGCCAACGCGAACCACCGCCTGTCCTGCATATTGACGGACGATCGTCATCGCTTCGTCGGCCGACCGTGCCTTCGGCACCAGGACCAACCGGCCGCCCGACTTGACGGTCACGGCGAGCGGGTCCGTCGAACCGGCAGCCGCGACGAACTGCTCGACGATCGCGGGCTTCAAGGACGGATCGGCGCATTCTTTGATCAGGGCAGCGTCCAGCACGACGTCTCCTCGGGTTTCAGGTGTTGAAGGAAAGGACAAGCGGTTTCGCGAACAGCTTTGCCCAGGCGATCGCGCTGGCTCGCTGGATCGCGACGATGGATGTCCCTTTGGTCCACCATCCGTTTCCAACTGCAAGGATCAGGTCCGGATCGTAGAGCATCGATTGCAGAACGGGCCAGACGACGAGTTGCTCATAGCAAATGAGCGGTGCGACCTGACGATCGCCCATAGTCGCAATTGGATTGGCGAAGAAGTGCGCACGCGCACCGCCGCTCTCGCCGAGCCACGACCGCCACGGCTGCCACATCGAGCCCGGCACCGGCATTCGCTCGCGATAAAGAACCTTGCCGCCGTCGGCGGAGAGAGCGACGAGAACATTGTCATATCCGCCTGTATCGACCCTGGCCGCGCCAGCGATCACGGAAACATCTGTCCCCTTCAGAGATCTCGCCCAGAGCCGTTCGATCGTCGGCGTCCAAAACCCTAAGGCGCTCTCGGGCAGGACTACACTTCGGATCCCGCCTGGCGCACGATCCCTCACCGTGGCAATCAGATCACGGTGCCGTTGAATGCTGGTGTCGCGGCCGAGCGATGACCCCATTTGCAGGTCGACCCCCTGCCAGCCCTCCGGTAGTGTCGGATCGGTCCAGTTTGCGGCGGACCAAAGCCAGAAGCCTGTAAAGGCGATCGCAACAGCCGGCCACATGCGAGTAACGAGGCCCATGAGGCCGGCTGTGATCGCCATCAGTCCCTGCCATCCCCATCCGGGAAACAGAACGCCGGCCGCCGTGACAGGATGTGCCCAGCCCGTAATGCCCATTGGCGGTACAGCCATAAGCGCAGCCGCCAAGAGATAGCGAACCGGTCGACGGTCAGGGCGCTTGGTCCAGAGCACGGTGTGAACGGCAACAAAACTCACCGACGCGCAAAGCCATAGCAACAGACCGGGCCAGAGGTTCGATGAATAAAAGGCGGCGACACCCTGCGGCAGACCACGGGATGCCGCCAGGAAATATCCGGCCGAAACAAGCGCCGCCACGGATCTTCCTCGCGCACGCGACCAGACGACCGGGAAGACGAGCGCCACCGGAAGAAGCAGGACGTAGCCACTCCACCCGATGGCTCCGGCGGCAATCGCAGCGGTAAACAGCAGTACCGGCTGGAGGCGATCATGGCGCATAGGTCAGCACCTCTTGCGCCAGGCCGAGAATGCCCGCAGCCGGAATCGGACCGAAATAGCGGGAGTCGTAGGAGCCGGCGAAAGCCGAGTGCAGGAACACGTAATCGGCCGGCACGATCCCGCCCGAGAACGGGGTCATTTGCCGACCCCACGCGTCTCGCTGCGCTAGGGTGGAGGAGGGAACCAGACGGCCGTTCACGGAGACGCTAGTACCAACGTCGACGCGCTGCCCTGCAACGGCCACGACCGACTTGATGAGCGGCGCAACGCCGGCCGGGCACAGGCCGGAGCGCAGGTAACCGCGCATACGTGCCTCCCACATGGCTGCCGTTTGCGGCGGGCAAATGAAGATCAGGTCGCCAGCGGCGACCGGTCTGTCGAGCTTGACGATACGCCAGAGACCGAGAGGTTCGCTCGGCGTGAGATTGACCCGGTAGCCGCCGAACCAGGCGACCGAGATCGCTCCCAGCAACGCCATTGTGATGGTGGCGAAGCCGAGCAGAAGCGCTTTCTTGCGTCGCCTCCTCAGCGCCGTTCCAATGAGAGGAATAGTCATTTCAGCGACAGGCCCTGGCTCTTCGTCTGCCGCAGCGTCTCGGCTTGTTTCAGGGCCTCGGTCGTTCGCTCATGGGCACCCAGCTTCTGCACTGCGCGCATCAGGCTCCAGGCTGACTGCACCTCCGCTTTCTGACCTGGGCTCATGCCGGCGGTGATCGTCTTGAAGGTCTCTCCGTTCGTGTCCCTGGCGGCCAAGGGCAGGAAGGTCCGTTCGCCGAAACGCTCGGCGACAGCTTTGGCAAAGCCCTCCAGTTCCGCCTTCACCATTTTGTCGGCAAGCGCGAATTCGAGTGCTGAGGGAAGGTCATTGCGGTCGATGGCGTCGCGCAGGCGCTCGAGCGTCTGGCGCGCATTCGGAGACAGAGCCGGAATGTCGATCGACATCTTGCGGCGGACCGCCACTTCCTCCGCCTGATCGCGCTGTTCGGCCTGGCTGCGCTGGCGCATGTAGTCGCCGAGACTTTGAGCAAGAGCGGGAACGTTGCGTTCCGCCCGCTCGCGATCCCGCTTGTCGGCGCGACTTGCGAAGACGCCGGATTTCCCCTTGAGCTGACCAAAACTTTCCGGCTGGCTGGTGAGCTTCGCAAGCGTCGATTTGGCGACCGTCTCATCCTTCAGCATTGCGTCGACATTGACCGTCTTGAATGCCGCTTCCGGGTGCGCGTAGACGAGATGGAAGCGGGACGACACGTCCTCCCATTGCTTCTTCAAACCGGGGTCCGCTTCGATCTTATCGGCAACTGCTTGCTCGACAGTTCTCGGGAATGTCGCGATGCCGGCAACCATCGGGCTGGCCTCCTTGCTGCTTTGGGAATGGGTCGGTTTGGTGCCGGCACTGAGGCCGAGCTTGGCGCCAATGGCGAGGAGCCGGTGGGCAAGATCGGCCAATTTCTGTTTCTGGCGGATCGTCCATTCGAGCCGGTCGCGGGCAACTGTTCGGGCGACGTTGACGATATGCACGCCGCGGGCTTCCGCGAAGCGCAACGCTTGGCGATAGAAGGTCGCCTTCTCGTAATCGAGCGTGGTTTCCTTGGCGTTCGTTCGCGACAGGATCTTGATCAGGCCGCCAGCGAAAGCGAAGGATCGGGTGCCGTAATAGACGCGGAGATCCTCGCGATGACGGGTCATCGCCACATAAGTCAGATGTCGATCGAGGGAGAGGGACGCGAGCACCTTCACCCTATCGACGGTGGCGCCCTGGCTCTTATGGATCGTGGTGGCATAGCCATGGTCAACGTTGTTGTAGAACCGTTGCTCGACGGCGACCTGCCGGCGGTGCGCGCCTTCGCCGATCTCCGCAACGATGCGGTTTTGCGCGGCTTCGACGACCTTGCCGAGCATGCCGTTCTTCACGCCAAGCGAGCCTTCGTTCTTCAGGAAAACGATCTGATCGCCGGGCGCAAAAGTGCGATGTCCGTCTTCTGTCCGGAAAGCAAAACCTTCGCCAAGGATGCCACGCTCGACCAGCTCGGCGCGTGCCATGTCGTTGAGCATTCGCACGTCGCGCCGGAGATGGGCGAGGATCAATGTCGTCTTGGTCGGATCGTAATCACGGCTCCAATCGGCGATGAGGGTATCGACAGCCTCGTCCTTCAGACGCAAACCGATCATTCGACCCTGAGCGGTATAGGCATCGACCGCCTTGCCGACGTTGCCGCGAGCGAGATCGAGCGAAGCACCGCGCATCCATTGCTCGCGCTGGCGATAGATGGTTTCGAGCTCGGCATAGCCGATGCGATCGGCAATTGCGCGGAACGCGGCGCCGGCTTCGATCGGCTGGAGCTGTTCCGGATCTCCGACCAGGACGAGCTTGGCGCCGGCCTTGGTCACCGTCTCGACCAGGTGCGCCATCTGCCGTGACGACACCATGCCGGCCTCGTCGAGAACGAAGACAGTCTTCGCGTCGAGCTGGTTTCGGCCTTCGTGCCACCGAAGTTCCCATGACGAAAGCGTGCGCGAGGCGATCCCTGCTTCCTTCTCCAGACCTTCTGCGGCCTTGCCGGCCAGAGCACCACCGACAACGCGATAGCCGGCCGCTTCCCACGCCTCGCGCGCGGCTTTCATCATCGTCGTCTTGCCAGCGCCGGCGCGGCCGATGACGGCTGCGATCCGCTCGGGTCCAGCAACGTGCTCGATCGCGGTCTTCTGCTCCTCCGACAAGCGCGAGTGGCGCGCGAACGTCGCCTCGAGCACGGCTTCCCGAACGCCATGCGAAGATCGCCCCGAAAGCCAGATCGCGCGGTTGGCCATCTCGGCTTCCAGCCGGATCAGCTCGCGCGTCGTGTACTTGGCAGGCACCCGTGTGCCGGTCGCAAACGAGATCCGCTCGCGCTCGAGACGGAGCGCTTCGGGGCTCTGCAGAACGCGGACCATCAGGCTCTGGAACAGGGCGGCGTCATCGATATAGCGATGCAGGACCTTTGCCACATCGCGCTCATCGAAGACGCTCTTCTCGCGGGTGATCAGGTCGAGGACGATCTCCGGACGGCGCTCAATCCGACGTGCGTTCTCGCTTCGCCGTGCCTCCTGCAGCTCGATCCGTTCGAGCTTTGGTGACCCTGCCGATGACTGTTTTTCCGCATGCTCCGCCTTGCGGTCGATGGCCGTTGCACCGACACCAATATGGATGGTCGGCTCCACTTCGATGCCTTGCTTTTCGAAGGATCGGCCATCGATGCGAATGTCGAGTCCGGCCATTGCCAGGTGCCGGTTCTGGCAGGCAAACCAGCCGTCGCGAAAGGCGTTGAAGTCCTCGAGGCTTCCCGCCCAAAGCTCGTAGACGATCTTGCCGGCGTCGTTGCGGATAGGATTGCCGTCCGGTCCAAGAACCGCGACCTTCTTGGCGCCGAACCCGTCCTCGGTGAGCGGCCTCAGTGTCGTCATCAGATGCACGTGCGGATTACCCGGCGCATCGTGATAGACCCAATCGGCCACCATGCCCTTGGCGGTGATGTGCCGTGCGACGAAATCCCGGACGAGTGCGATATTCTGCTCGGCCGTCAATTCGATCGGCAACGCGATCGTCACGTCTTTGGCGAGTTGCGCATCGGAGCGCTTCTCGAAATCCTCGACCTTGTTCCAGAAGGTTTCGGAAGCACCGGAGACCGAGCGATCGGCAATCATCGCCCGCAACCACTCAGGCGCGTCTGCCGGGATGACGAACTCTTCATGCAGGAGGCCCCGCTTGCGGGTGTAGTCGATCGTCCGCGCTTCCCGCTCGTATTCCATCTTGGCGCAGTGGCGATAGGCCGCCGACAGCACAGCGCTGCGGCCGGAGCCGCGGGCGACGACACTGACGGAGAAATGAGGAACGGCCACGGCGGTCTGAGCTCCCGATCGCGAACAGATTCAACAGGTTCGTCGGGAGCGGCAGCCCAGCCGGGGTCAAAAGCAGAGCGTCGCGTCAGCGACGTATAATTGCGCCCTTGGAAGCCGCTCCTTCGGAACGGCCGGGATCATTCACCAAAGCATCGCCGTTGGCGATTGTAGGATTCACAGTAGTGCGTGCCGCACTCTGTTCGGAAAAACTGGCTTCGAAAGACAAGCTTTCTCAGCCAAGGAGCCGGACGGAATGAAAAAACCAACCTCGAAAATCCGCAACGAAATCGCCAAGCTGCAGGAACAGCTCAAGGCGGCGGAAACCCGCGACGCCGAGCGCATCGGCCGGATTGCCCTCAAGGCTGGCCTTGGAGACATCAAGATCGAGGAAGCCGAGCTTCAGGCCGCCTTCGAGAGCCTGGCGAAACGCTTTCGCGGGGATCAGGGAAATACGACCGGAGGAAAGAAGGGTGCCGGCGACGGCATCGGATCGACGTCGGCCTCGGTCCCATCTGGCGCGGCTCAGGGCAGCCGTGACGAGGCTTGAGCGAATGGCAAGGACGACGACATCTGACGCCCGCAAGAAAGATGCACGGGAGAAGATCGAACTCGGCGGCCTGATCGTCAAGGCGGGCTTGCGGTATGAGAAGCGCGCGCTGCTGCTCGGGGCGTTGGTCGAACTCAGTCAGCGGCTGAAGTCGGACGACGGCGAGCGGGCGCGGTTGATCGCAATCGGGGCGGAGGCCTTCGGCGATGTCGGTGAATAGGGTCACACTCGCCGTCGCCCCTGTCGTGCTGATGGTTTTGGTCGTTATCGGCATGACCGGGATCGAGCAATGGCTGTCGACCTTCGGCAAGACCGATGCTGCAAGGTTGACGCTGGGCCGGGTCGGGATCGCCTTGCCCTATGTCACCGCCGCGGCGATCGGCGTGATCTACCTGTTCGCGAACGCCGGCTCGACGAGCGTCAAAGTGGCCGGCTGGGGCACTCTGGCGGGAAGCGCGACAACGATGTTGGTCGCGACGGCGCGCGAGGCTGCTCGTCTCGCCGCATTCGCCGGGCAAGTGCCGGACGGCAAGTCCATTACCTCGTACCTTGATCATGCAACGATGGTCGGTGCGGCGGCGGCGTTGATGGCGGGGTGTTTTGCGCTACGCGTCGCACTGATCGGCAATGCCGCCTTCGCACGCGCCGAGCCGAAACGCATCCGCGGACAACGGGCGCTGCACGGCGAGGCCGACTGGATGAAGATGCAGGACGCGGCAAAGCTCTTTGCCGATACCGGCGGCATCGTCATTGGCGAGCGCTACCGGGTCGACAAGGACAGCACGGCGGCGCGCTCGTTTCGAACGGACGACCCGAAGACCTGGGGCGCCGGCGGCAAGTCGCCGCTGCTGTGCTTCGACGGTTCGTTCGGATCCTCGCACGGGATCGTGTTCGCCGGTTCCGGCGGCTTCAAGACGACGTCGGTGACAATCCCGACGGCCCTCAAATGGGGCGGCGGCCTTGTCGTCCTCGATCCGTCGAATGAGGTGGCGCCGATGGTGCTTGAACAGCGCAAGCATGCTGCGCACTTCATTCGTATTCTCGATCCGAAGGAGCCAGAGACAGGATTCAACGCGCTCGACTGGATCGGCCGGTTCGGCGGAACCAAGGAGGAAGATATCGCCTCGGTCGCATCTTGGATCATGAGCGACAGCGGCGGCGCGCGCGGCGTGCGCGACGACTTCTTTCGCGCATCGGCGCTGCAGCTGTTGACCGCGCTGATCGCCGATGTCTGCCTGTCCGGTCATACCGACCAGGAGCACCAGACCTTGCGTCAGGTGCGCTCCAATCTGGCCGAACCCGAGCCGAAACTGCGCGAGCGGCTGCAGGAGATTTACGACAATTCGAACTCGGACTTCGTGAAGGAAAACGTCGCCGCCTTCGTCAACATGACGCCGGAAACCTTCTCCGGCGTCTACGCCAATGCGGTCAAGGAAACCCACTGGCTGTCTTACACCAACTATGCCGCACTCGTATCCGGTTCGACCTTTTCGACCGACGCGCTTGCGGACGGCAAGACCGACGTGTTCATCAACATCGACCTGAAGACGCTGGAGACACATTCCGGCCTTGCGCGCGTGATTATCGGCTCGTTTCTCAACGCGATCTACAATCGTGACGGCGCGGTGAAAGGCAGGGCGCTCTTCCTCCTCGATGAGGTTGCCCGCCTCGGCTACATGCGCATCCTTGAGACCGCGCGCGACGCCGGCCGCAAGTACGGCATCACGCTCACGATGATCTATCAGTCAATCGGCCAGATGCGCGAGACCTATGGCGGCCGCGACGCGGCGAGCAAATGGTTCGAGAGCGCGAGCTGGATTTCGTTTGCAGCGATCAACGATCCGGAGACGGCCGACTACATCTCGAAGCGTTGCGGCATGACCACGGTCGAGATCGACCAGGTCAGCCGCAGTTCCCAATCCAGGGGATCGTCGCGAACGCGGTCGAAGCAATTGGCGGCGCGACCGCTGATCCAGCCACACGAAGTTCTGCGTATGCGCGCCGATGAGCAGATCGTGTTTACGGCCGGGAATGCGCCGCTCCGATGCGGCCGAGCGATCTGGTTCCGGCGCGAAGACATGAAGGCTTGCGTCGGCGCGAACCGATTTCACAAGATCGGAAAGATGTCTGAAGCCCGCCTGATCCAGCCGGCGCGCAGTGCAACGAGCAAGGCGGATCCAGGAGAATGAAGAGTATCGGAGAAATCAGCGTGAGCAACGCCCAACGGGCGGGATTTCGGGAATTCTCATCGTGCGAGAGCGGGAAACAGCGCAGCCGCAGGAGCCTCAACATAGTGGCCCGAAGGGGAGGCGGGACCGACTGCGCCCCGGACCTCGCACACTGCTCTATCGGCCATAGCAGGTTGTCGGTAAACCCGAACGAAACCATGGCCGTCGTACCGTTTGGCGAAATGCATGGAGACTAAATTGGCGCAAAACAACATGACGCCATTCCGGAGACCCCGGAAGGCCGGCGGGGGCCGCCGGCAAGAAATACGTGCCAAGCGGAAGCGACCTCGTGTCGCTTATCCTCTTCGTCGCGGAAGACCAATCGCGATCGTGGGGCTCGCGATCATTGCCGTCGCTGGATTCCTCTCAGCTTACGGCACAAGCAACCTCACGAGCCTCCTGGCTTTCGCCAACCCCTCGACAGCGGATTCGCTGTCAGCTGCGTTTTCGATCTGCGGCGATAGCCGTCACATCAACTGTGTCGTCGATGGCGATACGTTCTGGTTCGAAGGCGAGAAAATCCGCATTGCCGATATCGACACACCTGAGTTGAGCCCGCCGCGATGCGAGGCAGAACGGCTGAAAGGGGAGGCGGCGAAGGCACGCCTCCTGGCCCTGCTCAACGCGGGGACGTTCTCGCTTTCTACCGGCGTCCGAGACGAGGACAAGTATGGGCGCAAGCTCCGTACGGTGACCCGCGCGGGACGCTCGCTCGGCAGCACACTCATCCATGAAGGCCTTGCACGGTCCTGGGACGGTGAGAGACACGGATGGTGTGATTGAGGTTCGCGAGAGGATCGTCACCCGACTGGGCGGAGACCGCGTGCGGGCTCCCGTGAGCAAGGCGAATAGAGCCGTGCGCCGAAGGCGTCTCGCCCAAGCCCTTCACGACTCCAGCATCATCAACGATATGAATCGATCCACGCCTATCGATTCATAAGTGTCGTTGGACGCAACCACCGGGATCAGCGATTCTGGTCTCATGATCTCTCAACCCTACCATCTCTATGTCGAACGCTCCGATGCCTCGAGAAACATGGCTCGCTACTATGCTATGTCGATCGAACCAAACCTCTTCGGGGATGTCTGCCTGCTTCGTAAGTGGGGCCGCATTGGAACCAGAGGACAGATGATGGTCCATCATTTCGGCCACGAAGAGGAAGCGGTCCGGCTGTTTCTCGATCTGCTGCGACAGAAAAGAAGACGCGGTTATCGTCCGCGTTCGTCCATGCCGAGATGAAAAGGCCCGCCGAAGCGGGCCTCGATAAACTTCATCGGCGCCGGTTCCAGTCGGTCTCGAAGAACACCTCGATTTCGACGAAAAACGGGACCTTGATGGCGAGCTTCAGGCCAAGCTTTCCCTTGCGGAAGAAGTGAGCGATCACTTTGCCAAGGACGAGGAGCCGGCGGCCGGTGGTGGCCAGGAATTGAGCGAGCTGTTGCATGATGGATCTCCTTTCGAATTGCGGTCATCGCGGGGATAGGCGGCTGACCGGAAAGGAAGGACGCACCGGAACGGCCGCAGCAGAGCGAAGGACCTGGCGACGCCTGAATTTTGTCCCGCGAGGAGCCGCAGCGCGGCGGGGAAAATTCCGGCGGAGGCAGGTTGCGTCGCGACGACCGGGCGGCAACATCCCCGATGCAAATGACGGCAGAGTCGAAAGGAGAGGCGCCATTGATCGCTATCGCTGCGCTCAGCGCCAGACGTCGTTATCGCACCTAAACGACCGCGGTCCGTCAGAACGGAGGCTCGGCGCTTACGCGGCCGTCTTGCTCGGCCCAGATCACCTCGCGTTCGGCCTGGGCGAGTACAAGTTCGCCCTCGATCTGCCGACGCTCGTCCATGTCGACGGCGCTCCGGAGCTCGGCACGCAGTTCTTCGATGTGCTGTTCTATGGTCATCGTCGTCATCTCCTGATGTTTGAGAAAGATGACGCCCGCGGACGTGAGGAGAGGGCAGGGTCAAGGTGCGCGGCACGCGACCGCACCGCGGCGGGTGGGGGAGCCGAAATGCGCGAGCATTTTGGGGGAACCGCTCGTCCTTGAGGCTGCCCTCTCACCACGGCAAGATGGCTCGATCTGAGCAGACCCCTACCTCTCGCTTGGCAGCAGAAAGCCGGAAACCGGCTCGATGCCTGTTTCCGGCTTCGAAGACGAGGAGTTGGCCCCGCCTTGGCGGGGCCGGTGGCTCCTCAGTCCCGGTTCGGGCGGGACCAGATGAGCTGGAAGCCGTCTTCGCCTTCGACTTCCGTCAGGGTCGCGTAGATCGGAGCCGGGAAGCTCGGATCGTCGAGCTTGACCGAGAGGTAGTCGCGGTCCGTCTGGTCGGAGCGCTTCTGCCAGGCGGCGCCCAGCTCGACGGCACCGGCGTAGATGCGAAAGTGCGGGCCCTTGTCGGAGGGATTTTCGATGCGGGCGATGCGAGCCTTGACGTTGAGGGCGAGGGTGCGGATCGAGCCGGTGAAGTCGTTTTCGGTAGCGGTGAAGGTGCCGATGGTAGCCATTGTCATGTTCCTTTCGTTGTTCGGGCCGCGCCCTTCGCGGCCTCGATGGCTGTCGCAAAGACCGGGGACGATCGGACCGCACCTCTCGAGGCCGGAATGAAATGGAGGGCGGCCGGGAGGAACTTTGTTGTTCCGCGAGGAATGGCGGCGGGAGCCGCCAGGGGAAGAAAGTTCCAGAGGGCCGTTGCGGGAAGACGATCGAGGCGAAGCTGCTCTCCGGTCAGACATGCCTCATCGAGCCCGCAGAGGGGAGCGCCGGCAACAATGAGGGGAAGGAGAATGGCGATGGATACCCGGACGCCATTCGATCGCAGTTCAAACGGCTCACAGGTGAGGCCGCTCCGGGTGCGGATTGATTGCCGCGGCCACCTCGATATCGAATTCCCCAGACGCCAGTTGCTTTGATCAATACGCGGAATATCGTTGCAGCGCGATTCGTTGCCCCAAGAGGATCCATGCGTAAACAGACAAAGCCGTTCACAATCGAAATCAAGCCGTCGCGCAAGCCGAAACCGGGTCCACAGAAAGTGTCGATCTGGGGCAAGTTGGACCTGAGAACGGATGAAGACCTGCAGGTGAAGACCGAAACGGTGGTGGAGCCGGCCACCGTTGGCGGCGGCCAGTCCTGATTATCTGTGCGCGGGAGCGGCACTCGATTTTTTTAAGCCGCCTGCCGGTCTTGGCTCTCCATCGGCTGAAGATCGTGAAGATAGGCGACGGCACGCTGGCAAGCGCCGCGGCGTGGAAGATCGCTCGCTTGTCGCCGGATAGAACGGTGAGCCAGGATTGAAGGTAAGACGCGTGATCCGGCCTCGGCTCGAGCTCCGGGGCAATGCCGAGATCGGCGCAGAGGAAGCAGCTGCCAAGCTCGGCAATGAGTTCCTCGCGGGCACGTTCGCTTCTATCCTTGGAATAGCGGGAAAGATCGCGGCCGACACGGCTGGCCGGCGCCGTCCAGTGCGACTTATGCCGATATCGGCATAAGTCGCATTATGCCGAACTCCGGATTATGCCGGACCAAGGTTTCGAACCTAGGGAATAAGTCATGTTTTCGGCGAAGATCTCGGCATAAAAGAGCTTGCGATCTGTTCTGGGGGCTGATTCCGCCAGAGCCAAAGTTCGCAGCAGTGGTGGGGAGCCCACGTTTGGCGGCCGCTCATCTTTTGCAGCCCGTGGCCGCGACTTTGTCTCGGATGAGACGATCGCGATCAGCGACGTGCAATGAAAGCGCCGTCTCGAAGGTGGCGAGCAACTCGCGAGCAATCCTGGTGTCGCTGCCGTTCCAAGCCTACTTGGCCACGATAGCGCGCTGGAGAGTTACATGTCGGGTGCCGTCCGTGACATGCCTGTCCGCGGCGGCCAGATGTTCTTCAATGAGACCAAGGTAAAACATGCTGCAATATAGCACCGCTCACCGCCTGAGCCTCGCCAAAAGCGACCCCCCAACCCGGGGTACCTCTGAGATCCAGGATGCTGCAACGCCTGTGTGGATCTTCGGGCGAATTTATCTGTGCCGATGACTCACGATCTTGGCGTCAGCTCGAGAGCCCAAATCTGCACCTTCCCCGCACACAAGTGACGCTTCGATACAGGCCGCCCTGAAGCAGTTTCTCGCGGTATTCACATATTCGGGTTGCTGCAACGCTTCTCGACAGGCATTGACCGCCCGTGCGTGCTGCACTCGGTGGTTCGGCCATTCGTTCTCCAGAAAATCAAGGGCGTCATATGGCCCGGAGAACTGGCGTCTCATTCCATTTTGCAGCGTCACCCACAGTGGGGTGCGCCATCGAACTTCTCTCATTTTCGGACCTCCTCAAAGGTCACATTGAGGAACCGTCTAGACCTCCTGTTCGTTCCGAACACTACAATGATTCTTTACCCTTGGTCACCATTCGTTGACCGCGTAAGATACTACTCGGATCCGGCAGGTTTACCCAGGCGACTGCGGAATGTGTTCCGCCAATTCGCCTCCTGAGAGGAGACCAGGCCATGCGCAGATATGCCGCTTCGCTTCAACCGGACGAAGTCGACTTGCTGTCTCAGCTATTTGAGGATGAGCTCGATCGCAGGCATCTTGATCGCGACGGAGCTGCAGCGGAGGAGTTGGCGGCGAGGATCTTCAGTCTCTATCAATCCGGTGTTCAAGATATCGATAATTTGCGCCATATGATCCGCGACGAGTAATGGCAAGCCGTGGTCTCACGCATTAGCTTTAAGGGCCTCGATGGGGCGCGATTGCTGTAAGAATTTACATGGATCGGAAGGTCGATGTCCTCGCGTTTCAGAACGTCTGCGGAGAAATCAAGTTGTCTTCGAAGAAACGAGCAGTCCGCTTCCATAAGGCATGCTACTGCTCGATATGGGGCGAAATCTGGCCTTCCTCTTCAAGCTCTTTTTTAGCCTGATGCCAGTGGCGCTCATGACCTCCGTCGGGTCGTCCTTCGCGTTCCCAGATCTCATAGGCGCGCCTCCGAATCCGATCTTCGTCGGCATCTGTGGTTCGATTCGGTGGTTCCGTCCGTTTCCGGCCGCCTCTCTCCAGTTCACGTTCGATCGTTTCCCTGGAGCCTTCGACCGGATCTTCGTTCCGCTTTTTACTGTTAGCCATCGTTTCCTCCGTGGTAGACGACTGGAAGTACGGAATTGATCAGGACTGTCGCGCTGTAAGGCCGGTATGTCTGGGTCGCGGATCCAAGCGGCCTTCCGATTGCGCTGCTGAGAGCGATTTCACCGCGGCTCACCAAGCACTCGAGCCGGCGGTTGAGCGCACGACCTTTCAAAGACCATTTGACCGTCGTTTGCAGGTCCCTTTCAAATGTACAGGGACAACCCCTCGCCAGCCAAGCACAATAACCGCAGGGGTCGAACCACGTCGTTGCAATCAAGCTCCCGGCAAGCCGAAGAACGTCGAAAATGTCTTCGAAGCGACTGATCTCCCGCAGTGCAACTGCTCATATGGGATTGCAACCGAATTTGCTTGCCAACTGAGCTTCTGAACTCAGGGATTGCGCCTTTCACCTGAAACGAAAGGAGCGATCTATGACCTCAGGGGAAATTGTAAGTGACGAAATGGGCATCGGGGCGATTTGGACCGCGCGTGGCCAAGAGTTCCTAGGACGACTAAGGGCGCAAGGTTATGCGCGCTGCACCCTGCGCAGCTATGAGAGGATCATCAGGCAATTCTGTGCGGAGATCGAGAAGCGCGGCCTCAGCGCCAGCAAACTCGACGGGGCGGCGGTGGAGGCGCTTCGGCAGGCCGTACTGAAAGAGGCAAACGGGAGCGCACGCACCTACGCCAAGTTTTGCCTCACCCGGTTCATCGATCACCTCGTCGACGCCGGTGTGGCCAGCCTGCCCGAACAGCCCGCCGAGGAGCCGACCGCTCTCGATCGCCTGCGCGAGGAATACGACGCCTATCTGCGCCAGCAACGTGCCTTGAGCGAGGCAACAATCTATCACTGCTTGCGCTTCCTGGAACGGTTCATGGCCTTTCGCTTCGGGGAAACGCTCGGCGACCTGAACGCAATCACCCCTGAGGACATTGTTGCTTTCCTCGGTCAGCTCAAGGTCGGCTCGCGCCCCTACCGCGACAAGACGCCGCCCACGCATCTCCGCAACCTGTTCAAGTTCCTGTTCTGGAGTGGCAAGACGACGCGCAACCTGGCCAACAGCGTTCCGCGCATGGTCCAGCCTCAGTCGGCGAACTTGCCCCGTCACCTCCGACCGGACGAGGTTCAACGTTTGGTCGAGGCAGTCCGGACTGACGATGCCGTTGGCCGCCGAAACTACGCGATGTTGTTGCTCATGGCTCGCCTCGGGCTGCGATCGCCAGAGGTGATCGCCATCCGGCTCGAGGACCTCGACTGGCGGGCAGGCGAAATCCTGATCCGAGGCAAAGGCAAGCTGCATGATCGAATGCCGCTGCCGCCAGACGTCGGCGAAGCCATCGTCGACTACATCAGAAACGGACGTCGCGGGGAGTCGCGAGTCCTGTTTGTCTCCAGCAAGATCCCGTATCGGCCGTTCGAGGATGCGCAGATCCTGAATACCGTCCTGCGCAGCGCCTTTGAAAAGACCGGCTTGAAGCCGCCGCAAAAATACGTCGGCTCCCATTTACTCCGCCACAGCCTCGCCACCGACATGCTTCGCAATGGAGCCTCTCTCGATGAAATCGGGGATGTTCTGCGGCATCGCTCCCGCATGACGACCACGATCTACGCCAAGCACGACATCGAAGCCTTGCGATCGATCGCTCAGGCTTGGCCGGTTGCGGGAGGCGCCGATGAGTTCGCTCACTGATCGCCTCGAACAGTATCTCGCCATACGGCGCAGATTCGGCGCTGATTTGTCCTTCCACGAGCGTGTGATGCGCCGCTTCACCCAATTTACCGACGCTGAGGCCACGGACCACATCACTACCGATCTGTTCCTGCGATGGAAGGAGCACTTCGGATCGGCTAACAACAACACTTGGTCGCGCCGACTCGGCATGGTGCGTGGCTTTGCGAACTGGCTCCAGGCCGTCGATCCGCGCACTGAAGTTCCACCGGCCGGCCTGATCTGCGGAAAGAAGTGGCGATCGCGGCCCTACATCTACAGTTCTGACCAGATCGCCGCGATCATAGCCGAAGCCGCGCGGCTTCCCTCCTCCTACGGATTGCGCGGGTGGACCTGTTCGACGCTGTTCGGGCTGATTGCGGTCACGGGGCTTCGCGTCAGCGAGGCGATCGGGCTCGACGAGGGGGATGTCGATCTCGATGCGGGGGTAGTCACCGTGCGGCGCGGAAAGAACGGCAAGTCACGCTTTGTCCCGATAGCGACTTGCGCCGCCGACCGGCTACGCGCTTACAGGGCCGAGCGGGACCGCATCCTTGGTACCGGCTCCAGAGCGTTCTTCCGCTTTGAGAGCGGTAAACGGCCAACCGATTGTGGCGCCCGCTACAACTTCGCCCAGGTATCGCAGCGCATTGGCCTTCGCGAGCCACAGGACTTCACCCGCCACGGCCGCGGTCCGCGCATTCACGACCTCCGGCACACCTTTGCTGTCCGCACGCTCATGGACTGGTACCGAAAGGGCCTCGATCCCGACCGTGAGATGATCAAGCTCAGCACCTATCTGGGACACACCGACCCAGAGCACACCTACTGGTACATCGAAGCAGTGCCGGAGCTCCTGCAACTGGCTGCCGACCGCGCGGAACGGGCCATTTTGGAGCGGGGTGCACAATGAAGACCTATCCGCTCCCCATCTATGTGCAGCGCTTCTTCACGGAACGGCTTGCGACCCAGCTTCACGCCAGTCCGAACACGATCGCAAGCTACCGTGACACATTCCGTCTGCTGCTCAAGTACGCCACCGGCCAGCTCGGGCGGGAGCCGACGGACCTCCAGGTCGCAGATCTCGACGCGGATCTCGTTGGCGGCTTCCTGAGCTCCATCGAAACCGCACGCGGAAACGGTGCCCGGAGCCGCAACACGCGCCTGTCAGCGATCCGGTCGTTCTTCAAGTATGTTGCCGTCAACGAGCCGCAGCTCTTACATCATTGTCAGCGTGTGCTTGCAATGCCGTCAAAGCGGCACGAGAAACGGACGATCGACTATCTGACACGCACGGAAATCGAAGCGCTCATCGCCGCACCTAACGCTTCTACCTGGAGTGGTCGACGCGATCGAACCCTCCTTTTGCTCGCCTTGCAGACGGGCCTTCGGGTCTCGGAGCTGATCAATCTGACTTGCGGCGATGTCGTACTTGGAACCGGCGCACACGTCCGATGTGTCGGCAAGGGACGGAAGGAGCGAGCAACCCCACTCAGGAAAGACTGTGCCAAGATGCTCCGCACCTGGCTTGCGGAGAGAGCCGGCGCCAATACAGAGGCGTTGTTCATCAGCAATCGCGGCGATCGCCTCAGCCGTGACGCCCTGGAGCGCATCGTCCGCAAGCACGTGGGTACGGCTGCCTGTCATTGCTCCACACTCAAAGGCAAACGCGTGACGCCCCACGTGCTGCGTCACAGCGCGGCCATGCAGCTTCTCCAGAACGGCGTCGATCGCACGGTGATTGCGCTTTGGCTCGGCCACGAGAGCGTCGAAACCACGCAAATGTACATCCACGCCGATATCCAGTTGAAGGAACAAGCGATGGCCAAGACGAAGCCACTGACGGCGCCTGCTGGCCGGTATCGTCCGGGCGATGAGCTGATCGCCTTCCTGGAAGCGCTCTGATTATGCCGACGGGCCGCGCCGGTGACCGGCTGTATTGCGAACCCTCGAATACCGGCGCGGCATAATCCGGAATTCGGCATAATGCGTTGCCTCATGACTGAGCGTCGCATAATAGCTCGCCGCGTCCTTAAAACTCTCGAACGGTGGCATCTGAATCAGGTCGGGACCTGGCGCGAAGAAGGCCTGGTTTCCGCCATGGCGGATTAGCGCGCCGGTGTTGCGGAAGAAGCGGTCGGCATGCTCGACCCGTTCGACCGGATCGAGAACGGGATCCGGGCGGCGGTGAAAATGGTCGGGAAGTCCGTCAATCTGCTCGACGTTGAACACGGTATACGCCTTGAGGAACGGGATTTCCCATTCGATCTCGCCGCCGTTGCCGTCCGTCTCGGCCTTGGTGAAGCGGCTTGCGAAGACGACTGTCGCGCCGGTTTCGCCCTTGCGTACCGCCGCCCCCAATTCGAGCGCCTGCTTGAATGTCATCCACATCGGTGAGGAATAGCCGCGGGCCATGCCCTCCGACCAAAGCAACAGAACATTCATGCCGGAATATGGCTGGCCGTTGTGGCGCAGTGGCCGGCTGATACGGCCGTTCGTGTTCGCCGCATTCCACGGCTTCATCCAGGGCCGAACGCCATTCGTCAGATCCTCGATGATCTTATCGGTAATCCTTGCGTAGATATCGGCGCGCTGGCCTTCGTCCTTCCTGCTCATGTTCAATCCTCCGGTTCCAGGAGGTCGCGCCAATCGCGACCCCGTCACCGCGGTCCAAAGGGCGGAGCGGAAAGGGGTGAGGGCACCGGTCGGCCGGAACGGACGTGGAGGACGGCGAAGCCGTTGCCCGAACACCATGCTCCGCCAGGACCAAAGCCGGACGGGGTGGCGGTGGCCGATCTTCCAAGGCCGTCGGCACGCTTGCCTCTCGTCATGGAATAAGGCGGGGCCGAAGCCCCGCCGCGAGAGCGCTCAGTCGAAGGCGGACATCTGGGCTTCGGCCGCCTTGCGATCGAGGGAGGGACCCGGGTTTTCGACGGGCCGATCGAAGGGTTTCCAGGTCTCGCCGACGATTTGCTTGTATGCTGCAACGGCACCCTCCGCGGCCATCCGAAGCGCATGAGCCTGCACGCCCATGTCGGCGGCGAACTCGCGCTTGCGCTGGGCAGCACTGTCGTAGCCGACAGGGCCGTCGAGGTCCTCGTCACGGCTGTCGTTGGCGGCTTTGGCGGTGGCGTCGCGCGCCTCGGTGACGGCGCGGCTGTAGAACTGGCCTGCACCGTGGGCGGAACCGACGAAGGCGCCGACGATCCGCTGAAGATGGATTTGCATAGCCTTTTCGCCGAGGCCGTCGCTCAGAGCATCGGCCGTCTCGGAGATGAGCCGCTCATGCAGGTCGCGAATGCCGTCGCTGTCGACAATCGCGGTTCCGAAGCTCTCGGCGATCTTCAGCGCCTGGGCGCTGTCCGGGCATGTGAGCCGGACCATTTCGAGGGTTGCGCCTTTGCGCAGGGCCACGACTCGGGCGGATTGACGAGAGGAGGTTGCGGTCTTTGCCATGTTTTCTTCCTTTCCAGCCTCGAAGCGGCTCCGGCCCCGTGCCGGCTTGCCCTTCGGTGCGGTCGCCCCGAACCGGCGGAAGACGGGCGGTTCAAGGTCCGAAGACGACAGGCAGAGCGGAGCCGGTTTGCGGGCAAGCAGGGCATTCTGCCCTTGCGAAGCCCCGCGAGCCTGCTCCGTGAATGGCGGCGGCTTCCGGCCGCCCCGCGGCGCGAAACGCGGCCTTGAAGCGAACGGCCGCTGGTTCAGACCGCAGCAAAACCGAAGGGCAAACCGGGACGGGTCCGGTCCAACCAGGTGTTGAAAGGAAGATGGCTGTCGGGGACGCTACGCGTCGTTACTTCCCGTACTCGCCTCAGGCTCAGCTGGCGCGGTTACCGTGTCGACTGAAGGTTTCGGCTTGCCCAGACGATATGAGTGCAGCCAGCTCGGACCGTGCGTGTTCCGAAGACCGCGGAGGATGCCGCCATCGTCATAGGGTGCGCCGCCCATCCAGGCATTATTCAGGATGCTCTTCCAGCGACGCCCGTGTCTGTCGGCATAGGCCTTGAGCGCGGCTTCCTGTTCAGCGGTCAAAGGAGGAACGCGTTCGCGTTTCGGAAAACAGCGGCGCTTGCTAAGGGAACCGTCAGCCAGCCCCCCGCTCGCTGCGATCATTCGTCTGAGTTCCGCCACGCCAGCATCGAGGCATGCCTGTCCATCAAGGTGATGGAACTGCCGCCAGAACGCGGTGCGCTCCTCAGGCGACGGCCCAATGCCGGCTTTCCGTTCAAGGTCTCCGATCGTTCCCACGGCGCTAGACCTCCGCTTGTGGCTTAGCTGCGTCGCGAACGGGTTGGAATCGTTTGCGAAAGGCAGCTATCGCCGCATCCAGCCGGGCCAACTTTCGTGTCAGTGCATCAACCTCGGGCTGACGCTCGGCCAGCAGGGCGGCGAGATTGTTGCGATAGCGTTCGAGGAAGGAACCGGTATCCGGCGCCTTCCCCCGCCGATATCGAGTTTGCCGTCGCGCGAGCTGCGGCAGGATCGATGTTATCCGGCGCGAGATCTGGCGATCGATCAGTTCCAACTGGCGCTGCGTCTGCCGCCGCGCTTCTTCCATACGCGATAGTTGCGCATGGTGGATTGTCCTGGCAGCCATCACGCAACCCTCCCTTGCCGACCCACAAAACTGGACGGGCCGTCATAGGGAATGTGACGGTCAGGATCGACAACGAAACCGAAACGGCCACGCGCGGCGCGGGGCACGAGAAAGCGCATTTCCTCGGCCCGCCCATCGCGCCGGCCGCCGCGTGTGGCTACCACCTCCGTCATTTCGGCATCGTAGCTCGAATGGATCGCGGAGATCACGATCCAGTCGCAGGCATGCTTGCGCTCGAAGGCTTCCCGGTCCTTTGTCCAGGATTGGCCGGGCGCGAGTTCGCGGCCATGGATCGCCTCCCAGGCTGATGGCCAGCTGTTGCGGATCGTCTCGTCGGCACATTTGCGCTCGCAGGCCGTGAACAGGTCCGGGAAGGTGAGGGCGACAATCGCCCATTCCGCGTCTTCCTCATACCACGGCGCGGACTTTCGCAGGGTTGGAGGGACGCAGGCATTCCGCTCGGCGGACAGATGAAACCGGCCGTGACCGGCCGTCATGTGGGAGATGATCCCGTCGGCATAGATGGTCGCGAGCTGCGACGGGCCCCACGGCGTACTCGCCGCCATACGGGTCTGGATCCGCCCGAGCGCGGATAGTTCACGCTTGTGTTGCGCAGTTTCGAACACACGCGCGCGAAACGCTGCCTCATCATCGAGGCGACCTTCGTGACCGTGGAAGTCGGTGCGCGTCAGCTCTGACAGCGGACGGGCGAGGCGCCAGGCGCTTGCGAGGAAGCTTGCTCCATCGCGCGCCGGCACCATAGCCAGAGGGGTATCCGCGATCCTGGCGACCGGAAAGCCATCAGCGCTGACGCCGAATTCGACCGTCGAGTCAATCGAAACCAGTTCGTGCTGAAGATCGGACGTCCTCATGCCGCGTCCCTCCCTTCGACGTGAGCAGCCGCAACCTCGTCGGCGGTCACCTCTTCGAGGACAGCGTTCGGATAGCCATGGTCTTGCAGCCAGGCCGCCGCCGCCTCGCGATTATCGGCGAGATGGACGAGTTCCGCGTTCGGACCGCCTCGATCGAAGACGCGGACCGTGCCAAGTGCTGGGCGATCGAGAACCTTGAAGCTCAAGTTGGAATCGAGACCGAAGGTTCGGTGAATGCGCATGACGACGGTATTCTTGCCGCCGAAATCCGCCTCATGCAGCTTGAAATATCCCGGCGAGGCGTGATTGCCGGATTGGCGCGGGCCTTCCTTGCGGATCAGGCGGCCGCTGCTGTTGCGGGTCTGCCAGGCCGCGAGCTTCTTCTTGAAACGCTCTGGCGGGCGGGGCGAGCCGTCGGACCAGGCGACGATAGCGCCGATCGGGGCGAGTTCGTAGATGAGGGACGCAGACATAAGACATCTCCTTGGATTCTGCGGTTCATGGAAACAAAGCCGCCGCCGGTGATGGCCGGCGGCGGTGTGTCGATCGGATGAGAAGGGAGGGCGGCTATTCGGCCGCAATGCCGTAGGCGGTTTCGTCCTCGCCGGGCGCGCCGTCATCGGCTTCCGGATCGTTGACGTCGAGATCGGCCGTATCGCCGGCAGCGCTGCCGTCGGCGAGCTCGCCTTCCAGGCCATCCGTGGATTTTCCGGAGGTGACAACGTTCTCCTCTTCGAGGATCTCGCTCTGCTTGATCAGTTCGGCAAGATCCTTCGGATCGGGCGCGAACAGGGCTGCCGGATAGACGAAATGCCCCTCCCTGAAGTGCTCGACCAGGGCGGCGCGGGTCTCGCGGACCTTGGGGCGCGGGAGAACCGAGGTGCCCTTGCACGATGCCTCAAGCGCCTGCCGCGACAGGCAAAGCAGGAAGTCTTCCGTGCCCATGTTCGGGAGGTATCCATCCGCTCCGATAGCATCGCCAGCGATGCGCGATACGATCCCGCTGTTCGACATGCCGCGGCGGCAAGAGAGTACCTCGACCAGCATCGAGCGGGCGGCCACCCGCAGCGTGTCGAGGCCGAAGGAGAGCTTGCCGTCGCCGTCGATCAGCCGAACCGCATGGCGAGCAAACCGCTTCGTCCCGAAAACGGTGTCGTTTGCCCCGGAGTCGACCCGGACGTTCATGCCGGCGAAGGCAAGAACGAGGAGTGCCAGCAGCGTGTCGTCCTCGATCGGCGCGCGGGCGAGCGCCTCGTGCAGAGCATCGGTCCGGAAGTCGCCGATCATGTCGTGGCCCTTTTGCGTGACGTCCGGACGCGGCTTCGGCGCGTCGATCAAATCCTCGCCAGCGGGGGCACCACCTTCAACGACCGCTCCCTTGCCCCCGGTCTTCCTTTCCTCCGGCATGCGGTAGTGGACGGTCTGAACCTTGCCGTTCCGATCCAGATACATTGCGGTGTGGTCGCCCTTGCTTGGCTTGCCGTAGACGCGACTTGCCTTCTGCGGCAGCTTCACGTCGCCCCATTGTGTGACTTCCGCAATCATGCCCTTCTTGGGCAGATTGTTCGTCATCCACTCCTGCTGGGCGCCGAGATAAGCTTCGACGTTGGTGGTATAACGGCTGTCCTCGTCGGCAGGAGCGAACAGATCCTCGACCCATTCGATGCCGTAGGCTTCCCTGAGATCGTCGCCAAAGCTCGCATCCTTGGCATACATGCGGGTCTTGCTCAGCGCGTTGGCGATCTGCCACCACGCGGCCGGCTGGCCTTTCTTCGGCTTCTGCGCCTTCCAGACTTCCTTCTGCTCATCGAGGTGGGCCGCCGCGATCGTTCGAAGCTGCTGCTCGTTCGGCATGTCGCCGAGCGCCATCTGATCGAGCATTGGCGGAAGGACGTTGGCGAGCAGCCGCAATTTGCGAATCTGCCGGACGGGGAGGGCAAGCGCCACGGCAATCGCTTCCTCGGTCCAGTCGAGTGCGATCAGGCGCTCGATGCCGCGCCATTGGTCGACGGGGTTGAGCGGCTCCCTGGCGATGTTCTCGACCATGGACCGCATGGCGCCATTGTCATTGGCGGCTTCGACCACAAGAACCTCGATTTCCTCAAGGCCCGCGGCGATCGCCATGCGGGTACGCCGGTGCCCGGCTTCGATGACGTAGCCGTTTCCGCCATCGGTTTGGGGAAAGATGACGGGCGGCTGGATGATGCCGACGGCTTTGATCGTGGCGAGCAACAAGGCATCAGCCTGCGGGGTGGATTTCGTCTGGCGGGTATTGTCCGGATTGTCCTTCAACGAGCGCGGATCGACCTTCATGATATGCATGGGATTTTCCTCTTCCGGGATGCGGGACGCGGCGCTGTTGCCGGTCCTTCCTGTCTTCATTTTTCCGAAGACACCTCCCGGACGGCAGGGCGGGCGGACCGGCGCAACTGCGGCCGAGCGTCCCTGCTGCGAAGGGCAAGCGGAGCTGACAGCCCTGCGCAGGACGAGTGGCCGGGATGCGGAGGCGGCGGTTGAGCGCAAGCGGCGAGGGGACGAACCGATCTGCGACCGGTTTCCTTTCCCTCTGCTTCTTCTTGTGCTCCCTCCTTCCCGAACCGGCAGCTCCCACTTTTGACAGTTCACAGCAGCCGGAACGGAGGCATAGACAGGGCCGCGGCATGAGGAGGTTCAGATGCATGATACGAAAGTGATATTTGCCTACCAGGTCATTCCAGGAACAGACGAAATCCTGGCGTTCACGGAGTCCTTGGCAAGCGCACAGCAAGAAGCATCCCAACATTTCGTTGGCCTGAAGGCCGAGGACGAAAAAGTGGACCCCGGAATTGCGATCTACAAAGTCACCCTGAAGAATCCGGACCTTTCCGACTACGTGAATGTCCTGAACCATCCGGAGGATGCGAGGGAGCGGCTGGTCGGAACCATCGAGCGGGTCGAGCTGATTTCCTGAACGCGGGAAAACCGCGGCGAGAATGCCCGACGTAGACGTCGTTTCGACGAACGCAAATCAGGTCAAAAAAAGAGGGCCACGAGAAAGCTCGGGCCCATAGGTATGAAGGTCATTTAACCTCCAGAGGGGAACAGCTGCTGCAGCGGCACTGGGAGGAAAACCGCCATGTGCATCAGCTGCGTGCGTTATGATCGTTTTTTGATCAGGAGCAAATGATTTTTTGTGCAATGCAGCTATGCGATTGCTGCGCCGCATCTAAAGGGTCGCCGTGATCAAGCAGCCTCGGCATGAGCTTCGGCGCCCTCAACCGCGGCAGCAGCGAGAGCATCGTCGACCTCGCGAAGCTGGCGGCGCTTTTCCGCAAGTTCGTCGGCGAAGGCGAAAGTGCCGCCTTCGCGCGAGCGATAGGAGGCAAGCCGCCGGTGCGCTTCATCCCGGCGATGGCGATAGCGCTCCCGTTCCTCCTCGAACCCATTGAGCGCATGCTCGAGGCGAGAAATGGCGCCGAGCGGGGTGACGGTGACCGCAAGATCGACCTCGTAGTCGGCGCCGGTGCGCTGGAGCGTGGTGGCGTACCGATACCCATCGCCCGTTCCGAAGCGCTCGCCCTCATAGACGAGATCGAAGCCGCCAACGCTTGCGAGGTGAACCTCACCCTCCTGCTGGAGCTGGAGGAGCGTGAGAATTTCCTTCATCAGCGCGCGACCAGCCTCCTTCCGCTCACGGTGGACCTTGCCCAGCACGGTCATCGCGAAGGCTTCGCCGGCGGTCGGAACGAGGCGTTCGATGTCGTGGCCGATCTCACTGATGCGACGGGTCGAGAGGTCGATGTCACGCTCCGCATCGCGCATCTGCCGACGCACCGCATACTGATCATCGTCATGGGCGGCGCGCAGTCTTTCCAACCGGGCGATATCGGCTTCGAGACCCGCTTTCTGCATCAGCCGTTCGTCGCCCGAGGCGATCGCCTTGGCCATGGCGAACTGGTTGGCCTGTCCTTCACCGAGGTCCTCGAGCCGACGGATGGATGTATCTCCGCTGAGCGCTGCCGCGATGAAGCGGGCCTTGCGCTCGTTGTTCTGCCACATGGAAGCGTCGAGGCTGCCCTCCGTCGCATAGGCGAAAATATCGACGACATCATGCTGATTGCCCTGTCGGACGATGCGGCCCTCGCGCTGTTCGATCTGGGACGGCAGCCACGGCACATCGAGGTGATGTAGCGCCTTGAGCCGGAGCTGAGCGTTGACGCCCGTCCCCATCGTCTCCGACGATCCGATCAGGAACCGCACCCGGCCGGCGCGGACATCACCAAACAGCCGCTGCTTGGCCTCGGTCTTCTTGTAATCCTGCATGAACGCGATTTCAGAAGCCGGCACGCCGAGCCGGACGAGTTCGTCGCGGATCCAGCGATAGGCGGAAAAACCGCGGGTTTTCTCGACATTGATCGTGCCTAGATCTGAGAAGATCATCTGCGCGGCGCCGGGCAGGTCATAGGGTTTGCCGTCCGGCCGGAGATAGGCGGCATCACCCGTTTCTTCCCAAATCCGAAAGGCATTGCGGACGAGGAGGTTAAGCTTGTTGTCCTCCTCGTTGTCGTTGGCCGGCATCACCAGGCGCAGATCGATCGCTGCATGACGACCATCGGTGATGACGGAAAGCAGGATATCGTCACCGGGCTGCGCCGGTCCCTCGCGCATCTCGATCGCCTTGATGCGGGCCTCGAGGATCTGCTGATAGGCCTTGAAGGCCGGGGTCGGCTTGGCCGTGAGGATCTGCCGCCGCCCGGTGGAGATTTCGGGCACCCTGACGTATTCGCGAAGATCCTCCGGCATGACGACGTCCGCAAAAGCGCGGAACATCGCAATCAGTTCCGGGACATTGGCGAAACTCGCGAAGCGGCTGACCGGCTTGTATTTGCCGGACGGCTGGATCTCCAGCTCGGTCGTCGTGTCACCGAAGCAGGACGCCCACGCATCGAACTCGTGCAGGCCGCGCTCGGCGAGAGCCTCATGGCCGAGTAGCCGCTGGATCGAGAACATCTCGCCGAGCGTGTTGGTGATCGGCGTACCGGAGGCAAGCACCAGGGCGCGTCCCGGGTTCTTCGTTTCGAGGAAGCGGGACTTCACGTACAGGTCCCATGCCCGCTGCGACCCATTCGGATCGATGCCCTTCAGCGTCGACATGTTGGTAGCGAAGGAGAGCTTGCGGAACTCCTGGGCTTCATCGACGATGATCTGGTCGACACCGATCTCGGCGATAGTGAGCAGATCGTCCTTTCTGGTCGCAAGGCCTTCCAGCCGTTCCTTCAACCCTTCCTTCAGCCGCTCGAGGCGCTTCCGCGAGACGCGATCCTCGCTGTCGACCTTGGTCAACAAATCCTCGTAGAGCTGCAGCTCATCGTGAATCATCTGCTGTTCGAAGGCCGAGGGCACGGCGATGAACCTGAAGGCCGAGTGCGTGATAATGATCGCATCCCAGGTCGCGGTCGCTGCCCGGCTCAAGAAGCGCCCCCGCTTGTCCTTGGTGAAATTGGTCTCGTCCGCCACGAGGATGCGGGCATTGGGGTAGAGGGCCAGGAACTCACGGGCCGCCTGAGCCAGGCAATGGCCAGGGACGACCAGCATCGCCTTGGCGATCAGGCCCAGCCGGCGCTGTTCCATGATCGCAGCCGCCATCGTCATTGTCTTGCCCGCGCCGACCGCGTGGGCGAGGTAGGTCGAGCCGGAGGAGATGATCCGCCAGATGCCGCGTTTCTGGTGCCCATAAAGAGAAAAGGCGCCCGAGGCGCCAGGAAGTTTGAGATGGGAACCGTCGAACCGCCTGGGCGCGATGTTGTTGAACCGGTCGTTATAGACACGCGCCAGGCGATCTGTGCGATCGGGATCCGTCCAGACCCAGTTCTGGAAAGCTTGCCTGATCTTCTGCAGCTTGTCGCGCGCGGCTTCGGTATCGACGACGTTCAGCACGCGTCGCTCACCGCCAGCGTCCTTGAACACATCGAAGATCTGCGGAACGCGGCTGTTCAGCGCATCGGCCAGCAATTCGCCGGCATCGCGGCGGCTCGTGCCCCATTCGGATGTGCCGGCTGCACTATAGGAAAGCTGCCGCGCATGGACCGTCCAGCACCCGAGTTCGGGCATGTGGTGGATCCTGATCTCAGCACCCATCATTTCCTTCACGAAGGCGACGACGTCGCTTGCCGGAATCCACGGCGCGCCGAGGCGCGCGGTGATGTCGGAGGGGCGTAGATCGGCGGGCTGCACCGCCTGAAGCGCGCGAACGTTGCGCTCGTAAGCTGGATCGAGGGTCGCGGCTGCTTCGGCGACAGCAAGCTTCGCGCGGACCGCTCCAGACAGATAGGCATCCGAGGTATGCCAGGAACCATCGGCAGGATCCTGGAAGATCGCATCGCCGAGTTCGTCAACGACCGCATCGACCTCTCCGTGCAGCAGCTCGGCGATATGCTCGACGTCGACGCGACCGCGCTCGTTGAGGACAACGGCCAATGCATCTGCCGCACTGGTGATCACCGGCGGGGCAGGGGGAGAAATCACGCGCTCGGAAAAGATCGGACCCGGCTTCGCCGTGTCGGTGTCGAGGTCGTAGTCTTCGATCGAAGCGACCAGCCAGCAATCGGGATCATCGAGAAAGGGCTGCAGGTTCGGACGTCGGTGCGTTTCGCGCACCTCGCCGGATTGTTCGTCCTCGCTGATCGAGACCGTCGTGTGATTGATCGGGCCGAAATCGCGAACGAAGCTCGACCAGGCGATGCGCAAGCGAACCTGCGGATCGCGCCACGGACGATCCTGTTCCTGTGCCCTCAGCACCTCGCGCACGGCGTCGCGGATCGGGATCAGCTTCTTGATAATGCCGACGTGCTTTTCCGGGATGCCGTCACCGGTGCGGCCCTTGCGGACCTGGACTTCGACTGGTGTGCCGTCGAGCATCTGCATGAGACGGCGCCGACCGTCGACGAAGAAACTTCCTTCCCGGACCTGCCGGCTATCGGGGCGAAGATCGACGATCTCACAGAGCTCATCCTCGAGGTCGACGTCGATTTCGGTCGGTTCGCCATCATAGCGGCCTTCGGGAAGGAGACGGATGGCCGCCTGCAGCGCCGCCTCGAGGGACTCGCCGGCGCGTGGCCGGCAAGTGTAGACCTCGCCAAATGGTCCTGACGTCAGGGCATGATCGCCGAGGACGAAAGCGGGATGCCTCGCGAACCAGCGGTTTACGCGAATTGCACCCTCGTCCTGCGTTGCGGGCCGCACTTCCTCGAGATCGAGCCACGACAGATCGTTCTCGGCTTCCCCGACCTTGCGCTTGCGGAAGAAGAGGAGGTCGACGACGACATCCGTGCCGGCGTCGCGGCGGAAACTGCCCTCCGGCAATCGGATCGCGGCGATCAGGTCGGCGATTTTGGCGATGTGCTCGCGCGCTGTCGCGTCTGCTTTGTCCAACGTCCCCGGACTGGTGACGAAGGCGGCGAGTGCACCGGGTTTCAGGAGATCGATCGATCGGGCGATGAAGTAGTCGTGCAGCCGGAGACCGAGCGAGCGATAGGCTCGGTCAGACCGGACGGTGCGATCGGAGAAAGGTGGGTTGCCGATCGCAAGATCGTAGATCGGTGCCAGATCGATGCGCGCAAAATCGCCGTTGATGATGCGGGCCTTCGGCTGCAGCAGCCGGACGATCCGGGCGGTGACGGGATCGAGCTCGACACCGGTGACGAAGCTCCTGTCGCGGAACGCCGTCGGCATCAAGGCTGGAAACAGGCCCGTACCGATGCCGGGCTCGAGTACGCGGCCGCCACGCCAACCCATGCGCTTAAACCCTGCCCAGATCGCCCGAATGATGAACTCCGGCGTGAAATGGGCGTATTGCGTGCAGCGGGCCAGCGACGCGTAGTCGCCCTCCGAAACAGCGCTTTCGAGCGAACCGCCGAGTTCGCTCCAGCCAGCGCGGAAATCCATCTCGCCAGGGCGGCGGAACATGGTGTTCGCCAGCTCCGAGGCGCCGAAGCCGGTGAAGCGGATCAGCCTCTCCTGTTCCGCGCGGGTCGCCGGCCGGTCCTGTTTCTCGATTTCGCCGGCGAGCAGGATCGCGGCGACATTGATGCGCGCCCGCTCCTTCCAGCTCGCCGCGAGACCCCGATCCGCATCGTCGAGGTAGAAGTTGGTCCGGTCCCCCTGTCGACGTCGCGTTGGACGCTTTGCCGTCGCGACCGACTGGGCCGGGGAAGGAGAGGGCGGCGTTGGTTCGGGGTCGTCGTCGTTGTCGCCGACGGGCTCGAAGGCACTGAACGCGGTGACACCCAGGCCAAGGCCGGATGACAAAGCGCTGCTGCCGAACATGTCGAGAGTGAAGGGATCGTTGCTCATCGAATTTTCCTCGGGGAACGGCGAGCGTCTTCGCCCCGCGCGTGGCACCGACGGGTTTGAGGGACGCTCAGGTTTTTGGGATTGGTGACCTAACGCCGGCCGGTCACGCAGTGCCTAGGACATCGCGATCAGGGGACGGATGCGAGCGGGAGGAAACCATCGTCTAGTCTCCTTCACGCGGCGATCGGCGAGGGTAGGTGGCGCAGTTGCACCGGCAGCTTGGCTGCGATTTCGTGGTCGGTCAGATCGTCCAGGATTTTCAGCGTGCTGCTCGTCTTGCCGTCGTAGAGCATAATCGTGCGCCTGCCGCGAACGGCTTCGGGCCAGCGATCGCCGGCATAGCCACGATAGTCGTCTGCCGTAATGCTCCAGATATGCTCCAGGCGTTCCTCGCGTGTCATTGCGCGTACGGGCCGGCTTTCACGCTCGTTGATCGCAAGCCGCATCTGTTCGACCGAGGCATTGTCGGAGAGGTCACAATAGCCGTGGAAATGCCGGATCGTCGTGTCGATCCTCAGAGCGAAGAACACCGATGTAACCGAGCCGGTCAAGAATTCGCGCATCGCGAACATGGAACCGCGGATCCAGAGCGGCGGGAGGATTTCGAACATGTAGTCATGCTCGGTCTCGCCGATCTCGAACCATTCGCCGGCATAGAGCGGCGCGGCGTCGCTCTCCCAACGGTTCGGACGCTGGGCATGCCGGTCGAACATCCGGAACATTTGCTGGCGCGAGGCGACGCCCTGGAAGACTTTGCGGATTGCGGGAGAGGGATTCATCTGCGGCTCCTTCGATGGTTCCGGACCGAAGCGCGGCTTGTCCTCTCGACCTCGCCGTCCTCTTCAGTCCTTCATGACACCTTCCGGGCCGCCGGCATCGCGGCCGGCCGGGTCAGGGGCCGGCTCCGCCGGGCGAAGCTTCCCTTGACGCGGGCGGCGCGAATGCGGCACGCCGCCTTCCTTTCTTCGCCTCTTTTCTTTCTCCCTGATCTTTAGGGTCTCGTTCCAGTCCTCCTCGGGCGGGCGGAGCCGCGACCAGTCGCAGCCTGCGACATCCGCGAGCCTCCGCAGGCGCTCGGCAAACATCTCCCCTTGTGGATTAGCGTCTGTGGCGGCGACCAGGCGGGCATCAGGTCGTGAGGCCATCTCCTGCAGCGCTGCCTCCGTGGAGGGTGACCATCCGCCACCGGTGCTGAGATAGAGCGTTCCGTCTCGCAGCCCCTCGATGGCGGCAAGGCTCATCGCATCGATCGCAGCTTCAGTGACCGCCAGTCGCAAAGCGTTGTCCTGACCCAGACGGAAGAGGATCTTCGTTCCTCCGGAGGCGAAACCCCGGTACTCTGAACCCCGCGCCTCCCAGCCGGTCAGCGTTCCGTCATTGTCCGTATGCGCCGCCCACATGCTGCCGTATGGGCCCTCTCGGAGACGGCCTTGCCGGATCGCCGCGCGGAGCAAAGTGGCCGGCAGGAAGCGCTCGCCGTAGAGATAATCCCATGTCGACGAGCCGGGCCAGGGACGGCGGCGTGCCTGCCAACGCTCAGGCAAGGAAAGATCGTATTCCTGATCAGGCCTTTGACGCTGCCATTCCGGCTCGATGATCGCGAAACCGACCAGACCGGCGACCCTTCCCGCGCATTCGAGAAATCCGACATGATCGAGGTGCTCGACCAGCCCGAACACATCGCCTTTCGCATCGCTGAGCGGATCGAACCATCCTCGCCCCTCATGAGTGACGATGATGATCTCAGTTGCTCGGCGGAACTTCACCGCCCGCCGGGTGCTTTCCTTCACATCGATAGTGAAACCCGCTTGCTCAAGAACGGCCGCGCAGCTCACCCGTTCGCGTAAGGCCTCAATTTCTCTCCTGTTCATGCTCTTCTCCTTGGCCTTCTCACCCGTTGTTTCGCGGGCGCGCTTCTGCCCGCCGCGAAGAGCAAAGGCCGCAAGGGCGCGGCCGGCAATTGTCGGATCATGCAATGGGTCCGATCGACCGCGGCGAAGCCTCCCTTGCCGCCGCCGGCTCGCAAGCGGCACGCCGGAACGGCCCAATGACCGAAGGAGGGGCGGCTCAATGAGCCGCCCAGGGGAAAAACTCGTGGACGATCTCAAGATCGTCATCGGCGTCGATCTCGTCAGAAGGGAGGACGCCGTATTCGCCGTTGACCGAGAAAAGAGTGACCGGGACCATCAGGTCGCGGGAGAGCTGGAAGGCATGGGATTGGGCGAGAGAAAGGTTGTGCGACATGTAAGAGGCTCCATCTGGAGCGGGTCAATTCCCGCTTCGATGGCTCCTCAAAAGGCCCGGCGACGGGCGCGATCACCGCGAGGCGAAGCCGAAGCGGCCGCAGCTTGCTAGCGGACCCTTTACGGGTTGATCGTGGAAGATCCGGCGCAGGGCCAGGACGCCATCAAAAGAGAGCGGGATTGGCCTGCTTCAGCTGGGACGCAGTTTCGGGCACGGCTTTCGAATTGGCGCCAGTTACTTCCCCTGGCTCTTAGCACCAAGATCCTTCCGTTTTCGAGTCAGGCGCGGACGCAAGGGAGTGATCTGTCGAATCAATCAGGCGCAGTGAGTTTCGCTTTCTGAAGCGCCTCCGCGATCGATTTTGCCTTCAGTGCGAGTAGCGCGCGTTTCAGGCAGTTTTCGATATCAGCAACGCTCTTGCCCTCGAGCGAAGCGATTTCACTGATGGTCCTGCCCCGAGAAACCCATCGAAGGCAGGTCGTCTCAAGCGGCGAAAGTATCGGATCGTTCATGACAAAAATCGCGCTCGGTTGCACCATGGTTGGCGGCGGGTGTGGAGCCGAGCTCCACCACTGAAATATCGGCGGAAAGCGAGTTGGCGATGCCCCGAGAAAAAGGGCTGCCGCCGGGATCTGGTCGACGGCAGCCAAGTTGCCTCGGGAGGAGGCCGGAAATTCGAAATCTCTTCCACGGCATTCGGCATGTTATGTTATAACTGTGGCGGCCAGGTTGAAATGTCCGCCGCTGCGCAAAGTTAAAATGTCACTTTGGATACGTCTTCAGCCATTTAGAAATACGACACCCGACATCTCCACTTGCGCTGCGGCAAGCCCCCGACCGGACCGGCTGGGCCGGGTTGCAAGGGAAGGGAGGGGGCGGGTGAATGGCACCAACCGGCTTTAGCTTTGAGACCTTGCGATGGCGGATCATTCCGCCGCATCGAGCTCAGAGAGCGCTTGCCGCCGCCGAGCAACGACCGCCGGATCGTTCATGAAATCCGTCCGCTTGCCCGGCCTGCGTCCCCGCGGCCTGTAGCCATTCTTCTCGCTGTTGGTCTTCACAACCGGCTTCTCTTGCTGGTCCTGACGGTCCTTGATGTAGGCCAGCACATCGGAAAGACGCTTGTTCTCGGTGATCGCCGCATGCGTCACGCGCTGGTCCTTGTCGAACACCCGGTAGGGCAGGGAATGCCCCTTCCAGCGCACATCGAGCCGGCCATCGGCATAAGCGTAGGTCTCGACATAGCGGCCGACCAGTCCGCGCGTCACCTCGGTCTCTTCCAGCATGATCCGCTGGCGCTCGTAGGAGAACGTCAACTGGGCACCGACATAACGCTGCTCACGTTTGCACAGGACGTCACGCAGCCGATCCGGGGCAAGGTTCATCGGCCGGTGCAGGTCATCGGACCGGGCAGGGGCAACCGAAAACCGCGCATTGTAGTGCTCCATGAAGCCCGGCAGAAACGCATTGCCCGCCTCCATGTCGTCGATACCCGCCAGTCTCAATTCCTTCACCAGCCGATCCTGCAGCGTCCGGTTCATCCGCTCGACGCGGCCCTTCGCCTGACTCGAATTTGCGCAAAGAATCTCGATGTTTAGCTCTGAAAGCGCGCGGCCGAACTGGGTCATGCCCTGGCCGCCCTTGGCGTCCTTCTTCGCCACCCGGAACACCGAATGCTTGTCGGAATAGAAGGCGACCGGAGCACCATGCGCCTTCAGATAGAGCGCCAGCGCCTCGAAATACGTAAATGCGCTTTCCGATCGCACGAACCGCAACTGCATCAACTTGCCGGTCGCATCATCGACAAAGACCAGCAGCGAGCACGGATCACCGCGATCTTCGAACCAGCGATGTTCCGACCCGTCGATCTGCACCAGCTCACCATAGGCCTCGCGCCGCAGCCGCGGCTGGTGAAACGTCCGGCGCTGCTTGCGCGACAGCCAAAGTCCGTCATCGACCATCCAGCGGCGCAACGTCTCGCGCGACACCCGCAATCCATCGCGCTCGGCAAGCTTCTCGGCCGCCAGCGTTGGGCCGAAGTCGGCATAGTGCTCGCCGACCAGCGTCACTGCGTAATCCCGAACACCATCGCTGATCCGATTGTTCGAGGGCCGGCCAATCGCCTTGTGCCGGATCGATGCTGCTCCATCCGTCCGCATCCGCTCCAACAGCCGGCGCACCTGACGGGTGCTCAAGCCAAGGACATGCGCCGCCGACACCAGCGTCATCCTGCCGTCGATCACCTTCGACAAAACCTCGATCCGCTGCAGATCGCGTTCGCTCATCGCAATCAATCCCATCCGCAATCTCCCACGTCATTAAAACGCGGGGAGAGTGACATTCTTACTTTGCAGGAACAGGACACTTTAACTTTGTGGAACTGATTGACCTAGTATTGCAACGAACAAGCTCATCGCCCGGATAAGTCAAATTTTCCGGCGTTTACCTCCACCCGCCCGAAATCTAGGCGCGTGTTAAGCGCGCATCACCTAGGAAGACCACCTCAGCGCTTGAAACGTGGTCGGAGGTCGGAGGATCGTCGTCCTCGGCCACCGTTGAATGGATTTTGAACTGCTGTAGGAGTTCGGTCAGTGCTTCCGCCTGGGACGCTAGCATGCTGCCGGCAGCCGCGGACTGCTCCGCCATCGCCGCGTTTTTCTGTGTTTCCTGGTCGATTGACGCGACGGTGGCATTGATGTTTCCCAAGATCATAGCTTGCTCTTGTGCCGACCCGGCAATTGCCGCAACGTGCCGATCAATCTCGGCGACCTCAGCTATAATCTGGTCTAAACTCCTTCCGGTCTCATCTACGAGGGTGACCCCTTTCTCTACCTGCGCGCTTGAACTTGAAATCAGTTGCTTGATTTCCCTGGCAGCTGTCGCGGATCTCTGCGCCAGTTCTCTGACCTCTTGAGCTACGACTGCGAAGCCTCGACCCACCTCGCCGGCGCGGGAGGCTTCAACTCCCGCGTTCAGGGCGAGGAGGTTCGTCTGGAAGGCAATTTCATCAATGACCCCGATGATAGTCGTGATCTGGGCCGAAGATTTCTCGATGTTGCGCATTGCCTCGACCGCGGAGCGAACGACGACACCAGACGCTTCCGCACCCGCTTTCGCTTGTGCAACAAGGACTTTCGCGTCAGCAGCGCGAACGGCGCTGTCGCGAATGGCGGATGTGACCTGTCCGACCGCCGCTGCAGTTTCCTGGAGTGATGCCGCTTGCCGCTCCGTTCTGCTGGACAGGTCGTGGGACGCCGACCGGATTTCTTCACAGCTGCTATCGATCAGACGCGCGTTTTGATTCACTGACATCAGCGCTGCAAGGAGCTTCTCGACCGAAGCATTGTAGTCGAAGCGAAGACCATCGAGGTCCGTTCTGAAAGGTGTCTCGATCCTGTGGATCAAGTCCCCGTCCGAAAGCCGCTGAAGAGCAGAGCCGAGTGTGCTTACAGCAAGCTTCGCCGCACCGGCATCTGCCGCGTCACGCTCCTCGCGTGTTTGCCGGTCTCTTTCTGCTGCGTCACGCACTGCCTCGCTCTCGTGTTCCAGCTGTGCTCGCTCAATGGCGTTCTTGCGGAAGACGGACACCGCTCGGGCCATGCTTCCCAATTCGTCCCGCCGCTCCTCGTCCGACACCGCCTCGTCCGTATTGCCATCCGCCAGGGACATCATCCGGTCCCTGAGGCGAACCATCGGCAACGTCACGTAACGGGAAGCGATGAAGATGGACGCCGCCAACAACAAAGCGAACAGGGCTGTGATGATGACCAGCGAATACAGGCTAGTCTTGTCGGCGCCGTCGGCCAATTGCTGGCTCTTGAGAGCGATCGCGCTGGTGAATCCATCAGTCCAGTCACGCACAGCAAGGACCTGATCCGCTATCATCGGGTCTGCTTGGCGCAGCAGGGCATTGGCTTTTGCGGTATCTCCCTTAAGCGCCAGCTGAACCGCCGTGTTGGTCAGCTCGAGAATACCGTTGGCGGCAGAGATGAAACCATCGATACTCTCCTTCTGATCGGGAGCCAGCCGCTTGACGACGCGAAGTTCGGAAAGCAATTTCGCCTTGTTGTTCTCATAATAGAGAGCGAATTTTTTGATGTTCGGGTCCTTGGTGTCATAGGACATGACCTGGTAAGCGTTGTAGCTCAGCGCAGTAAGCCGCTGGCTCGCCCGCGCCATCTGGATAGCCGCTGCCTGATCCTCAGCGATGAAGCTGACATAGCTCTGTGAAGCGCTTCGATATTTGAGCGACACAAATGTCAGTCCGATTATTCCGATTGCGCAAATCGGCGCCACTAGCAGAAGCATTTTGAGTTTTATACTGACATTTGCTAGAAACGACATAGTAAAGCCCCCATGTATGCCGTTGATCCCATGCCGATCGATGAGTACCGCGCTGCTTGCTGCCGCGCTCAGACTTCGTCTTTGAGTGTCTCTTTCTGCGTGATGAGGCGCGCCGAGTGATGTCCCGTCGTGAAGACCCAGAGCCAGCTGAGCGCGACGGCCATTCGGCTGCGCGTGCCGATCAGGAAGTAAATGTGGGCCAGACCCCATATCCACCAGGCGAGCGAACCCTTCAGTCGAAATTTCCCGAAGTCGATGACAGCCGAGCTCTGGCCAATGGTCGCCAGATTACCGAGGTGTCTGTAGCGGAAAGGTGCGGGCGCGGGCTTCTGTAAGCGCCGTGCCTTGATGACCGCGGCGACATATTTCCCCTGTTGCTTCGCCGCGGGCGCGATGCCGGGTACCGGATTGCCGTCTTCCGTTCTTACGGAAGCGGTGTCGCCCACGATGAAGATGTTAGGGTGCCCCGCGACCGCCAGGTCTGGTCCGACGAGCGCCCTTCCCGCGCGATCCTTCTCCGCGCCAACCCATTCGGCGGCCTTGGACGCCTGAACGCCTGCCGCCCAAAGGACCGTGCGGCTCGGAACGAACTCGTCTCCGATTGTTACGCCGTCTTCATCGCACGCGGTGACCGGGCGGCCGGTGCAGACTTCAACACCCATCTTGGTCAACGATCTGGCGGCGTACTCCGACAGGGCGGGCGGAAAGACGGGAAGAACTCGTGGTCCAGCCTCGATCAACAGAATGCGCGCTGACGATGTGTCAATGTTTCGGAACTCCTCTACCAGAATCCTGCGAGCGAGCTGGGCAATGATACCGGCCATCTCTACGCCCGTCGGCCCGGCCCCGATAATGCTGAAGGTCAGGAGGGCCTTCCTGCGTTCGCTGTCGGCCTCCAATTCGGCTTTCTCAAATGCGAGAAGAAGGCGTCTCCTTATCGTCGTCGCATCCTCCAGGGCCTTCAGACCGGGCGCAAACGGCTCCCACTCGTCACGTCCGAAATATGCGTGGCGCGCCCCGGTGGCTAGAACCAAAGTGTCGTATGGCACCGAATGCCCCCCCTTCAGCAATACAGAGCGTTGCTCTGTGTCAATGCCGACGACTTCGCCAAGCAGCGTAGAGATGTCCTTCCGTTCCCGGAACAGCGTCCTTATCGGCCAAGCTATTTCCGACGTCGCGAGCACTGTTGTCGCGACTTGGTATAACAGCGGCTGAAACAGGTGATGATTGCGCCGATCAATGATCGTGATGGAAGTTTCGGGACATTTGAGGTCCCTGGCGAGCTGAAGACCCGCAAAGCCTCCGCCTACGACCACTACGCGATGTTGCGCCATTTTGACTCCAAGATAGGGACTGGGTGCCTCACCCAAGCGCTTTCAGCCAAGCCACGGACGCCGGTCCCTCATTCGCTCACGCGGCTATTCACAATAATGGACGGGGGACTGACGAGCAGTGGCAGAAGCGGTTCCAGCACGCGAACTACGTTCGGGTGCTTGCCGTGCCCGGCCACCGCTTCCTCGTTCGCCCAGCCATCGAGAATGTAGAACGTATTGGGCTCGTCTGAGCGCTGGTACAGGTCGTAGTACAGGCATCCCGTCTCTTCACGGGCCGGCCCGATAAACTCCAGAAGGAGTTCCTTCACGCGGCCCCTGTTCTGAGTGGTGGTTTTGAATTCGACGATAAGGTGCTGTTCCGCGGATTTCGTTTGCGACATTGACTGGCTCCTAGTTGAAAACGATGACGGGCTTGATGACGCGGCCCGCTTCTGCGTCCGCGATAGCCTCGTTGATCCTCTCGAACGGATACTTCGTGATCAGCTTCTGAAACGGGAAAAGGCCTGCCTGGTTGAGCTGAACCATCTGCGGGATAAATAACTGCGGGATCTGGTCGCCAAGGATTGCGCCCTGAATCTTGCGGTTGAAGACTATGAGATCGAGCGGGATCGGGATGTCCTTTCCGAGCGCATCAAGGCCGAGCAAAACGACATGGCCGCCGGGCCGCGTGCATTTGATGGAGTTGAGGATAACCGGGATGATACCGACTGCCTCAACGGCGAAGTCAGCACCACCGCCGGTCAGGGCGTGAATCTGTTCGACGACATCGGCGTCCTTGCCGTTAATGGCGTGCGTCGCGCCCAATTCCTTAGCCATCTCCAGACGCTGCAGGTTCAGATCGACGATGATGATCTTGCTGCATCGACGGACTTTGGCGGCCATGATTGCCGCAATACCCACGGCTCCCGCACCGAAGATGACAATCGTCGAACCAATTTCCGGCTTCATGGCATTTATGACGGTTCCGGCCCCCGTCGCCATGCCGCAACCCAGTGGAGCTGCATCTGTCAGGTCGAAGCCTTCCGACGGGAGTAGAGCGGCGTTGTTCTCTGTCGCCAGAATGTGCGTCGCGAACGAAGACTGACCGACGAAGTTGCTGCCCACCTCGTCACATACGATGGCTCTCTTTCCGTTTGGCCGCAGACCAGTCAGATTGTACTGCGTGTAGTTCTGGCAGTTCATCGGGTGCGAGCGCCGGCAATCGGGGCAGAAGCCGCATGAACTCTGGCTGAGGGCGACAGCGTCGCCTATCTTCAATCCTTGGACGTCCGGCCCCACCGCCTCGACAATCCCGACGCCTTCGTGCCCTGGAATGACGGGAGCCGGTGGGCCGAAGATGCCGTCTCTAAGCAGCAGGTCGGTGTGGCAGATGCCCGTTGCGACCGTGCGGACAAGGATCTCGTCTCCCTCGGGATCAGCCAGCTCGAGGTCCCGGAACTCCAGTGGAGCTTTCGGCTTCACGGCAACGGCCGCAGTTATCTTGACCATTTCTTCTCTCCTGCTTTCACTTGCTGGGGCGCGGGAATGACACCAATCGAGCGGCGCTCGCCTCAGATGCGGCCTGCGCGAGTTCCGTAGATGATCGCTGCCAGCGCGATAATTAGGCCTTGGACGATGAGCTTTCCTGGTTCCTGAATGCCGAAGACAGTCAGCATTGCGAACAGGAAGCTGAAGGCGACGACCGCAACAAACGGACCCGCAACGCCGCCTCGATCGACGCCGAACGTGACGCCGCCGAGAATCGTTGCAGCCAATGCGTTCATGAAGGTATCGAAACCTGGTTTGATTGTGCCGACCGCCAAGGCGGATACCTGGACAAGCGCGGCGATCCCGGTCAGGACTCCTGCCGTCACATGCGAGACGAATATCGTGCGGGCAAGCGGGATCCCGGTTGTCTCGGCGGCGCGTGGGTTATCACCGACTGCACGGAAATAGCGACCGACAATCAAGAAGCGGAAAGCGGCGGCTACGAGAACCGAGGTCGCGATCCAGATGATGACGGAATACGAAAGTCCGTGAATGTTGCCGCTCGTCAGGACGCGTAGCCAGGTTGGCGTGGAGCCGGGAGCCCTGCCCGCGCTCATATACTGAACGACGCCAATCAGGATCGCCGAGACGCTTAGCGTTGAAATAACGGCGGACGCGCGGACATAGGCAACAAGGACACCATTAATAACCCCGACGAGCAACCCGACTACGATAGGCATCGCCACTGTCAGTAAAGGCGGATAGCTGTTCAACAAGCCCGAACTCGCGACGTAGATCGCGAAAGCGAATACGCCGCTGACCGAGAGGTCAATTGACCGAACTCGCATCACCAGAGACTGGGCCAGCACCGCTATCCCAAGCGGGGCCGATTGCTTGAGGATGACAAACCAATAATTCGGGTTGATGAGGGTCGCGCTTACGGCGGGCGCTACGGCGATCAGGATCGCAAGCACGTAATATGCCGGAGGCAAGCCGATGATCCAGAAAACAGCGCGCTTGACGTTGAATGAGCTAGATGGCGCACTTGGCTTGGAATTAGCGGTAGTCATAGAGGCGTCCATCTTCTTTCAAAGTCCGATTGTCTTGCGTCGCTGGGATACGACGAGCACGAGGAGCAGCGCGCCTTTGGCTACTGATTGCAGGAAGGCGGACACATTCGCGAGGTTCATGACGTTGTTGACGAGGCCCAAAATCGCCGCGCCTACGACCGTACCGAAGATGCTTCCGATGCCGCCGGCGAGGTGAACGCCGCCAAGGGCTGCCGCCGTAACCGACTCTATTCCGAAAGCCGCTCCACCCTTTGGATCGCCGGACGCGAGCCGCCCGGCGAGGAACATCCCTGCGGCGCAGGCAAAAAGGGCTGACAGAACATAGGCGTTCATGATTGTGCGCTCCACCGGCACGCCGTTCATACGGGCGTTGAATTCATTGCCACCGGCGGCAAAAAGATAGAGGCCAAACGGTCTGCGATAGAGGATCCACGCCGCGACAAGCGAGGCGACGACGAGCCAGACCAAAGCGTTCGGTAGCGGGCCAATCGAGCCCGCTACGGACATCGAAAGCCAATCCGGCACCCTACCCCCAGGAATCGGGAGTATGATCAAGGCGAGACCTTGGCCGATACCCATTGTAGCGAGAGTCATGATGATCGGGTGAACGTTCAGGCGTGCGACACCGTAGCCGTTGACCAGACCGAAAGTGGTTGCAACCGCAATGCAGAGGAGGACTCGCACGAAGGGCGGCATGTCCAGGGTCATTATCGCAGTCGTCACGCTGATGATTGACCCTACTGAAACGTCAAGGCCGCCGGTCAGAATCACGAACGTCTGGCCAAGCGCCGAGATGACAAGTGTGGTCGACTGCGCAAGCAGATTTGAGAGGTTTTCGCCCGCAAGAAAGCCGGGCAGGAAGATGATTGATGCGAGGACCATCAGGACCAGCGTCCCGATCGAGAGCCGGATCGCTCCCGCTCGATACGGAACCCTGAGGTAAGTTGCGACGGTGTTCATACACTCCTCCTCAATGAACGGCAGCGCGCTGATCATGCGTGGAGTGAGAACCCAACGCTGTTCCAAGAATACTCTCTTCGGTGGCTCCAACAGCCGGCGTCTGGCCCACGACCTTCCGGTCGTGGACGATCAGAATGTTGTCACAGAGCCCGATGAGTTCGGCGAGTTCGCGGGAGGAAACGATCACAGCTCCGCCGCGCTCGCTGAAGTCACGAAGCAGGCGGTAGATCTCAGCCTTCGCGCCGACGTCCACGCCGCGTGTCGGCTCCTCGATCACCAGGATGTCCACACCTGAGAGAAGCCAGCGCCCGAGCAGGACCTTTTGTTGGTTGCCGCCGGAGAGCTTTCCAACGGGTGCGCCCGGGTCGGCTGCCGCCACCCGCAGCGACTTGATGATGTCGCGGACGCGCGAAACGGATCTCCATGCGACACTGGCCATGCTACGGTTAAGCTGCTTGCCGAGCGCGATGTTGTCGTAAATTGGCAGACGGAGAAACAGACCTTCCTGTTTACGGTCTTCAGGTATGAAACCGATGCCTGCGGAAATGGCGTTGGAAAAGCCCGAAGAGACGTTCACGGCGCGCATGGATGAGTCGGCACCGCGCCGTCGGACCGTGACGGATTTCGCCGACTCCACACCGACTAACGCTCTCATAATTTCGCGTTGGCCTTGCCCTTCAAGGCCCGCAAGCCCGAGGATTTCTCCTCTTTTCACGGAGAACTGAACCGTCGGCCCTTCGACATCGAGGCGAAGGTCGGAAACCTCGAGCATATGGTCGCCCGTTTCACCCGCCCGCGACGGAAAAAAGTTCTGCAGCTCGCGACCAACCATCGTCGCGACAAGAGAATGGAGGTTGAACTCTTCCGCCTTCGCGGTCTTCACCCACGCTCCGTCCTTCATGACCGTGATCTTGTCACAGAGTTCGAAGACTTCGTTCATCCGATGTGAGATGTAGACAACGGCTTTGCCCGCGCCCTTCAGATCCCGGATCACTTTGAACAGATGTTCGACGTCGGCCGAATTCAACGCTGCCGTTGGCTCGTCGAAGATGAAGACGTCCGCATTCGATGTGAGACCTTTCGCGATTTCGACGGCCTGTTGCTGGGCGACCGTGAGCGTGTCGACGATCGCCATTGGATCGAGTTGGGGAAACACGTCCGCCAGCAGACGGCGTGACCTGTCGATTACCTCCGCCCTGTCGATCGAACCGTCGGCGCGCCGTGGCTCGTGACCGAGGAACATATTCTCCGCAACGGTTAGATTAGGTATGAGGGTGAATTCTTGGAATACCGTCGATACGCCGGCGAGGCGCGCCTCCTTTGGGGTGCGAAAGTTGACCACCTCACCGCGCAGCCGCACGATTCCAGAGGTGGGCTGATAAACGCCGGACAGAATCCGCATCAGCGTGGATTTGCCCGCACCATTCTCGCCCATCAGGGCGTGCACCGAGCCGGGCTCCAGCGAAAAGCCTACGTCCGATAGGACCTTCGTGGCGCCAAACGACTTATTGATGCCGACCATTTCGACAAGCATGCTCATGAAAGCTTCCATATTTGTTTGAGGTGCGGGCGCGGAAAATCCGCGCCCGGCTTGCTTCAGGCCTTGAAGTATTCGAGCAGCTTCTCGTTCGGCATTTCGGTCGGAGCCCAATACGCGTCAGTGAGATCTGCCCGGTAAAACTGGGAGAGCGTCTCGTCGGTGATCGGCTTGGGACGGTTCGTCCAGTTGCGATTTATCGGCTTTCCTTCGAGAAGCGCGAACGCGGCGCGTAGCGCGGCGGTGGAGAGCGCCGGCGGGCAAATCGGCCCGATCGACGACAGCTTTTCGTCGTTCCAACGGCGCATCCACCCATTCAGCGCTTCGCCGGTGATCGGCGGGATCGTTGAGGCACCGGCTTCTTGTAGGGCATCCAGAACGCCGAGCGACATGTTCGCGCCATCGGTCCAAACGCCGGCAACGTCAGGGTCGGACAGATAGAGATTTTCGGCGATCTTCTTGGAATCTTCGTATGACCAACTGCCGTGCTGCGTCGAAGTGATCTCAAGACCGGACTTGCTGAAGACTTCCATGGCGCCGCTGTAGCGGTCGGCGTCGATCGGATGGCCCGCGACGCCGCGCAGGATCCAAACTTTGCCCTTGTTCCCGAGCTTGTCGACGAGGAACTGGGCCATGACGCGCCCGAAGTAGAAGTCGTCGCCCTGCACTTGAACAGTGAAATCCTCGGTATCGACCCGGCCGAGATAGACCACAGTCGGTATGCCCGCTGCCTTCGCCTTCTTGATACCTTCCACGGCCGACCCCGTAGTCAGCGGAGCGATGATGATCGCGTCCACCTTCTGCGCGATGAGGTCTTCGATGTCGGCGACCTGCTTGGACGGATTCAAGTCCGCGCTGCGGAACTGATAGTCGGTGACGCGGTCCTTGTTGCGAGTGATCTCGTATTCCGCTTCAAAGGCGGTCTGGTAGGTGTGGGTCGACCCTGCGAGACCGTAATGGCTGTGGCCAATCTTCCAGGGACCGGCCTTCGCGAACTTGCCCGCCTCAACAATCGGGTTATCGCCCTCGGACGGCCAGGTGTCGGGAAGAATATTGATATCGTTGGCCGCCCGAAGAATGTTCGGCACGCCGAACGTGCCGGCGGCGAGCAAAGCGCTACCCGCCTGCAGGAATGTACGTCTCTTCATAAGTTCCTCCTCTACCGCCCCCGGCGGCCAGTTTGTCTGATAGTGCGAGAGCCACGTGGTCTCCAGCCGTTGCCGGACTCTCCTCAGAACGGCGATGAGCATCATTATAAATCTGCAGACAATCTGTCAATCTGTTCAGGCACTAAGATTCACAGACGTGCCGAGCATGCGCGTAACATTATGTTAATTTGCAGTTTTCTGCCCATGCATTAGACAATAGGACAATTATCTAGGTTGGAAAGCACCCGGAAAGGCAGCCAAATTGTCTACGTTGGTCATCGTCCGTCATGGGCAAAGCGCGGGGAATGAGCGGAACGAATGGTTTGAAAGACGCCCCACTTACCCGAAAGGGTGGGAGGAAAGCCGTCAAGCTGGCGAACGGATTGCGGCGATGGGAGTCTCGTTCGACGTAGCCTTCTGTTCCGGGCTGGTCAGATCCATCGATACCTGCAGGGCCATCTTACATGCTACGCAAGCCGACCGCTGGGAGCCGTGTCAGACCGAGGCGTTGAACGAGCGCGACTACGGCGAACTGACAGGGATGAACAAGGACGAGGCGCGGGAACGATGGGGCTCCGATCTCGTGCAGGAATGGCGACGCTCCTATCGTACCCGGCCACCTGGTGGCGAGAGCATCCGCGATACCGGCGCGCGGGTCTTGCCGTTTTTAATCTGCGAAGTCATACCGTTGCTGCTGAGAGGGCAGACGGTATTACTCGTGGCGCACGGGAATTCACTGAGGGTGGTTCGCCAAGGCATCGAGCGGCTGACGACCGAGCAGATGATGTCGATAGAAACACCCACAGCCGTGCCGACCATATATCGCATTGGCAATGGCCTAACCGTAATCGACAAGTCGGTTCTGACCGGAGACCACGCATGACGCCCCGGCCAGACCTACCCGTAGTCAACTTCAATCGAAGTCCGTGATTACCACGTAGCCGCTCGTTTTAAAGCTGTCCATGTCATGCAGAACCGATTCGACGTCACCGAGCGAAACCGTTCGACTGACCAGGGCAGTCGGTTTGAGCTTCTTCGAAGCGACGAGACTGAGGAGGCGGACGGCCCTGACATTGGAACCGACGGCTTCGATAATGCCGCCGATTTCATGCCCGAGAACGGCTCCGGGCTGAAGTTTCATTCCGACCCATTCCCAGTCCCCGTTCCACAAATGCCAGTCACTTCGGCAATACCGGAGGCGACGACCCTGACAAGAGCGTCATCTGGCTCGAGCTCCGGGATCTCGACCTCCGCGACCGAGATTCGTCCCCTTACTCCCTCGATCTGCGCTGCTTTCATTGATCGACTGGACCACGCTTTCGGCGCTTCGAACACTCCGGCCTCCTCCCGATGTGCAGTTGCTTTTCAAGGCGATTTTTCGTCTGTCAATCTGTCAACGCTTGCATCCACGAAGTGCCGCTAACGCCTCACAATGCGTTGGCCGAGTGCGCGGAACTGCTGCACTCACGGTAGTTCTATGCCTCAAGGCGGGTGGAATGCCCCGAGGAGACGCGGCCTGACGCGACGGAATTCGAAATCTATTGACTGATTGTCTGATGATACGTAGGTTCGGCGCATCTGCGCTGATGCGCATCTGGAGGAGCCTATCTTTATGAAGCAAGCGTATGCTGCAATCTCACGCGAGAAGGCGAAGCCTCTCGTCTTAGAGTGCATCGGAATTGATGAACCGCGGGCGGACGAGATCCTAGTTCGGATAGTCGCGTCCGGCGTCTGTCATACGGACATGGTCGTCCGGGATCAGGGATACGACGTGCCTCAACCGGTCGTCCTTGGACATGAAGGGAGCGGCGTTGTCGAGGCGGTTGGGAGCGAAGTCAGAGGACTCGTTCCCGGTGATCACGTCGCCCTTAGCTACGCCTACTGCGGCAAATGCGAAAAGTGCCTCACCGGCACGCCCTATTATTGCGAGGATTTCTTCGGCAGAAACTTCCGCGGCACCCGCCCCGACGGCACCTGCCCCATCCACGATTCCCATGGCAAGCAGATTAGCGGTTGCTTTTTCGAGCAGTCCTCGTTCGCGACATACGCCATCGCCAGCGAGCGGAACGCGGTTAAGATTTCCAAGGACGTGCCCCTCGAGCTCATCGGCCCGCTCGGTTGCGGTCTCCAGACAGGCGCGGGCGCGGTTTTAAACTGCCTCAAGCCCAAGCCCGGGTCCTCTATTGCGATCTTCGGCGCCGGCGCGGTTGGGATGGCGGCAGTCATGGCGTCAAAGATCGCAGGATGCACGACCATTATTGTCGTCGATCTCAACGATGAGCGTCTCGAGCTTGCAGTCGAAGTCGGCGCGACGCACACGATCAACGCCCGCCGGGAAGACAGTGTCAAGGCCATCAAGGAAATCGCTCAAGCCGGCGTGGACTTCAGCCTGGAATGCACGAGCTCTCCAAAGGTTTTCCGCCAAGCTGTCGATTGCCTTGGAACGCCCGGAACTTGCGGACTTGTCGGCTCTTCTGCGCTCGGCACCGAAGGCACGATCGACATCGGCAACTTCCTGTTTGGCCGCACCCTTGTCGGCGTCGTCGAAGGGCAAAGCATTCCGTCTGAATTCGTTCCTCAGCTGATTGAATATTGGCGGCAAGGTCGCTTCCCATTCGACAAGCTCGTCCAGTTTTACGATCTCGACGACATCAACCAGGCGATGACCGACTCAGAAAGTGGGAAGGTCATCAAGCCAATCCTACGCATGAACCATTAGGCTCCCCGACGTCGCGGCTGAAATATACGGGGGCCGCGAAGACGCTTGCGGCGCCATGGGAAAGTTAGTAAGCGCGATTTTCTCCGCACCTTTTGCCATTGAGTGCTGTGATGCATGAGGTGTCCACTTAATGGAGGTGGACACCAAGTGATTGAGGATGATGAACAGAAGCTGGTGGTGAGGCGCGTTTTGCG
>Ga0214544_1000098_pt1 | contig 116283 bp, 42 predicted proteins | sample CNSS3metaG_FD_160074 | JGI IMG/M metagenome (GOLD analysis project Ga0214544, IMG submission 160074) | Root nodule microbial communities from cowpea collected in UCLA plant growth center, Los Angeles, California, USA - CNSS3 | ecosystem: Host-associated > Plants > Roots > Nodule | place: USA...
TTTTTTTTTTTTTCCTTTTCCCCCCCTTTTTTTTCTCTCGCCCCTTTTCTCGCTACTCTGCATTCCTCTTACGCTTTTGCACTCCATGTGTTTGATTAGGGTCGTCGTTGACGCCCACAGTCCCGCGACCATGAAAAACAAGGAATGCCAGGAGAAACTCCCCGCAGTTGTTCTCAGGGCCGAAGAAATCATGTACTCCAAAGCCAATTCCGAGGTTTTTCTAGTTTCTCAAATGCTCGCGGAATGTGGATTCTTAGATCTTCACTGTGTTGGGTAAAACCCTTTTCTTAACCTGTTGTGATTTTGTTGCTTTAGGCAGAGTACTTGAATCCTGATACTCTCTGGGACCGCCTCAATGATGCTATTAACACAATCATACGGAGGGATGAGACATCCGAGACCGGAGACCTCTTGCCCCCATGTGTTGAAGGTACTTCGATTTTTTATCTTCTGTAGATTCTGCACTTTTGAATGTTTCATAATTTTAGACAAGCCATTGTGTAGAGTCGAAATTAGTGACTTTGAACTGCTAGTGATGTTATTTTTTTTTGGATTTCTGGGTTGGTTTTTTTGTGGTGAGACAGCTGCACTTAACCTGGGTTGCAAGCCTGTGAGAACTTCCAGAAGCGATCGGCACAATAACCCCAGAACTTACCTCTCTCCTAAATATCAACCACCCCCTTCTGTGCCTCTCAAACCTGTTGTTGGAAATCCCTTGAACTATGGCAAAGTCACAGCTTCTGCGGTGTCACCAATTCCCGTGCCAGATTCTACCCACCCAAGTGGCAAGCTGATGGGTTCCCCTAGCTACCACTTCTCCGAAGGTCTCCCTTCTGCTCATCACCAGCCATTGACAATGGAAACTAGACCCTCGTTGAACATGGGTTCAGTATATCCCTTGTACTACGGTTATGAAGCCAGAGAACCTCAACCAAGGACTACCCCTCGAGATACACCGTGCTCTGACACAATCTTTGTTGGAAGACCAGTCGTTCAAGTCCCGGAGCCTTCTGGAATTGTCATGTGGCAAAGCTATTCCGATGGTAAGTTCCGTCACGCTGCAAGCAGACTGGCAGAAGAAAATGCTTTGGTCACTCAGGGGGAGGCACCTGGAAGGGAATGTGATTTATCTTTGAGGTTGGGTCAATGCCTACATCCATGTTCAAGCAGCAAGAGTAGTTCAGCATATGAAATAGATGATGTTGGTTTAGTAGCTTCACCCGAGGGCAGCAAGTTTAGCCATCTATCTTTGCAAAGAAATAAAGAATTCTGTTTTTATCCTAGAGAAACGGGCTATGGCAACATTGAATCTAGTTCTAAATGTTATGTAGAGGGCGACGATCGGAGATTAGAGGCAACTCTTGGGAAGCGCAAAGCACCTTTAGGTAACAACATGGAGGATGGGCAATTTTGTCGGCATCTAGGGGTCCCATCCCATCGGTTTACTGGTAGGCCAGGTTCGTAGGCAGCCTTTCTTTGTTGTATCATATATGCGTTTGCAATTTTAGATGATCCTTAATGTTGTGTAATCCTCCTATGTAGACTCTATGTGCAGCTCTGCTTGTGAAAAATTTTAGAATCTGGCGTTGAGTTACTGATTGAACTGTATATAAATCTTTGCTTGCTTTGTTTAATTTCCGCCAGGATCTGAAATAATTAACAAGGGGAAATAAAATGTGAGCTTAAGTGATGGGGGCTGTATAAAAGGAATCAGATATATTTCCTTGGCTTAAGTGATGGGGGCTGTATAAAAGGAATCAGATATATTTCCTTGTAAAGATTAAACAAGACTAATTTAACTTTGATGCATATCTATAATATGACTGGTCTGTAATGGTAAGCCTGCTACCTGGACCGAGGCAGGTTCATGATGGCTCAGACTCCTATCCTTCTAATTTGGATTTCTGTTTCCTCAAATAGCCTTCTGACATTCACCGGTGTCTATTTATGCCAACTATCAATCTACTACATGCCCGAAGGTGTGTTGTTTATTATCTAGTCACATGTAAAACTGTGATCTAGCTTGTGACACCACACCCACTGAGAAGTGGTTCTACAATAGTAAAATACTGTCAATGCACTTGTTTCTACCAAAATACTGTCAATGCACTTGTTTCTACCGCCGCTGACTTTACAGTTTTCATGTTTGATAATTTAAATATCATCCTAATCTTGTAGTGGAATTGGAAGGTGCATTTTAGACAACCTTCTTTAACAGCATGTTGCCCCCTTAAGCAATACCAGAATCCTGGTTTTAAAATCTTGGACAGGAAGTTGCTAACTAGAGAAATAATAAAAGGCACTGTAATACTGTGAAATGGTAAAATTTATGATTTTTCTGTCAATAGCGTCTCAAGACTAGTGAGGGTGGGTTTCTCTTATTTGGAATATATTCAATGTACATAGTTCTTTTTGGGTGAGGGAAAGTGAACTACAGGGGAAAAAGGAGAAATCTATAATATAATTGACATGAACAAATAATGTATATGGAAGATTGAGGTCAGTGAACAGAGGTGGAAGGAAACTTATCTCCAATTTTGTGTACAAAGCTGAGATGAATGGATGAGATGATGGAATGAGAGCCATTGTTGTCTACCATAAACTAGATCCACACCCACATTTACGTTCTGGTGTTTGGATGAGAAATACAATTATTTGTTAAGAATGCCTTTACACCTGTCAACTATTGAACTGCTCGCCTAAAGATTTTCTCGAGATCCTGTGTACTTGTCGGATATAGGGACCACATTAGCCATCTCCATGCATTCCTTGGATATGGACAAGGAATCCATTTGAAGTCTATCTGTTCAAATGTATTAGGGAGCGAGTTTCCAGACATCATAAAGGATAATAAACTGAGATGTCTTATGGGTTCATTAGTAGAATTTCGATTTCGGCTGAACCTGACTGGGGTGTCTTTCGTTTGTGTCAAAGACTAAGTAGCCAAACTGAAACACAATTCTTCTTGTGTTTTTTTTTTTTCAAAATGTAATTTTTACAAAAAACAGTATGAAAAGTAATTTTTGTCAAGGCAAGGTATAAAGAGTTTGGAATATTAATCCCCTCCTATATTTGAAATTTTGATAGCTTAATTAGACTTCTGATATTTATTTAATGATTTGAGTATATATAGTAACTATTTTAGCTGCTTGAGAAGAATTTTTTTTAAATGTAATGATTTCCTTTTTTAATCCCAACATTTCATTTGGCGCTGAATTTGCAGTAACTCTTTTATTAATATAATAATTTAATAGATGTAGCAATCTTGCATGGACATGAAAGAAGATGTAACATGGAAAAGTGTAATTATTTTATTGGTTCACGTTGCAGCAGGAATGACAGAAAAAATCATCATCACTTGACAGCAAAGACAGAGAACATGAAGAGTTAAATGTTATAAAAAATTCTGAATGCAGTTTAGTGCAAGAATTTGTTAAAGATATTTCACTTTTTTTTTTGTGATATACATTCGGGTAAGATTTATTACATGTTATTTAATTTTTGTTTAATGGTAGATGTTATTTTGATTAATAAAATTATAGTTTAATTTTTATTTAATTATTTGAAAAATATTAGATAAATGAATTTGATTATTTAAAAATAAAAATATTAAGTTATAAATGTTAATAATTATTGTTTTAATTAATAACTATAATAATCAAGAAAGTATAAACATCAATTCAACCAATTATTTAAAAATAAATAAAAATATTCATACAAAATTAAATTATCATTAATTATGTTTTTCTAATATTAATATTCATTTGCTCTTAAAATTGTGAATTCAAAAAACAGTTATTCAATATTAAGTATGTTTTTTTTTCTAGAGTTTATTAATTACACCTTATAATTATAAATATTTTCTTTAAAAAAGAATGTATAATTATGAATGAATGGAAGTAATTAAAGAAGATAATAAGTAGAACACGACTTTCTTTGAAGTAATGTATCTAAACACAAATTAATTGTTGGTAGAAGGTAATGGTGTAGTTTATAAGGAGTGGAGGTAACTTTATTATCTAATTGGTACTTAGATTTATCATTCATGGATTTCTTTTTTAAAACTGAGTTTGAATAGTGTTATCGATGATTAAAAAGAATTTTATTTTATATTATTTGTTCATCTATAAAGTAAAAGTCATCTAATAAAAAAAACTGGTTGAAAATAAATTTTAATAATTTTACATAAAAATTAAGCATTAAAAACATACATTTAATTTTAATATATTATTTTGAATCTTCAAATTTATTGCTCTAAGACCCTTAAAGATAAAAGCTCATAAAAAGATAAACTACTTTCTACAAATTTGTCTTCTTCAAATATTAGATAATTTTATGGCACATGATTCAACAATCAAACACTATCCCTAGTTTAACCATACACATTCAGTTATATCTTATCTCATTTACTTTTTACTTTCTGTGTATTTTCTTACTCAATCATTTTGGAGTTGACACCAGGTGACCCAGACTCTAGGTAACCGGTCATTTAAAAACCGGTTCAACAAGTTACAGGTTTCAAACTTTTTCTATAAAAGAGTCTTTAAGTCCTTTATGCTGGGCAAGAACTCTACTCACTCTCTCTCTACCTCTGCCTTCTATCTACCTCTGCCTTCTATCTACCTCTCACACATCTCTCTTGATCTTTCCTTCTTGTATACTTCGTCTCTCAACATAAATAAACGAGGAACTTCAGATCTCTCCCCTCTCCATCACATTTAGTATTATCTTGAGTTTTGTCAACATCATGCAGGATTAAGCGTTACGGTTGTTAGCAAACTGATATTACTAAGCCTGAAGCTGGCATTGATTGATATATGTTACTTAATGAAGTTATTATCATAAGTCACACTCAAAACACACCATGGCAGACAATATTCATGGATCCTGATGTTTCAGAATTGATGTAACCCTGCACCTTCACAGAAGACTGAGATGAGCAACTGTGCTACATTTATTCCTGCAATCAAAATGGGACAAATTTTTTTAAATTTTGCTTTAAATAGACCTACTGGATGTCAACTTTCATTTATAATTTCCCATGAATAAAGTTACCGTGATCAGATGTTCTCATGCATGTAATTTCAGAAAAAAACTGTTCATGGGAACAAAAATTATAAGTTATTGAAAGTAATATAAGATCAAGAAGAACAAAGAGGGTTAATGTTTGAAATTTATTGATAAATGTTTCTATGTTCTGTACTAATAATGAGTGAACAAACAAAATGCTTTTGGAAGAGGAGGATTGTTTTTGTATGAAACCAAACGATCTCAAGAATTTTCATTCATTGACTTGTTTTTCTCTAGACTTGCTTTTGGACTGCTTGTTCTCCTAGAGACTTGTTTCTAGACTGCTTCTTTGGTGACACTCCTGGATGGTGGATACCTGAAAACACTCCAACGTTCAAGTTAGGAATGTTTCGATACGATATTTAAGGGATGATTGAACTCAGAAAAGCATATCTTCTGTAGACATTGAACCTTACTCTATATTACTTAATTATTAATTATGGCTTCATTACCTTAAGCTTTTATTCTTTCATAAACATTAATAAATCTCTCATCAATATTGTATCATGCCTGTATGTTGCCCGTATTGGGCCGAGACACCCATACCCCTTACATGGGTTGGGATATACTCGGCTTTCTCACCCTGCCTAACTAGGCCGAGATATACACGACCCTTCCACGTAACCATCTCGACCCTCCCATACAATCATGGGTCTAGATGTCCAGCTTCTCCCATACCAACCACTCATCTTTCTCACAAATGGGTTGAGATATACTTGCCCCCTGTGGACCATGTTCCTAGCCTTCTCGACCTCCTTGTACAAAGACCAAAACTATTAAAAGATTAGTGATTTTAATTTTATTCTATTTTAGTCAATAAGGGACACTTCCATGAAGGGTTTTTTCGATCTTTAGTGTTCCTCTTCTTTCAAACTGAATGTTCTTTCAGTCTTATATTAACTTTTTCTTTCTCACATTCTAATCACTTGTAGGCACTCCGACATTTAAGTTAGGAATGTTTCAATATGACATCTAAGGGATGATTAAACTTAGAAAAACATATCTTCTCTAGACATTGAATCTTACTTTATATTACCTGGTTATTAAACCCTGACTTCATTACCTTTAGTTCGGTTTTTATTCTTTCATAAACATTAATAAATCTCATTAATATTGCATTGCAACTGCCACGACTGTCGAGCGCTTCGTTATATTTTCTCACGCTGCTTGGGATGTAAATACTCGTATGCCTGTACGTTGCCCGTATTGGGCTGAGACACCCATACCCCTCACATGGACTGAAATATACTCGGTCTTCTGACCTTGCCTAACTGAGATATACATTACCCTTGTAACCATCTTGGGCCTCCCATACAATCATGGGTCCAGATGTCCAACTTCTCTCATACCAACCACTCATGTTCCTCACGAATGGGCCAAAATATACTTAGTCCCCTGTATACATGTTCTCGACCTTCTTGACCTCCCTATACAAAGACCAAAACTATTGAAAGATAAATGATTTTAATTTTATTCTATTTTAGTCGATGAGGGACACTTACAAGAAAAAAAAAACCACAATTTAATATTGATTTGTCTTAACTATCCTAAATATTAAAAACACAACATGTGAAACTTCAAATATAGTAAAATTAAATAATGTTTATATGGTAAAATCAATTAATTTTAGTAAAACTATGAAATCATATAGCTTAATATATTGTTTAATGTAGACGATACTTTATTTAATATTTCAAAAACATGTTTATTTATATATTATTATTTAAAAATAAGTGTTTTAAGATTTTTCTACAAGTCTCTTAATAATTTTAGTTAAAGTCTCCCCAAAATAATAAATAATTGTTTAAAGTCTCCCAAAGTGTTTACCAAGTGGAAAAGGGACAACTTTTGGAAGATTATTTCATGGAGAGGTCACGGAAGCATCCTAGACTTTTACTTTTTCAGTTCTTTGTTTAAAGTATAAAATAAGCATTTAAAGTATTTTTTTTATATATATCACACAGGTAATATTGTTCATGATAACTTTCTCTTTCAAGTAGTTGCCTACCTTTTACTTAAATTAAAAATAATTAGTTAATTAAAAATTTGGTGCTATTTTATGCATTTAAACTTGTTTAAAAATATTTGTTTTTTTCAAATATCCTTCATGCTTTTGTGCACACTCATCCAACAATTAAATGACATTGAATAATTTATTTTTATAGCCTCTCTCAATGCTCTCTAATAATAATCAAGTTGTATAAAATGAAGCCAAAGAATTATAACAGTGGAATATGCACAAAAGCAAGCCATGTGCTTCCACAATTTATTGTTAGTGATCAACTTTTTTGTTTGTCTATGTATGTCTACAAACAATATTAATATATGACACTCCCAAAAGTTAATTAATATAATAAATTGAATTAGGTCTCCACAAAGTTAATATAATAAATTTAAAAGACCCAAAACGTGTCTCATTCTTCCATTAAATGCACTTTCAAATTCATAATGGTGAGCCAAATTTTAAGGCTTTTTGGTGGGCACGAAAGGCCCATGCGAGAGACTACTGTTTATTTTTATATTTTTGTTAGCCCAACATTTGAAGAGTATTAGTAGTAGTAGTCACGTAAATGACTAAATTTTAATTAATTTTATTTTTTCTAAAATAGATTGTTAGTTACTTGATTTTGGCCTTAGGATGATGTCTACTTGCAAAATTATTATTTTTTGTTTAAAATTATATGTAAAGGTGCTTTACATGTTCACAAATTTTATTTTGTAATAAAATAAAATAATATTGATGGTTTTTTTCGTGTGCATCAAAATTCCAACACAGAATTAATAAATAAGCGTGTTTTGCTGAATATTTTCAGTTTCTGACATACAAAACAAAATATTCAAATTCTACGCATAGCTGCTTCATTTTGACTTTGAACAAGTGGAAAGTAAAAACTCGTTGACAAAAAAGTAATATTCGTTTCTTTCTAGAAGTAATTCTCTATTATTTATTAAGACATTTTTTGGTCTGTATGAACTGTCACCGGGCCCTTTAAATCATTAACATTTTATTTTTTTTGGCACTTTTATATTTATATATTTAAGAGTGCTTTTTCATATTTTTTTATGATTTATTATTATTATTATTATTTTAAAATTTTATGACTTGAGCATCGAGAAATTCCTTGGATATTTAAGTATACATCATTATATCACGTTTCACGTCTAATATTTTTGGTGTAGTCTCAGAGTTCTGCAATTTACGCCAATTAACTTCTCCTTTTACACTTTTCCAATTATACAAATTTTTTATCACCTCCACAACACATTATCTATACCAAGCAATTTTTGTACTTACACACATTTTGTTTATCATTTTATTTCCTAATTCTTTATCATCACAAAACTCATTTGTGTATTAAGAATATAAGTTTTAACATAAACATAAACAAAAACACAACACATGTATATAGAGAACAAGTCACAAGTTCAAGTTTGCATTACTAGTTTTGTGCATATGTTGATGAATATATGCATGATCATGTATTTAATTTCTTATGAAGCCCATAAACCAAGCTATTGCGAGAAGTAAATAAGTAAATTTTTAAAATGGAAGGAAATGGGGGGAATGATTTGAATTAAGGGTAAAAATTAGTAAACTAATAAAATAGAAAATTACATAATGTTATGCTTAGGATGAGAATCCATTTTTTTTTTATAATAGAAAGGATTTTTTTTTTATTTCTTAAAAAAAGTTGAGTTTAGTATTTATAACAGAGAAAACTTCTCCATCTTTACAAGAAAATTTAGATTCTCTCTTTTCCTTTCCTTCTCCTTCTGAAAATTAAACCTGATACCTTATCTTCTAGAAAATCTAAGGCCATAAAATGGAGGTTTGTGAAGATTTCTACCTAATATCTTGTTAGGATCGAAGGCTTACCACTATAAAAAAAACTATAGTCATTAGTTAGGGCGCAACTCAGGCCACCTACAATAATTGTCTTACTAAGAATCCCACTATTGGATTGTGACTTGGCCTACACAGCCTCCACCACGAGACAATTGTGCAACCCGCAACATATTTCGATCAATCTCATCTTTAGCTAGAATAATTGTAAGTGGGGAACTGTGTAAGGGAAGAACAATGTTAGACATATTTCTTAAGGTAAAGGAAGCTAATATTTTTTTAAATTTTAATTTATTATATGTAAATTCAAAATTGTGGTAAAAATGGTGTATTTGCATAAAGTTGGGAATATTTGTAAGAAGAGTGAGTTTCCATGTTAGTAGTATGTGTTTTATGAATAGAGAAGGTAATGAAAATTTAAGTAAATGTGTTAGATTTAAACTCTGAAAATATAAATATATGATGGTGTTAAATACATAAATTAGTTATGAACGAAATATTGATAATATGACATTGTATAAAAGGGGTAAAGAAGAATTGAATTATAAGAAAAGTGAGGAACGAGTGTGACCTTGATGATGCTATAGTGGAGTTATTACTGGCATTTGAAAGACGGAATGTATTTGATATGATATAGTGATTCTTATAGAATTGATGAATTAATTAGAGACATGCTTAAACTGATAATTGTGTAAAGAGTAAAAATGAAAGAATGCGTTGAATAATGTAGTATTGAATGTGACATGGTGTGTATATTTTTTAAAAAAGTAGTAGGTTTATGTGATTGTTATAATGTCGTTAATTTTTTTTTATTTGAAATGGTTTATATGTTACTTAATTGTTTCTTTATATGCCATCAATTATGTTGAGTTATGCTTCATGAGTAATTGTGAAGATTTAGTGTCTTTGGGTTGTCAAATTAGTTATTTACAAGAGGAAATGCTAATCTAGGATGAGTCTAAGTCTATTGAAAGGGATTTGCTATGTGGAACTATCCTAACTCTACTAGTGTCTTAGTGTCTAACTCACACAAAGGAAGACAACTAGGTGGTGAGAGTCGAAGGAGGCTTCACTTGGGAGACGATATGATATGAAAGAGGATTTATGGAACTAATGAAGTTAACCCTATCAATACTGGACAAAATGTATGAGTTACCTGTGATAAAAAAGTTGTAAAGAAAGAAGAGAGAGGGACGGTATGACAGGTGCAACGTCTAATGAGTCTAATCTAGGGATGACAAAAATACCCGTGCCCGCGGATATCCGCGACGGATAGTTAATACTCGCGGGTATTTATTACTCGCGGTAGCGGATAGCGGGTATTTTAATACCCGCTTATAAACGGGTCGGGTACGGGTATCATACTATCTGTACCCGCGGGTACCCATTACCCACAAAAAAAATTAAAATTAAAATTTAATTTATATTTTATTAAGTTAAATTTAATTAAAATTAAAATTTGCAGTATATTTTATTATGTCAAATTTAATTATAATTATAATTTAATTTAATTTAATTTAATATTTTATTTTTATAATTTTATATTAAACAATTTATAAAATATAAAATTTTAAAATATTTGCGGGTTTCGGATATCCACGGATACCCGCGGGTTTTAAAAATATCCGCGGGTATTTTTTAAACGGATACCTGACGGGTAAACGGACGGGTAGCGGGCGAATTTGTTTTTTGCGGGTCAGGTTGTGGGTAGGCACTATCCGTGTCCGACCTGACCCGTTGTCATCCCTAGTCTAATCAATACACTAGTCTTCCAGAATATTGAATCTAGATATTATTCTTTAATTTGATGTTTCACTGATTTTTTATTTTATACATCTCAAGAATTTATTTTGACAATTTTTTATGAAAATTATAGAATTTTCAAATTGGATTTTATTTATGTGGTAATTAATTTACCCTTACAATTTTGTGTGTGTCGTTCATTTCTTTCCGTTTGCGATAATTATATATTAAATAGGGAGTAAATATAAAAGTTGACGATGATAGTAGCACTAGAGCGGAAACAAAATACGAAAAGAGCAATCTAAAAATATGTTGTATTTTTATAACCTTTTAAAAAATTGTATTAAAATCTTAGTTCACATTTTTTGTAGTTCTGAGTATGTTGATCTCATTTAGAATGTAATATTAAAAATAGTAATGAACCTAAGTTTAATTATAATTATTAATATTACTACGGTGTTAAAATATGATATATAATTATAAGTGAATGCTTAAAAAAAAAAAACTGTTCCACTTACCTCGTTAAATCAATGCTAAAAGTAATTTTATTCAAGTTTTTATTTAAATAAAAAATGCAAGACTTTAGACTTCAAATAAATACCGGTCAACCCAAAAAGACAGTTCTATTTATATTACTACAATAAATTGTGATACTTGTGATGAGTAAAATTGTAAATTTTAATAATTAATTTTTTATAAATTACACTTTTGATAATTAAGATAAACGTGTGAGATTTATTTGTGATAGAAATAGTATGTCACACATATAAATGCCGGTAAATTTACTATAAAAGAAATGCAAAAATATTAGTGGTTTAAAACTATCACGGTGTATATTTTTTTATTTATTTTTATTTGATATTATTACATTATTAGACATACTGTTAACTTTAATATCACCACTATGACGACACTCCAAAAGTCATCATCATTCATTTTCCATCACATTAAAATTTATTTAAAAAAATAAAACAAAATTAAAGAATATAAAGTGATCATGATAAAATTTATGTGGGACAAACTATAATTATTATGAAAAAAATCTAAATAAATATACGGGGATAAAACATTAAACCACTTATATTTATTTCTATGAATCAAAGATAAATTAATTAACTTATTAGCCTAATAATCTGAAAAACTGTGAAGTGCATGTATTTACAAAAATATAAACATCGATGTCATCTTCTTTTAAGACTCTAAGAAACTACTCACTCATTGATTTAATAAATCATGACACATTACTATCCAACTAAAGTCTTTAAAAGCTCTTCCTCCAAACATGCTCTAATACAAAAATGATCTCTATAAATTCGGCATAAATAGAGGTCTATATCTCTAAAAAAACTAAAAAACTACTCACATATTTACTTCGATCGACTTCCTTTAAAAATAACACATGAAACCAAACTAAAACAATCCCTAATTGCACTAATAAAATACACCTTAAGCCGATAGGAAGATGAAATTTTTCATATTATGTTTACGAATGAATAGTAGTAAAAATGCATTTATCTTAATAGAAAAATTGATAGTTTAAATGTATAATATAACTAATAGTTATCCTGAGATAATGGCATAAAAATGTACAATTATTTATAGGCCTGCCAATTAAACTATAAACTTTGCTAAAAGCCTTAGAGATTTTTTATTTATTTACATATAATATGCATATATTATATATATAATGGTATGAAATTCTACTATTTGTCATAGGCCTGCCCAATAAACCAGTTCTTTTATAAGTTTTACAACATAGACTTTTAAATATAATCAGGTAATGTATATAAGTTTTCGAGAAAAAGCCTATCATTGACAAATATGTTTGATTCAAACTGTCTTTTAAAATGATGGCTAACTTAGATCCACCCAAATTTGACTTATTTTCATTTATATCTCTAGTGGAAAGGAAAAAAACATATAATAAAAGGTTGATTGATATCAAGATTTAAAACATGAAATATTATAGTAGGATAATAACAATCTTTTAGTATATTTGTCAATTTTTTTCATAATCATATAAAAAATTACCATGATTTAATTTAATGTATATAACTATTTTGCATTATTGATGCACAATCACAAGATTTGTTAAATTGTTAACGTTTTCAGAGAATAAACTAGAAATTACCACTCGTTGACTATGGATAAAGTCTAAATTTCTGCTCAGTTCTAAACTATAAGGAGATAAAATTCTGACTTTATGCAGTCAAATTGTTAAGTAAAAACAAAGAAATTTAAATCAGGTAAGTGATGCTGGAACAGAAATAAGAAGTAAAAGATGAAAATAAAAGACAAAGAGAGGAAACGAAATAATTGGTAAGACATGAAGAAATTAAAAATAATGAGAAAAATCATTGAGAAAGAAGAATATTTATATAAAAGGGATTTTAGTGAGAGAGAATGTGATGGAAAAGAAACGTGAGAAACTAAATGGTTACTTTAATTTATAGATTCAGAGCACTATGTTGTGTGCATGTTGCATAGCTTATTAGCTTTTTTATTTAAAAGGGGTTCTGCATAGGATGCCAAAATGAAGACGCAGTCCCAGATACCTAATCCTTCTATTAAATACATCAAAAGAAGATAACTGAAAACCCATCTTTCAAAGCTTAATATAATCTAATGGTTAAGTGCAAGTGACAGATCTATCACTGTGTTACTGGATTCAAATATGATATACAAAAAAAATGTAAATATTTATTTTAAGTTAAAAATAATATTTACTTTTTACGTGGATTAAATTTAATTCATTCAATTTGATGATTTTGAGTTGGGAGGTTAGAAAAACACGTTACAAATAGGACTTCACAGTTCCCTAGAAAAAGATGACATCGTTTATGACTTCTAGATGTCACGCTTTCTTTTGCCACCACTTCCGTTTTCAACTTAAATTAAATTTTCAGAGAGGGTAAGTCATCAACCATGTCCCTAAGTCAATAATCAAAACCAATTTTGGTACCAAACAAAAGATTGACAGCGAGAGGCGTCGCAGACATACGTGGTAAACATTCAAAGAAATATATTTATGAATCTCCGATTTCAATTTCCAGATATATGCAGTAGCAACCAATAGTACAAGAAACAAGAAAGAAAAAAACAAAACTGTAGCGGATGAAGGGAGAGCTAACTTTATTGTAATCCTAAAAAAATATATAAAAAAAGTGAATTCATGAAACACAGAACCGTAATAATCGCGAGTTCCAAACACTCTAACTATAATCTCATGTCTCTAGAAGAAAGCCGCGGCAATTGAAAGAAGGGTGGCAGAAACTCCAACAAGTCCGAGAGATGCAGCTCCAGAGTTCTGTGGGGGAGGGGCGAGAGAGCCTGAGGGAGAAGGGGTGGAAGGGTTGGTGGAAGGAGAGGTGGTGCCGGAAGGAGGGGTGGCGACGGGGGAAGGCGAGGTGCCGCTGCTGCCGGTGCCCGTGACGTTGATGGCGAGTTTCTGACCTCCTTGACAGTGCCCTGTAACTCCACATATGAAGTAGTGAGGACCGGTTTTGTTGAGGGTAACTCTCGCAGGTGGAGTGGTGTAAACGGCAAGAGGAGAGGTTGAGTTGCAAGAATCGTAATTTTCCTTTGTCAATTCCTCTACGTTGTGTGCGTTAGATTGGTAGTTGAACACTGCAAAACACAAACAATAAATGTTTTGTCGTTAGTTGTTTGCTTCAAGCTTTGATCAACTATAAATCTCCTTAAAATTAATGATGGATGTTGAGTTACCTAGTATGTCTCCGACCCTGAAGGTCTTGCCAGAGGCCCATGATGTGTAAGCTGCAGCACCGTTAGTAGGAATGGTCCAGCCTAAGCTGTCTCCAACAGTGAAAGTGACTGGTCCGGTGGATGGGCCTGGAGCAGGGGCTGGGACAGTGCTTGATGCCGGTGCCGGTGCCGGTGCTGGCACCGTGGTCGGTGCGGGGACAGGGCTAGCCGTGGGTGGAGAACCACTCCTACTGGGTTGAGGGGCAGGGGAAGGAGTGGCAGAAGCTCTGTTAACAACGTTAATTGACAATTTCTGACCGAGGGAACAGTGTGATCCAAAGGTGCAAATGTAATGCTGTTCCCCTGTCTCGTTCAGCGTCACCGTCGCTGGACCGGAGGTAAGGGTGAAGATGGTGCTCGCACCGTTGCATGCGTCGTAAGCTGATTTCGTCACCTTAGCCACGTCGTGTTGGCCATTGGTAAAGTTAAACACTGCAAAGTTCATCAATATGAAAAATTCTAAGTTGTAGCCCACACCGATGCATACATAATAAACCAATTAATTGAAGGATTCGGGAGATTAACGTACCAAGAGTGTCACCAACGACGAAGGTTTTGCCGGAAGCCCAGGCGGTGTAGGTTGCAGCACCACCGGAAGGGATGGTCCAGCCGATGGAATCACCCACGACGTGTCTGGTCTGTGCGGCGGAGCCATGAAGCAGGGTGGCTACTGCAAATAGCACAAGAAAGAAGCTTCTGGCCATGGATGTGTTCTTGGAGGTAAGTCGCCCCTGGTTCTGTGTGTTGCTCTTTTCTCTTTCTTTTCCGGTGAAAATAAATTTTGGATGTCGAATACCAATGCACTACGTTGGTATTTATAGAGTAAGGGAAAATTGGTCGTTAGTGAGATGACGCGTAGAATTATTTTAAGATTATTTAAGATATAATTAGATTATATAAAATGATATATAATACTTTTTCAGATAATAATTATATAAGATGATCTATAGTTTAGTAAAAATATTATTCAAAAATACCATTTTAGATGAGAGATTATACGTATTAGATGTAGATTATTTATTTTTGAAAAGATAATGTTTAAGTTTTCACAAAAGATAAGAACTTAATTTTGATAAGTTTTTAACGGAAACAGTTAATTAAAGCATTAAGATAAATGATTGGGGAAGAGTGGTAAAGTAATAATTAGGGTTAATAAATTGATAGAGTTAGTTAGGTGAACAAAATTGGTGTGATGTGGCAAAGTTGGAGCCTGGTGCCGAGATTTGAGACTTGGAGAAAATTATGAGCGATAGCCGCGTGAAGCGAAGCAGATCTCACCAAATCGATTTGACTAGTCTCCGGTTCTTTGTTTGCACACGAGCCATGGACGTGGGTTCAATATCTTATTATCCTCAACATTGTTTTATATGCTTCTTCGTTGCGATGAGGTTGTAAAGTTGATTTTTTTTTGGTTTATAAAGTGATAGCAAGAAAGGGCACAGTGAAAAAAGCACAAGTTTATGGCCCACTTGTGTGGGAACAGGACAAAGAAGGGTGGCGGAGAAGTTGGATGGAAAATTCCACTTTCCATGGAGAAGTAATGGTTTTTTTGTTTTGTGAGGATGAGAATGAGAATTGGTCAACGTTCGTGGTTCAAGCTTCATGATTTCGAAAGTTTGACTATCTCGGAAGGACACCACACTGCACACACTTTCAAACATACCAAAATGCCGTGCCTGTTCTTGTTCTTGTTTTTGTTTTGTACGAGGGTGTACAATGTAATTGCACCTATTTTCCTCCATCAAAATACTGTTTCACTTTTTTTTTTTAATGAATACTCACTTATACACTACCAAAAAATTTTAAGAATTACTTCGTCCATCGTTTTAATTTCTCTCTGATTTGTATGACATGGTTAATGTTAGTTGTTGAACTTCTGTCCTTTTACAGTTCCAGTCATTGAAGTTAAACAGTAGCAGTGGAGGGTTTTTTTCTCCAAAGTGCAATTTTTTTTCCAATTTCTTAAATTAGTGCAGTTTTTTTTTTTTAATTTCTGTCAGAGGTAAGTCGTGAAAAAATGGCACGATTTCATTTTGAAGAAGTCATGCCAAATTAAGACGACTTTGATTAATTCGAGCTGAAGTCGCCCCAGAAGAGACTTCAATATTTTTCATAAAGTCGTACCAAACAGAGACGACTTTACTTAAATTAATTACGAGAATAATCAAAGTCGTCCTATAATGGGACGACTTCATAACAAGGAAAGTCTTGCCATATTGGCACGACTTCAGTATTGGGTTATTAAGAAAGTCTTACCATAATGACACCACTTCAGTATTATGGTTTTAAGAAAGTCTTGCCATATTGGCACGACTTCAATATTGGGTTATTAAGAAAGTTTTGCTATAATAGCACGACTTCAGTATTAGATTTTTAAGAAAGTCTTGCCATTATGGCACGACTTTAGTGTTTTGGGTATAAAGGAAGTCTTGCCATAATGGCACGACTTCATAGTTATACGTGAATAAAGAAAAAAAAAAGTAAAATAAAAAAGAGAAAAAATTATTGAATTATGATAATATTAAATTGAATAAAGAAGTTAAAATTTTTATTGTATACAAGATATACAAAAGTAAAGAAAAGAAAAAAAGAGTTTTTTAATAACAAATATATAAGATCCAATAATTTTTTAGTTGATATATATTAAAATAAAAGTGAACAACAAAGTCGATAAACCAAAGATACGAGAGTTACATAAAATAAAATTTCACTATTTATTTGGGCAGTTGCTTCTATTATGATCAATACTTTTGCATGTGAGGGTCAGGCATTAAATTTGGACCAGTATAAGTAGACCAATAATCTTCATTTTGAACAGCCTGAAATTGCACCTCATAGGCCTTGAAAATATTTTGGAGACTATAAACAGGGTCCACGAATGTCAAAGGCTGTAAATGGAAGGATGAGCAAATAGCCATTACATGAGTACAAAGTAGGTGAAGAGCTTGAAACTCTCCGCAGTCACACCACCACTCAGATAACTTTCATGCCCTATTATATTATAAGAAACCAATCTTCATGAAATTTTTAATTACTTATATGCATTATTATTTAACTAATTAATATGACTAAAAAATATTTAATTTTTATTCGAACTAAAGTTGTCCCAATATGGTACGACTTCTTCATTATCAGTACAACAGTGAAGTCTCTCCAATATGGGACAACTTATTCATTAACAATTTAATACTGAAATCTTTCCATAATGGCACGACTTTGCTTAAAATGTTAATTAAAGTCGTCTGAATATGGCACGACTTCTGTATAATACAAAAATCTCTCTATGTTGATACGACTTCAGCTTATTTTAATTAAAATCATCTAATTTTGACACGACTTCTTTATATTGAAATCGCACCATCTTGATACACTTACCCTTCGCTGAAATTTAAAAAAAAAAAAATTGCACAGTAAAGTGTGTTTACTTCAATAATACATGGTGATATATAATATTTTTACGTTTCTTACAAACTAATAATGCGGGGAATTGTAGATTTCTGAAAAAGTTATAATTCTAAATTCTTATTTTGTTTTACTACCTGTAGGATGAATATTAATAAGGAGTCGTTTTTCGATCAAGATGAAACTTCCAGTTTCATTTACTTTCTATTTAAATCGTTTATATTTTGCAAACATTTTAAGAGTAAATTAATTCTCATGTATATTAGACATTTATTTAAGTACTTGTCTAAATTTACATTTCGTATAAATTTGTATTTGAAAATAAAAATGAATAAATTTTTTTGTGATTTTATCTTTAGAAAAAATTATTTAAAGTTACTTGAAGATTATTTTTTATTCATTCAAGTGTTATTATTCAAGTGTTATTGTCAATTGACTATATGTAATATAATCTTATTTATTATTTGTTGAATATCTTCTAAAGTTTTTTATATAATTTATTGGTGAGAATATTTACTTAATATTTTTTTTAAAATATCTTTCAATTTTAAAAATTATTTATTATTTCATAATTACAAAATTAAGATTGAAGTATTGTAAATATTTTATATTTGATATTTTATTACATTTATATATATATATATATATATAATAATTTTTTTTACTAATATACTCGATCTTTCACATTTTTATAATTCCTAAAAATTTATAAAATCCACACTATTTTATACTTTTATTATGTGATCTTTTATATTCTCTACTGTAATTATATAAACTCTTAAAATTTGGTAAATTCGCATTATAGTTAAATCCCGCATCAAATCCCCCCATATTAATATATAAACTTAAAGCGAATCTATAATGTACAATGGGTTTTGTTATTTTCTAAAAGTTAATAATTTCAGTCAGAAGATATTAATGGTTTAATACCAAATTTGTTAATGTAATATTATTAAAGTGAGTTAAATATTTTAACAAAAAATACAAAATCTCTTAAATAAAAGTCATTAATATTTACGTCTTGTTCTCTGTTGGTTATAAAGGTTTTATTTCTAATTTTTCATTATAGATAATATTTTTTTAGTATGAACCCATGATTTCTGATTTTGTTTATTAACTATTTCGTTGATCTCTATGAATTATTACTTTAATTTAATTATTATTTACTGAGTTTAAATCTTAATAGAAAAATAATTTTATTTTAATATATTACTTGGAATTTGATTTATTTGGTTATCTTTTGAAAATAAGTTTATATTTTTTTAGGCTAGGTGAATGAGTTAGTTGACCAAATAAATTGAGACACAATATATTAGTTGATCTCCTCAAATCTTAAGTGATAAAGTTATTGAAAAAACAAAATAAAACTTATAACTAGATAATTCTCCGATATTTTAAGTGATAAAAGTGTTTAGAAAAATTGAAATTACACCTTTATTAAGATTTTAAAAGAGTTTGGCGAGCTTCTCGATGTTTAACTGCCACGTGTACACGGAAGTTTGATGCGTTAATATTAGAAAATAGAATTTGTTTTGTAATCATGAAAAAGAAATCTTAGATCATCTCACGTAAGATCAAACCAACCCATTCGGACGTTAATAAGGGTTGGGAATTCAAGATTTTAGCCGTAAAAAATGTTCAATAAAATTTCGTTATTTTTCATTCATGTAAAACTTTAAAATGAACCACTTTTAAAAAAAAAATTATTTAAAAAGAGTATTATCATGATAATGTAACTCGTTACCAAAATTTTGTCACCTAGTAGCTTCCTTTCGGTAGAAGTGAAGAAAAATAAGGAGAGAAAGGAAGAAAAAAATATTTTGATAAAATATAAATGTGAAAAAAAATAAAAATAAATAAATAGTGCATAATATACTATCTATTCTCAAAACAAAAGTAAAAAATTACATAGATTATATTTTACAATTAAGTTAAACATAATATTACTTTTAGTTATACAAATTTCTGTATTTTTTTATGATAAATATAATAGTAATAATTAATAATTATAAATAAAAGAATACCAAACTAAAATTATTACTTTGTTTTCAAACTTTTATTTTGACAATACTTTTTTTTATCTTTACTTACTATTGTTTATTTATTTTCTCTTTTCCAAGCACTACACAAAGATGTGCTTGAAAGATAAAAATTAGGAATGACAATTAGGACCTGATCCGCGGGTCCGCAGAAAAAACGCGGGGCGGGCCAGGGTAGTAAGCCCGCAAGCCCGCATAGGTCCGGCTCGCAAGCCCGCATAAAAAAATAAAAACTTACACTTGTGTATATTAATTACTTTTTTTATGGACTCTTGCATTAACGTTTCAAATTCTTGTATAATTGGAAAAGACAAGAATTTGAAACTTATATTTAATGTGCTAAAATTTAAAGAATACTGTGTATGTCATAGTATGAATATGATGAAAATGTTGAATTATCAATTTATCATCTAATTTCCCAAAGTCTACTTAGTTTTGTGAACTTCTTAAAGTTTCCCAATTTTTAAACATTGAAAGTTTTATCATAAAAATTTAAAGAAAAAAAAAAGCCGACCGGCCCGCGGGCCAAAAAGTATGCGGGGCGGGGCGGGCCAGCCCGTGTTGTGCGGGCCTAAATGGACCGGCCGGCCAGCATTGCCACCCCTAACAAAAATGGCTTATATATTTATTTATAACTTATTATTTTGTTTTTCATTCACAAATGTCTTGTAACAATAAAAGCTGAAATAGGTAAAATGAGCAACAAAAAAGAATATCCGTGAAAATGAACACAAAATAATCTGTTGGGCCAATGGCCCAAATCCTGATTTCATAAAATAGGGTAAAGTGTATGACAATAAAAGTAAGGAAAAGGACGAAAAAGTTGAGTTTGATATGAATAACACTCACCGGTTTAAATATGTTCACAGGTTTTAGCTTTTAAGTGAAAATAAATAAAAAAAATACCCATTTTAGCTTCATGAAATTGAAAATTTAGCTTTTAATTCTTAAAAAAGATACTAATGTTAGAATATTTGATAATCACCATTCCCATAATAATATTATTATTAACAAACAACATTATTATTACTAACCGACAATAATAATAATAATAATATCTTATTATTATTATTAACACAATTATTTTTAGACCATCTATGAGTTATGGTCAAGATTTTATATTAAAAATTTGGAGAAATTTATATTAATACGAAATAAATCTGAAACAAAATTATAGTTGTAAGAATAAAAAAATATTTTTTAATCATGGCCTAATAATCAAATTAATTATTTAAATTGCAATAAATTAAAGTGTAAATAAAAATTATAAAAGTGTGAATCTTGTAAAAGAAAACAAATAATTTGAGCAAAACTTATACGTGTTAAAACTATTTATCAATGAAAGATTAATATAACAAGACCTTTAGAGGGGCTTATAAACATTTTTATTGGTTTGACATTTTTTATATTTTATCTGGTTAAACTATTCTATGCAATTTATAAATATTTTTTATGTTTTAATATGTTTATAATAGATTTTTTTTTTATAATTGTGTTTTCTTTATGTTTACTCACTTATTCATATTCAATCCACAATTAAAATTGTGAAAAACAAAAAAGCTAAACATGAAAACTATAAGAAGATTTTGTTATTGATTTCTTAAAAGCATAAAACCACTCCAAATAAAGTCTAATTAATTTTGACACTACTTTTAATTCTAAATAGAGTTTAGAACATAATAATTGTGTTTATTGACCTCTTTCTTGATTATATTAGAAACAAAACGGATGAAAAAACTTTTCATCCAACACATCACAGAAAGCATTTCAGTTCAACTAGTAAAAAATCAATAACTTTTTAAAACAATTTTACTGAAATATCCTGATTTTTTTCATAAATATATTATTTCTTAAAAATAATTAATTTGGAGATCATATTGAAAAGAAAAATGAATACTTTATTGAGATAGTTGGAAATTTTCTTGAGATGATTTGGGAAGGGAGATAGTACAAGTTTAAATTATTGGGACCACTCACATCATACCACAACAAATTACATTAAAACATTTGTGCTGTCATTCTCTACACCTTAATTTTCTGTTTATAAGTTGTAACAAACTCAAAAGTCAAAATATATTTACTTTATTTTATATACTAGTTGACAAAGCTGGCCACCTCGGAGCGTATACTTTTTGAACACGACACGTTCACACGTTCCATTTTATACAGTAAACCCAATAGTTAAAACGCAACCTCAACTCAAATTTTCATTAGCAGAAAAGTAAGACATTGGTGGAACAACATTTTACACATAAACAGAAGCAACTGAATCGGTAAAACCCACAATAGAAGATTTGTTTATTCAATCACAATCATCTCAATCGAGTCCACGTAGCTGGAAAATCAATGAAACAATATATCACAAGCCAAAATTTTGGAAACCCAACACGCTTCATGAAATTGATGTACACTACAAACTAGTACACGATGAATGAATTCTCCAATATCCTCTTTCTGAAACACTGTCTTCAACAGATAACATATAGTAACAAGTGTCCTAAAATTGAGAGAGAAAATTGATGAGAATGGTGATGATGAATAGAGAGAAGGTAGAAGTCAGAGGGGTGGCTGAGCCGTGTGGTGGAGGGGCTATATCAGTTGAATGAGTTTGGGGTGATGGGGCTCTTGTAGTGGGAACTGAAGCAGATGCAGAAGGAGAAGGTGAAGGACCTTCAACTGTAGCAGTGCGTGGTGCAGGAGCTTGAGTTGGAGTTTTGTTTGGTGGTGGTGAAGAAGAGTCAGTGATTACTGTTACGCTTAGCTTTTGGCCACTGCTGCAATGGCCGGAGAAGGGGCAGGAAAAGTAGAATTCCCCTGGAGCTGTGAGAGTGACTCTAGCTGGTCCTATATTAAAGGTTTTGATATTGTTGTCGAATGCACAGTTTTCATAGTTAGGTTTCGTAAGTTCCACCACACTGTGGCTTCCAGACTCGAAGTTGAACACTGCAAACATCAATGCTTCATGATTATGTTACAGAACAGAACTTTTTGGATTTGATGACTTTCTTAATTAATAGATACTTACTTACCTAGAGTGTCATTTACTTGGAATGTAAAATTTGAAGCCCATTTGGAATAGAAAGAAGCACCTCCTGGAGGAAAGCTTGTCCAACCTGTGCTACCACCCACCTCGTAATCTTCAGCTTCTGTGGTCTTTAGTAACATTACAGTTATTACTACAAGAATTCCCACATTCCTTGATCGAGCCATCATCATATGTCGTTTGTTTTGTGTTTGATGGATGTTTCGGTGCCTCAATCCTTGTTGATTATTGAATATATAGAAGAAGGCTAATCCATGATAAACATTGGTTATGGAAGAAACGTTCTCGTAGTTGCATATCACACTTGGTCACCGTTTGACTGAATGTTTTTTTTATATTTCTATACCAGGTTGTTGGATCATAAATAACTATATATACCTGTCAATGGAAATGGTCCAGCAACAACATGTCTCTAAATGACACTTGTGTTGTATCCATATACCATACACCCCTTCTTGTAAATAATTCAGAAAACCACTTCATTGGAAAATTGCATTATTATTGTGTAATCAATCTGTAATTTTTAATCTAATTTTATTTTGAGTGGGAGAGAACATTGATGTTGTGAAAGTGGGGCCGAGTCGGTGCCCTCACCAGATCACTCTTCTTAGCAGATACGACGGAGCTATAGACTGGGTCCTATGTCAACTAAATATCAGTCTCATCGAACCTTTGTTAAAACCTTAGTTTTCTTATGCAGCAAATTTTATATTTTATCTTACATATTTTTTTTCTATTTTTCTTATCCTATATTACCTATCAACTTCTGGTTTTTTTTTTTTTTTTTTTTTTATCCCATGTGTGTCTCTCACACACACACAGATGCTGAGAGTGAAAAAAAAGTCCAAAAGAATAGGAGGTTGTTATGACATTTAATGGGGGATTAAAAACACATATGTAAATTCAATTCATAATTATATCCATATGAATCACGTCGACTTATTTACAAAGTTATATTTTTTTAAATTTTAAATTTAACCCAATTAATTATATTAAATTGGAAACTAATTGAATAATTAGGTTAGGTCAATATTTTGTTGGATTCATTTTTTACTAAAATGTAGTTTGAATTAATTAGGGTAAGTTCGCTTGCGCGGATTTAGTGTGCAAATAGATTTAAGTTAGCTGATGCAAAGATGAAGTTTGTTCACTTCTAATTATTTGTGAGCGAGTGACGGAGATGATTTACGGAATCACCATCTCACTAAAATGAAGAGATTTATAGAGATAAGTTGATGTTTTACCATAATATTCTTATCCCACATCACCTACCATAATCAATTATGTAATCAATTCTAAAAAGAAAATATATATTTAATATAATTTAAAAATTAATTAATTAAAATAAAATCTTACTATTACGTTTTTATGGATTATTGATTTTATGGATAAATATTATTTATATGTAAACAACTTTTAATTTTATTACATTTATTTTATTTTAAATCAAATTTATTATGATCAACTCTTAAGTCTCTCTTCTCCTTAAAAATACCACTTATTTGTACGAGGAAAAGACACAACAAACATTACATCTCATACAAGAAGTGTTTTGCATTCTTTCTCTATATTATATTTTAAAACAATAGTGTTCAACCTAGTTCAAGTTTAGCTAAAATTGAGTGACAAAACATGATTCATTTTTTTGGTGATTTGAAAATTTTGTAACCCGGCTCGACTTACCACAAATTGACAAGTTAGTGGATTGATTTATTTAAGAATGTTTTATGCTTCCAAATTATTTTATATATTTATTATAGTAAAATTAAAGTGAGTAACTCAACCTCATTTTTGGTATTGACGTACAATCAAAATGTTCACATGTTATAAAGATTGTAGTTAAAAATTCAATTATCAATTTATTTACAAACAAATAAATTAACTCTAAACTATTTAATGTAATGAACAATATTCTGGTATTTAAAAAATCAAAATATCAACCTATGTAATTAAAGGTTTAATTAGTGAGATGATACATATTTTCATGAAGACGTGTCAATTTTGGTACCCACTTTGGTAAGGATGTATCAATTTGGTTCCGTTTTTAAAAACATTTCAATTGCATCTCAACTTTTAAAAACTTTTAGTTAGGTCCCTTTCAAAAAGAAAAAAGTCTAACGGCATTACATTTGTGGTTTTTTATATTTTTTTAATTTTTTTTGTCATGTGTTAGGTTCTTGGTGTGACACGTGATAGTATTAATATCTTGTGGCAGTGGTAGTGTCACGTGGCAAAACAATGTCAAATATCACTGTCAAGGGGTCATTATTTTGTTTTCAATTTAGTCTCCACTCTTATGTCTTTGGTTCAATCTACTTTCCAAATATATCTCTATTTGATTCGATTTAGTTTCGAGACATGTCTCTTTGCTTAATTCTTTATTTAATTAAATTAATTTTTTTAAAGCCAAACATTAATTACTTTTTTAAAATAATATATTTGTTGATAAAATTTAATTCAGCATTTAATACTAATTGTTGAATTACTAATTATTAATACATCAATTATTAATATCATACATATTTGTAGTTATACAAATTAAATTTTGTGATTTATTTTTTCTTGAATTAATTAAATTTAATTAAATTTTTCAAAAGTCAAACATTAATTAACTTTTTAACATACATTGCTAAAAATTCTATTATTACATGAGAATTTTCTTGTAAATTTATTAAAAAAGTTTGGAAGAAAAGACTTTTTTTCATGTATTTTTCTAATAATTTTAATTGGCAGGTAATTCGTGGGTAATTATTTTCTACAAAATTATAAAATTCGTAAGTATTTCCTACAAAATTTATTGCGAATAGTGTTTTATACAAAATATTTTGCAAAAGTTGGCAGCAATTTCCTACAATTTGTTTTTCATAACAAAATTTGTAAGTATTTCCTGTAAAACAAATTTCAAAACAAAATTGGCAGGAAATATGATTTTTTTAGTAGTGTTATAATATATTAGTTCATAAAATTTAATTCACCATGTAATATTAATTGTTGAATTATTAGGGACTAAATTAAAACAAAAAGACATATATGAAAATTAAATTGAAATTTAGATAATGACACCTCACAATGACATTAACACGTGACATGTCTTGTCAGGTGATACTTACAGTGCCCCATATCATACCAGGAGAACCTGACTCATGAGAAATTTTTAAATTAGAAAAAGAATTGACACGTGACACATCATTAACGTTATTAGAAAAAATTTTGTTAAAGGATTATAATTGACACATTTTGTTAGAGTTGGGATGGAATTAAAATATTTTTAAAAATGAATATTAAATTAATACATTGTCAATCATTCAACTAACTAAAGGGTAATTAAAAATGATAAACAATTATATTTAAAAACTTATAAAAACAAATTAATAAAAAATTCTTGTTAATGTATTATATGTCGATCCACGTTCAATTCGAATTCAAATAACTCGGAGATTAAGTAGTTTGGATTCAACCTATATTTATAAATTAAAATTCATTTATGACATCTTTATTTAAGAATAGTGTGTGGGAGGTTTAAAGGTGATATACTTTGGGCTTTCTAAGGAGTAATGATTAAAAACCCTCTATCTACAAGGGGTAAAACTAAATTACAGAATATGATGTCTTCTTGAGTTAAATTTAAAGCATAGGTGTTAATACTAATAAACATTGATATTCTCGAAGGAAGTTTTGGCTTTCCAAATTTTATGCCACTGCTAAATCTTTAGAGACAAAATTGTATTTTACTCCTCATTAACAGGGGAAGGCTATGGTAGGACACATGCGCAAAGATGATGATAGAAACACATTTTTGTTTTTGTGCACTTCAAGAAATACCAAATTACATGCATTTAATCGGTTCAATAACTTGTGGATAACAGAAAATGAATAGAGATAGGGAATTTAAAGCGAACGGTTCTTACTCCTTAGCCTGTCGTGCAACAATCCACAATAATTCAACATTTTCTTTTATTCATCAACAATCCTCACACTACAACACAAATCCGGTCAATGTCCCCGTCAATGCAGCTGGAAAATGAAAAACATCAATTTATTACCACAACACAAAAACAAATACAAACAACCAGAAAGACAGACCACATACGTAAAAATAACCGCTTTTACAAGATTTTAATAACAATGAAACAAGAGATTTGTGGCAACTGCCATGACAAGAACGGGGACAGTGACGGCGAGGAGCGTGGGTGCACGCGAGTGAGGTGGGGGTGGGAGTGGAGCTTCCGATGGCGTGAGGGAAGAAGAGCCTCCTGCGGTGACATGAATGCTGAGCTTTTGGCCGAGGCTGCAGTGACTCGGGAAGGCGCACGCGAAATAGAAGTCGCCGGCGCGGTTGAGAGTGATTTTGGCTGGCGACATGTCGAATAATTCCATTATGTCGGTGACGTTGCAACTTTCGTAGTGTTTCTGCGACAGGGTGACAACGTTGTGAGCTCCTGTTCTGAAGTTGAACACTGAAAGAGGACATAGTTAGATTAAGGGTGAAAGAAAAAAAATGAAGTTGGTAATGTAAGGTTTGAGAGATGATGATGACGATGACCAAGAGTGTCGTTTACTCTGAAGGTTGTGCTTGCTGCGAAGGAGGAATAGAGGGAAGGATTGTTGACAGGAATAATCCAACCGGAATTACCACCAACTACATGCTCTTCACCTTCTGTGATGTACGGCAATGACATTAATTTGAGTGTGAGAAGAAGGAAGAGGATTTCGACGTTGGCCATGACCAGTGTGTGTGTGTGTCTGTCTCAGGTTGCCCCTGTTCCGTTTATGCCTCTTTTCCAAGCGAGGATAATGTTTTTCCTTGAGATGCTGAGGAAGACGCTAACTCAACCTTCTCCTACCTTTTATACTGTTTCAGGGGACTTATGAGATTACTGCTTCTATGAACCAACAACTGAACTTAACTCCTCCGATGCACGGAGATTTTTTTTATTTTATTATTATTCCTGTTGATATCTAATTTTATGGGATTAAATTAGGTTCGTATTTTATTCAAGAGAATAATAATACTGCAATATAAAAAGTGATTTTTTAATGTGAATTAATTTTTACATATTATTTTTAAAATGTTTTTTCTGGATGAAAAGCAACATAATGTAGAATGCTTTTGAAAATTAAGTATGCTAAAACTGATTTGTAATATATTATTCATCATCTTCATCATCATCATATAAAGTTCAAGCAAGCGTTTTGATGGTAATTTTTAAAGAAAATATTAGAAGTACAATTTAAATAGATAAATAATAGAGAGTGAAGTGTTTTTGTGAATTTAAAGTTAAGACATGATTTAGGATGGTGAGGCTTGAGTTTAGTTTATTAACAATTTAAAAAATACTGTTAATATTTTATTTTATGCTGATTATATAAATTTTAATTTTAATTTTTTAATTATTTATTTTAAATATTTATAGAATTAATTTTTTTTATCAAATAATATTCGTAAATATAAATAGTAATAATGATAATGTTTGATCAATCAGAATTTCAAATAAAATAAGGTAATTTTTTTTTATAACTCTTTTATAGTATTTTATGAGTTTAGGTTGAGCTTTGGATTCTTACGAGTTTAGTGAGATAGAGACGATGTTTTATGAAAATTATCTTTTTAATTTTGATGTTTTAACTGTTTTAGGTGTTTCTTAGATGTTTGGAACTCTTACAAGAATATTTGTTGTAGCTTGGAAACAAGTGTCAATAACTAATAATTTTATTTTACTTCATTTTGGATTTTTGTGTGAAATTGATCCTAAATTGATATGGAATAATTATGACGAGTTAATGCATATTTTAGCTTAAGTGAAATATTTGCTTCTTCAAGAAAAAAAATGAAATTAGGAGATTTTTTCTTAAACGGAAGGTTTCTCAGTCAAGCTAAAAGGTTCAATTAAAACCAACTTTTCTTTTCTATTGTTGAATTTCGTTTAATTGAAACTGTGTCACTAAATAGACTTTTATATGGCGCAATTGACATGTAAATGTGTGAATAATATATGGAAAGGTTTAAAAATGTTTTTTTTTGATTGATAATGTGAGATATGATCTCTTTAAATAGAATCATTGTATTCAATTAAATAGACAATATATCATAAAATAAAGAATCTATAAAAGTTCCATACTATGAGTAGAAGTAATTAATAATTAATAAAAAAAACAACTAAAATTATTAGAATAATCTATGCTATAGTAGTGTATATTTCTTTAAAATTTGTATGAATGTATGTTTACGTGTAAAAGTGAATATTTGATATGGATTGATATTATTATTTGTTATAATTATTTATATATTATTTACATTATATATTTAATAAGACATTAGTTTACCATTTTTATCGTCATTTTTACATCCCAATAAATATATTTGTAAATGGTAAAGTAAGAAGAAAGTAGTGGGACTTTTATAATATATATATATATATATATATATAAAAGATAATTGTAAAATGGGAAGAGAAAGAGTAACTTATATAAAGTGAATCTAATTGAATCACCATAATTGTTCATAAGAAACAAAATCCAACCACATTAACATAGTTGTTTTTTAAGCTTGCTATTATTTAAGGGCTATTGCTTCCTGCACCATAACACGGCACCCTTACATTCCGGATTTTATTTGCCGGAACACCTTAAAATTCTTTTTGAAAGATAATCACTCCATTTCTATTCCGGAAATAATTTTTTTTGGAAGTTTTTAAGGGGGCAGCGAGAAATTTGATAGAGTGCAGTATGTAATAATTTTATTTAAGTCATCAGAACCGGACCCAATATGTTGAATGAAGCCCAATTTGGAAGGTTACTAAATCCATCCATGACTTCTTAAAGTTAACAACCTAAAGTCACCATGGAATTTATCATATACTACCACACTTGAAGGAGTTTATTACAAGAAATGGTTCGATTACACTATAGATGAGATAATTTATAAAATATAAGAAGGGGATCTTCATTTTAAAAAGAATAAATGTATTTACATCAATGTAAAAATAATAGATTAAAATTTTTACATCAAGTAAAGATCATTCTCACTTTATGTAATGATTTTATGAAAATGAATTAAACTAAAAACTATTCTTTAATAAATACTTTAATTTTAAAACCATTACCATAACTCTCAATTCCAGAAGAAAATGCAGAATCGATAAATAAAAACGTAAGTAAAATTTAACATCAGGAAGGAATAAATAAAGTAAAAGTAGAAAAGAAATAAATAAATAATGCTAAAATCCGTTTGAATCCAAATTTCATACAAATCCTCCTTTTTATGCTTTATCTTTACTTTTTCTCTATTTTTTTTTTCCTTCTAGCTCTCTATTTTCTGTCATATGATCAATCCCAATATCTACCCTTAAAAGGTCTAAACTTTTTTGTGTTTTTTTGTTTTTGTTTTTTTTTTTTTTTTCTTAATTTATTGAATTTCCGGATTAACAAAATATCTTCTATTTTATTCAAAAACTGTAAAATTTATGGACTAAATGCTTTGACATCATTCTTTCATTGTCAAGTTGGATGTTGGAATTGAAATTGTTGATCAATCTTTCAAGATCAGGTTCGTCACCATGTTTTCCCCTGCTGAACAAGTTTTCTTTCATCAAAAGAATGAACAGTCCAATTTATGTTGTAACTTTTTTTCTTTCTAATTTGATCTATTTCACTAACTTTTCAAGCCACTTAATTGACCTATTTTAGTACTTTTATTACCAACAACTAAAAATTGAAACAAATAGAATTTGGAAATTAAAAATAAAAAATAAATAAAATAAAAATATATTTAGTTAATTATTGCAAATTTTTTATAATAATAAACAGAACCACGATGAAAAAAATTGATAAATTATGTTAATAGTAGAAATGACTAATTTAAAAAAAAATTAAATAGATTATTTAAGTCAATTTAAGATGTCTAACAACTGTTAATCAACTTTAACCTAATTAAATATGATTTTGTAAATGTGTCACTTTTTTATCTCATCCACTATAGAATACGTTATTTTTATTTATTTATAGACTTTATCATTTTTTTTGTTATTAGTCGCTGAATTCCTGTAAATATTTTTCTTTTTGTTTTAATGTGTATAAATATATCACTGTTGATTTTAGTCTCTGTAACATCTTGAGTTAACATTACACTTTTGACAACATGCATATTGAGTTGACAATTTTATAGATGTGCGATGTAATTACGTAATTATTACGGAAATAAAAAAAAAAGTTAATGATAAGGGGACTACAGAAAATTATAGAAAGAAACAAAAATCAAATAAGAAAAGAAAAAGAGATCATAATCAAAATACTCGTAGTATATGGACTAAAGGGTTAATTATGCCACTTTTATTTTTGCTAATAGTCTTTGTCAATATGTTATTTTATTTTTATTTAGTTGATATAATTTGTTTTAATTTTAGCCACAAAAGACATGATATTTTTAATCATGATACACTGTTGAATTGATAATTTTATTAATTTGTAATGTAATATAATGACGTGATTGTGACATCATGATGACATAGTCTCCATTAAATTTAATTGATAAAGACAGCTACAGGAACTAAACATAAAAAAGTAAATTAAAAAAAAGTTAAAATTTAAACTAGGAAAATAACAGTGTTAGGCAGAGAGGTCATTGTCATTTCAGGGTGCCACAGTGACATGCTATGCTATACTCCTAATAATAATAATAATAAGTAATAACAATTTATTTATTATTATTAATAGCAGTTCATGATTTCTATTCCAACATATACTTTTCCCCCTTACGACCAATTTGGCTCTCTATATTTTTAAATGCTTTGATAAACAAACAGAATACCAAAATTTACAGTGTATTCTATAAAATTAGAATGTGTCCAAAATTTCAAATATATTAGTAAAAACTGAAAAATCTAGTTCTCATCAAAGGAAGGAAATGCTTTCTCAAGTGAAATAATTACACATTTGCTGAATATGGGGGAACATGAGAATTTCTGGATATTGCTTTATGAAATATGACAATCAATGGTATAATTTTGATCTATGGTGAGACATGAAATAGTAGCCAAGTCAAACCCATTTCATTGGCAGGAACTGGTATGCTGAGCAGGTTGGTAACATAAGATCACTAACTCCACCAATTCAGCAGTATCAAACAAGGTAAACAGAATACCATCGTGTAGGACCAGGACAAACCTTCACTATAGATACTCTGCCAAGTCAAATTAAAACCAAACAGTGAACACCAAAAGCACAGAATATGAAACATTGCATAATCTAACTTCTTTATCAGCAAAATTAAAATTCCAACTGTTAGTGCAAGTACTGAATTCAATATTCATTGATTAAACCACCTATCAATTCAGACCAGCCATAGACTTTTTCCCTCACTCAATAAGCTTCACACCGTGTTTGAATTTCATAGGTTTGGATACTTCCTTGATACTACTATCAATGAAGTATTCTATAATATTGGTAAGAATACAGATACGGAAAACAAATTGAAGTACTGGTGCCAGAAGTTCTGCTACTAGTCTATAACTAGATAGTAGGGAAAGTAGTACCAAGGAAAAACACATTTCACAATCTCTATTTTCTTAGAGTAATTCAAATTAGATAACTGCATATTGAATGAAGTGCAATTTCTTGACATGGCCCGGCATCCTTTGTCAACTTGTGGCGCAAATTTCTCAATACTTTCTTTGTTACTTCTTTATATAGCATGCTTCAAATACACTTTTCAGAATTACATACTTCCAAATCCATATAGTCCTATCATGTAGGTTACCAAGATGCATCAGTTTCCAATAAGTTAGTCTCATATAAATGGTGTGGTGAAAAAGTTGATATTGTCTATGCTAGTGTATATTGAATGGCATTGCATCATCATCATCATCTAGTAGATTTGTTACATTTTGTTAAGAAATAACTCTCCCCTCCCCCTCTCTTCCAATAAACCAGCCCACTTGCAAAAACTACAAAAGATATAATGAGAACAGACTGCAAATAAATAGGGGGAGATCCTGGTTTCATTTTATCTTTCTTCTTTGTTTGGTGTGAGAAAACTTCTAAATGGGCTTAAACAAACAAGTAGCATGAAATGGAATTTAAAGTACCTTAAGAGACAAAAGAGATGAATGTCCAGCACTAAGTCCATGAAAACCAATGTTATATGATATACTCCCATCAGCCTTGAAGAGTCCATAGTTCTTCTCAGATAAATGCCCGTCCTTCTCATTCTCATTGAACAATGCAAAAATGTATGCCTTCACAATATTTTTAGGCCTGTGTGGGGTTCCTTTCCTCTTAGCAAGCCTTTTCCGCAGATTATAATTGTATGTCCTTGCATTAGTTGCATTTGCTCCAGCTTCACTTTGATCTCCATTTGAGGCCCAGCCAGTCTCAGTAACTATAACTTCCATTTTGTGAAATCCAGCATTCTCCAAAGCTGCATAGGCTGCATCAATCTGAGCATCGAGCATGTTATCATAATGCAGACGATATATTGGATCATAAATTCCCTCTGTTGGTTCAAAAAGTGCATAATTTATATCAATATGTTCAGGGTCACTTGCGTAGGCTAAGAAAGGGTAAGCGTTCAAACAGAAAGGAGAGCCGATCTGTTGGAAAAACTCCAATAGAGGCTTCATATACTGACTAACATTATCATTAAATTTACATGAGGAGGGAGGGTAGGAAGTCGCAAAAACCGCAAATGAATTTGCAGTGGAAATCTGAACCACTTGTTCCAAATGAAGCTTCTTAGTAGCATTGTAAATATTTTTAACAGCACCCAAAAGAACTCCCCACAGCGAAAAGTCGTTCCCACCCAAAACCTCATTGCCTACTGCAATTCCACGAATTCTTGTGTTTGGAAGAAATGTCTGTACATTTTCTTTTACCCAGCTCAAAGCATGGTCTGCACTCGAACTCATGTTTTGCAGCTGCCCATTGGGAAGTCCCACTACAATTTCAAGCCCAGTTCCACTAAATGCTTGGAGAACACTGTGATCAGCATCATAGATTCTAACGTTCCTTATTTTTGCTGCTCTGAGAAGAGTAACAACTTCATCAGGTGAGGGAATATTATTTGCAATCCTCCCGTAATTTATACCATAGGTTCCGGTGAACGCTTGCACGTAACCTGGAAACCGAACAGGGAGGGCAGAGCTCCATTAACCTGATGTTTCCAACATAAAAGAACATACCAAGAACTTCTACAATCCTAAAATTATTAGGCCATTCATGAACAAAATTGGTAATGAGATGAAAGACCAAAAAGTTGAAACTCTAGAAACCCCAATTAGAAAGACCATCCATGATCAGAACCACGAATTGACACAATTCGAACAATCATGATATGTCCAAGGAATAGTGGTCCCATGTGAAATCATGAAGGAAAGGCACTGATCAATGCAATCATAGTGATAACTTGAAAGGAAAGCAATATGTATATATTTAAAATAGGAAACTAAAATTAAAATCTCACCCAAAAAGGGAGGGGGAGAATGAAAGAAAAAAGAAAAAACTTGATATCATCAGAATAAAAAGAAAGCAATCAGGCCAAGAACACAAAAAAATACAAAATACAAACAAGAATAATAACAGTACCAAGAACTTAAGAACTTGATTCAAAATAAGATGCTGAAAGCACCGACCCATGATCATGCAAGATCATAAAGATCAATTAAAGTCAATAAAGTAAATAAATCAATCGGAGGTTACAAAAGAATAGATAAAGAAAGCATCAAGGTACCTGTTTGTGTGAAGAAGAGTATAAAGAAGGGGCAGAAGAAGGGAAAGATTGTCATGGGGTGGGAAAGAAATGAGCGATGTGGGGTTTATCTGGCGATAAATTTGGGAATTGAAAGAGAAAGGCGTTGTTGGGGTTGCACGCAGTGCTTCTTCATCTTGAGACATGCCATAAGACGAAAGAAACGCTTTTTAGTTATGCCGCGTTGAACCATGCCTTGATATCATTACTTGTTCTCTGTAAAATCCCAAAGGGCATGGGAAGGAAGAAGATGAGGGTTGGAATGGGTTGTGGAGGTTGAAGAGAGGTGAAAAGAAAAGGGAAGAAAGTGAGAGCGATAATGGGGTTTTTATAATTGAGTTGAAGTGAGTGAGTAAGAAAAGGCAGAGGCAGAAGAAGGGAAGAACACAGTGCGGTGTGGGTTTGTACTAAACCTCGTCTTCATTGGTCAATGCATTGCACTTGTTCCTCATATTGCGATTTTTGTTATGCGGTCTGCGTTAAGGTATTGTTTTCTTCTTCTTTCCCACGCGCTCCTCCTATCACCGATTAACACACATCAAACCTTTACACTTGCATAATAATATGTGACTATCATTGCTAATTACTATTAAAATATAATTATATATCTATGACAAAATACTCACCAACTCACATCTTAATTATTTCTAGAATGAATTAAAATATGAACGAAAATATTTTTATATTATTATTTTAATCTCATCCTTAACTACTTGATAGCTGTTGAAGTACACTAGATTAAAAAATATTACTACCGAAGTTTAAAATAATCAAACAGAAGAATACTTTATTTTTCCTATTCTTTTTATAAGTAACAGAAACGATACATTTTAAATTTTACTACTTTTTAAAGAATTAAAAAACCCGTCTTTCAAAATATGATTATGTTTTAATATGTAAAAAAATTTAATTTTAAGTTCTTTTCTATTTTCATTTTTTAAATTACAAACGTATGATTCTGTACACAGTTTTAACTTTTTTTAAAAGAAAATATTATGAAGTTGTGATTTGGGGACATTATAGTTACTAAAGTTCATTATAAGATGAAACATCTTTAAAAAGTTTTTCTTTTAAAAAATTTAAATAGAATATCTTAGGACAACTTACAAATTTTAATAAAAAATATATAAAAAAGGAAATTTGTGTTTTAAATTAATCTTTTAATATGAAGTCCTATTTTAGAACGTATTTACGTATTCATCCATTATTGTAATAAATTGAAAATTTGTCTATTTCTATATAGTTTTAAATTATCCGTTCATTCAACCCCCTCGGTTTATCAAATAAATGTGCTGTAGTTCTGAAATTTCGTAGTTGCTATAATATTAGTATCAATTAACTTAATTTTAAAAATTATAAAATGTTATTTTAATCATTTTAACTATGGTAAGAAAGAACCATTTTTTTAAATGACTCGTGTCTTGTCTAATAATATTTTTATATCAAACAAACTCTTTTATATTTCAAATATTAAATTAATTTAGAAATAGTTTTAGGAATAATTGGATCCGATATTCTTAGGTTTTAATGTCCCTTTCTAATTTATACCATATAGCACTTTGAGTATGACAGAAACGTTCTCTTGGAATAATGTGGACACGTTGACAACATAGACATAGAATGAAAAAGTATTAATTTTACGAAAAGAGAAAAGAACAAAATATCTTTCAGCACATATGAAGTACAGGAAAAGAGCATGAAACCAAACATCCAAAAATTTAAGGAAATTAAAAACTTTATTCGAATAAAATAATTCGATCTCTAGAATTTAATATGTTTTTCGCATTCTACTAGGGCTTCTCTGGTTTTAATCTTTTGGAAAATAATACATTTTTAAAAATGAAATAAACTATATGTATAAATTTTAATTTCCATTTTTTTTTCAAAATTTTATTCTCTAAAAATTTTAAAATTTGTTTTTTAAAATATTATGTAATATCAAAATTTAGCATACCTACACTACTAACTGAATTATTACAAATTAGATATTAAGCAATAAACAACCACATAAAATATGTATTTACACTCTTATATGAAACTCGTGATAAATTAATCAAAATATATAATTTTTTTAACAATTACAAAATCTATACAATACAAAATTATATATATATATATATATATATATATATATATATATATATATATTATAACTAACCATCAATCTTTCCACCGCTTCTCAATCCTCCCACCTCATATACAACATACGACTATCATACACAGATAAACCATAAACAAACAAGAAAACAGTACAAGCTAGTGTAAATTTAAATCATATTACTTATAAAATTTAACATTAATTCATACAAACTATTCATCCTTTCAATTTCACACATCATACTCAATCATTAATAGTATCAAGAATACTATGTATACAAAGGCCCTCATGACTCTCTTTCTTTGAGGAATTCAAGTGTGAGTATATGTCTCACATTGTCTAAAAATGAGAAAGTAGAACGTTATATAAAGATGAAGACACATAAACCTCATCGCCTTAAGGTTTTGGGTTGAGAGTTATGTGAATACCTTATGTGGTTAGGTTCAGGTCTCATTGGTGTTGTGTCTCCCAAGTGAAATCCCCTCTTTAAACCTAACACTTTCATACATAAATATACATCTGCCATATCAGTATTCAGATCCTGATTAACTACAACAGATATATCAATTTGCTTATCTAGACGATTTTATCACTTCCTTAGTTCAAAATACCATGTTTTAATTGAAAAGTAAACCTTGAAATAAGCAAAATGGAAAATCATGTTATAACTAATCAACTCCGCAAATACCAATTTTTGTTCATTCACATAATCAATTTAATTTAACATAACATTATACACATCAGAAATTACCAACAATATTAATTTATCACCACGATTCACTCACCAAATAAAAATAAATTTATATAATTAAACTAAGTTCCTTTACATAATATAGAAAAACCCTTGACTTTGTAACTTTTGTTTTCAGATCCCTCTTAATGTAGACATATCTTTTGATTATTATAAGTATACTATTTTGGATAACTATAATTACTTTATTATAGTTTTTGTATTACCTACATTTGTTGTTTTATCAATTGATACCATTTTACTTAATAGTTTATATTATTAAATGGGATGTTCTAATTATTTTTGTAGAAGATTCAAATCTAATTTTTAACACTCATTTGTATATAAATTTTAAAAATTATATAATATATTAAAAATATAAATAAGTTAAATGTATATAAATATTATTAATAATTTTTATGTATTTTCACAATAATTGATATACATATATCTACCAATATATATTTTATAAATAATAAAAATACAATAAATGATACATTTTTTTATTTTATAAATAACAAACTTAATACTATGGTAACACGTGCCGCATTTAAAATATAATTATCTGTTAAATCGTAATTCAATAGTGAATATCACTACTGATAAGTACTATTTACTGAAAAGAACTACTTACTTTTATATAGATAAAATTATTTCCGAATCAAATTAGATAACCATTTTACCAAACTCGTATATGTTCCAATAAATGGGCAAAGTTTCCGCCTCTTATCGTTTCAAATGTAGTTCTTTTATTACACTTATTCAATTAAATTCTTACACTTCTTTGATCAAAACTCTTATCATTAACTTTATATTGATATTCTTGTACTTGACTTTATATTATCATTAACTTTATAAAAGTGAAATTCGAATACTATCTTCCTAAAGATATTTGTTTTTTACATACAGCTTATATTCCTTGTGATTTTATTCTATTTTTACATTTTAATTAATGTAGTTGGTCATGTGGTCATAGGAACAATAAAACTCGTTTTACATTGGACTCGGGAGTCGGTGGAAACTTGGTTAAAGTCAGCTGGGTGAGTGAAATTTTGTGCTGAGGGTAGAAGTGTCATTTTCAATTTCGGATGCAATATGTTTTTTTTTTTCTTTTAACAATCACACATGAAAAGTACTGTACATGGGTTTCAGTCTTCCCATCTATATACCCCAACATCCATTTTACCACCTCCAAGTCATTCTTTTTCACTTTTTTTTTTTTCACATCTTCCTTGAACCAAACCAACACACTACTTGTACACTTTTGTACAATTTATTTTACCCATCCAAAAATATCACTGTATTTTATATGTCTATCAGATAACAATAATATATATATATATATATATATATATAATGATTTTTTAACCTAATTCTTATGTTTTTAAAGCGCATCCAAATATAAGAATGATTGATTATAACTTTTATTACATTGATGTTGTAACACCTCCAAAATTTGAACTTAAATTTTTTTTAAGTCATTATTTAATAATATTAATACTTAAAATGTCTCTTAAAATTGTATCTCAAAATATTTTTTCTAAACATCCTAAAATATTCCAAAATATGAGATTCATGTTCAATAATACAGTTTTCCAAAAAAGACAAAGACTTCATCTTTTGAACTTATCAATAAGGAAAAAAAAGAAAAAAAAGGTAAGCAAATGCATTTAAAATAAAAGTTGTATATAATAAAAGGACATACAAGAATATTAAATAAATATTTTATAGTGACAACCCAAAAAACAAACTCAATACTTTACTATTAGGTTTTTACAGAAATAACTACTAAAGTTTCACTCATCATTATAAAGCATTAGCACATCCAACTCCTATCAAAATTATACTCACACATGTTACTTTTGAAAATTAGTGTATTGAACAGACTCGTCTACACCTGTCATACTTACTTACTATCTCTAAGACCATCATTAGAGAGGGATTAAGATAAAACAAAATCTAACTTAACAAGTCATGATAGGGTAAACTCCACTAGTTCCCTAAATATGATCCTCTTTCATATCATACCGTCTGTTATGTGAAGTCTCCTTCAACTCTCACCAGTTAGATATTCCTATGTGAGTTAGATACTAGTAGAGTCAGGATAGTCTCATTCTCAGAATTCCCTTTCAATACACTTTGACACCCGAGTAGTATTTTTCCATGAAAATAGCTATTAGAACTCAACCACACATCTCTACCTCATGTAAAACTCTAACTTAATAATTTTATGCCCTTATTTCTAAGTTTTGTCAACTTAAGTTAACAATAGAACACCACAACACACATAATAACAATACACCAATTATGCTGGTTCACAATTAAAAGAATTATAAGTCAATATACAACTCCTTCACAACTTTTTCATGTCTTTACTATGTTTAATTCTCATTTCTCCCATTCACTAACAGACTAAACACATAACAAATTAACACCACAATCATCCATCCACACCAGCATCCAAACACACTCCAAAATACGAAATTCCAATTGTAATCTCAAAACAAATACTCAACATTTGAAGAAAATTAACAACATATAAATGATCAATTCCTTTCACCAAACATGAATCACTTCTACATTATAATACATTAAGAGAAACGCATAAAGATACATAGTAAGATAACACACCAAATATTTTTCTTCATCATTTCAATCTTCATAGTCCAAACCTCTTATTAGAAATTACAAATTTTCAATCTATTCATCTTTCGGCTTTAACCCTAAAATCCCACACTCATGCTCTTTAAAATACTAATGCACAATTTTTATTCATTTTACTACAATTTCTACAATTCACATCTTAACCATCCTACAGTTCTGCAAATACTATGAGCATTTCACACTCAAGATACATAGAACATAAAATTTCAACCTTTTAAATTCAATCCTAACTCCCAAAAAATTCAGATTTCTCTACATTTAAAATTAAAAAACAATAATTAATTCAAATGATTAACTCCCCTCACTTTAAAGGAGGATCTCACCAACATTCTTCCTTGAGCACCACCACCACACCAGTCAAGCTTGAACTACATACAAAACAAGACCCTGATAACAATCAGATTACGATGTCATGACCATCATGAGGTGAGGGTTCACTTAAAACAATAAAAAAATCACATGCAACCCAAAAATTTTGCATGCATCGAAAAATTAGGGTGACTACCGAAAATGGATAAATTACAATCACCTAGACACAAAATGAAAATAGATTGTTGCAGGAACTAGCTTCTATTGCTTCAATCTTCAGGAGATGATGAAAGGACAACTTTTTAGAAGGAGTAGAGAAGAGAGAAGTAAATACTTGTGAAGGAGGAGATAAGGATATTTCTTTTGAAGTGTTCTCTTATCTTTTTAGAAGAAAAAGTCCAAAATCTTTGAATTTTTCATTCTTTGAAAAAAATATATTCTTTAATAACCCAAAAATCATTATAATATTTACTAGTTACTCACATATATAATATAAGAAAACATGAATGAGTTACAATAAGTTTGGTAGGTATAAATTTAAGGAGAATATTTAACAATTTAAAATTTTACTGTGACATTAACACTTTCTTTATCATATATTTAAAAATTATTTTCACTTGTAAAACGTTATATAATTTTATTTTTAAATAAATAAATTTCAATTTTTCTATGTTGTTGTGTTGTCTTCTGCTGAACATTAAAAACATAATGTTTTGATATTTAAAGATAATTTTAATATATTTTAAAATTTTAAAATTAATGGTCATCAATGTAGTTTGAAGGCACAACAGATTAACAATAGAGAAAAGTCAGTAGAGAATCCAAACTCCATAATAAATGGGTAGAATAGTATTAAATTCTTATAAACTTAGTTTAATGAGAAAAAAAAGTATTAGATTTATGGATAAAAGAGTAAAATTAAAGACAATGTCTTATATAAGTTTAATGAGTAAAGAGAAAACCCGTTTTATTTTTTTAATAGTGATTAATCATAAGACTTAAACGTATAGGTGAACTTACAATTAGGGAAGTCTTGACTAGGATAGAGATATAAACAGCTTTGTTTAGACAACATAATATAGAGGCTTATTGAAGGATTTTGTGATATATTGTCAGTTTTTTATAACTAACTAGGAAAGATAACCTTTTTCTTAAATAAATAAATGCGAGTAGAACATTTTAGAGTTTAAACACAGCTTGATGAGTATACTAGTATTGGATATTTTAGATTACATGAAACATTTTTTAGATTTTCTGTGTCATATCACATCAATGTGTGTTGATGCAAAGTTTTGATGTATTCAACTATTATAAAAGTTTAAGTACTTATTTTAAAAGATGAATGAATTTTTAAAGGACCATGATTACATCAGTAGGACATGATAATACTTCAATAAAATTAATGCTCACAAAAGTATGAAACAAAGATGAGAACTTCTAAAACATTATTCAATAACTCATCATTTGTCATTTTAGAAAATTTATGAAAATATCTTTATGTAGGCTTCATAAAATACATTAAATAATTATAATAGATAAAAAAAATATGATTACCTCTTAAATGGAGAGGAGACTAATAAATAAGAGAAAAAAATAAGGTGACTTAGTATATGAAAAGTTAGGAAACCTTGATTAATTTATGTTAGTTTCAATACTAGATGATTTTGTTGCAATTATTAGAAGTACTTGATTCAAAACGAAATAACATTGATAGTGACTTGATTACTCATTTATCATAATTTGTGAGAGAACATGATGCAATGTAAGTAATTGTAGACATATTGACAAAAATGTTCACTTTTTGTTTGTGAACATGATAATATCTATGAACAAAGACAGATCTAGATGGGACAAACGTAGGTATGATCTCTCTCTTTAAAAAATATAAATTATATATATATATATATATATATATATATATATATATATATATATATTTATTTTTATGTATATTAAAATAAAAGTTAAAACTTCATTGAAAAGTCAAATATAATTGTTCTGAAGTCATTTTGTTTCTCACATTTCTAAGTGATTTGTAAGTTGTAATTTCATCTTTCTGTTCAGCTCCCGAATTCTCCAACAACTTTCGCAAAGGTGAAGTCAAAGGAACTCACACAACACAAATATTTTGACAACTTTTCTTAGTTAATATACTACAACCAACAAGAAAAATGATGGACTCCTCATTTCAAATTTTGGGGTGGGAAATTTGTATTGGACAAAAATGTCTTGGATAAAAAGGGGGTGAAAAACCTATAACGAAAATCAAACAAGGGGAAGGTGGGGGACATTGATTTGGGGAATTTGTGGAATGAGAGAAAGTCACGCCAAGGAAATTCCAGATAAATGAGGAAGATCCACCACTTTGAATTAGAGATTCAAAGATAAGGATCAGTGGTTCGAAGAGGAAACTTGAGACTTGAGAGAAAAATTTAAATTTTCATTTACTCAATATATATTATGGGCCTAAACACAAAAGGCCGAACATGACTAAAAGGTCCAATAAAACCCAAATAAAAAAGTTATAAAATTATAAAAAGATCATATTCTATAATCTGAAGCTAATTCGAGATTCTTGTGGAGGTCCTGGACATGCTTCCATCAACTTCTCTGAGATCCATGTTACGATCCTAGTCATGTTTCCATGATTTCCTCCGGGTTGGAGAAAATTTGACCTCAAATTTTAGTGCTTTGTTACTTATAAACAAACACACAAACATAAGTGTTGAAAGCACACAAATTTAAACCATACTAATTTAACACAAAAACGCTATCTAAGTTGATATTGGGATCTTGAGAAAGGTCAATCTCTTATTATCAAGGTGCTTTGAGATCGTCCTCTAAGGTCAAAACCCAATCTGAAAAACACATCAATGAGTTTCAACACAATTATTCTATGCACAATGGAACAACAAAGAAGGACACTCAAATAACCCATAGAGGAAAAAAAAGTCTCTAAATATGTTCACTGCATGACAAACAAACAAGCATAGTATCAAAAATATGTTCATATTTTTTCAATCGTGTTTCTTCTTTTTCTACCATCTTTTCTTCACATAATTGCTTATGTCATTGCTTATGTCATTGCTCCTTAATGTATATGTTTCCTTAGGTATCAAGACAAAAAGAGACAAATTAGTAAGTTTTTCCTATGACAATGCATAATGATTATGTAAATAAGAATAATAGTCCAAAGTATTGTAATTCTCCTTTAAGTATTTCGTCTCAACCATGCGTGTAAGGGGTGTTAGAAGAGACTCATTCTCTTGTTTTACTCTTTGTTGTTCTTTTTTTCTCTCATTGCTCTTTCTCTTCTCTCTCTCTCATAGCTCTTTCTCTTTTCTTTCTTTGAACTCTTTCTTCTATTGTTCTCTCTTCAATTTTTTCACTTGGCTTACTTCTTTTAACATTTGGAATTCTTATTTTGATTTCCCTTCTACCTCCTGCAAGTAGTTAATGTAATTTAGGAGATCTTCCCAAGTCATGGGACTTGCATTCCCATTAGGACATTGATAAGCTCTAAGTCCATAACCTTCACATGTGGAGCATCTAAGAGTATTGGATTTGTCCATGGATAATAATTGTACGTCATGCTTGTGTGGCCTTCTGAGTTTAGAATTTATGTCATTCCACTCAATGATTCTTGCCACCATTACATTAGCATAAGTCAGTAAAGCTGAGAGCATAGTTGCAATGGGAGCTGTGAAAACAAGAACCAATGCCAACCAAGGTTAATGGTTAGCACAAGTATTGTAGATGAATTTTTTAAGTTATTTTTGAACCCGATGTCTTTGGATTTTCCTTTTATTGTTTCTTAGGTTGCTTAAACATTTGTGTGACACCAAATACATCCATATGTAGACACCTTTGATTAGTCATTATATGAATTAGTTTTCATTTAAGAGATGATTTTCTTGGCTCTTGTTATAGAACTCTGGTTCTTATAAAATATTACGATCTTTGTACCGAATCTTCAATGCTTAATTAATATGCTAAATTGTGGTGTGTCTATCTTTGTTTTATTTATGCATTCTTCATTAATTTATTTTTGTTTGTGTCTTTTGAAGATTCAAATTCATAAATAATTATATATTTTTTTGATAGAATCGTAAACTTATTCTGACCAACCTTAAAGGTTTGAATTAATAAAATTAAGTCAATAATAAATTTTCAAATTTTAAATAAATAATTTTAATCGAATATAATCCTCTTATATAATAAATAAATAATAAAATTATTATTTATTTAATAGTTTAAGATAATAAAATAAAATATCGTAATTAAACCTATGAATGTTGTGATATGAATATTACAAGGAAATATTTCATATTAGATGGATTTCTCATTTTTTATCTCATCTTATTGATATTTATATTTTAATTACTATTCCTAACTCAAAAGTAATAATAAAAATATTAGTTTTGAGGCTTGTTTAGTTAAAAATTAAAAAAAAAAATAGTATTTTATTTAATTACTTAAGATGTATGGAAATGAATCATAAATTTAAATCAGATTAAATTAGAAAATATAAAATAAAAAAAACTCCAATTCAATCTAAATATTAGGATATAAGAAAAATGGTCATTATTTGTATCAATGTTAATCCTTTTCACAAAATAATGCTTCACACAATACAATCTTTTAATTAATATAATATAATTTTATTTGTTCCTTTCTCCTTCGTATGAAAAAAATAAAAATAAGTTTATTTATTTCATTTGAGCGCGTGTTAACTCAATAAGAGAGCGCGAGTGAAAGTTGATCAACGGTGTGGACTGGTGACGGTGTGATAGTGATGCAAACGCGTTATATAGCCTATTATTAGCCTTGGCTACTGTCACTCGCTCTGTGGGTAACTTGGTAAACTCCATTTTCTGTCAGAAACAAAATCACGTGACCTCTCCCAGTTAACATTGTAAAATCACGTGACAATCCAACTCTGAATCAATGAATATGATGCCAGATGTTAAGAAAATAAAACACACTCTGATGCCCGATACTCCACTCCATCTTCATCAGTTTTTTTTGTTCTTATTTTAAATTCTAGTTTCTATTATGTGTATTCCTTAAAAGAAAATTTTGAAAAGCTATTATTAACACCAGCTTAACACAGTGTTATTGTATTTGTGTGCCCGGATTTTTAAATATATTATATTATATTATATAATATAAGTAGATAATAATATTATAATATTATTAAATTAATATATAAAATAAATTACATTTAAAATAAATAAATAGAAAAATAAAAATAATGAAAAGAAAAAATAACTGTTAAAGTAATTTTATGAAAAAGATGTAAAAGTAATTATTAGTCTTTAAAAAAAATAATTATATTACACAAAATAATTTAAAAATAAATAGTTATAAATATAAAAGAGTAAATTTTTTTATATATAATTATAAATTATTATTGTTATTTTGTATGAAAAGAAAAATATTCTTTAGTAAAAACATAAATAAAAAGATGATAGAATTTCTTTTATGATGTTTAATAAAAGTTTGTGACAGTAAAATATAACTATTTAGAGCTATTTGTATACTATTATATTATTGTTTCCAGACTAGGACGTCCCAACTCCTGGCATCAAATCAAAAAGTACTTCTTTGATACTCTTCTTGGTGTGATTTTTTGCTTGAAATAAGATTTATTTAGGATATTTGACATTTAATAAAAATATGTTTTGATAATTTAAAATTTAACATTTTTATTTACACTATTAATATATAATATTATATTATTAGAATAAATTATTTAGTGGATGTTTGTTTTTTCCAAAAATGTTTCAGAGAATGTTTAAAATCGGCAATCACACAAAACGTAAGAGATCATAAAATTTAAGGCTTATGCAACAAAGTATTATTGATGCAGTAAAAGAATTTGTTTCATTGTAATTAAATAGCAATAATATATGTCTGTGTGCAACTCTTCAAAACTTATAGTTAAATCTACTATGATTTTTAGTTAAATATTTTAATTTAGTTTTCTTATTATTTTAGTTCTACACTTTTAGGATATAAAATTTGAAGATATTATTATTTATTTAATTTCATGAAAGGAGGTCATATGTGAAGATCAATTTTTGGCATTTGATAAATAAATTGTCAAGAACTTAGCCAGCAAGCCAACTTGGGAGAAAGGAAGGTACATGACTTGAGTGCTCATTTTTCATGTAATTATTATAATAATAACATGAAAATCATTTGTCATTTGTGTTCATCAACCTTTTTAGTGAACAGTTACTCTAAAGAACCAAAGTGTTGTCACTGCCTAAAAGCATTCTTGACATTTTTTTCTTCTAAGTTTCTGGGGCAACGATTAAAAGAGAAAAGAAAAGAAAAAGATAACAACATTAACACCACGTACGTTCTTATTGGTGTCATGGATCAGCAATACTTGTTGATCGCATCTTTATTGATTATTACGTGTCTTATTTTCTTTACTCGAGTCAGATTGTACACATAAAACAACATTTAATACTAAAGAAATCAGTGAAAGTGCAACTTTTTCCAATGGACTGTACTCGCTTATGACCGAACACAGCGTTACAAAATTAAGATTGAGTTGTAAATTTATATAAGATAAAAATAAGTAAGATAATTAATATATAACAAAAAAAATCATAAAGTTATTATTTTAAAATTTTGAACTGAAAATGTTTATTTGACTTTTTATATAGACTTACTCACGCTCTATTTGAATATTTTTTTTTTCTCTAAAAAACCCAATCTTATAAGGGAGATATAGTTTATCATGCTTCAAAGGAGATATTATATAATATAAAGAGACTTATTCTTGAAAAAAAACAATTAAAAATTTAAGATGAGCTAAAATTCTTATATTAAAAATAAATAAAATATCAATATATAAATAAATAAAACTCATAAACCTGTTAGGTTAAGAACTTGAAAGTGTTAAGAACGTCTAATGGTGTGAAATTAATGTTAGCTATTTTAGCTTTTCTGGAAAGTCAAGACTTAAAAGCCTTAAATTTCTATCCAATGTGTGATCCCACCTGTACCTACTTCTTTTCTCCGTACAATTTATTGAAACAATTTGATTGGGGATACATTTTAGCACTTTAGATTAAAGCTAAAAAGAACGATGTACAAAGCTAAAACATTATACATATATATTGACATGCACACTATAATTATGCATATACTATAATTACAAATGATCAACAGAAAAGATGAAGAAAAAACTAAGAGTATTTAAGAAGGTGGAGTGAGTTTAAAATATTAGAATGCGAGGAATGATGAGCATAAAAGTGGTGTTTAAAACGAAGTAGAGAAAGAGGTTTAACAGTGTTATGGCTCCCCTTTCACTTAATGAGTAAGGACAGTGTGAAAAAGTGATGTGATGAAGATAACATTCACAATGACTTCCTTTAGAGCTGTCTAGGAACTCCATTGTTTCGTTTAATAACGCAAAAATGCAACCAAAGTAGCTTTTAGGCTCTACGATTGTTCTCATCCCACGTAAGGGAGAATCTGCTTTTTACGTATTCTCTCAATATTATTCATTTCAAAAGGTGCTAACGATTAGCGAAGCACACTTTTCTGTGGGGCAGTGCTTTATCTTCAGACCCTGTAAAAAATATTCAAAAACCAAATTACCATGGAAGTTACTAACTACAATACATGCTTGAGAAACCAGCATGGATAAAGAACTTTCTAGAACATGCCCCATTCTCGTACGGTTCATTACTGTTTATACTTGATTTTGATGAAGCTTTAAGCTAAATCCTTTTTTTTTTTTCATATGGTTAAGGTAATGAATTAATAATTGATGGAACAAGATGCATACTAGCCAACTTTTCACAGTCAAAGTTCCAACCTTGAAATTTCACCCACTTGAAATTTGGAAGATACCATGCCATCATGAATGGTAGTCGATTATGTGGATACTTTTCAATTACCATAGTACCCTTCGGAATCTAAAAAATGACTGGATCTGATTACAGAATCCAACAACCTTATCCTCAAAGGTTCCAACTTGCAATGCCTTCTGCATTTTCAGGCCAAAAAATACAGAAAAATAAGGAAAAGAAAAAAGGGTAGAGAGGCAAAAAAAGAAAGGGAAAAATGGCATTACATTTTCTCCCAACTGCACACCCCTTCTGTCTACCATCATCACCTTCTTTGTCATTGGCAACACAATCACAAGTTTACCGCTCCATCAATTGTAGTGTGAAAAGGCAATTAACACTTTGCAGAGCAGTTAATCAGCCATCAGTGCATCCCCCAATTCTGACCAAAAGAGGCTTATCCATCAGTTTTCTCACCACTTTTGTGCTTTCATTTGCTGGTGAGGGTTCTCATGCAGCTATACTTGAAGCAGATGATGATGAGGAGCTCTTGGAAAAAGTGAAGAGGGACAGGAAAAAGAGACTTGAAAGACAAGGTGTGATCAAATCCTCCACCAAAGAAACAGGTCTGATCCTGCAAAATTCACATCTTACTTCTCCCTAGATCACATTATCGGGTGAATGTGGATGTACTTTCAAATTTACCTAAAGATGACCACTAATTTACATTATTGGTTTGCCCTATTATGTGTTTCCTGAACCTGAAATTCATTTTCATGGCTCTTTCCTTTCATTGATTGACTCTGTTCTCTCTGGAATGCAAATAAATGTTATATTGTTAAGTTTAGAGTTTGCAAACTATAGCAGTGAAGTACTTGAGCCTAATTCTTGAGGGTGTGAACGAACAAAAATCTCTCAAAAGTGCACACATTGAAGAGACCACGTAAGAGTGTGAGATAGAACTCTTATTTCTCTTACATGATGAACTTCTATTGATTTGTTCTTGTACTTATGTGCTCAAGTTCCATTCATGGTACCAAAAACAGCAGTCTTTTAGGGGTAGTACTAAAAGAAAATGTTTAGGCTGCCTTCTTTTTCACTAAACTGTTAAATTCAGCCAGCTCAATTTCCCTCAGTGACTTAGCAACTCAAAAATTGAAAAATGTTTGCAGGGTATCTTCAGGATCTGGTATATAAACTGAGTGAAGTTGGTAAAGCAATTGAAAACAATGATCTACCTAAAGCCGCTTCTGTCTTTGGGAGTGGCACTGATACTGATTGGGTCCAGAAAGCTAATATAGCTTTGAATAAGGTTAGTTTGATTTTTCAAGTAGTTGAAGTCCTTATGAACACTTTTGTATGAAATTTTCCTTTGCAAAACGTGTCAGTTACTAATCAGTTGCAGTTATACCACTATTATCACCATACTAGTGTGATCCTATCAGAAGTTCGTAGATGGTGTACTTTGCTATGATAACATCAATCATCTATTTTCTTTGTCAATCACTTAATCTGCAGTAGTTTTTCCTCCTTGTGTGTGAGGTACAATGAAGTTGAATATTGGAATATACTCTTTAATCTCCATTTAAAAGTTTGAACTTTTGTACTTATTTATTCAAATATTGTTAAGTGGATATCTTACAGTTTCTGGGTAATCTTTTTAACAGTTGAGTGCCAGTCCTGAAGAAAAGACTGAGGTTGACACATTCAATTCCTCCATAGCTTCATTGATTTCATCAGGTATCAACTTTCATACACAACACAAGTAATTTTTTTTATTCAGGTTTATGTAATTAAGAGTCAGGGCGCACTAAAAATGGTGGGTACGAGATCCTTTGCCTTAAGCTAACTCTTATTTGTATTTTTTATTTTGTGGCAGTTGCTAAGAATGATGTTGAGTCGTCCAAAATTGCCTTTGTGTCTTCGGCCAGTGCTTTTGAGAAGTGGACCTCCTTGACAGGGCTGATTGTTCAGCTTAAAGGGCTTTGATGGAAGCTACTACAACACAGTTTATCTCATCTCAAAATTTGTTAAATACATTAACTTCTCGTCTGGGTCACCTAATTGGTGTCTTGGTGCAGTCTCATTTCAGCTTTATCCATCACCACTACAAAATTCCAACGTACTCATCATTCGTTGCTCAAAATCTCTGGGCTTGAGTGTGAATAGTCTTGCGCAAAATTGCAATTTTGATGTTGACGAGAATTTAACTTAAATGTTTTTTTCTTGTTCAACAGACGGCACAAATAAAAGGCTTTCAAGTTGATGTAGGAAGACCAAAATTAAATTGTGGTTTGGGTCAAATAAAAAATCATTCTTTGATTATTTTGTTATTCACTGCACCATCTTTACTTTTACCACCCCTTCTCTGGTCACTAAAAGAGCAGAAAAATACGCCGAGGGTCATGAGCAACACTACACATATTCGCGGCTAATTGTTACAACTATTGCTCTTTTTTTGAAACCATACGTACTCTTACACGAACAAGCAGAGCCTTTTCCTTTAAATAATTTACACAACTCTTGTGATTATATAAATACACTCTCATGATGTGTTGGTTTAGTAATATAATGCAAATATAATACCTGCAGCGTAAATTGGACCGATCTTTCAGCCCGCACAAATGGCAGTAAACAGCAAATTACGTTATAAATCCTGAGATAACAATTTAGAAATGAAATATTTGGGTTCACGATCGTACACGATTACAGGTCCACATCACATACAGGTATCTTACAACATAACTTTACGAAGGGAACTAGAAGCTACACGTCTCTACAACACATAGAAGGATGGTACATTATAGAACTACTCTATAATTGTCTATAGTTTCAATAAACAATCAGATAAATAACATCACAACAAAACTACGGTCATACCCGATCTAATGGGGTCAGAAAGAGAAAGAGAACCCAAGTTTATTATTCCTTATTTGGGTGTTTCACCTAACCAGTTCAGCTTCCATTCTCGGTCAACTCTGATTCAGCCTTCTTATTTATATCATGAACCTTAAAATGTGCTTCATCATTCACTTGAGTGCCTTTGTTATGTTCCACCTTATTCTCCCCTTCCAGTTCAACCTTCTTCTCATTAGTTCCATCATCTTTCTTTGACTCCTCGAGTGGCTGTCCAACCTTTTCTTCATCATTCACTTGAGATACTTGAGTACCTTTACTATGTTCCTCCTTATTCTCTCCTTCCAGTTCAACCTTTTTCTCATCAGTTCCATCATCTTTCTTTGTCTCCTCCAGTGGCTGTTCAATCTTTTCTTCATCTTTACTCTGAACAACTTCAGAGCCCTCAACTACTTTGTCCTCGAGTTTCTCTTTTGAGGTATGTACCTCTGCCTCAGCAATCTTGAAATTTTCATCATCCTTAGGTTTATCAGTATTTTCTCCATGATGAGTGGATTCGTTGCCATCTGTATCCTCTACTCTCTTCTCATCTTGGTTTTCCTCCACAACATTTTTTTCCTGCTCTAAATCTTTATGATCCTTAGTTTCATCAGCTTCTTCCATTTGCACTTCTTTTGTTTCATCTTTTTCATCTTCCTGAGAAGCTTCTTTTTTCAAAGCTGGCGATTTCTTGCCACGTTTCTTTGGGGGCTCATATTCTGGGGGAGGAGTAGTCTTCGCCTTCTCACTGATTCTTGCTGATCTTCTTGGGGTTTCACCAGTTCCCCAATCAAATTCAGATACAGCTGGGCCACCAGGGTGTGCTTTCAAATACTGCTCCAGTTGCTTCCGATTGTGGATCTCCTCTCCAGTTGGAGCAGTGAATACAATCTCATTTTTCTTTGGGGTTCCATACTTTTTCGGAAAGAACTGCAAAGGAAATATGATTTATGAATAATCTTATATGCTTAAACACACAACAAATTAACAGCAGTAATACATAGCAACTTTAATACATACAAGATTTTTGTTTATGTTATTGACTTCCACAGGTAATCCCTAGTGTGCAATATTCATATCACAATAACATTACACTAACGTATTTGGTACTAATGCAATTAAAACACAACTTATTATTTTAATAGCAAATTAAACCCTTGACAAAACTTGATTATGTTTTCTTGTTCCCTTTATTTCAAAAAATGTTTTTACAGTTCTAAGCATATATGTGGCTAGTTAAACATCACAGGCTGTTATTTATAAGCTAGCAGTTTTACTGTTAAAACTTCAGGAAAAGAGTAACATGGCACCAAATTAACCTTTTCCAGTCAGAAGGCTTTTCTTTCCCCCTTTAATTCTTCCATTCAGGCTATACCTGGGAAAAGTGAAAGTTCATGGAATGGTGCGGTGGAGACGAAAAATGTGAAGGCAAGTATCCGAGGCCCATACTGTGACCAATAAACAAAAACAAAATGCACACATATGGACTGTATATGAACCATTTACTAATCTAAAATTGCAGTATAGAAAGTAAACAGACAATATCATGCAGCGAAAGGACCCACGGTTTATTTCAGGAATAAGGTGACAACACCTCCTTACAAAACTCACAAAAACCTATCTAGTTTTGTATTATACAAAGACCTTTTTGTAGTTTGTTTATTTTCAGAGTTTGTAGGGAGGTTGAGCCCTCAAGATTCCTTCTGTGCCTTAGATCACCCCAAAAATATGCAATAACTTGTTATATATGAAATCAAGTTATAATAAATGCCAGTATCTCCACAATGATCTAATGGAGGACAACTAGATAGCTCAAACTCTCAATAAGTGTTCTGTAATATTTTTCATGAGGTGATTGCTTAGATTTTGTAAAGGTTTAGATGTTTTGTAAACCTCAGGAAATCAGTGCAGTTTACTTCAAGAATATGATAGTCTGTTACACGGTGGGTTACTACGATGTACAATATGGGGGAGAAAGAAAGAGAAAGACCTGGGGTTAATTTGCAGAACTGTTGCATAACATCATAAAAATGGATGCAAACATGATATTGATAATATTATGATTATTTTTACATGGTAAAACCAGATTACTTTTCTTCCAGTCAATAATCAGAAGTGGATGACATTTTAACTACTTTTTTGTAAGAAAGATATGTTTCATAAAGAAAAGTGACAACTCAAAGAAGAAAGTAATAAAAATGAATGTAAACAACTGGAAAAAAATATTCATAAAATGATTTTTCAGGCTCATTAAAGCTTCACCTACAAAAGTAACATTAAATGTTTCATGTAGATTGCCAGGCATGATTGGAGCATCATATAAATAAGGTATTCAGTATAAGAAGTAAAATTTATACAAGGAAATAAGCAGATTTAAAAGTCACAAGGAAGCATAACAGCTCCAAAAATCCCGGATTAAGCTGATTTTGTTGCAAATAATACATTAACACAGAAGTTGCACTATTTCCTTAAAGCTATATGATCCCTTCCTTACCACAAGTGTTGAAATGTCCAGAGCCCAGCTAAGAACCACACAAAATAAATCCTAAATTACCATTAAGTCTGCGACAGTTTTAGCTGAACACCTTAAAACTAAATAGGATGGGGGGAAAATTGAGAACTGAACAAGAAACTGTACTGGGATCTCTAACACTAAATTATTCAAGATTTGTTTATAATTTCAGCAACTCATTTTTTCACCTACTTTAAGGGAACGGGGAGGAATGTTTGTTAAGAACTTGGCAGGTGATCCTGATTTTCGATACAAAAATAAAACTATTCAGTATTCATATTTCTTGAACAATGGTAACGTGTAAAAGGTATCTTGTGAAATGGAGAATGATAACTTCACTCACAATCCTGGAGTCCAACCTCATCTACTGTGACACACAAAACCAAATATTTTCAGTCTAACAAATTATGCAATGTATTAAAAGAGCCACAGTCAACAAAAAATATGATAAAGGAAAACCAGAGAATATGCTCACTATCACAGACTAACGAACCCTATAAAAGCATTAGAACAAAATTTGAGAATGAGAAATTATGTAGGGCTCAAACATGAAATATCTTAAGATATTTTATGATTTCTGCCACTTCTCCTTTCACACCGCTTTAGTTTTGGGGAACCAGGAGGGTATTAAGCAGCGAAAGCTGATACTGAGACAAGAATAACACAAGCATGATTGCCCATGAAAGAATATTAATGAAAAGAGACTTAGAAAATGTAGAATGATGTCTTTTCACCAGTAGTTCAACTTAACCAAGTTTTCCCGTTGTTTTAAAAAGCAAATACTAGAAGTTCATCTATGATTGTGAAAAAGGAAGTTAATTGGTAAACGCTGCACATCCTAATACTATCACTGAATAAATCAAATAAAAACAACCAAGTGAACCAACAATAAAGCAACAAAAGATCAATTAGAACAAATGGAGCTGCCAATAAACAATAAGTCAAACTTCGTGGAGTTTCCATGCCCAAATGTGTAAGAAAAAAATCAATGATATATAAACACCAAGAACAGTAACAATGAAGTAAATAGCATGATATCCATGACATCAAGTCCAAAAACAAAAAACCTAAAAAACAAAGAAAATTCCAGAAAGTAAGGCACAATATATTTGCACAAAATTGCAGTGATACATGGGCAGCAAACTTCTTCGGTCACAGTTATTAGCTATAAAAAAAGGAAACTTTCTTGTAACTACGACATAAATAAAATCTTTTTTTTTGGACAAAAAATAAATAAAATCTTTACTACAGGTAAACTGCAAAAAATATTAATGCAACCCCTTGCAGAAACTTCCAAAACTACAGAAATGCCACGAGATAAACATGTCAACGGAATTTTGCAAGATACACAGTTCAAACCTATCAAAATCCCTTTCCTTACACAGAAACAAAGAACACATCTAGAAAACCCTAGCATGCCACTCAACACTCAGCAGAGAGACAACTTTACGAATTCAGAAGACAAAAAGCCCGAACCTTTGCGGCGAATTTCGCAGCATAAGTAATCAGCGCGTCACAATTCGATAAGCAACAAGTAAAATACAAAAAGAGAAAATAAAATCCCTAGGTTGGGGTACCATACAGCACAACGCAACACAAATCACAAAAACAAACGAAACCCACAGAAATTCCAGTAAAAACACACAAAAAGGCACGGGATAACACGAATTCCCAAAAAAAAATTGAATAGTCAAAGAAGAAGGAAGACAAGGAATCAGAAGTGGAACCTTCTTCTTCCAACCAGTTGGAGCAGGAAGTTCCAACGACAGAGGTTCTTCCCCTGCACCCGCACCAACATCAGCACCAGCACCAGCAGCGCCAACCTCCTTCTCCACTGAACTTGCCATTTTCACCTAACAATTCCCTAACAAAAAAAATCAGAAAATTAAGGAAGAGGCACTGTACCAAAAATTGGAAAAGTAATATAGAATTTGTAATTTGTAAAGTCTTTTGGATAATTTTAAAAATAATTGAAGGAAATGAGGAAACGCGAGAGGGAGCAAGAAAATACTTGGACTTTGTTTTGTTTTGATTTCGGTTGTGTTTTGGAGTCGAATTGGGTCTTTTTGTTGTGTGCCTAAAGAGAGAGAAAGAGTTGAATTACAAGGGGAGAAAAGGGATTGAATTTATTTATTACAATATTTAATGCTTAATTATTATTTATTAATTATTTATTAATTATTGCAATAATTATAATTAAAATTAAGCAGTGAAGGGACACCTTGGAGGATGACACAAAAATATGGTTCTCTCACAAAGAGTTTGTGAGTGGATATTTGTGTTGGGTACTTCCAACCGTGACAGCCTTCTTTCTTTGTGCCACCTGTCCCACGAATCTCCTTTTTAATTTTTTGATTTATTATTATTTCGGCTTCCAATTTTTTTCAACTACGTTTAGACACGCCTCTTATCAGTTTGATTAATACCTTTCTTTTTATATCCCACACTCAACTAAAAAATGAAAAATGTCTTGATGAAGGTTCTTCCGTAGTTGAGTTCGGTGCAACCAGTATCAGTCAAATTAATATAATAATTAAAGAATATATAAAAAAATTATTACAAAAATATGTTGTGATCTTAAAAGTTAAAACCATAATTTGTTTGTACTTTTGGTACGTATTTATTTGGCACATAAAAAAAATGTTTCCTTTTAATCAAACTGTATCTTAACTGGGAATGTTACAACCATTCAATCTGCATTTTTCTTTATATATCTTACCAAATAGAAGAAAATGACTTCGTTTATATATCTTATAACATAGTGTTTAACAAAAATATTAAACTCATAAGTTTTACATTTTATTTACTTTTATAAAAAGGAAAAATATTTTGAACAATTGTGAATGAATGAACACTCTATGTTAACAATGTTGGATTTACGATAATCATGACAACACAACATATATGGTATACATATGTAGTTTCAGATATTCTCTATACATAACTAAATTTAAGACTATTATATATTCTTTAGTAAATTATATCTTGTCTTCTTCATTTATGATGTATAGTTATTATATCATAATATCCACTTCCAATCATTAAACTTTCATATCATGTTTTATTTATAAACAAAAAATTGATAATTTCTAAGTCATGTTTGAATATCGACTTTGGTAAATATTAGAGATGACAAATAAACTCGTCCATGTGGGTATTATCCGAACCCGTTCCCGTTTTGACGGAAATTCCCTGCATTGACTGGGTATGGGTATGGGGAATCCTCGACTTTGCTCAATTGGGTACGGGATGAATATGGAAATGTACATATCCCCGCTATAATACCTGTCCCTGTCATATCTCTGCCACACCATATCTCCGCCCTCATTTAAATTATTAAAACATTTACAATTAATTAAGTAACTATATATATATATATATATATATATACTTTCTATTTTTTATTTCTTCTAATTATTTGGTTTGTCATGAAAATCATCCGCATCTCTAATATATTTTTCATCTTATCATAACATTTCTGTAATTATGTTAAAATGATGTATGCCAATTAAAAAAAAATTTATGTCTCACATTTGAATATTTCTATTATTTTTTCATATTTTTATTTATTATATATCTTCCTTTCACATAAGAATGTTTAATACTCTTAATTTAAGTGTTTAATAGCATAAACTTTTCATTTACTAGATAATATAAAAAAAATTATTTACTTTTTACTATTCATTTATGTTTCATTTGAATAACTCTTTTATTTTGCTAAAACAATTTTCGTTATTTCTCGACCATTGAGTATATATGTTGATATTTGAAAAGTTTGCTTAGATCTCTAAGGTATTTTTCATCTTATCATATCTTTACTTATACATTTGTTTTTCGTTTTTCTTTGTGTGATTTGTTTCACTAGTCTCTCAAATTGTTTCTAAGACACACATTTGTTAATTTTTTAATATTTTTGTTTGTTGTTTATTTTCATCATGTATCTATTTCAATTTATTTTATCTAATTATTTTTTATTTTCTAACTCATTATCAATCATATTGTAATTTTTTCATTATAATTATATAAATAACTTTTATTTACTACAATATAAAAATTGAATGTAATTGCCATGAATATTTTTTTATCACCATCCAAGATATATTGGAGTTCAAAAGATATAAGATCTATGTAAAAAATGTTATTATTTGTTCTTTGTGTCATTTTGATCGAGTGATGTATTATAATTTTTACTAGTTTATAAAAAATAGTTTCATTAGAAATTAAAAAAATTGAAGTAAACAAATATTTAAAATATATTTTAATTTGAATATTTGTTTTCATTTTATATTTTTTTTAAATATTTTTAAATTTTATCAACTAGGTTTCATTAATATTTGCGAATTTAATAAATGTTTTGATTCTCATAAAATTTTATTTGATATTTTAATCTAAAATGTGAATAATTATAATTTATTTCAAAGTATTTGATATCGAAGAAACAATTATGCTCCTAATATTGAATATTTGATAATATTATGTTTCCTTTACCATAATTTTTTATTATTTTATAAAACTTAATTAAAATTTATATTGAAGTAGTAAGAAAACGGATATGTGTATGAGTACGAGATTATACCTGTTACCCGATAGAGATAGGGATGAGACAAAAGTTTGATACCCGTTGAATTTAGGTATGTGGATGAGGATGAATTTTTTCTACAAGGATGGGTACGGGATAGCGAAACTCGTCTCCGTCCCATCCTGTTGTCATCCTTAGTAAAGACTTTGTAAATATAATTGCAGGATTTTATGCTGGAGCTAGTTTTACAAATTTGACATCCACAAACTCAACAATGTCTTTGACAAAGTAAAGTCTAACATTGATTTTCTTATGATGTATCTAATAATCACTTAGATGCATGACACTTTGACCATCACAATGAATAGTCACATAGTCTTGTAGAATATTCATGTCTCTTATCATCCCCTTCTACTGTAAAGTCTCATTCATCGATCGATTATGTGAATGCAATATACTTAGCTTTAGTAATGAATAAAGTCACTACCAATTGAAAAATGGTTTTCCAACAAACTGCGTTTCCAAATCGTGTGAAAATATATCCATACATCAACTTTAAGTTGTCATCATTCCTTGAATAATTAACATTTACAATCCATTCTATGACTTTTCTATTAAAGGTATATCATTTATAAACTAATTTAAACGATATTATTCTATTCAAATATTTTATCACCCACTTCAAGGTCTCTTAATGAACACTCTATGATTTGTCATGAACATGTTAATCGTAACAAAAACATGTGTCAGGTGCGATTTGCTACACACCATTTCATATATAATACCTTACTCCATTGAAATATGTAATAACCTTCATCTCTTTCCTCTCTTCCCAAAATTGGGAGCTTGGTTAATCAAGAACTTTACGTGATTACCCAAAGGTGTACATACATCTTTAAATTCATGCTTTCTAAATATTGTAACAACATTCTTCAAACATCTTGTCTAATATAGACATAACACTCCAATTGTCTAATCCTTTTTGTATATTTTTTTCCAAGTATTCATCTTATTGTATATTTTTCCCAAGTATTCATCTTATTGTGGGACTAAGATCTTTAATCTCAAACTTTGAACTTATTCTCTGAGATACTTCGTCTCATCTTTATATTGATTATTTATAAGGATGTCATCCACATTCAAGAACAAAAACACCATACTCATTTTTTCTCTTATCAAAATGTAGACGGGCCTATCATATATGCTCATATGGAACCACCACTAGAATTTTTATATTTCATGGGATTTTTCTTACAAATTTGTTATAAACTTTTGTAGGAAAAGACGGTTTTTTTGTTATTTTTCTAAGAATTTTAATTAATGAGTAATTTTTCGTAGATAATTATTTCCTACAAAATTATAAAATTTGTAAGCATTTCTTATAAATTTTTGTGTGAAAAATATTTTGCAAAATAAAATTGGTAACAAATTCTTACAAATTATTTTAATAACAAAATTGTAAGTATTTTTTTTAAAAAACAAAATCAAAATAAAATTAACAAAAAAATATGTAATCTTGTCAAAAGTAAAGTTTTAAGCCTAACTTAATCCTATAAAATTAGTTTGTAAAATAAGATTTGCATCTCACTTATATATATTATGAAATAACATTATCTCTAATCGATATAGCACTTTCAAAAAATCTTTTAGTAATAAACTGGCTCACTGGCAAAGAATCGCTATTTCTTTTGTACCACTGTCATTAAATTTGTCTAAATTGTACATAAACTTTCACAAGTGACACACATTTTCTTAATCTTCAACAAACCCCAGAGTTATTCAATGTAATGGTTTTCTCCAAATTTTCAAGTAAAAAAGTTATTTTAATGTTCACTCCTTCCAATACTAGGTTGTATTAATGAATAGTTGACATCAAAATCATTATCTCCTATCTCCTATCTCCTTTACTCTTGTAGAATTTTTCATTGCCAAATTTGCCTTAATTATTTCTTTCTTCGCACCCAATATTTTTTCCTTCTTGCTTATTCTTCAATATTCACTTTTATCCAATCATCTTCAGATTTTTAGACAAATCTATAAACATTTATGTGTTTTCTTTTCAAATATTTAATCTCCTCTTCTTTTATGAATGTACCTATTTATCTTTTCGTATTATTTAGATATAACTAGAAATTATTTAAAGGGGATAGACTATTAAAAGGTAAAACATAATTCAATAAATCTTCATAAAAATGGGAAATACTAAAGAGGTTCAAAACACTAATTTTACAAAAAAAAAAAATTGCTTTAAGAAATATTTATTAAAAAATGTTGTTTTATAACAATTTTAAATATAGTTACATACAACATGTTATATACACATATGAATATATATATATATATATATATATATATATATATATATATATATATATAATATGAGCATTTTTTTTATGTTATGAATTTGATTATGAACATTTTGTCTCCTCTCATTTGGGGTTTCCTTAAAGGGGGTCTTAACGAAGGATGAGACAAGTCAAAGGGTCATTGGCCTAATTAACACTTTTAGAAGTGGCACTTGTAAAAAAAAAAAATTACAAATTGACACGTAACACTAATTTTATCATTATTTGTAAAATACTAACGACAATGATCAAATTGAATCAATTAAAAAAAAAATAAAGATCAAATTAAATCAGATTAAACAAGTGATGACCAAATTGAGAAAAAAAAAACTAAAAAAGTGACTGGACACTTCTCAACAAAAATAAAGACCATGGGAGTAATTAAATATTTTATTATAATAAAATATTCAAACATCATTTATAAAACCATTTCTACTCTTTAAACAATCTTCTAAGCTCACTTATTACAACCTATCCTTTAACCTTTTCAACTCAAAATAAATCAGTTATGCTTTTTGATGAGTTGTGTTATTGAATTAACTTTCATCTAAATAGATAGAAAGTTTGTGAATTTCAAAAACTTGTTCAATTCAATCAATCCCAATGATAACAGACATAATCCATCTTCTAATTTTTTCTATATAAATACACAATTTAAAGTAAAAAAACATATAAACATTGTCATATTGTCAGATGAGTATTATGAGCACACCACACGTTAGATACATGTATGTATGATTCATTTTTTTACAGCTCAATATTTTAATAATTATTATATATGTTAATTTATAAAAATTCAAAACCTGATGATAAAAGGTATAATAATATTTTTTAATTATCTAACCTGATTATCTAAATTATAAATGAGTTGATAAATTAAACAAATTAACCCAGTAAACTTTAATTGAGTCCACCTGCACTTATAGCAAATCCCAAAATTTACATATTAATCTAATTAATTAAGACCAAAATAATAAGCACATAAACCAAAAACAAGGCCCAAAGAAATTCCTAAAGGCCCACAGAAATTCCTAAAAAATAGGAAAAAAAAGGCCCAAACACAAATGTTACACACCTTGAAGCCATGGTGTAAAACCACAACAATATTGTGTGTTATAAATTGTATACTCTTTGTACGTAACCATAAGGAATAAATCATGACAAATACAATTATCCTTATCCATGCATTTATACCTCTTTTTCCTATATAAACCTCCATTGTATTGTAAGAACTAATTCCCAGATTCCTTTCGAGAACCCCACTTGATCACAATCCACCTATGAATCAAGGCATAAACATGTTCCTCTTATACAAAGGTGTTCAAGATTTCTGTTATAAGTTTATATTAGGTTTTATATTATAATTTTTTATTACGTTATTATTTGTTGTTGTTTGTATTTTTTTTTTAATTTTATATATAAGCATGTTTCACTTGCTAAAAAATTTACAATAGATTTTCATGATTGATGATTACTATCAACAAGAAACATATATACAACAAATAAACACATTGTTTTTTTCTTCAATTTCCACTATTGATAATTGTTATTAACAAAAGAAAGATATATAAAAAAATAAACACATTAATTTTTTTGCAAAGATATAAAAAACAAACGGTGAGAAGAAACAAAATTTGTCACGAGTAAAACAGTAAAGGAAAAGTAATGGCATAATATATGAAAAGTTCATGTTAGTGTGTTAGTATTTGATAAAACACAAATAAAAGAAAATTTAAGAAAAATATTTTATTGAAAACATGATAATAAATCCATTTACACATGTTTGTATATAAAGAGAAAATACAAACAACAAATAATAATATAATAAAAAAAATATCAGAAACTTATAATATAAATCTTAACATAAACACGTAACAGAGAATTCAAAGATATCTTTAACATATCCAACATATGCTTTATGTATGCATTCCGCACGGTAATAAAAGGAACAAAATGTTTAGGAGGAAAGTGATAATATAAATGATAAAGTGGAAAAAAATAGACAATATTGTTAAATATACCTTTCTAACCATTTTTCAGAAAATTTCCAGAGAGGGTTTTATTCTCACGTAAATTGTGTGCATATTATTGTAATGAGAATTTTGAGAGTGTGTTGAAAGAGTGGGTGAGGGATGCCAGTGAATGAGAGGTGCATTAGTGAAAAACATATATGCAATGCAGTGTGTGTTTATTGATGGAGATTCAGAAAAAAAAAAAAGAAGAAAAAAAGATGAGAAGTAGATGCAAAGGTTTAGAGAACAATAAAGGAAAATTTGTGGTTAAACAACATTTGAAAAATAAAATGTAAAAAAGAAGAAAAGAGGTATACTCACGGGAGGTGTAGAAAGTATATTTTTTTTACACACAATTTCTTTTTTTTTTTATTAAGAGGATAGTATATTGTGGATAAAGATTACCTATGCACAATTTTGATTCGCAGGTGGGAATTCGGTTCTAGGAACTCGAATTCTAGCCTGTTAATTACAATTTTTTTTTTTAATTTTCTATTCAGAATTTGGTTCTAGAATTCAAATTCTGACATTTTTTTAAAATGAATTAGAATTAGGATATTTGAATTTTTTTGAAAAAATAGATTTAGGTGTATTTTTTTTTTATTTTTCGTTTTTAAATAAAATATTGATTAGAGGTTAAAAAAATATAATTAAAAATAAATTTAGTATTATGTTTTTAGTCATTTTAAGTGTTATTTGGAAAAATAAAAAATAAATGTTTTTTTTTTAATTTGTTGAGATAAAAATAGATATAGTATTGTGTATTAAGTTATTTTAGGTGTAATTTAGAAATATAAAAGTAAATTTAATATTTTTTTTAATTTGTTGAGTAATCTTTTTTATAATAGTGAATTTGGAAAAAAATTATGAATTATAATAGAGGTAACAAAAGTAAAAAAAATTAATGTATAATGTTTAAGGTGTTGTTGTACTATTTATTTTTTTAAGTTTATTAAATATTTAAGATTAAAAAAGTATGTGAAAGTATGAATTTATTTTTTATTTATATTTTTGTACTTTGATTTCTTTATAAGAATTTTATTAATAAAGTGCTTATTTTTTCACACAAATTAATAATGTAACATTTATTGTTATATGGTGAAATAAAAATAGTAGTTATTAACTTTAAATATATAGTTAATTTTTTTTAAATATCCTAATAAATAAACAATTAAAATTTTGGTTGAAAGTAATTAGTTTTGTTTAATTTGAAATTTTGTTTTTGTAATATATATGTTTTTTAATTGAAATTCATAAAGTATAATTGAACATAAAATATATTTATTTATTGAAAGACATTACAAGTACCATAATTGATATAATTATAAATAAAACTAACTAAACTAGTGTTGATGGAATGAATTTTTAAATTTCACACAACATGGATCTCTATTAGGTGGACGTAAATATGTTGCTGGGATGAACAATTCAATATATTACCAAGTGTTAGGATGTGTCACAGACGGGTCCAAATGTTGAATTTGTTTTCACCGCTTGATCATTTGTGCAACATCACTATCTGTTTTGATTTCAGCCGTATCATGGATAAGTTTTTTGTCGATTACCCTCACAGGATGAAGGTAGTCAATATGAGTTATTACGAAACGACTCTCACAATCTATTCTCTGTGTTATTTTGTGTTGAAGCTCATCAAAGGTGAAATTGTGGGGAATTGACATCATCACAGTAGTGTCTGATCTAAAGTATAGTTCATAACCATACGGACTATCTGTGATGCCTGTCTGTCTAAGAAGTCCTCCATAGTATAACTTTGATGGTGAATGCAGAATATGGTTTGGGAGTGAGAAGGGTCGTCCTAAATCAAGTAGAATTAGGACTGAGATGAACATTAGGGAAGAAAGACAATAAAAAAAATGTTCTTATTATAGATCTGAAGGACACACAATAAATCATGTCTTAACAACCCTGCACTTAGATGACCCACATAGAACCACTTACTTTATGTTGTACTTCTAATTGTGTTCAATAAATTTATCCTTAATTCAATTCAATGGTATATCTTTTATTATTATCTTTTATTGTTACTTATTTTACATAAACTAAAAACAAATAAAAAAATTAATTAAAATACAATAATAAAATGGTTTTAAATTATTTTAGTAATTTTCTTCATTTTTAAATTATTTTTTTACAAATTTGCAATATTTTTTTCACTTCTTACACATAATTATATTTTATTAAATATATTTATAACCTTTTTTCTACTTCGATATTTCTTTTTAAAATTTGTTTAATTATAATTGTTTTCAATATAATTTTAGGTTTAATAAATGTAGTTAATGGTCGTTGACTTTATTTTTAAAACAATATTGTTTAACAATATTTTAATCAATCTAAATTTTGAAATTTATCTCCTTTAAAAAAATTTCAAAAATTCTAATTCAATCATTTTAAAAAAAACGAAAAAAATTAACCCATGTTAGAATTCGAATTCCTAGGTGTTATGACTTTGACAAGTGTACCAAGTCGCGTAAGTAGTAACCGGAAAGAGCGGGATATCGTTTCCTAAGAGACTCATGTATACTAAATAATTGCGTAATTAGTGACTAATTTAAACTAAATAATGAATCCATATTTTGAGTTTATTGTATGAAATTAAATTTTGCATAAATGATTAAAATTGAACTTTGGAAGTTAGAGGCACTTAGTGAATGGAAAAGATTAGAAATGATATGAATTGATATTGTCGGGGTTAGAATTCACCAACTATGCTTTCATGCAACTACAATTTCACATCCTCTACCTTAATATGCTAATGCTAACCCACAATTTGACTCAAACCCTAATTCCTTAATGGATTGAGCCTAAATTTTCTTATTAAGAGTAAATTCCTTGAACTCTTAATAAGCAAATTTGCTTTATGCACTAGGGTTTAATACAACCAATGGGTCAAGCCCCATTCCTAGGTAAGCTCCATTGAGTTTTCTTGTTCCAAATCAAGGTATCAAAAGATATTTCCACACCCAATGAACCAAAAATCATGCAATGGATGGCTAAATCAATGCAAACATTAAGTGAAGAAACAAGAAGACTAGCATTCAATGAAAGAGGCATTTATAAATTCAAAGCATTGCAATTACATAAGAGTGCAGTGGCTACATCTAACCCCAACAAAAATGGGTTTAGCTCTCCATTGTCATGGAGAGCTCAAGCTTGCAAATGGAAGAAATGGAAGAGAAAGAGATACAAGGAGGAAGAAGGAGCCGTTCCCACAAGCCCTAGCACACCTACAAGCTCTCCAAAACGGGTTTGCTCGCGCCTCCCAGTGCCAAAGATGATTTTTCCCTCACGAAAACAGAAGAAAAAAGGATCAACTTGACACATCAGCGAAAACTGGCGCCTAACGGAAGCCTCTCACCACCAGGCGTTAGCTATCAAACAGTGGGCAAGCTCTGCATCTACAGCCCGACGGTGTCCAGGTTCCGCTAGGCGGTGAGCGATAGTGGCGCTTGGCTGGCGCCTGACGGTGACGGCCTCTTGCGCCTGGCGCTGGCTTTGTGTCGCCAGACGCTTCCTGTTGACATCTTTGCTCTTCTTCTTGCTATTCCGGATCACTCATTTATCTGGATTTTTGGAACAAAGCTTCCAATCTATAAATAGATACAAAAATGGAGATTAATGATATATTTAGATCAATGTAATCAAAATGTATTTATTTACAAAAATAAGATAAAATTAAGGATTAAATAGGTTAAAAGCTTTGGAAGAGATGATTTTTCTAATAAAATGTAACTTGAATAATGATAAAAATTAACAAGGAACCAAATTTTGAGGAATTAAAAAAAAATGAACCATAACAGGTTAGAATTCGGGTCCCTTAAAATCGAATTCTCACTTGCAAATCAAAACTGTGCTATATAAGTAATTTTTATATGCAATATGCTATGTGGGTCAAATTAAAGGGAAACCATGCTATTTCTATAAAAAAAAATCATAGAAAGTATGGTCGTTGTTGGATCTATAGAAACCATAATTTTTATCTTTATCTTAAAAAATGGTTGGACGACACCAAATATTCTGGCAACTGAACTCCAATAGTAATAGAGTGGTACACCATGATAAAAAAAAGAATAATTATATTTTAACTTATTTTTTTCACTCCTTTTTAATTTATCACTCCAATCATTTTTAGTAATTACATTATACAATTAAAAAATTAAAATAAAAAATTGAAAGATGATTGAAATGATAAGTTAAAAATGAATAAAAAAGTAAGTCAAAATATCATTATCTTAAAAAAAGAAAAGATAATATACTCAATTAATTATTAAAAAAATCTTATCTTAGCTCCTAAATTTCCCAAACAACATTTGAGTTTGATCCTTGTAATGTAAAATGATCACAGTTAGGGTAGGCGTTGAAATGATAAAGTATAAAGGCTAAATACTGGTATTTAGTAACTTAAATAAGGAATAATATTTTTATTTTAGCATCATTGCACTTATTTATTTGGTAAGTAGGAGAAAGGAGTAGGAAAAAAGAAGACATGATTTTTATATTTATTCTAACTTGTATTATTTATTAATACAATTTTATATTTATTCTAACTTGTATATTTAATAAGTGCTGTCTTATATTCATTTCTATAAAAAAAAATATTATATCTGTATTTATTTTTTTATTATCTTAAATATTAATTAAATAAATAACTAGTAAAATATATTAGGAAAAATAAAAATAATTAAATATGTGTCATAATAATGATTTAATTTAATAAAGTTAAAAATTATATTTTTAAATAATATATTATCTAAATGAAATCACACACAAAAAAAAATGTGAAATTAACATTGTAATAAAAATAAAAAGTTAATTCAATGAATAGAGAGCAAAACAAAAACAAAAAATTAAATTAATTGAACCGTTACCGAACTTTGAGAGATAATGGAAGTGTTAGGTCTTTAGGGAGAGGAGGTTTTCTGGAGAGATCCAATATCGGAGATACAACACTAATGAGATTTAAATCCAATCACAAAATACATTGATACTATTTTCAACTCAAAACCTTAAGACAATGAGTTTATATAATACTTTATTTTCTCATTTTTACCCAATATAAAACTTAGAGTGACACTTGAATTCCTAACATGAATTAAGAGGATTCTAATATTTACTTATTTTTATTTTATGATTTTTGTTTTCCTCAAGTATTTGTTTTTATTTTTCATTGGTTTTCATCAAAATAAAATCAATCATCCACTTTTTTTTACTTATTATTTTATTACTTGTATTTCTCTAACATCGATACACATTTTATCTCGTTAAAAAACTGAAAACAAAAATTTGATAACTCTATGATTTGTGTAAAACATTGATAATTTATTTCTACATGTATTATTTTTTTGGAGGCAACCTAATTTGAGGCATTATTAAACATTAAATTTGGTCAAAGGTCATAAAAACATTTGAGAGTTTGAAGTAACAGACATGTTACCAAATCAAATATTGTATGAACACAAGTGCCCCATCAATTGAGGTGAGGAATGAACATATCTTTTTATGAGGATCATAATTTTTTTGTGTAAATTTGAAGAATTAAAAATCTCCATATTATTTCTTCCCTCCATCCTAACGTTGAAGGCCACGTTCAAAAGTTAGTTGGTGCTACCAACAAAACTTCAAAGTTTGAAGGTGGGATCAAGGTGAGTATAAAATAGATAATGATTTTGCTTTTGAAGGAGAAATCAAACGTGGTCATGATACGAAGAAGAATCTTTTATCATGTTATGTGGTTCCGTTTTCATTTTTGAGATTTTTTTTTCGGGATTTTATTTGGTAAAGTTTATAAAAATAAATAAATTTTCAGGTACAACTTTTATTTTCTTTTCAAACTTTTCATAAAAATGGGGTCATGGTACTATTCCCCCTAAAACAATATTAAAAAAGTTTAACTTTTTTAACAAAAAAAAAAACTTTAGCAAATAATTCAATTTTTTTAAGATTTGAAGTACTTATTTAAAGAGATATTTCTTTTACTTTCTTAATTTATGAAATTCTTTTAGTAAAAGTGTATTGAAATATTTGTAAGGAAGATATTCTATGTTGGGTGTCTCGTCTATTTATATTTCTTTTAATTCTCGTTCAAAGTCTTATTACTATATTTGATTTGTTTTCTTTCTCACTTCTTGCTATAAATGAATCTTCAATTTTTCATTTATCTTATTTGGTGAACTTGGACCTTGTGCTACTTTGTGTCAATGCTCTAGTCATCCCTTCCGTTCCCCTTTTGCTCCATTTTGCATTCTAAACATTTCTGTTTAAACATATTGGCGTGTCTCCATTTGTAATCCTACGTCACTTATTTTGGTGTTTCATATCTTTATATTATTATATTATTGTTAAAATTTAGTGGATTAAACATGTACCTAGTTCTTAAACTTAGACATGAAATTGAACGTTTTATCTTAAATTTTGATTCATTTTAATCTTTAAACTTTAAAAAAGAATAAACATAATTTTTTTCAATCAAAAGATATTAGTTTTTTTTACATGTTAAATAACATTTTGATTGACATTTGAGTTGAAATGTGTCAAAAATGTAAATAACTCAAACATCAGTTTGAAAGACCATTTGACACATAAAAAAAAATTATGTTGGAAGAATTACATCTAATTAATTTTGAAGTTTGAAAACTAAATTATATAAAGATTTGAGATATAAATGAGTTTTAATTTTACATCAAAATTTAAGGACTAAAATCATTTAACCAAATTTAATTCATATGTCAAAGATACGGTGAATATTGAATGTGTATGGTGCAGATGGTGGTTGGAGCCTATGTGATTACTTTAGTGCATCATCATAAGGAAGTAGTAGTGATGTATGAATTTCTTGAGTCTTAACTATTCAAAAGTCTTGAAAATTCGAGATGAAGACCTAACAATACTTACATGGATGAAGTGACTAAGAAAGATACATTATCTAACTATATATAACTTTATATATGGATGTGTCAATTATCAATAATTTATTATTTTATAATCATGTTAACTACGTAACTAATTGGTTTTTTTCTTACTCATGTAAGTCTCATTAGTTATCCTTATATTTACGAACTACATTATTATGTGATTTTCTTTTTTAAACTGCAAATCCAACAATGAAATAAAAAGTTTATTACAAGGTTAAGTTTTAAATTATTTTCAAGCACATTTGATTTTAAACTAGATTATTCACTTAAAAAAAGTATTCAATTAATTACAGGAGTGGTTGATATCGCTAATTATGTAATACATTTTTTCTTAAGGAAAATGATGTTTTAAATGTGGTACTAATTAGTTCATTTACAAACTTTTCAATAATTTTATCTTATTTGCTTTCCATTTTAGGCTAATAATAAGATAATTCATTTGAATGTGTTGGTACATCACTGTGAAATATATATTGATGTCACATGAAATTCTAACTCAGGTTAAACTTAAATTTACTCTTGATACTGCTGAAACGTAAAAGAGCAAATTTATTGTTAGACGTAAATTTTGAACAATAACTAAAAAAATATTACCAGTCAATTTTTAGTGGATTGTTCTTTTACCGGACATAAAAACTCTGACGTAGAAAAGTTATTCTGTATTAGTGAAAATTCATTCTTATATAATATCACTTCCATTCAGGTATATCTAAGGATAACCTTTGATTTGAACACAACAAAAAGGACTTTCACCTAGACATGGAAAAATATTATTTACACAAAAAATATCATATATTCCATCCTAGGAGAAAAAAGAGTTTTCTTAACCCTACATCATGGATAAGACTTTAAATAGGTTACTGTCAATTACCTACAAAAAAAACTTTTAAAAATCTAACTCAACTCGTGCTACAAAACTTTTGCCAACTTGTTTTGTGAGCAAATTCTCATTTTTTTAACCCACATCAAATTTGTATTAGTTTAAGGGACAATTTGAAATTATTATATATTTTTAGCGATACAATTAAGTTTACGGCCTCTGTTTTTAATATATATCAAACACTCTTATCCTATTACAAAAATTAAACAGATTATAACCTTGATGGATCTTTCAAAGAGATTCATAAAAATGATTCAACACCAATAAAATATAAATCCAATCCACTTAAATGATGAACACCGTTGTCTTAAATCCCTATTAGAAATACTCATCTTATACTCGTTTGAGTATATTAATAAGATGAACCATGAACTCTTATAATATTGATGGATCTTTCGATGGATTCATAGGAAATACTTAATATTAATGAGACACGAATTGAACTCACACAACAAGATTTGACGTCACTTCCGATCTAAAACTTTAAAACAATAGATTTGCAGATTTTTTTTTTATAAAATGTTCAACTTTTTTATCCGTATCTAATGTGAGACTTAAACTCAAACTTATGTCTATGTCTCACAGTTGTATGATTAGATTTTTTTTTTTTTTGGCAACAAGAATATATAAATGTGGTTAATTGAGGTATCACGACCAATATAAAAACTTTCTTTACGAAACTGAAAATATCTTTCTTCAAAATTCCCCACCAAAAACCCACTCTGTCACCATACTAAATATCAGAAAAAATCTTAAGATATTAAATCAAGTATAATAATATGAAGTTGAGTTTGACCAGGCACAAGCAACAATGACTGTACAACAAAATAAATATCCCAACATTCTAGTGATGTCTTAGGAACAGGAGCAAATGACTTGCTGTTGGGATGTTCTTCTTTATGCTTTTATAACCATGACTTAGTACTAGATTGCTTCTCTCTTCTAAGACTTTCAGCTCATTTTCCTATTGACTATTTCCTGAATAGTTATATTACTGATTCATCTTTTAACCTAAATCCATACTACAAGGAGAACAAATACATTAGACTATAACGTCTAGGATATAAGCGCAACCATAAACAACATTGTTAAACCCAATTGAATACCAAAAATAAAAAAAGGTCAGAAACTAAACCAAATAATGATTCGAAATAAAAGGATTCATAAAAAAAGAAAAGAAAATGCACTTCAATTTTAGAATATATGAACTTAGAAAACTCACAACCGAAGCTCTAGGCCAGCCACGATACCATGTATTTCAGCTCCTTGGTGCGTATGGTCAACCTTCTCATAACGTTTAGAATTTTAGGGCTTTGTATTAAGGCTTCTTAATGCACTCACAAACACAAAAATACTGGGTTTAAGAAAACAATCAAGTTCAGAGGAGAGCAATTCATTAAGATGTTATCTGAGATAGGAAGAAAAGAAATTTGACCTTCAACGACTTTGAGAAAAGAAACAACCTTTGCGAGGGGAAATTAAATTTCCAATTAAAATATGTGCTAAAACAATTTATTACATTTTTTGTTTTTTTTTACGTTAGCTCAATAGCATTGGTGAAGTTGACATTGATATATTATTAACTACAATATTTGGCTAAACCCACACTTGAAAAATATTATTTTAAAAAACTAAATGAAGCTATCTTTTATTACATTTAATTTATATTAATTCGCTTTTAACTAGACTAACGATATTATTATTATTATTATTATTATTATTATTATTATTATTATTATTATTATTATTATTAAAATCCGTTTAACCAACTTTATTATATTTAAAGTTAATTTAATCTTAAAAAAATATTTTTTAATTATAATTGTATTTGTTTTAATATCAATTTAGAATAATTTTAATAGGATATCTTGAAACTAGAAAACTATGTTCTAGCATCTCCTCTTCATCATTCTTATCGTCACGTTTACTTTAATTAGTTATATAATTTTATCTCATTCAATTACTATTTAAACTTTAGTCCATCATAATTTAGATTTTTTAAAAACTTAACGTACTAAACTAAATTAATAAGCATTAAAAGAAGTTTTGTTCTGCAGACAATTTCATTCCTCTGTTCTCATCCTTTTATCTTTATATTTGATTACAATAAAAAAAGTATTCAACTATCAATTACTTACTATATTTGAAGATATTATATATAAAGTCATACACAAGTTGTTTTGAATAGGACAATAATATTTTAACTATTAAATTTTGACAACTTTCTTTTACAATATGAGGTGACATCTTTTAAATGATTTTGGAATGTTGAGAATGAGAAAATACAAAGATGAAAAACCACTTAAAAAATGACACCTAAGATTGTAAGAGAAAATTATCAAAATTTAGTAGTCAAAAAATCATTTTTCTTCTGAATAAGCTAATCATTGTAAATTTGTATACACAGTTAGTCTAAACAATTCATGAGGTCTAAACATTTGAATGTATGAGGACGTTGCCATTCTCAAAATGAAGTACATTTTCCTCGGAGACATGAACTTATGAACTCAGCTATACTTGTACCCAGGCAACATACATCAACTAGTGCAGCATCTTTCACAGACAAAACTCTTCATATACGCACTCTTGTCTCTCCCTATTTACTATATTCAACTGCAGAGACGCGTTTTTTTTTTTTTATTTATTTTTTCTTTTGGAGTTCACAGTACACAGCTCAAAATTGCATGCACTGTTGATCCACAAGTCTAGGTAGCTACTAGATGAACATGCATTATGTATGTCCCAAAGTATGCAAGGGAAAACCACGCCCGTGATTGTAGAACGCGTTTCACAGTACACATGATGAGACTAAGAAAGATGGATTGGCATGCTATTTTTTGCATTTTGCATGTTTAAATTCGGTGTTGGAGAAGAAGAATGCGTGTTTGTTGTGGATTTTCTGAAAACATTATATATGTTTTTGTTTTTTTATAGAGAATTATGTGTATGTGTTTGTGATTTGTTAAGGTCTTGTACAAGTTTGAATGAATCATTCCTGCTCATCGTGATGTTGAAGTAATTCCAAATGCATCAAGTCGCAAGTAGTCCCCACTGGAAGCCTTTGTAAAAGAAACAACTTTTTGAAAGGTCATAGTTTCAGGAATGCTATTCCTTCTAGCTTGATTCTTCCTCCTGTAATTTATCTAAGTGTCCATAAAGATTCCAAACAATCATAATGTGACTCTGTTTGCCATATTGGTGCTTTATTTAGGTACTTTTATGATATGCAAGAAACCTAATTAGTAACTACCTAGAGACACACTTAGATAGTGAATGTAAATTGATATGAAATCCCTCTAATTAGGTAGTTTCAGGTTATTCAAAAGAGAAGATTTAACAACTATTATTTTTATGGTTAGGCTGATAATATATTTGATGTCTATGTCCATCCATATAATTTTTAACAAAAATGTTACTTCTTTCACTAAATTACCATGATTTCATTTTTTCATTTTTAAATGGATGAAATGTTTAGTTTTTACCATTTTAAGGTGCACTTTAAATAAAACTATTATATTTTAAAGATTTCAACTTTACTATTTTACTTCTAATTTTTTCTTCCATTTTTTTTCTCTCTTTTATTTTATGTCATTCTCAATAAAAAATCAATTTCTAACTATACTGATCCAACTTGAACCAGATTCATCTTGTACGGATACATGAAGGGTACATGTTGATCATGGTCCTGCTGGTATAAACTGTTAGATACTGTTCATGGGTAAGAGCTTTCCTTCTTCGAAATTGTCCAATGGACAAGAGAGAGGGATTCTCCATACACAAGCACGTGAAAGAGTGAAGAAACTGAAAAGAACAAATCCAATTGGGTAGTTCCATTTCTGCATTTAGTCTCTAGCTAGTTAATAACTATTTTGAACAACTAGTGTAACCCGATTTTATAAATTGCTTAATTTTTCATAAGCCTTTTGTTGGAAGAAAAACATTATAATATATAATCAAATCATGTATGGTTGACTTCATGATAGTTTGGTTTCGAAACCTATGAGAATTCAAGATTAATGCTATCTACTGAATGAGTACCAAAAAAGTCAAAAGAAATGGACAATGGGAACTCTCTCTAGTTACATAGCACATAGCACCAACGTTGTGTCTATAATATGTCTAATCATGTCGTTGATGACTTTAAAAGAAGACAGATTACAAGCCTGATCTACTTAATTGATTTAGACAGATCAAACATCTTTCCCACTTTTAGAATTCTATTAATTATAATCACTATTTTATCTAGTTAAAGCAGTTGTCTCTTTTTGAAATACTAAGAAAGATCTTAGGAACTGTCTAACTCAATCTCACATATGCATTCAAACAGATCAAAAGTACAATTTTTAAGAAGAAAAGTTTATTAAAAAAGTTTGTGAAAAGTGAACCAGAACCTCATCTCCTGACATAGCATAGTTCTGGGTATTAAATACACATTATCGATATCTACAAGGATAGAGAGAGAGAGTCAAAGGGAGTTTGTCTATATTTTTACTGTTGGATAACAACAGCTGTTCTTTCCAAAACCTCATAAAAAGAAGAAATTAAACACAACTTTCTCTTGCATTCATATATTTAATTTTACTTCATTAAATTTCAAAATAAATTATTTTGAAAACGAAATTAAAAAACATTTATAATATAGGTGTTTTATTTGATAAGGTAGAGAATCACAGCACGTCCCACCCACGGCAAAAACCAAAATTTATGCAGAGACAGTCCTGCAATGCAGAAACTAATAAATGCAGTCCTCTGCAACCCATTCACCACTGTTATGGCCTTTCACTCTCATGCATAGTGTATATATATAATACGTGTGTATAAATCCATTCACAGCTGTTATGGCCTCTGAGTCTCATTCATAGTTTATATAGATGAGTACAAAGGCACACACAGCACAGCTTGCTAAAATCTCAAAACCCCTCACATATTCCAACATCTCTTACCTGCATCTCTTAACTCTTCTCAATCCCTGATAAGCTTCGTATTGTATTTTCTCTGTCACCGCTTCTACCGATCAATCATCTAAAATTCCATCCACCGATCAATCATCTATAAAATTCCAAATTATTTCCTGTGCTTCAACTTTTTCTACTTTCTTCTTCTTTTCTAAATATGTATACTATTGACGAATTTAGTGAGAGAAACATTTTTCTTATCATACTAGTTCTCTAAATTAAACAAAAACTAAATAAACTGTTATTTTTTTATTTTTCTTTTAATTTTGAAAAAAAAAATTTCTTTAGTTTTAGCAAAGACTAGCAAAAAATTAAAATAAAGATCGAAGTGCCAAAATAATTCTTATCATGTTTTAAGAAAAGAAAATTTAAAATGAAATTGTTTATTTATTAAACAAAGTATATAAGAATATACAATAATAGTAATTTAAAATTTGAATGGGATTAAAATAAAAGAAACTAAATGTTTTACTAATGAAAAATAAAATTAGTTGAAACTAAAAACAATAATTTTTATTTTTATTTATAAATATAAACTAAAAAAATCATTTTATAAAAATTAAAATCTTGTAAATATATAGAAGGAGGTGTTTGAGAAAATTATAGATGTTAACTCCGTTAGATCTTGTGTACGTTTTTACTTTAGCTTTGAAGTAGAAATGGCAGAGATAGAGGATCCATCACGCATGCAAGATAGGTTGGCTGCTAGTTACCTGTGATCTTTTCGCGTGTAAAGTTAGAGGTAGATCTAGCCATGCATCCATTTGTAGCTTGACACTCTGAACTGTGTTCCTGTGATACAGTGACATCTTAGTTTTTTTTTCTTCTCAAACAAATTTATTAATATATTATAAATTATCTAGTTTTTCTTTTAAAATAAAAACTTCAGAGAAATAGTTTTTCATATTCAAGATGTACATTAAATATTATTCAGTAATTATGTTGTCTCTTGTTGTGGTTGTTACTACGAGATGTTGTCTCTTGTTGTGGCTGGTGTTACGTGATTACATATTGTTTTGTGGTCGTCATTATTTTAAATTAAGATTTAAGTGTCTTTTTGTAAAAAAATAAAATCTCATACACAATAACATTTAATTTTGACATGGTTTGCATTAGAAAAATAAATAAAATTGGTAATTTGGTGATTATACCATCCTTCAATTTGTACTTAGAAAGATACCATGTTTCATACAACGATTTGTTTAGTGTGATGAAGAAGTTATTAATTGTATAAATATATAATACTGTTAATGTTAATTCTTAATGGAAAAATTCATCAGAGGAGGTGCAGACTTCTAAATCAGAATTTAATAATTTGTCTAATATATGACGTTGTACCAGAGGAGTTTTCATATGTCTTTTTTTCAATTTAATAAAATAATATTTAATCAGAATTTAATAATTTTTCTAAAATATGACGTTGTAACAGAGTTCTCATATGTCTTTTTTTTTTTTTTAATTTATTTAAATAATATTTATTTAGCTTACATATCTCATTACCTTACAGTCCAAGATGTGTTAAAAATAGAATACCTAGAAACAATTATCAAATTATAGTATTTTAAAGTAAATGATACATCATGCAAAATGACTTAAGTAATAGTATGATATATAACTTTTTTCATTACCGGTCTTGAGATAAAGTTCACAAATTGTAGACCATTATTTTGGATTTAAATTGATCTTTTGGTTTTCTATGCATTTAATTAATAACTTGTTTTCAATAAGATACTTTTTTTTTTCTGTATTGTATTCTTGGCTTTTATAATAATTTTAAATAATTTAAATGTGCATTTATTTTGTTAGATGGAAAAATTATAAAACTATTTTATTAAAATCAATAAAATTTGTTATATTTTATAATTCCTATGAAAAGAATCTTAAAATACATGTAAAAAAAGTACAATATGAACACAAAAGATAAAAGATAATATAATTATAAATGATACTCTTCGAATTTCAATAATTCAGAACACATTACATATTTAACAAGTTAATAACTTTATTTTAAATTGTAATATAAATTTTATACATTTTTTATGATTTTTTAAAAATAAAATTACAAAATTGAAACATAGTACATAAAGTTGAAAAATCACTAACTATATGCACAAAACCCGTTTATCTTTACACAGTTATTCAATTATTTTTTAAACACCAAATAAAATATATAAAATATATAAAATATATATAATATATATCTACGATAGAATTTTAAAATATTCCGGTATATATATATATATATTTATTTGCACACTTTTTTTTTACATAAAATATGACTTCATTTAGGTTTTTAGTTCATGTTATGTGTCAGTTATATCTCCAGAAGATCAAATATAATACTTAGATATATTTGCTTGAACTAGTGACATGACATTTTGAAAGATCATCTCTGTTTTAAGCATGTTATGGAGCCTAAACACTGATATGAGTACGAAAAAATTTCATTTAGCTCTGTACATGTGATCTATGTTCATACCTTTGATTAGTCAATGGAGAATATCTCTTGAACATCCAAAGCTATCATTCTTAAAGATTATATTATTCTTTCTCCATATTAACCATACTATATTCACTCACATACATGCCCAACATTAATTTTCCTCCCTCTTTAGCATCAAAAAGGGTTAAATTGAGTAACATAATGTTTAGTTATATAATGATGTAATGTAACATCAGTCCAATTATACAACATATCTCATACTCTTCTGGTTACCTTATAGGTAAACAGTAGATGACCTTATAGGTACTCATACATCAGTCCATCCATCTTTTATAGAAATTATCGTTCCTTAAAACTCTATTTTCTAATTCTTCATACAATAGTTTGGATTGGGGATAGAGATTTTATTTTCTAGAACATATTATATATTTGGCATTCTTCACCAATAAATTGGTGGTTGTGAACTTACTGATCTAATGGTATAGACCTTTCTCATCATTCTCCAACGCCGGTCATCTCCTTCTTCTTTTTCTCCTTTTTTTTTTAATATAGAAGGTCAAATATCATAAAAAAAAGGAAACTACAACATGGGAGTATCAAGCCAAAGCTCATGTTGAATCAAACAAACAACTAGATTAATCAAATCTAAATTCTGGCATACCAAGCTTGTTTTTAAATTGTCAAACGAACAAGTTAAAGGTAGACTGAAAAGTCAAAAAAATTGGACTCGTGAGTCAATACCCAAATTGGTCAGTTTGTCTACACACTTGTTTCCTTCCCTAAAAATGTGAGTAATCATAAAGTGTATGTTTGTAACTCTGTATAAAAATCTTCTCCATCTATTTCTGATGTCCGAAGGAACAATATGAGTCAGTTTCGAGCCAAAGATTGGACCATCCTCTCTCATTGTTGATTCTAGTGCAAAAATGGTTTTCATAAGCTTTGCTCTAATGGCATATGCTTTACCAAATTGTCAATAAGAGCAGTGAAGCCTCCTATAAGATCATTAGTGTTGACATGGAAGATACTAGCATAGGCTGTTGGACTAGGTGCTCCTCTTGCTACTCCATCAACATTACATTTAATCATACCCATTGGAGGAGGTCTCCCATTAATAATGGTTATGTTGTTGGCCTTTATAGGATGGATATCAATGTTGAAGTGTTTTAAAATCGCAAATTCCTTAATGTCATTTGTCATGACCCCGTTAGATAAATTTCCTCCTTCTTCCTATTCAAGATTGTCAATCTCTTGCATCAACTATCTATTCTATTTTCACTCAAACCACTTTCTCCTCCATTTCATCTTCCAAACTCATATGTTCTCCTCCCAGTTCCCCAAACTCACATATTGTTGCTTCTTTATCGATTGAGTTTGCATACAATCTTGGGTACTTTTATCTAAGTGGGTTGTCTCCTAACCACATCTTTTCACATCCTTATATTTGTTCATGTGCCTATTTTCTACACTGTATATTATCATCATACTAATACCCAGTTGACTCTTCCTACATGCTATTCTAATATACTTCAACCACACAAACTCCTTTCTATCATATGTACTTTGCTAGAGTTTTCCCCACTACAATTCTTAAGTAGGTGAAATGAGTGGTCATAATGCTACAATTTAGTAAGGCAACGAACATATGTTTCCTACTTCTTTCCACCCCAATCCCTCCAACCTTACTTTACAAAGAATTTACCTTAAGTCCTGAAACAAGCACAAAATATCTAAGGATACTTTTCAACACCACGATACTATGAGTACTTGTTTCGCAAAAGAAAATGATGTCATCTGCAAATTGTAACATGTCCCCTTTCACTTCCTTTTATCCTACCTTTAATACTTTCATCGATTGTTTCATCTCTGTTTGTCTGATCAATTTCGCTAAACCCTTAGCCACTATCAAGTATAAGAAAGGAGCTACTGGACCGCCTTGTCTCTTAACCTTTTTGATGGTTTGAGTTCACTTGCCGGACTACCATTCACAAAGATTTATTGATGATTCAAGACATTCCTTAATCCAATAAACTCATTTTTGACAAAATCCCAACCTTCCTATCTTATAATATAAAAAATTTCATTTTATTGAATCTTAGACTTTCTTAAAGTCAACTTTTACTATAATGACAACTTCATTTTTTTCTCTTGACCTCCTCGGTTACTTACTTAGCTACTAGTACACTATTCATTAAACCCTTACCCTTGATGAAATTCACCATTAAACAAGAAGAATTTGAATATTAAATCTAATTAGTTGATGCACTTGGACGTAGTTTGGTATGATATAATTTTTTGTTACTTCTAAAAAAAATACAAGGTATTGTTGTAATTAAAGTTTAGTAATTTTTCTTATCAACAACAAAAATATAGAATAGGACAATTAGGTTGTCTAAAGCCATATATAAAGTAATATGTACATATAGTTAGCAATATCAAATATGTAACATCCTCGTCTTCGTTTGTGAAGAAGTTAACTCATTTTTTTGTCTATCACTTAGATGTATTTACACATCATATATCAAAACTAGTAGGAATAATATTATAATACTACTTTTTCATATTGTTCCAAATTTTTTATAATGCTTCCCTAAAATGTTCTTAAAAAAAATAATGTGTTCTTTTGTCATTGTCTTTGTTTCCTCCTTGGTAAATGCATTATAACAAAAATCACTTTAGACAATGGCATAAAATTATGATATAAATTATAAAAACCGTGATTTAAAGATTAGACCATAATTTTTTAGGCGTGGTATAGGTGAGTGCAACTATAGATAATAGACAACGGTTTTTAGTATGACAATATTTTTAAAACCGTTGCTTAAAATTCTCACAATAGACAATAATTTTACATGTTGATTTTATACTTTACCTATGTTTTTAGACCACATTTTTACTAATTTTGCCCACATAATTTAAAGCAACAATTATATAATCATGGACTTTCATAATATTTATACATCATTTATAAAAATATTGTTTATTATATGTTTAGGCTACATTTATTTAGCCGTTATCTATTTTAGTGTGGTCTAAACTATAAATTGTTGTAGTGATGTCTTCTTACCCATGACTTGTTATTCCTCGTTGTGTTGCACAAAATATGTTCTTCAAACAAAAGTTTTCTACACATGATCAAGATAACAAAGGACACATAGTGGAGTGTAGTACAGTACTAGAGTATGTCTCTCAGCCACTACATGTTAGCAAATAAAGTCACAAAATATAAATCAGCCACACCCTGTATAACTTTTCAAAGTACCCTTTAAAATCTTCCCTAATATCACACTAAAAATAGTAAACTGAATTCATGAATAAACTCAGTTTCTTATCTCAAGATATTACAACTACCTAACTAACCATACATAGTACACTTGAACATGTTGAGAACCCACCTCATTAGATTAAATGTAAATATTTGTGTGGTATCCATAACATGCAAACTTCTGTTATGTGGACCAACAAAAGCACCTCAATCATAACCTCATCAACCATCATAGCAAAGTATATATATATATATATATATGCATGCAGGTAGAGGTAGATATAATACTAAATCAATGACTTATTAATATTGTCATTCATGCTAATTATACACTCAAAATTCCTGTTATTATCTCATTAAACTCTTTGTATATTACTTCAGATTTTAAATTTGTTATGGTGTAACTTTTCATAAGCAAAAAACATTTGACAATCAATTTGCACTTTTTATTTATGCTTGGTGAGTTGAAGCACAGTTGGAGTAACTTCCTCGACTAATTACAACATCATAATATTAATAAATTTTTAATGGATATTAAATTGTTAAATTATTTACATCTTATAATTATATTAAGGGTTAAGTATGTTTTAGTTCCTGAACTTTGGTCAAAAATTGGAATTCGTCCCTGGTCGAAACTTTGATAAATTTTGGTCTCTAAACTTTAAAAATGAATGAATATAGTCCTTTTAACCCAATTACGTTGACTTTTTTCAACATGTGGAATGTGTCTCATGTTAATATTGAAGTTGTTTACGCCGTTTGAAACATTCTCGGCTCAATATTTACTGAGAAGTGCGTTCAAAACCTAAAAAAAAGTTAACAAAATTGGGTTATTTGTTTTATATTTAAATCAAATTATACTAAATTTTTACGTTTTATTTAAATATATTTGTAATTAAAAGGTTATATAACACCAAAAACAATTTAAACTTTAGGGACATAAACTGTATACATGTAAATCAATTTTTTTGTTTTTTAAACAGTCCTCTCTAGTAAGAATTATATCTCACCTTAATTATTACATCTGTATATAAATACTAAAATTAACAAGTTCATTGACATAACCATTATCTTCTCTATGTATATTGGACACCAAAAAATTTGATGTTGTTAAGATATTCTGAACAATGTAATTATATACTTTACATCCATGTAAAAATAATCATAATATATTCTAACCAAATTTATCTCCCTCTCTTGCCTTCCTTGGTATTCTATGGTGTCATGACAGCATATATCTCAGTTTCGAGCTCAACTTTTGATCTCTAAATTTATTGAATAACATATGATTATTGCATTGTGATTTTGTGATTCGTAATGATTTCTCATTTTTGCGATACTATATATAATGTGAAGATTCAATATTATATTTGTTCTTACATTTGATTAGTAAAATTAAGTATTTAAAATTTTGAATGCAAATAAACTTGTTTCTTTAATAAGTTTGCTATACAATTTAATAATAAGATAAAATAGACAAATTTTCTTTTCTATTATGTTCTTTATTAAATATTTTTCATATTTAGTAAAACATGGATGTAGCAGGAAACTTCTTTTATTAACATTTTACAAGCATATCACACCATATGCTGTTAAGATGATATAGACATTTACAAATAATGTTGGTGTGCATAATCACGTGTTGATGTGGATCTTTGTCATAATGCATTGAATTATATTCTTTCAATATAAGATGATGTTGGACATTCTGATGGATGCAGTTGTATGTGATTATCCCCTTAACTTTTATAAAATTTTATGCCATAAAGTTTATATATATATATATATATATATATATATATATATATATTCTTCTATATTAAGTTATTGTGAACATTCTAGGTTTTTTTAAGAAGCTACATATATTTTCACAATCATGTTGAAATAGGATAAAAACATAATACTTCAATTTTTAACTTCAACATATATATTACCAATAAAAAAATATAAATATTATATTTTATGTAATAAAAAAATCATTTACAAAAAATACGAGGGAACTTTAAACATGAATACAATATTGTTCAATATATATTTAAAAAGAAAAAATAGAATATGTGTACAAGTGTAAAATATAAATAAAATCTGTCTTCATATATATAACAGTAAAAGTATTTTAATCCATAAAAAAAATATAGTTTTGTATAAATTTGCACAACAAAATGATATAACATTTTATAATATTCTTATACTAAAGAGAAAATCAACCCCAAAAAAAGAAAAACTCTACTACACTAATATTAGACTAGTACCTTAAGTTTTCAATGAAATTTTGTTCCAAAAACAAATTGGTGAGTTAAGAAGCTCTGTTTCATTGTTTGATTATGCCAGATAATGCTACACCTCTTTCATATTCATCACTGTTTTAGTCTACTACAATGCTACTTTGATATATCAAAGATAATAGTCATTTTTTTCTCCTGCTGTATTACATGTTCTTAAAAATTATTTCTCTTATTGAAATATTTCTTTTAGTCTATGGTCAACTATTCATGTTCCTTCTATTTGTATTTCGATCAGTGTTAAAAGCCTTCTTCATATTGTGATGTTTTAATATTGTTCTTTTAAGTTCTTATAAATTTATTTCTCATTCTAAGACAAAATCATAAATCTTTCGGTATAAATTTCTTTTACAATAAATAATTAAGCTTTCTAAACCATAGAAGGTCTGACTATGGAGCTTTTATCTAATTTTATAATAACAGAGTTTTAATGATAAAATAAAATGATTGGTATAGATAAGAGGTTTACAAACTAATAAACCAAACAAAATTACAGTCCTAACTTAATAACCTCTACTTTACTAGTTTATATAGTTTTGAAAAAACAATAAATTCACATTAACATAATAGCGATGATCCTTTTATAACCAAGTACACAAATCTTACACATAAGTGCATAAGTGTACATATCGCATATTAATTATAAAGAAAAGGGAGAGGTAGGAATAACAGATATTAGGTTAATAAAATCCTATTTGAAAAGATTTGAACGAAATAAGTGGTGAAGGTAAAAAAAAAAATATGTTTGATCAAAATATTGAGTGAAAAGTTAGATTAAGGACTAAGATAAAATTTAAAAAAGAGTTACAAAGATATGTGAAATTAAATGTTAGATTTTCTGGACTATATGTTAATTATAATAAAAGGGAACAAATAAGAACTGAGTTTAGCAATTGGATTTTTAACAATCAATTGGAATTGAGAACTGAATTAGATGAGAGAAAGATTTCAATGAAAAACATCTCAACTAATAGAATTCATGCATGTATTAACAGATCATTCATTACATAGAAAAGGTGAGAATATATGAATTTGAAAAGATGAGGAGGGAGAGGAGTATATGATAAAATTTACATGCATAAAATTGCAAGACATTTAATAGGAAATATTATGATATGTTCAAGTTATTTTCCCATCTGCATAATTTTATGCGTGGAGGATAATTTTAAATAGAATTGAAACAAAGAAAAATCTTAGGAGGAAAACAACAACATTATAAAACACTTATTAGTGTGGGTTTGAAGAGGAAATTGTAACTCACTTGTTTATTGCTTATAACTATCTAAGTATAAAATATATGTAACAAATGAGTCGGTACAAACGCAACACATATCTAACATAGTATAGAATATATGTAATAAATGAGAAGGTATGAGCACAACACACCCTAATGAACTTTATGTTCATTTTCAACACTTTTCCTATGACTTTTAACAAAGGCGAACAAACTATGGAAGTGAATATGAACTTCATATATATGGAACATATGGAATCATAGGAATACAGTTGTTTTCTCTAGACAAGAAAAGTTGTTTTCTCTAGACAAGGAAAAGTTGACACAAATGAAAATATTTTCTTTATGACATAATTGATCAGAGTTTGGACATAGATGAAATACAAAATTCCTGATGTAAAATTTTTGTACATTGAATGACATTAATGTCCAGATGAGTATATTAGATCAATCATATAGATAATATACAGGGGTATAACATAAACATACTGGTATCTAAGAATGTGAGAGATAAACTAACCTGTAATAAAGAAAAGAGGAAATGATATATAAATTATTAAAATTATTTGTGTGTTTGTTTCTAACTTTTGTGCATGGGTCTTGAAACTATAAAAAAAAAAGAGTTCTACACCCACTATGAAGGAGTACAAAGTGGATGTGAAAGAAGGTACGGAGAAGCACAACTCAATTGCCTGAAAGAAAATCTTATGTGATGACTAACGAAATTTGTTGGAGTCCTATGAAGATACTATCTACTCCTTGACATATATAATACAAAAGATTGACTCATTTTATACAACAATTTGAATTTTTATGTGCCATATTTAGGGTTGGTAAGACATGTTGTTTGGCTTAATAACTCAAAATGAGATTTGCCTTTGTGTACCCAAATGGTTCACAATATATTATGTTTAGTATAGGATGAGTAGAGAAATATGGTTAAAGTCACATATTATCACAATCCCTCTCGTAAATATCATGTATAAAAGTTGGAGTAATCCAAATACCTGATTTATAAATATATAATTTTTTTTTATGATAAAAAGAAAATTCTCCTACTTTGTTCTCAACCTTTTATGAACTTTTTTTCTAGTTTTTGGTAATTTTTTTCTACCAATCAAACATTCTCCACCACCTAGACATATCCATCTCCCTCATATGCCTCACTTCAAAATTTAATGATAATTCTATCTTCTAGTCTTTTAAGTTATTATCAAGTCATTTTGACTAATTATTTTTTCAAAACACCTTTTGGACTCCTTTCACTATTTGAAGAGTTTTTTAATACCTACCCTCCTCTTGTGAGGGCCACCATACTTAAATTATATAACACCAATATTTTTCATTTTTATCCTTCTTTGTTTGTATTTTTCCAATAAAGCCTTATCGAAAATGTAAAGACATCATTTTACTCCTAGTCCTATGCTTCTTTGCAAAACAAATTCTCTTATAAGCTTTTTGACAAATCTTCTTTTTCTCTTAATCTCCCACAAAAAGTTACTTTATTGTCTGCTTGGCTTCTTGGTCTTCTTAGAAATTTTGAAAAGAAATAAATGAAAGATAGGTAAACACATCAAAATTGGTTCCATAGAACATAATCTTTGTATATAAGACAACACTTTGATTGGCGAGTTTGAATTGCATAACCATAAAAGATAATTTAGGTAATAGAACAGTGCAATTATCTTGCAATTTATACGTCCTACGTGGTACATCTGAATAATCAGTTCAACATCTTTTCTTTGAGAGTATGATATCTAACTTTGCTTTAAATGGTTTGAAGTATTAACAATACAACATAACCAAACTTTACAACATTATGACCATTTTTTATATGTTTGGTTTGAGTATAACAGGAAACAAGTTATGGAAGGTGATGCAGGTGGATATGATGGGAAGTATATAGGACCATAGGAATTTCATTGTATTTATAAACGACCAAAGGGATGGTGAGGAAAGTTAACATGGTTAAAAGCTTGGACATGGTTGAGAAACAAAATATCAAAGACAAAATTTGTATACTTTGATTAGTGTCTATGTCAAAAATCGTATATTCAATACGTCCTACATTGATTCAGAAGTGAGATAAAAACAAGGATCTCATGCTATAATGTTCTTATCTAACCCTTTATTGTCATTACCTATGCTATGTGTTGTTTTGTTGTTAAGGATTTTAGGCAAACTTTTTTCAAAGGAGATAAATATGTCTTAGAATTATCAGAAACAAGCTACTCTAAAAAAGAAATTATCTCTTGCTAACTTTAGTGGAAAGGATGATTTACAGGAGTTTTTTGGACTTCAATTTTTTTGCAAATCTATTGTATGTTATATATAGAACGTTAGATCTATCTTGGTTGGATTACCATACAATTGCATACATGAATTATTTGTAATATTTTGGGTCGGTAGAGATTATAAGATACATCTCATTTATGGTTTGTCTTGTTCAGGATTTGAGCGTTGTTTGTAGGTTTTGTATGCTCAAAAGGATAGTATTCATAGGTTTCATTTTCTCATCTCCTATGTTTTTATTGGTATTGTATATGGGTTGATATATTTCTAATGTCTATTTTTTTATATATTAGTTATTGTTGATAAAAAAAAATTAAAAAAAATGAAAAAATACCTTGATGTTTTTATGACCTTATAGTTTATTTGCTAAGTTTACAAAAATAATTGATTTCTAAATTTCTTCTTTTTTAGTATTAGCCCGAACTAAAATATCCAAGTAAATGAGATAAATAACTTTAAAGTAGTTTATCAACCATTTCTTGTAATATTAGTCTCCCAACCCAAGTGGCCTTAACCTATTTTGTGGTAATTCTTCTTTAGCCATGATGCCAATACATAGTGCCTCAGCATAACCTCTATATTTTTTCTAGATTTTTTCCTTAAGAAAATCATGTCATCAATGAATTGTAATATGGTTATTTATACTTTATCACTTCTAACATTGTACCTTATATACATACTTTCATTTATTTTCTCCATCTATAATCAACTTTTCAATTCTCCAACAATAATTATGAATAAGAAAAAAGTTAGTGAAGTATATTCTTTGACTCATACCAAATTGGATTGCAAAATTTCTTAATTCATTCATCTATCTATGACTATTATATATTTTTATTTCAAAAAAGAAAGAGTTTCACTTAATCTATATATATTCATTAAAAATATCATACTTGTTTAACCACAGTCACATGTTTTCATTTCTAAGAGTAGCATCACGTAGTTCAAAATGGTGCAATCAGAACGAAATATAAATTAATAAAAACAAAAGTAGATAAAATAAAAAATCTAAATAAAACGACAATCTACATTGACAAAAACAATGAGATATATCTAATTTCTGGTAATGGTACGACTAATTTACACGTGTTTAGGAATTTATGACAGTTGAACGGTGCTGGAAAGAAGATGGAGATTGCTTCCTTGTTCTTTATCCCTACCTCTTCCTCCTTCTCATATCCCTATTATTGTTTCCTACTTTGGGCAACTTTACTCTTCTTCTTTATTTTTCTCATTTTTTTAAGTTTCTCATGGGGCTCCCTACACAGAATAAATATACATGCATCTATTCATTAATAGTTAAGCACAATAAATAAATAAATATACATAAACCTATTTTGGAAGATATTTAAAAATTCATCCTTACAATGAAAAAAAATCTCCAAAACTCTAAATGAGACAATTTTCACAAAGATCCAACCAACAAGGATATGTCTATCTGTATATGTGAGAGAGAGATTTTAGATTTGATTTTGAAGTTAATAAATCCCGTATTTTTTACCATGAGTGATTTAGAATAGAAAGATACATAAACTAGACAAATATCAAAATTTATTAACTCCTGGGATGAAACAAAAGTCCAAAAGAATGTGTTGACAGTATCAGAAGCTAAATGCCAGAAAAATAAGAGATAAAAAATATGCATTGTAGACAACACTTTGATTAATTGATTTAATTGATTATTACAATAAACATTGAGTTATTTTACAAAAAGAAATTCAAAGTGTTATGAGAATTGGGGCTTTTGGTGACAGAGCTCATGGTACGTTGAGGAAGGAAATATGAACACTCCTATTTATATTAACATGATAAGATCCAGGAGTCAATGGGAAAAGACATTAAGAAAAATGAAAAAGATATATGTAGGTTAGCATTTATCAATAATTACAAAAGGAGGTGATGAAGCAAAGCAAGTTAAGTAGAATTTATTACACCAGACATGGAAAGGGACCGAAGCTAAATGTGCAATGGAACAGCGCTCTTAACATGGCTAAATCGACAAAGAAGAGATCCTAATAATGTTGTGACTTTCTCATCTTCTTCTGTACCTTTATATTTTCCAACACTTTTTCTTAAATCTATATATTAATTGTGTTTTACAATAATTTAGTCTCAAAAGAAGCATTACTTTTTTTATGAATTACCTTATAGCTATCACATTTTAAGTTCTAAAAGTTAAATCATCATATAGGGTCAGAAATCAAAAACAATTTTATGTTACCGATCGATACGAAGCATTCAACTGCAGAATGAGTATGGTTTTATAGCTAAGTCTAATAAGCACTAGTGTAAATCACATATGGTTCATCTTTTTCAATGAAAAAAAAAATAAAAACAAAAAAGCAATAAAAGCTAAAAGCATATGGGGGCAATTTTAGTGGCTCCTAGGGTTTCAACTGTCATATTTGATGTAACTGTTTTGAAGTTTTATGATTGATTTGTTTTGCCCTTGGAAACAAAAGCTGCAAGAAAAAGTCGTTTGGAGAAAATGAAAGACATCCCAGTTAACTTTTTACCACCCAAAATGACAGCAACATTTACTAGATATAGAACATTAAATATAATATGTTCCCAAAGAAAAACCAGTGTGTGCTGTGGAGTATAATCTAAACAGAATAAACACAGATATGTGATTACTATCACTATATTCTTTGACTAATAAATTCCAAATTTTATGTCACCTATCTAATCAAATCTCAAGAATGCATGTATGGACTACAATATTGGAACTTTTCAGTAATTCTTTATATTATAAAATACACTAATATTGTCTGTGTTTTCTTTCAAAGTAACCTATTCATTCAAAATTCACCAGCTGCATTTTATAAATTCAGTGAAAAATTAACATTATATATGTATAGTATACAATTATTCCTTTTTCCCCTAACCCTTTTATATCTTTTCTGCATATATGAGAATGAAGTCAGCTAAAATATGTTTACAATATTGTCAAATTACACCTAAATGATAACTTGTTAATTTATAGAGTTGTATGTAGGATTTCATTAAAAATTTATATACTAACCGTATACTAAAAAAACCTTATTCTAATAATTCTTTTTAAAACAAGAAAAGGACATTTTGTTGTCCACTTGTTACCACTACTCTTAGATTTATATATTACTCATACAATCCTTCTTCTTTTTTTTGTGCTTGATGTCACATCAATAATTCTATTATCCTCTTTTCCTCTTATCTTTTGTTTTTTTTTTAAATAGTATAAAATTCACAATAAAAAGTATCATTCCTAAAAAAATTCATGTGCCAAATTCTTCAGTAAAAAAAAAAACATAAACATAAACATGTATTGTTAGAATCTCTGTAGTGTTTAAGAAAGCAGTATAGTATTTAATAGTAAATTTTTGATCGCCCCCCTCGTCCGCTGTGGAGTTGCAGGTTTGTCTGAGAATGGAGTGGTCACTCTCAAGCTATCATAATGATATAATATATCTTATTATATTGTACAGATTTGGTAATGCAGCCAAAGCCTTTGCTTTGTTCTGAACTTTTGATGCTTCAATACACTGGATTTTATAAAGTTCTATATTCAATCAAAATTACTTCAAACATAACTATATGTATGTATGGTTTTTTTTTTCAGCCTCAAAATTATTGTAGTAAAAGTTTATATTCTATATTTAACTGCTTATTTGTGACTCACTACATGATTTTTCTCTTCACAAACCATCACTTATTCTTATTAACATTTATAGATTCTTTTTTGTTTGACCACTAATTTTTATTATACTGCAGAAAAGGTAAACTTAAAAGTAATAGCCTTTTTATATATAGGTGTCACGAGTTACAACAAATCCAGGCCTACACGAATATCGTTAATCTAATTACTCAAAATAGAAGTTCACAAATTACAATTCTATTTTTTATACCCTAATATGTATACTTATTTTACAGTTGTCTCTTTTTTTTTTTTTTTTTGTATTACACAGAAAATTAACTTGGTTTGGCTTATCATTCTGAATAGGGTTCCAACTTGAATTAAATTATTTAAAAAAATGTTGTCTCGAGTTCATCACCTATACTTGTATGTTTTAATTTACTCTCTTTAAAGAAAGATATTCGTCACCTATATTTTATCTTGTTTAATTCACCAAAAAGAAAAATTTAGTTTATGTTGGTTGATAACAAATTAGATTTAGAATGTAGTTTGTTTATTCATATTTTGGATATTCAATTTTTTTTTATAAAATTTCTACTCATTATGCCCAATATTAAGCTCTATTATGATGAATACTGTTTAATCCTTTTTCCCCCTTGTATGTACTTGTTACATTTTATACTTCTGAATTGACCATGTATGATGTTGTTTGTCGGAGTAGAGTACCTCTCACTTTAATTCCTAATATAACACTCTTTCTGGTCCTTTCTAGAAAAATCCAATTAACTAATTTATCTAAGTAAACGAGTTAATTTGGTTTATAATATTAAATGTCTTAAATTTATTTATTTTATCCAAAAAAAAAAACCAGTTACGACATTTAAAATTAATGTATTCCACACCAAAGAGGAACACTTTAGTTAAGTGTGTTCTCTAAAAAAAAAAATCACGATATTTTGATTTCGGTTTATTCAAACAGAAACGTCTTTTTTTTTCTTTTAATTTGAATTTTATAAGAAAAAGAAAGTAATATTTTGCCGATAAAAGTATATAATGAAATTATTATATTACATCTTGTTTTTATATTTATCAAATGAGAAACTATGGTGAATCGACATTCTGTGTTTGTAATCAAAGATATAAAAATTTGATGATTTTGAGAAATAATAATAAGTAAAGATTAGTTAATATTTTGTCGATGTGAGAGTTGCAATAAATTGAGTTTTTGCAAGAATGATTATTGGGCAGTTGAGGAAGTTTTCCAATATGAACTAAAAACCAGTTTGTTTTCCTTTGACGGACCCAGCATTCCCTGACTGCCGTGGGCACTACTAAAACTACTTTTTTACTCTCAACTTCTTCACTTTCTTTCTCTTTCCTTCTTCTACCTCTCTCTCTACTCTATTTTATACAATCTCTTCCTTCGCTTTTTACTGTCCTCATATACTTATATATACACACCCCATACACAGCTCACTATCCATCCAAGGGAGAGAGAATAATTAAAAACCCCTTTGCCTTCTTCACCTTTGCTATTGCAAGAGAGAAGGACCAGCTATTCAATTACCTTCATCCATCTTCATCTTCTTCTTCTTCTTCTTCTTTTTCATCCATCTTTTGAGATCAGCCATGACAAGCTGCGGCATCGATGTTGCGCCTGAGCAGCTCTGTTACATCCCCTGCAACTTTTGCAATATTGTTCTTGCGGTATCTTTCATTTCAAAGCTAGCTTTTATGATTTTTACTCGGAGATCTGCTTTTCGCCTCTTGCATGTTACCTAATTCATATAATATCTTCTTGTTTTTTTCAAATGCCAAACTGTTGTATTTTACACCACTCACATATACTTGGTTGCTTTCTTTTGCCTCTTCCAAGGGCAAAACAATTCAATCAGATCCTGAAAAGAAAGCTATTTTCTTTCTGTGTTTGCGCTTTTGTGAACCACTGCCTCTGCTGTTTTAATTCCCTCTTTCTTTCTGGGTTCCTAGTTGTTGTTGTTACAGTCATGTCTCCATCTCCGGACTTTTCTTTTTCTCCTTTTTTTCTTCTTCTTTTACAGTCAAATAAAAGTCATATCTGGAGGACCTCAAGAAGGTTTCACACATACACACAAAAACAAAACCATACACCCACGGCGTTTTCCCTTTCTCGTTCTGAGCAAGTGCGGGTGAGGCTAATTGTGCCAACTGTGCTAGCTAGCTAGCTGTTTTGAGAAATATTGTAGTTTCCTCTTGAAAACGCCAACATAGGCACTATATGTTAAAACTCTTGATAGGACAACTCCTCTCCACCCTTTGATTTCCTATCTCTAACCTAATTCACCTCTCTACCTTCTGCTAAAATCAACTTCTTCTGAACTACACATCCACCTGCTTTCTCAACTTTGTAAAATAGGAAAACAAAAATGTAAATCTCTTCACCACTTCTAACACATGGATCCCAGCATCTTTCAAGTTGACAACTTTTCTTTCTTTTTCAAGTAAAACCAAGCTGCACCCTTTTCTGCAAACCCCACTTTTTTTTTTTTTTTTTTTTTTAAGGGGCCGAGATGATCCCAAATATGAAATAATTGCGTGATCTAGTTTAATTTATTTTGTTTTTCATTCTCTGGGTGTTTAATCAAGTTTCCTCCTTGTATAATGGAATATTATTGTGTTATGGACACAGGTGAGTGTTCCATGCAGCAGCCTGTTTGACATTGTGACCGTTCGATGCGGGCACTGCACCAATCTATGGTCCGTGAACATGGCCGCCGCGTTTCAGTCACTGTCATGGCAAGATGTTCAGGTAAGGTGCAATATAATAACACATAAATGCCACGTTTCCAACTAATTGGTACTTGATTATGATGAATACTCACAAGTACTAACATAACACAAATAAAAAAATAGCGTCTTTGATTTCTGGATCCTAGGGTAGGGTTTGTGGGAGTTATTCCTTTTGACAAAATCGAAGCCCCTCTGGTAGGTTCTGTGTGCTAAATCGAGTATTTCAAAGCAAGCATGTCTGTTATTTCTACCTGAGAAAGAGTACTGAAAGCCCTAGCTACCTGCAGCCGCCATAAGCAAAACCTATTCGTTTTCTTTTTTGCACTTTTAGTAGAGGCGTCAGGTTCTGTCCTAACCCATCAAGGCAACTGAAAAATCTATTTATCTCTCTCTCTTCATGGCTTTTGGGTATCGATTTGATTGACATGTATCTATGTATGTATATGTGGGAAGTATGTTATGTTAGCCTCAGCTAGGTTTAATGATTTCTTTTCAAGATCCTTGTCGTCTCCATGGCAACCACACTCCTGTGGATCAGATGACTCAATTCTCAATTTTTTTTTTTAAAAATGGTATCTTGCTCGGTGTAAATCCCTAAAATCTAAGCCCTTCATTTCCACAACTGTCCATCTGGGTTTTCTGTAAGTACTTTCATTCATCTGATTAGTTGCATTTCCTGTCTTATTGCTCAGTGATATTAAAGGCACTTTCGTTTCTCTCTATGAGAGGCCATCATTATTTCTTCACGTCTGAATCACAGTAAACCCACATTTGCTGCTGCCAGATACCTAGTCAGTTTATTTATTCACCCCATTTTATTTCATGCAAACTAACTGGTCCCCGTCTCAGTTTTTTCACTCCAAAATTACTTTTCACATATTTCGATCTATATTTATTTTTATTTTTTTAAATAACATTTTAATGATTAAAAAGTAAACAATTCTTCATGTTTATCTTCCAAGCTTATTAAGACTTTCATTTTGCAGGGACCCGGGCACTGCAACCCAGAGTACAGGATCGACACTGGCTCCACCTCCAAATGCAACAACAGGATTGCAATGCGTCCACCCACCACTAATGTAACTGAGGAAAGGGTTGTGAATAGGCGTGAGTATATATATATATCTGGCTTTAACAAGCTTAATATTCAATTTCAAATTCATCATAGCCACACATATTTACTTAGTTTCCTTAAATAAAATAAAATAAAATATCCACATTGTTATTGACGATATTGATCTCATCTGTGTTGTTATTTTCTTTTCCAGCTCCCGAGAAGAGGCAGCGCGTACCTTCTGCTTATAATCAGTTTATAAAGTAAGTAAAGCTTTACGAATAACTTCACTGTATATATAAGATGTAATTGGTTGCATAAAGCCCTTTGAAACGTCTTTGTTGTCACGCAGGGAAGAGATTCAGAGGATCAAAGCCAATAATCCTGATATCAGTCACAGAGAAGCTTTCAGTACAGCTGCGAAAAACGTTAGTACCAGATAAAATTTGCTGGAATTATTTTACCCTATTTTAGTATATATCTTCTTAATTAGTGAATTTTCTCTTTTTAGTGGGCACATTTTCCCCATATTCACTTCGGGCTCATGCTGGACAGCAACAACCAGGCTAAGATGGAAAATGTAAGTACATACATAGAGGCAGATATTTCTCTTTACATGACTTATTTCAAGAGATAATAATTGTGATCCTCCATAGCAACATTTATTTGATCCTGTGTACATTAATAAAAAACCTTGTTCCTTTTCAATTTTTCTATTAAAGAACATAACACTTAGCAAAAAAGTATATCAAGAGAATTAATATTAGTTTTTAATATAGCATCAATTTTTTAACTGGAGGAACAGAAAAGGAGTGAATCTGAAGAAGATAAATAAATAAATAAAAAGAAACTGTTAAGGATCATTGCTACAAAACATTGTTTGATGAGATGATATTTGATTTCAGGTTTCTGAGAAGCATTTAATGTCGAGGGCTGCGCTAATGAATAAATGAAAGCTATCTTCATCATCATATCATACTATGGGACCTGAGTTTCGTTTGAGTCTGTCAAGAAAAAAATGTCCAACCTATAATGAGTTTTAAGGACAATCTGCACTTTTCTTTGTTAATGTACTTGTCACTACTTAATTACTACTTGTTCAATGGATGCTTTTAATTTCAAGCAAGAACGTTAATTTCCCTTGTCATCTTTTATAATAACTTCTATTTTCTACCTGTTTAAGATCAAGTATATAATGTCTTCTTGAGCTTAATAATCTATATGTATAATCCTTTATTTGGAGCACAATATATTGACATTTTCTTTAAATTATCATAGGGTAACTATTCATATAAACATAAAATTATTTTTTAAACGTATTAGTCTATTGCATCATTATTTTATTGCGAAATCTACGTTCAACAATTATATTTTAACACCTTTACCACTTAACTTTATTTGAATAATATATATATATATATATATATATATATATATGTATATATATATTTATTTTAAAAAATAAAAGTATGATTAAAATATTAATATAATTAATTAGTAAATGATATTTTATGGATTGTTAAATTATTATTGCTGTAACTATTACATGTATTCAATTGTTAGTCATAAATTTGTTTAATTTATTTGTTAAAAAAATTGAATAATAGAATTAAGAGTGATGAAGTTAGTGTCACTAACTAAAATATACATAAATGTCATTAGGCCCTCATATTACGTCATAGTACCCGCACAATTCAATTCAAAAAATCTCTACCCTATACCCTTCAAATAAACTTGTCAAATTCAAACAAATCAGACTAAAAACATGTAAGTACTCATAACATTTTTGTTGTGGTCCTCATCGGATATTCTTGACTTCATAACATAAAATGTGTTTTTGTATTACTATAATGAATTAATTGTTTCTTTGTCACAATAGAAAGACAAAGAGTATCATTACCTAAGGTTGTTTATTAGCAAATTAAGAATGCATATGTCTTAATCTTCTTTAGTCAAATGAAATCAAGAAATTATCTCTAGTAAGTTGAGTTCTGTTGGAACAAGAGTTTCACAAAGAACACATACCCATGTATTAAATACATCTCCCACATAATTTAGTTCAATTAATTTCACATACCATTTGGGACTATGACCCTTAAAATTAACTAAATGACTTGTTGGTCAAACCCCAAATATTATATAGTTAACTATATTTATTTGCGAAGCTTATTTTAGATATAGAGAGTAGATAAACTAAGAACTCATAAAACTATGCACTATTTATAAATTAAGGAAACTTAATTAATATCTTAATAATATATATCATTCTCTCCTTTTAAATCTTAACAATCAAGAAAAAGGAATGTGTTTAAAAGTGAACTAATAACCTTTCTCATTAAATAATTTATATTCAAAACACGGTCTCATTTATCTAGAATTTGTAGTATCTCTTTTTTAAAGTCCTCTATTAACTAACTAAAAAACCACTAAAGATTTGCTTGGTAAATTGAAAAATCATAAAGGTATAAGTTTTGACATTTGTTTGTGAAATCCGCAAATATTGCTTATTGATTTCTCTTAATTTCGGAGTTTACTAATGTTAATTAAGGTATCAATATAGTAATTAAGGAAGGAGAAAAATTAAGTTCTATATAGAGATTCAACTCTGGAAGGATTACTAAACATCAGTCAATGGTGGTTTTTTGTGCAACTATTTTTATGTTTTAGCACCAATTGTCTAATTTTTGTATGTCACTCTCTCATTACAATTGAGTATCATTACCTAAAAAGTATTTTTAACTTTTTTCCGATTCGCTTATTAATTATAACATATCATATGTGCTTTAAGAGCATTAATCAGTTCCTTTCGAAATTAATTTTTCCTTTATAAATATTACTGTTGGATAATTAATAACACTGACCTACCCTAACAAATCAAAGCATCTGTTTGTTTTGGATTCATTTGAATGTCAAATAATGTTAAAAGAAAGGTGGAATGCACTTTTTTTAGTAGCCAACTTGCCATCTTGGGACAACAAAATTCTAACGTTCACGGTCTTTAAAATCGAAACAAACATTTAGTAGCAAACGAGAGAGTTGAGGGAAAAAAAAAGCTTTTTTTCTGTCTTTTTTTTTTTTCTCTTTAGGTTATATATAACGTAATTCTGTGAGTGTGAGATGTTTTATGAAATGGACGGGTAAGACTACAAAATATATGTTTCTTTTTACTTTTGAAAGTAAAATATCTAAGACAAGATTTGGTCCAGTACCAAGCACATCCAACTCATAAATTAACAAAGGCCTTTTCGAAAAGGAATTTTTGGACCACCATTTTGGCATTATGGCATCCCCATCAAAAACACACAGGAATCTCCATGAAAGCACTAAAAATGAAGCAGCTACTTTTGCAGGCTGCTTCAAAAATTTGGCTACAATTTTTATCACTATTGAGTATTGACCAGCTCGTGTGTTGTCCCACTTAGAAACTACTCACGGACAAAGGAAAAAACAGATAACACAAAATAAGATCGCCATTCACGGTCCCAAAAATCACTTAAAACTAGTGCAAGAAAAGCTGTGAAAAAGTTAAAATTAACCCCATTGGCGGAATAGAAGAAACATGCTTCACACTAGGATAAGTTCTACAAGCATCTTATGTATATAGATTCTATGGTATACTAGGAAAAAGTTTGACAACTATAGAGTTTCTTTTACAAGAGTTGTTTGTTGTAGAGTCTATGGTGGTCGATATGAGAAAAATACAAAATTAGATGTTTATTTGAAAAAGTAAGGTAGGTTAGGTATAGGAGTTGAGAGGGAGAGGGAGAGGGAGAGTGAAGTGAGATAATGTTGTTAGAGTAAGAAATGAGAATATTAGGGTAGACATATATATAGTTTTAAATTTGATTATAGTATTTGGAGAGTTGGAGTATTATAGTATTATAGTATTAAGTTATGTCTGACAATGAGAATCTGAAACGTCAAAGTCATGTCTGTTAAGCATTGATTTCTTTTGAATGTCATTTCATGTCTGACTTTCTCAGCCCACCACTTACTGCCATAGAGAGCCACAGCAGAAGCAGAACCCTTCCTTTTCGCACTCGCCCTTGCCTTGAAGTTAATGCCATTTTTGTCTTTCACTATTTGCTTCGCATCAACTTCAAACCCATCTTAATTCATACCATTTAATGCTTCATGCCTATTTATTATCGTATTTAATCATCAATTCTAAATCTATGTATTTACTGTGAGACATGGTAAGGAATATAATAAAACAAATGTTACTGTCTTCCGTTCCAAATCTACATAGTTTTACTTTTATAAAAGTTAAACCAGTTCATAATTTTTTTAATGAAACAGCAACTTACTATTTTTATTTTTAACATAAATTACATCATTGTTTATGTTTACAACAAATAAAAGTAATAAACTGATTTGGAGAACAAAGTTGTTTGGAGTAATTATTTAAATAAATGATATACTTTTGTTGCTGTTTGAAATATGTAAGAAAAACCTTAAACTACATTCCACTCACTTTTACGACAACGTAAGTTTTGTTTTTTACATATATTAAGAAACAAGTTTTAACGTTTACTAAACTATTCTCTCTTTCAAAAAAAAAGTGTATTACTTTAATTAAGACAGAGGAAGTAATTTATTTGAAAATAAATTAGAATTAAAAAAGGAATTTGCGAAAGATGAACAAGTCAATCGATTTGAAATTTTCTAAAAGACTAAAATGACTAGTGTTTAAAGTTACTTTTCTATTTATTTCATAAAGATGTATAAATTTAAACTAATCATTTTAAATAGAAAAAATTAAAAATATATTACATATAAGTTTAAATTAATCATTCTAACGATGGAAAGATTTGATATTCAACATATTGCAAAAATATTTTGGAATCAAAGATTTTTAGTAGCACCAGAAATAATGAAAATATACTGTGTGTGCTATATTATGAGATAGAATGAAAAGGATTGATTGAAATTTTTTGAATGGCAAAAATTTTATTTTTCAATATGTTATGCATTATCAATTTAGTTTAATATATATAAATGTAAAATAATTTTATTTTATCTTCCAAAGTTTAAGTCATTATTAGGCATGTGACCATTTTATTAAATGTTTACTTAAATTAAAAAAATACCCATTACAATTTTTTTGTCTCGTATTTCAATTTGTCGTTCTTGAGACGAGAGATCAGGCAGAGAAAGACTACATGGACCCAAAGCCTAGCCCATAGGGGCAACAACCTACAATCCATGGTTAGAATGATCTATTTAATAAACATGGTTGTGGTAAAAGAAATTGTGTTCTTTTTTTATAGATATGTTAAAAATCACTATCTCTTAAAATATTATGTATATAACTTCAAAAGTTTTCTTAAATTTAAAATAAGTTTTAATGATCAAATTAATGTAACTAAAATTATTTATGTGAGTAAAAAAGTTATACGAACAATCATTCATCATTTTCTTTTTCTTTTTTTAACACATTTTTTTTAAAAATGCTTGCAAGTAAGACAGACTACTAACCTAAGAATGAAGTGCTTAGATAGTTTAATAAAATTCTAATTTGTTAAGTATTCAATATATCATAAAAATATAAAAAAAAATGAAAGATTTCAAAATTATCACATACTTGAAACTTAATTAAGTCTAAAATTATTATTAAGTTATTTAAGTTCTTATTTATGTAAAGAATCTTTGTGAGGAGATTAACTTTTCGGATAAATCTTATCTGTACAGTAAAATTAATTTTTAACTCGGTGAAATGATACCATTGATAACGAAAGAAAATATTATTAGCTTATAGCATATTTTATTAATACAATTGTGTATGCATTGTTTTAGTGAATTTATAGTAAAAATATTTATTTTCATTTTTCGAAACTAAACAAATTTTAATATACAATTATATGACAATTAAATTTTCTAGTAAAATAATATATATTTAGAATCTATAGACTATTTTTTTAGATATTTATAAAAGCTTTTTAAACAATGATTTAATGTTATTATTTTTAACTATTGATATTTTTTAAATATTGAGATTGAGTTTAAACAATTACAAATTTAGGTTGTGTTCTTTCGGAAGGGAGGATTAAAAGGATTGAGAGGAAGGATTAGAAGGTGAAGTTAGTATTGTTTCCTTTAAGAAAATTGAAGATGATTTTAGAGTAGATTAGAGAGTAAAATTTGTAAAAATTTGTAACTGACTTGACTGATGTGACATATTAAAAAAAAATTTAATAGATAAAAAAATTAAATTATCAAAATGTTCCTAGTATTACAAGTACTATAAAATTATATATAAATGATTTATAATTATTTTTATAAATTTTATTGAATGATTGAAGATATAAAAGAATTATTTATAAAAAAATGAATGATACAATATATTTTGAATGAAAATAAATTTAATATATAAGGTGAAAAATAATTTATTTACATGGAGATTTTTTTTTCTTTTTAATAATAATTTTAGAAGTAATAAATTTTTATTATAACCATAATAAATTATTATTTGCATTACTAATTTTTACTATGTTATTTTTTCATAATAAGAAGAATGAATATAAGCAAAGGGATAATTTTGGTAAATCCGATAATATCGTCCTCTAATCTCATTATGGATAATGGAATTGGATTTTCAGTGAATCCCTCTAATCATCTCTTTTCATCATTTTGTATCACTTTCAAAAGAACATGTTACTTATCTTCTAATCATCGCTTCATATTTTTTGTGAAAAGTACATCCATCCAAAACAACACATTATTAAAGAGACAAGTAACGAAGAATATCAAAGATATGCATTCAAAAAAATAATAGTTGAAGGATGTTTAATTGTGAAATTTTTTGGGATTAATTACTTTGTGACTAATTACTGGAAGAGTGTAAGAATTACATCTTTATAATCAACGAATAGAGAAAATATTTACTTTTGTCGTTAAGAAAATTAACCCTTCTCCCCCATTTCTTTCCTGTATAAATTTTTAAAATACATTTGCATCATGTGGGAACATGAGAATTATTACTTCCAAAATTATTGTCCAATTCTTTTTTCCCGCTATAGATAGGTATGGATAACTAGATTTGTATAACATGATTTTAATAATATTTAAAAAGGAATAATGCATATAAAAAAGTGCATCTTCTAGAAGATAAGACATGCAAAATAAGGTATCTACTAGAAGCCATGATAATATTTTATATTTTCGAATTTTTGAGAGCAAAATTTGAATTAGTCTCATCATGAACAAATATAGGTCCCTTATGAATGGGGCATCCCTTATCTCGGGCAGTTCCGGGCATGGGAACATGCCATTCAGTCTGTTTTTTATCAAGAAAAAGAAACTTCTGCCCTACATTTTTGTTTCCTTCACTTTATCCGATCTAACATTAGAAAATAATGCATATCGCTGTGTACTATAAGAGAAGTACATTGTAAAGCAATTATAAATTGGTGCAATTGATTTTTATATTACGTAGTGATTATCGAGGGCATGACAAAACTATTAAATATTTAAAATAATCAGATTTAATTGAAAATTGATTTAGAAACTGATAATCAATTAAAAATATTTTATTTAATTAATTTAGAAACTCCCTGACATAGGATTTAATTAGTAAGTTCATACTCGATCAATGAATATGCATAATTCTATAGAAAGTCTAGTTTATGCATTCCAATAGTATTATAGATGTTAGAAACATACTAAACTAAATTTAAATATCATCATCAATACTAATTGATTTCAAATGATTAAACACAGATTTAACGTACTAGAATTATACACATCAATAATTTACCACACAAATAATTTAAACCATCAAATTAAGATAACCACAAACATGTAACGTCAAACTTATTCATTCTAGAAAATCATTAGTTTCCCTTACCTAAAACATTACTCCAAATGTTCAAGGAGTATCAAATTTCCCTTCAAGCTATTACCTGAAATATTTATCGGTAAGTTTTTGTTCTTTATAGTTTTTTTTTTTATCTTGATAGTGCATAAAAATAAAAAAAATAAAAAAAGGAAAGTGTTTACAATGTATTTTTTTAGTTATCGTTAGAGATTGGCTCGTTAGATAAATTCATTTTGAACTGATAATTAGACTATCTCCTTCAAAAATATTAAAGAAGTTGAGGACTTAAAAGGTGACTAGCCTATTGCAATAATGATCATAAAGTCTTCCGCTTGGTGTTAATTAGTTAATTTATAAAATCTCATATTTGTTAACTTGTAGGTTATTTATCTTGTATTTTTCATGTCAAATATATTTCAAAGTTATGGCAATGTAGAGTGTGTACCAGGCGATGTGTGTTCTTACAATTTAGGTTAAGTCAAAGTAAATCTACTTGAAAGATTGGAGGAAGTATTTAGAAGCAAGGACTTAAAAATTCTAGAAGGATTTGTTAGTTAAGAAAACATAATAGACTTGTGTTGAGATTTTCCAAATATTACCACAACATAATCATTGATTACAAGTTACTCAATTGCCAAAAATAGACCAAAAATAGCATTAGTTTTAAGTTTGACTAAGTGACAATGACTAATAAACTTGTTTGTGTTACTCAAAATTTATGAAGTTTTTGAATGATTTGAACTGTCACAGGATGGTAAAAATATGAAAAAATAAAGTGACTATCATTATTGACAGTTCAATTTTTTCTTTTTCCTAAATCATTGTCACTTATACGCAATCTCATCATTGCATATAAAGTAACCATACAAAAACGAGAAAAATAAATCAAAAAGGGTAGGGAAAATCATTACGACAGATCAATCGATACTATAACATTGCCACCAATCATCATTGTACAACTATTTAAAAAAAAAAAATGAGAAAGAGAAAAGGGATAAACAGAAGATTTTAATTTAACTAATTAAAAAGTCTTTATAACCGGATACAGTGGAGCATTGTTTTAGTTTTGAATTAAGTTATATGCAAAAATTAGGTAGTCGTTATATATATTTTAAGCATGTGCTTAATATATTTTAAGTTATATGCAAAATTTAGAATGATAAGATGGGCTACTCCGTATGATTTATTTATTAGATGAGTTCCTGAGTTGTTGTAAAAAAAACATTTCCATCCCTTATTTTTTTTAAATACTTTTTAATATATATTTTCAAAATGTACTTAACTTTATAAATTTTTTAAGTTTTCAATTTATAGTTATTTATTATCTTAAATATTATTGTACATGTATATTTTTAAATAACACATAAAAAATATAACAATTTAAATAATTGTTTTTGTAATAAACAGAAAAAGCATATAAGTCCATCTAACTTCACCTATGAACTTTTGACCTAGCAAGTCAAACATATTTATGTTTAGGAAAAAATCAATAGCATCACACAATAAATTTAATGTATTTAAATAACATCGCAAAATAAATTTAATGTGGTTTGTTGCTCAACACAAAAATGTTATTATTCAATTTTTTTTTTAAAAGTCGCAAATCTTCGTACAATTTTTTTTAGACAAATTTGCAACTTTTTTTTTTGAGAAACCGGTAAATTATTCTCATGTGATTTTTTTAGATAAAATTACAAACTCTCCTGAGACAATTTCTCTGGAAAAAAGATGTAAACCTTTTGATGACAGACAATTACTACCAAGTCCTCCATATACTTAAAAGAGATATGTTGAGTCGTGGTGAAACTTCAAAAAATAAATTCTTTATTTGTATAGTACTTCTTTGTTGTTCTCTTTTACATATTATTTGATGTGAGACTTTGGTGAACATCCACTAAAAGAATCAGTGTATCTCCTTTTACCAAAAGTCTCGATGCTCTAAAACAAATATTTGGCATGCTAACAATAGATTTTCTTGAATCACTCTTACCATTGGTAATCTACATAGACTCATTGATGATGACAATCTTTCTCCATGATCAACCCTCACTGCCTTGCACATCAAATTTATTGTCGGCTACTCCTACAAAATTGTCACTAACAACTCACTAATACTCAAGGTGAAACTCAACACAAAAAATTGGATAATGACCAATTTTAGTGTCAAAAAATAATGGGTTACATATGTTTTTGGTCATTCAACTTTTAGTGAAAATTGAAATTAGTCCCTTTTGAAAACCTTGAACCAATTTAGTCCCTTATTTTTAGAAATGTGTGGATTTAATCCTTTAAACCAAATTTTGTTTAAGTTTATTTGATATTTCAAGCACGTTTCTCAGCTAACATTGAAGCAAACATGTGTTAAACGGTGTAAACAAACTAAAATACTATAATAATATGTGTTTGAAACATCAAATAAACTTAATAAAATTTGGTTAAAATGACTAAATCCACGCATTTGCTGAGTCGAGGGACTAAATTGGTTCAAGGCTTCCAAGAGTGACTAGTTCCAATTTTTACTAAAAATTGAAGGACGAAAAACATATTTAACCCAAAAATAATTAGTAATTAGTTATTATAGTGACCAATTTAGATACTAATTTATAAACTAAAAATCATTGGCAACTAAAATAGTTCTAAAAAATTATAATTTGTCCCTAAATTGGTAACTGAAATAATTTATATTATGAATTGGTCTATACATTGGTCACTAACATTAGTTACCGAGGTTTTGGCTACCAAAGAAATTGGTCTCTAAATTAATCTCTAATTAGGAAATTGGTCTCTAAACATTTTTTTTCACTAAAATTCGTCATTATGTAAGAGTTTTCTAGTAGTGAAAAGTCATTGCACAAAAAAATGATTAAAATTATTGTCTCTCCAAAGGTTCAATAAGAAAGGAAATCACGTAATAATAAAATAATCTCTTCAAGCGGACAAATAAGAGCATAAATTTAAATAAAATTGCACAAAAAATTTAATGTGGTTTAACACCTTAAGACTTACATTCACGAATACTCAACAAAAATATTATTACTCAACATACAATTTTTTTTGGCAATCATCGCAAACCTTCATACAATTTTTTTGCAAAACAAAATTGAAACTCTTATCCTATGTTGGACAAAACTACAAACCCTTCTCATACAATTTTTTGTAGACAAAATTGCAAACCCTTTTTTACAATCTATTATGGACAAAACTACAATTCTTTCTTAACGATTTTTTTGAAATAAAATAAAATATTTGATTTAATATCTATAATAAAAAAATCAAAATACCTAATATTTGAAAAAAAATTAAAATACCTATTATAAAAAAATTCAAAATTTTTGGGGACCATGTCCCCTGTCACCATTATCCTCCTCCATTGTCAATGTGAGACTTTGATAAAAACCCATTAAAATACCAAACAGGTTTGTGATGCCTAATAAAATTTAGGATAACAATAATTATGAAACTAATAAAATTAAAAAATAACTAAAATAAAAACTACAATTTTGAAGAATAAATTTAATTACCATAAAATTATTACATAATTGACTTGGTATTCTTTTTCACATGTTTCTATGGTTTTTAGATGATATAAGTATTTCAAGTAGTTAATAGTTGCTAAGTCTGAAGTCCTTAACAAGTATAGTTCTATATAGTGAACTCTAAATCTCTCTAAGGTAATTTGCTAAATTTGATAAAATTATTAAAATCAACAAAATTTCAAATTAAAACTAATCAAAGATGTTAATTTCCTAATTGTGATAAAATTTATTTTATTTTATCACTAATCACAAACAATTTTTAATTTTCAAGTGTCAAACTATCCTTAAATGAATAAATGTTAGCCGAAATAAAATATTGGGATAATTGAAACAATTTAGTTGTAATAAAAAATTTTTAGAACATACCATTTAAAATACTACATCAATCTTCTAACTACAAAATATTTAGTACTACATGATGTAAAAAATATAATTCAGTAATATTAGCCTTGACCTTTTTATCTAATGTGTATTATAATGTACACGAAACAAGAAAGGGAAACTTTATTTAGAAATGGACCAATTTCATTATCCAGTTTACAAAGTAAAAGGAATTATAATCTAATTGTCTTACATATATCAAAGATAAAAAAACCAATGTATATTAAAGGGAACTAGAAAGATAAAAACAGAACAAGGGTAAAAAAACTACTATTTAACAAAACAACTAACACTTAACCTATAAGGCCTTTATAAATATTTGGTTCAGGTGAAGGATCTCCTGGATTTGAATGAAGTTTAGCATTTGGCATCATAGAAATAGAATAGGGTTTGCAACCCACCATACCACAATCAGCAAGAATAGATAAAACATAATGGTTTTGGCACATAAAAATGCCATGCTTTGATCTAGAAAGCTCTAATCCAATAAAAAACTTTAGATTTCCAAGATCTTTTAATTTAAAATGAATGTGAAGCGTATTAGTAATAAAATGAGTAAGAAGATATTGGGACTCACAAGCACAATGTCATCAACATAAACCATAACAGCTATAAAATTGCAATCAGTCCCTTTAGTAAACAGAAAATAATCATACCTGGATTGAGTGAAACCTTGAGAGGTGAGAGTAGAACAAAATTTGTTAAACCAGCTTCTACAGGCTTGTTTAAATATAGACTTATTCAATCTATAGACAAAAGGTTAATTAGTGGGAAAATAACAATTATGATGATAACCTTGAGGAATATGCATAAAGATTTCTTCACTAAGATTACCATATTAAAAAAGCTTTGTTGATTTCAAGTTGAGTAAGATTTCAATTTTCAAAGATGGCAATAGAAGAAGCTTAAAGGTAGTAATCTTGGCAACAGGTTAAAAGGTTTCTTGCAAATCAATTCCAAATTGTTGAGAAAAACCAGGAGAGACAGACCTAGATTTATGTTTTGCAAGAGTCCCATTAGAATTTAATTTTAATTTGAACAACTATTAGTTCTATTCAATCAGGTTTGGTGTTGTCACTATTGTTGAATTTATGATGTCACTCCTATCTACTATTTATCTTTTTAGAAAGAAATGGGGTAATTATGTAGAAAGGTTGTAGTTGGTAATTGGGAAATTTGGAGAGAGCTAAATAGCGAGATGGAGTATAGGAGGAAGAAGAAGGAAAGGAAGCAATGGAAAATGAAGAGGAGTGTGGCAGTGGCACGTGATTCCTTAGCTTTGGGGTATGGCATCCCGTTCCTATCGCAGGATTGCTTCCTACCTTTAATCCAAATTCTCCATTTTGTGATAATCACACCAACGCGTGGATGCTGTCTGTCAGGACCACTCAGATGCTTCTCAACCGGAATCTGCCTCCTCCACATTTCATTCTTTCTCATACTATTATTACACTTCTAATTGCTTTCTATACATCTAACACATTTTAATTCTTTATATAATACTTCCATGTATTACATTTTTATATGTATATAATTATTGTTGGACATAACTTTGTGTAATCACTGATTCTGACAATGACAATCAATCATGTGACTCCAAATAACAGTTTTCTAACGGGAGTTTCTTGCAAGAGGCTCGTAAACCATTTATCTGTCATCCCTGCACAACTTTTTCTCGTCTCCAATGTTATGTCATTGTTGATAAATTCACTCTCAATCTTTATGTCATGCTTAAAATTTTCAACTGTTACTTTTTTTTACTAAGTTATATTTCAAATAATTTTTTTTTTAGATTTTGTTTAATTTGTCCAGCTGGAAATTTGTGTTCTACTTTTAAGGAATTATTTTTATATGATTTTTTCTTAATTTGAAAAAAACTGGATGTGTTAAATGGGAGCTCTTTTAATGATAGAATTATTTTTTCAAGATAAGAAACTCATTATTAAAAAAAACATAGACATGTTATTAATTGTTCTGTGTACTAGAGAATTCTAGAGGACTTTCCTACAAATACCTCTCATTTGAGTTATTTTGAAATTTTAACAAGTTGGCTTATGTAAATACTAAAATAAAAAGGATAATGAGATATTTATGGTCCATGCATCTTATTCAGCTCAACCCATATTTTTTTTCAAATGTGTGATATAAATAAATATTAAAACTATATTTAATTATATAAATATTATTTAATTCAATAATTAATATTTTTAATTAAATAAATTAAAATAATAATTCATTTACATGCTAAATTATTATATTATAACTAAAAATTTAAGTTTAATTTATAAATATTAATAATTTAAATTTAAATTATCATATTATTTATACATTTTAAAAAATATAATATAAAAAGATAAATTTTTTAAATTATTTTAATTTTAATTTTTAAATTAAAAGAAAAAGACTATCGGACTAGTCTGTCCTCTAACCCACAAATTTAACAAATTATGCGAGTCGAGTCAAAATGGATTAAGTAGTTTAAAATTTTAATCCAGCCCACTTTTTTTTGCGACATAACAGACTGATCCGTAGACATGATCCATTTTGACATTATATAAAATACTGACAACTCAACATTCCAAAGAAAACATATAGATGATTAAAAAAACTGTATAGTATTTAAAAATAATAAATACGTCTGAAAGAAGAAAACAGATAGGTGATTAAAAAAAACTATATAGTATTTAAAAATTTATAAATACGGGAGCTTTTTTAAAAGACACAATTAAATTAAAAGAAATAAGTAAAGCCGTAACAAAAAAAGGAGTAAGATTTAAAAAATATCAATGATTTAAGATTATAATCTGCTGAGTTTCGAAACGGTGAAATAAGAAATCTTAATATAAAAGCGTATAAATCTTGAATTAAACAAAGACGACATGTGATATTATGAGTAGATTTTGTATTATAATCTCCTTTTCTAACGCCTGTTTTGGTACAGTTTGTTGTTTTAAGTGGTCGTGTTTTATCCCAGTTGAATGTTCCATTTCTAATAAACGAAATGGAAAAGATGAGTCAGCAGTTCACACAGAAACTACGATTTCTGTCTTCTCTGTTCGGCTTTGGCCACAACCTAATAACGAAGCTTGAAAACCTGCGACTTCATCACGCCCACAACGCACTAACGTTAGTGTCAAATGTGATTGATTGATACCAATTGCACGTGAGTTCATCTTTCAATGGAGGGAATTCATAACATTCCACTTCATTCATACTCTAAATAGTACTATGTGAACAAAAAAAAAATCACCCATTAAAATTCACTTTTCCATATTGTCAATGCAATAACTTTTTGCTCTCGAAATGCAAAATTTTGCTGTTTACATCGTTGTAAACCCTCACCGTACTGTTGCAAATATTTAAAAATCACAAAAGATGAATAAAAGCCCAGTATGAAATTGGACCATCATAAAGTATTATCACACCTAGAACAAAGTTTTATTGGACCATTCATTCAAAAACTAATTTAGTATAAATTTGCACTTCACACTATTCACACTATAGGACTGTCACTTACCCATAAATGTCAACCACAAAAAAAAAAAAAAAGCAATTGCTTCTTTCACCTCATCAAATTTCTTCTCCCACCCCTCAAAACGTCCGGAAAATGCTTTCCGTAAAGAAGGGAATGTTTGACTTCCAAAAATAAAATTTCAGAACTGTTTATTGTGTTCCGGAAAATAAATTCCAGAAATGATGGAGTGCCGGAAGTAATTACCTAAAAATATACTAAGCTGCAAGCTCATCATTATCAGACCTAAATTTGTTGAGTTTTCCATATGCTCCGTTCTATTCGACCCTGATTTTTTTTTTCTTCCTACATTCCATTGTCTTTGTTCATTGGATATTTTTGGAAGCCCCTGTGCAGCTCCATACCATTTGTGAATTATGATATTTCCCAACAGGCTACAGCATAGCTTTCAACATTAGGAAACTTTTCATTGAATTAGTTTAATAACTCCGCTAATCGTTTAGGCATGGTCACATCTGTTATCTGCACAGTAAATGCTTTTCTTCAAGACTAACACGACTAATAAAAGCATGTTGCACTTGAAGCTATTCCTACACCCAAGTTAGGAGAAAACGAAAAAGAACGATAGCAAACAACTTATCACATCAACAGAAAAGCATTCAGAACTGCTCCGGGGTTACAGGGTATCGCCGATCTCATTAGTGCGTGTCGTTTAAGACTACTTAGATGCCTCAAGAGGCCAAAGGATAAGCACAATCAAATGTAAATATTTTATATGCAGAGGAAGAAAGAGGGCCAAGTCCTTCTCTCAACAACTAAAAAAGCTTAAATATACATTTATTCCTATTTTCATTATTTTTATTCAATTTGATTTTTATTTATGTTTTGTATTTAATCAGATCCTTATTTTCGCCAAATTTTGGTCAATTTGATCCTTGTTAGTAACGTGGTTAAATAGTTAACGTTTTTGAAAAGTACATACCACCAATCAGTTCCTTTTTTTCTTCTTTTTTTAATTTTTTTAATTTTTGTTTTAATTTTTTTAATTTTAAAAAAAATATCCACGTGTCAAGTCATAATTGTGTCACGTGTCAATTGTGGTTGTGTTATTTTTTTTCTCAATTTAGTCCTTATATTCATTTTTGTTCAGATTAGTCCCAGTTTTAATTAAAATAAATCAATTTTGTCTCTTTCAAATTGACACAAAATTTAATATCTTTTATAAAAATTATACTAATATTTTTTCTAAAATTGACATTTTTATTAATTATTTCTAAAATCAGTTGGGCATAATAAACAAATAAGTACGGATTTGTGTATTACTTCTCGTACAATGTTTTACAATTTATTAATCAATCTTTTTTATCATCCAATGGGATGTATCTACCTTATTGCTTGCATTAGGTGGTTGGTTTGAAGAAAAAAAAAAGCAAATAAAAGGGGCACAAGAAACAAATAGGTGGAAAGATTTGTATTGTTTTTCGTACAATATTTTAAAATTTACAAATCAATTTTTTTTTATAATCATATGGGAGGTACCTCTTATGTACCCTGAATTTGATTATAAGTTATAGAAATCAACACTTATATTATTTGCACTAGGTGCGTGGCTTGAAGAAAAAAAACATGCCAAACTTGATAGGCAAATAAAAAAGGCACAAAAAACAAATAGGTGGGCAGCTTTGTATTATTTTTCGTACAATATTTTAAAATTAGCAAAACAATCTTTTTTTATCATCACATGCGATGTACCTCTTATGTACCCCGAATTTGAATATCAGTTACAAAAATTAACCCTTATTGTTTGCACTAGGTGGGTGGCTTGAAGAAAAAAATAGGCCAAACCTGATAGGTAAATAAAAAGGACAAAGAACAAATAGGTGGGTAGCTTTGTATTATTTATCGTACAATATTTATAATCTTACAAATCAATCTTTTTTTTATCATCATATGAAAAATACCTCTTATGTACCCCGAATTTGTTTGTAAGTTATAAAAATAACCCTCATTACCCGCACTAGGTGGATGGCTTGAAGAAAAAAATTGGCCAAATTTGATAGGCAAACAAAAGGGCCCCAAAGAACAAATAGGTGGGGAGTTTTGTATTGTTTTTCGTACAACATTGTAAAATTTGCAAATTAATCTTTTTTATATCATCATATAAGATATACCTCTAATGTATCCCGGATTTGATTATAAGTTACAAAAACTAACCCTTATTGCTTGCACTAGGTGGCTGGTTTGAGGAAAAAGTTAAGCCAAACCTGATAAGCAACTAAAAGGGGCACAAAGAACAAATAGTTGAGGAGCTTTGTATTATTTTTCGTACAATATTTTAAAATTTACAAATTAATCTTTTTTTTATCATCATATGGGATGTATATGTATGCCGAATTTGATTATAAGTTAAAAAAAAATCAACCCTTATTGCTTGCACTAGGTGGGTGGCTTGAAGAAAAAAATAAGCCAAAGTTGATAGGCAAATAAAAGGGGTACAAAGAACAAATAGGTAGGGAGCTTTGTATTGTTTTTCGTACAATATTTTAAAATTTACAAATCAATCTTTTTTTTATCAACATATGGGATGTACTTCTTATGTACCCCGAATTTGATCATAACTTATAAAAATCAACCCTTATTATTTGCACTAGGTGGTTGGCTTGAAGAAAAAAAATAGGTCAAACGTGATAGACAAATAAAAGGGACACAAAGAACAAATAGGTGGGGAGCTTTGTATTGTTTTTCGTACAATATTTTAAAATTTGCAAATCAATAAGTTTTTATCATCATATACCTTATGTACCCCGAATTTGAATATAAGTTACAAAAATCAATCCTTATTTCTTGCACTAGATGGGTGGCTTTAAGAAAAAAATAGGTCAAACCTAATAGGCAAGTAAAAGGGGCACAAAGGTGGAGAGTTTTGTATTGTTTTTCGTACAATATTTTAAATCTTACAAATAAATCATTTTTTTATCATCATATGAGATATACCTCTTATGTACCCCGAATTTGTTTATAAGTTATAAAAATAACCCTTATTACTTGCACTAGGTGGCTGGCTTGAAGAAAATAATTGGTCAAACCTGACAGGCAAATAAAAGGCGCACAAAGAAGAAATTGGTGGGGAGCTTTGTATTGTTTTTCTTACAATATTTTAAAATTTGCAAATCAATCTTTTTTTTATCATCATATGGGATGTATCTCTATGTCCCCGAATTTGATTATAAGTTAAAAAAATCAACCTTTATTGTTTGAACTAGGTGGGTAGCTTGAAGAGAAAAAAAAGGCAAAGCTGATAGGCAAATAAAAGGAGGACAAAGAACAAATAGGTGCGCAGCTTTGTATTATTTTTCGTACAACATTTTAAAATTTACAAATCAATATTTTTTTTATCATCATTTGGGATGTACCTCTTATGTACCTCGAATTTGATTATAATTTATAAAAACCTTATTATTTGCACTAGGTGACTGACTTGAATAAAAAAATAGGCCAAACATGATATGCAAATAAAAGAGACACAAAGAACAAAAGGTGGGGGAGCTTTGTATTGTTTTTTGTACAATATTTTAAAATTTGCAAATCAATCTTTTTTTTATCATCATATGGGATGTACCTCTTATGTACCCCGAATTTGATTATAAGTTTAAAAAATCAAACCTTATTGCTTGCACTGGGTGGCTGGTTTGAAGAAAAAAATAAGCCAAACCTGATAGTATAATAAAAGGGGCACAAAGAACAAATATGTGGGGAGCTTTGTATTGTGTTTTGTACAATATTTTGAAAATTACAAATCACTCTTTTTATTATCATCATATGGGATGTACCTCTTATGTTGCCCGAATTTGATTATAATTTATAAAAATCAACCCTTATTATTTGCACTAGGTGGCTGGCTTGAAGAAAAAAAAAAGTCAAACATGATATGCAAAGAAAAGGGCACAAGGAAGTAGCTTTGTATTGGTTTTCGTACAATATTTTAAAATTTACAAATCAATCTTTTTTTTATGTAGCCCGAATTTGATTATAGTTTCTAAAAATAACCATTATTATTTATACTAGGTGGCTGGCTTGAAGAAAAAAAAAAAAGGCCGAACATGATATGCAAATAAAAGGGGCACAAGGAACAAATAGGTGGGGAGCTTTCTATTGTTTTTTGTACAATATTTTAAAGTTTGAAAATCAATCTTTTTTTTATCATCATATGGCATATACCTCGAATTTTATTATGAGTTAAAAACCAACCCTTATTCTTTGCACTAGGTGGCTGACTTGAAGAAAACAAATAAGTAAAACCTGATATGCTAGTAAAAGGGGCACAAAGAACAAATTGGTGGGCAACTTTGGATTGTTTTTCGTACAATATTTTAAAATTTACAAATCAATATTTTTTTTATCATCATATGGGATGTATCTCTTATGTTCTACGAATATGATTATAAGTTAAAAAAATTAACTCTTATTGTTTGAACTAGGTGGGTGGCTTAAAGAAAAAAATAGACAAAAGCTGATAGGCAAATAAAAGGTGAACAAACAACAAATAGGTGGGGAGCTTTGTATTGTTTTTCGTACAATATTTTAAAATTTACAAATCAAACTTTTTTTTATCATCATATGGCATGAACCTGTAGCCCGAATTTGATTATAATTTATAAAATCAACCTTTATTATTTGTATTAGGTGGTTGGTTTGAAGAAAAAACCACGCCAGTGATATGCAAATAAATGGGACACAAGGAACAAATAGGTGGGGAGCTTTGTATTGTTTTTCGTACAATATTTTAAAATTTGCAAATCAATCTTTTTTTTATCATCATATGCGATGTACCTGGAATTTTATTATAAGTTAAAAACCAACCCTTATTGTTTGTACTAAGTGACTAGCTTGAATAAAAAAATAAGTAAAACCTGATAGAATAGTAAAAGGGGCACAAAAATCAAATTGGTGGGGAGCTTTGTATTGTTTTTCGTACAATATTTTAAAATTTGCAAATCAATCTTTTTTTATCATCATATAGGATGTACCTCTTATGTAGCCCGAATTTGATTATAATTTATAAAAATGAACCTTATTATTTATACTAGGTGGTTGGCTTGAAGAAAAAACATAGGTCAAACGTGATATACAAATAAAAGGGGCACAAGGAACAAATAGGACGGCAACTTTGTATTGTTTTTCGTACAATATTTTATATATTGCAAATCAATCTTTTTTTAACATCATATGGATGTACCTCGAATTTTATTATAAGTTAAAAATCAAACCTTATTGTTTGCACTAGGTGGCTGGCTTCAAGAAAAGAAATAGCCAAACGTGATATGCAAATAAAAGGGGCACAAGGAACAAATAGGTGGGGAGCTTTGTATTGTTTTTTCGTACAATATTTTAAAATTTGCAAATCAATCTTTTTTTTATCATCATGGGGATGTACCTTAAATTTTATTATAAGTTAAAAACCAACCCTTATTGTTTGCACTAGGTGGTTGGCTTGAAGAAAAAAAATAAGTAAAAGCTAATTGGCTAGTAAAAGGGGCACAAAGAACAAATTGGTGGGGAGCTTTGTATTGTTTTTCGTACAATATTTTAAAATTTACAAATCAATCTTTTTTTTATCATATCATATGGGATTTACCTCTCTTATGTAGCCCGAATTTGATTATAATTTATAAAAATCAACCCTTATTATTTGCACTAGGTGGCTCGCTTGAAAAAAAAAAGGCTAAACGTGATATAAAAATAAAAGGGGCACCAGAAACAAATAGTTAGGGAGCTTTGTATTGTTTTTCGTACAATATTTTAAAAGTTTCAAATCAATCTTTTTTTTTATCATCATATGGGATGTACCTCGAATTTTATTATAAGTTAAAAGTAAACCCGTATTGTTTGCATTAGGTGGCTGACTTGAAGATAAAAAATAGGTCAAACATGATATGCAAATAAAAGAGGCACAAGGAACAAATAGAACGGGAACTTTGTATTGTTTTTCGTGTAATATTTTATATATTGCAAATCAATCTTTTTTTTATCATCATATCGGATGTACCTCAAATTTTATTATAAGTTAAAAACGAACCCTTATTGTTTGCACTAGGTGGCTGACTTGAAGAAAAAAATAAGTAAAACCTGATAGGCTAGTAAAAGGGGCACAAAGAATAAATTGGTGGGGAGCTTTGTATTTATTTTCGTACAATATTTTAAAATTTACAAATCAATCTTTTTTTTCATCATATGGGATGTACCTCTTATGCAACCCGAATTTGATTATAATTTATAAAAATCAACCCTTATTATTTGCACTAGGTGACTGGCTTGAATAAAAAAAAAGGCTAAACGTGATATGAACATAAAAGGGGCACCACGAACAAATTGTTAGAATTATGGTGCTTGATTTAGTCCCACATCGCTTAGAATAGTGAGATGTGGTTCTCTATTTTACTATATAAGAGACTCTACGTAAAGCTTTAAGATACACCAGAAATACAAATACTTCCTAGTGTAGTCGTGGACGTAGGCATACACATTGTACACCGAACCACGTTAAATTCTATGTGTCTATTTTTCTCTCCTTTATTCTTTCCTTTATTGCCTTGTTCCTAACAATTGGTATCAGAGCCATTTTTCTTAGTATGCTCTGTGGTTGCAGCATTGTCTGATCTTCCACATCAGAAAAGATTTGGTTTCTATTTTTTTTCTTCTTGGGGATCTCAGTTTAGAGAAGTAGTGGGAGCTTTGGTCAAAGGCAGCAGAAGCTTTGGTCAAAGGCAGCAGGAGCTTTGGTCAAAGGCAGCAGGAGCTTTGGTCAAAAGCCGCAG
>Ga0214544_1000099_pt1 | contig 116004 bp, 72 predicted proteins | sample CNSS3metaG_FD_160074 | JGI IMG/M metagenome (GOLD analysis project Ga0214544, IMG submission 160074) | Root nodule microbial communities from cowpea collected in UCLA plant growth center, Los Angeles, California, USA - CNSS3 | ecosystem: Host-associated > Plants > Roots > Nodule | place: USA...
GGGGTCTTAGAATTACCTTTAAGGTTGCATAAGTGTTTTGTTTTATTTTATTTAATTATGTATTCACTTTCTTTATACAAAATATTTCGTTATATTTGTCAAGTGTTATACATAGCATTTTGTGGAAGTAATATAGAGTTTATGATCTCAAATAATTGCCCAACTGCTATTTTGTTGTGTCTGTTTTTGTCTAAATCTATTTAATAGAATTCATTCTCTACAATAAGTGATGATTTTCAATTAATGAAAGATTTAACTTTCACTCTTTAATTATTTCTTTATCTTTTTTTCTCAATTCTATTACATTCTAGCCCAAAAGAACAACACATATAATTTTAGATTATTTTCCAACATATCACATATAATTTAAAAAAAATCAAAAAAATGTGATGGTCATGACACCTTAACCCATGTAAGCTCTGCCACTACTCATGAAAAGAAAATTCCAAATGATAAAATGTGCAAAAAGAAAAAGTTTTAGACATGATATCCATTCTTAGTGCTTAGAACTCGACCTCATTATGCTATTGCATGTACGTCTGAAAAAAAGTTTGAAACAAATCAAAATCAAATAAAAGTCGAATCCAGCATATGCCCAAAAATTGAAGGTTGAATTACTATTTTAGTCCTCTTATTTGTTAGGTAGTTTCAAAATGGTCATTCAATTATTTGTTGTCTAGTCCTCATATTTTCAAAAGTGACTTAATTTAGTCATCTCCGTTTAATTTAAACAAACGTCGTTCAAACAATATTGAGGTGGCAAAATTCTACTAATACGTGTCAAAGTTTTTAAGAAGAAGGAGCAATTGACATGGCATAAGTAAAAAGGAGTAACTTTGTTTAGAAGTGTGAATCATGAAACCCTAATTGTTGGCAAGGTTCATTCCTAAATTCATTCTTCCCCTCTGTTTCATTGCTACTATGAATTCTTGTAAGCATATTGTCCCCAAATTTTGGTGTTGAGAGACATGTCCCAAGTTAACTCGTGTAAGTCTTGCACGTGTTCAGGCAATCAAAATTGTGGTGTGTCCTCTCCTGGTGGTGGGTGGAAGAGGTTGGGTGTGACTCTCATTTGTCAATGTGGAGAGGTTGCTATCATGAGAACTGCTAGAACAAGTAGGAATGCTGGGAAGAAATTATGGGGTTGTCCAAATTTCAAGGTTAGATTGTTGAGTGTTTTTTATGATTTTTTTGTAATTTGTGATTGTAAATAATGTATATTTTTTTGTTCTTGATTTGATGAACAGAGAGGAAATGAAGATTTTGTTGGGTGTAATTATTTCAAGTGGTGTAGAGAAGATGATATTGACTACAAAGATGATGTTATCATCAGACAAAGGGGAAGATTATTAGTTTAGAGAAAAGTAATAAGTTGTATGAGAAATAGGTGAAGAGGTTAATAAAAATTGTTTGTGTTGTTGTTGTTGTAGTTAATGTAATCTTAGTTTTAGTATTGATCAAAAGCCCCTAAATTGTTATGAGGGGATTGTTTTTAGTATGATATGATTTGGTATGTTGTGCATGAAAGTTGTATTTGGTTTTCATATCATATATAAAGTTCCAAAATTATTTTGTTATGTGTATTTGCTTTTTTTATATAAACCAATTCATTTATATCTTTTTGGCATATATGATTGTTCCCTGTAAAGTATTACATAATGCACATGAATTACACATAAAATGAGTGTAACTAAAAAAGCAAAGTTGTGATAATGATTGTTTTACAAAAATTACCACGAAATATGTACTCATGATAAAGTCACCTTCCATATCAACCACAACCAAGTAACAAAATTTAACAGGACTCATAACATAAATGATATATATTTATATCAACCATAGCCAAGTACTACATAGAAATAGAACATCGAGTTTTTTGTCCTAAATACTACAAAATAGAACATCAAGTTTTTTGCTTCAAAATACTACGTCAAGTGTTTCTCCAAAATACTACATGAACCTTGTAGATAAACCAAATACATCAGGTATTTCAAATTCTCCATAAATTCACTCTTGTCCACTAACAAAATACAAAAATACATCTGATTTTTCATGGTTTGCAAACACGACCCCGCCTATGTTGTAGTTTTGGCCTTATGTTGGGTTTGCCACGTGATGGGGGACGTAGTGGTGGAATTGTTATTGTAGTGGGATGTGCTGGAACTGGTGGAATTGACTCTTGGGTAGTCCTTGGTTCAGTTGAAGTTGAAGCTTGTGTCCAAATCACGCTTGGTGGCACATTTGCACCTTCATCAGAACTAGATGGTTGGGTTGGAGGCACAAATTGATTAGAAGTTGATGGCTGGGTTAGAGGCACAAATTGTTGAGTTGGCAGATTTTGCCCTTCATCAGAAGTTGATGCCTGGGTTGGAGGCACATATTGTTCATGTGGCTGATTTTGGCCTTGATCAAAAGTAGCTGATGGTAGTGGAGATGGTGGAGCTTGTGGACAAGTGGTTCTATTGTGTCCAAGTTGTTTACATATGGCACATTTCTTCCTTATCTCCCCTTTTATAACCTGGGTGTCATCTTTCTTCAACTCAGATGCTTGTAGTCTTCTTTTCTTTTTAGGTCTTCCAAGCAATATACGCTTTAGTGGAGGTAGCACATCAAGGAAGGGAGTGATCTCCCACACATGTTGTCCGTTCACAGGATATATTATTAAGCAATATATTTCTTCATATGAGGACTTGGTAAAATAGTGTGTTATATATTGATCCACACTCAAATTTAAGAATTTCATTGCAGCCAGCGAGTGCAAGCATGGAATGCCACTAATACCCCATTTCCTGCAGGTGCATTCCATATTGTCCACATTCACCACAAACTTCTCACCAATAGTAGATGCGTGTCTATATCCACATCAAATAAACCATCACTATCTTCATCTATCTAATTAGTGGACAAACCACTCAACCTCAACCTCTTCCACATTTTAGTCCTTACCCACCTCGTTCTGTGTCTCAACCTGGACCTACGAGACACCACTCTCAGGCTGTACATGTGATTCACCCTGATTTTGAACCTTAACCTCACCACTTTCAGGCTGGACTTGTTCTGCACCATCAAACCGCACATGTCCTAACACTTCTGCCATATGAACCTCATTTCCTAACTTTTCTGCCTCACACTGCACCTCAACCTCATTTGCCTCACTCTCCACCTCAACCTCATTTCCTAACTCCTCTACAGCTTCAGCCTTAGTGCCATTCTCCATACCAATATTTACTTCAACATTATCCTCAGTTGGATAATATTCCAACATATGTACCAACTCTGCTACAAAAATTGAGTGAATCACATACATATGGACTTCACCATGTCGCTTTGCGATTTCGACCATATGCAGTGCACCAACATCATCACGGAAATGTCACAACCTTTCTTGCAACACTGGACAACCTCCTATTGAATAACATAGGTCCTTCACATTAATATAACCCATTTCTCTCAACATAGATAGCACCTCGAAGTAAGACCATCTATCTTGGTCATAGGACAATTTGCTTGTTTGGCCATTAACACACTTAACTCCCCCCTCATTCACGAAATGCCCTCCATGGTGAATAACCACTTCAAACTTGTCATTTTCTATCAAAATTAGTGACTACTGATTGTAAACCTGTGAAATGTCCACGTATCCACAACAATATACTTTTATTACAAACAATACCACCGACACACCGATAGGATACACTAACCCCATTAAAGGGAGATCGCAAAATACACAGTAATTTGGAAATGATGGGACTACACAAAAGGATCGAAAACACTAAATAAATATTAAACTGAAAATGACACATAAGCATCAGAATAAAAAACCTAAACCCAACTACATAATCCACCCAAAACCTTTCCGCTAACACTGGACAACCTCCTATTGAATAGCATAGGTCCTTCACATTAATATAACCCATTTCTCTCAATATAGATAGCACCTCGAAGTAAGACCATTTGTTTTAGTCACATGACAATTCGCTTGTTTGGCCATTAACACACACTTAACTCCCCCTCATTCACGAAATCCCCTCCATGGTGAATAACCACTTCAAACTTGTCATCTTCCATCAGAATTAGTGACTACTGATTGTAAACCTGTAAAATGTCCACATACCCACAACAATATACTTTTATTACAAACAATACCACCGACACACCGACAGGATACACTAACTCCATTAAAGGGAGACCACAAACTACACACTAATTTGGAAATGGTGGGACAACACAGAAGCATCGAAAATACTAAACAAATACTCAACTGAAAAGGACACACAAGCATCAAAATAAAAAACTTAAACCCAACTAAATAATCCACCCAAAACCCCCCAAATTAAGTAATTAAACACATAATCCACAAAATCCTAAAATTTATTTCTATAAAATTGGAAGCAAAAGTCACCTAAAATGCTCGACGACTTCGATCAAAGATGACAATCAAACCAATGCAATGCATGCTGCTCCCAATTAATCACACCAATGCAATGCTTCAATTCAATTCACGAGTTGATCCCAATTCCACCATCAACAACCCTAGTTCCTTCGAAAGCAATTGATATTCCACATAAGCGCATCGTTACGAGCCACGTAATTAAAAGTGAGACATAGTTAAAGAGCCATGTCATTGTTCCGTTATTGATTTTAACACGGTTAACTTTGAGGACTAAATTGAGTCACTTTTGAAAACATGAAAACTAAATTGAGACAACGAATAATTGAATGACTATTTTGAAACTACCTAATATATAAGAGGACTAAAATAGTAATTTAACCAAAATTAAACAAAAAGTCATAGTTGACAAAATGACGAATATATCAAAAAGAAAATGAGTAATTTATTTAGAAGATCAAAATGAAAATAATAGAGGAGTCGAAAATGAAAGTAAATAATAACAACTTCTTTTAGAGAATAGAATACTAACGGCAGTTAGTCTCGAAATATATAAATATTTTGTAAATATTAAGATAATTAATTTTTAAATTAAGTGTTAAAGGCTAAAACTCGAAAAATAAAATGCGTATACAGAAAATGATATTTGGGCACACAATTTTTTGTTCAGTTTTACTTTTTTAATAATTATTTATTTTAAATTTAAATGATTTTTTTTTCTAATTTGATATTTTCAATAATTATTTATAATATGAAATCTATTTATGCAATAACAATTTCATAATAATTATTTATAAGCTATAAAATAATTTTTATAAATTAAAAATTATATAATTTTTTATTTTAGTAATTAATAGTCATTTTATAGTTTAATAAAAATTTTGTTATATATAATAAAGAAAAATACAAACATGTGTTTGCACTAATAATTTAATAAACCTTTTACTATGGTTGAAAGAAAATAAATTCACATTCGCTACCTAAATTTAAACAACTCCACTCCCATTTTTTTTTCTCTGTTTTCATTCCTTTGTTTTTACTACTGGAGTCAACATAACACCACGCCCTAAATTATCGTAATATATGATAGTTTCAATTTCACTGGTGGCGTGAGTCTTGTGTGTTTGTGCGGCGGTGTCTCCCTCGCTTGTTATTTTTTCCGCGAATGTACGGTCATCCTTTCCCTTTCCGAGGTGGCCATGGACAACCGTCACCACCGCCGCCACCGCCGCCACCGCCGCACTCCGCCAATGCTCCAAACCCTAACACGTTATTCCTGCAACCATCGCTGCCGCAGTATCCTCTAAATGTCCCCAATCCCACCACCGCCTTCTTTCATCAGCCACCGCGATCTTTCTCATTCCCCAACACCACTCGGTCTTTCCCTCAGAACCCGCCCCCAAACCCTAAACTCGCAATTGACCATGCTGAGCGCGCTGCAGCCGCCGCCTTCAGCGCCGTCCTCGCCGCTGGTGGCTCGGTCTCGTCATGGGAGGTCTCCCAGACCGCTCTGTCGATGCTCCAAGTCGATTCTTGGAACTCCTTGGGCATCAAAATGCAGCAAGTACCCTCCCTTCACCGCCTTATGATAACTGAAGGCAAGGTATGCATGTTATGTCATTTCATTTAATGTCATATCACTCGTTCGGAATTTTCGGTTAAAAATTGATTGTTACATTGGGTTTATTAATGAATGAAGAAACCGTCAATATGTACGCCTGAAGTATTACTTACTCTCTCGTTTGTGTCTCCTAAAGTAATAAAAAAATTTATGCACTCCTCGAATATTGAATATCTGTCTCTTTTAGTTCTAATTTTATGTAAACTAGTTAAGTTTAAGGACCAATTTGAAATGGTTTTGAATATTTGGCAGAGTAGTCAATGCGATTTCCACTGCTTCTAGGCCTATTTAGTTTTATTTTTTTTTTATTTTTTTTTATACTATTTTGGTTCTTTTTGAGTAAGAAAGGGGGGTTATTATGTATTGATTGATGTGCAGGTGAATGCTTTTGTCCATTGCTTTGTTGGGGTCCGGAGGATCACTTCCTTGTATGATTTGGAAGTGGCAATATGCAAGAATGAGGCTGTTGATAACTTTGAAGCGCTAGGATTGGGACCTTTGTTGCAGCATCCTTTGGTTATGCATTATTTCTCCCTTCGCTCTGATGTCACCCAGGTGTTTAAGATAACGAGTGAGGAGATAATTCAACTTTTGAGTGAGTTTTTGGATGCTTCTAGAAGTGACAAAATTATTAAGGTTGAACAGTTTTTGGATTTTATTGCCAAGCAGCGATTGGTTAAATGCAAGGAATGGCTTGGGATTCGGATTCAGAACTTGGGGTACGTTATTTCTTGTTTCACTTACATGTTGGTTGAAATGTATTGTTCATTAGTAGCATTAGAAAGATGGAGTGAACGTGTGCTGTGTTGGAGATTTTTCATGTTATAATGATTCGATTTAGGCTCCTCACTCCTCATTAGAATTGATGACATGGGAGATTTGATATAATGCTAAGTAAACAAGTGCAGTTAGTAGGCCAGCAAAATTTCTTTATTGGTGGTATTTGAAGCAGCGGATCAAAATTTTTTTATATTGGCATAATTTGCAAATGAATTATCTGGTTTAGCTCTCATGGAAGATTCTTCAGTCCATACTCATAAACTAACTTTTGTTTAAGCAGATTGAGTTGTATGATTATGTCATGCTGAACACACAGATTGAAAGGGGGAGTATTTTATATTTGCATCTTTGAATGTAACTTTTGGTCCAAATATTTTTAACTGGTTATTGAAATTATTTTATTTCATACCTATGAATTTTGGGATTCATACAAACTAGTTCAGAATAAGCTCTACAATTTGCTTTTGGCTTGATCAGAACCCTTTTTCTTGAAATTGTATTTTTCTGTGCTTTGTAGCTTTTACTTTTTTGGGCAGTAGTTGTAACCAGACTTTTTTGCAATCTTGTTTATTAAGAGATATGTTGTGTGTCTATTAGTAGCATTGTTATTTTTTTCTAGCCTTCTCCCTTGTCTTAATTTTTTTCACATCATGTAAATGCCAACAATCATATTCATATCTCCATTTTCCCGTTTAATTTCAGTGATTGAGACATTCTTTTTGCTGGACTTATTTTCTTGATAAGTATTTGTAGTTTCAAATGTTTTGTATTGGGATTTGAGTATAATTTTTCTACAAATTTTTTTTTTGGAGACCAAAAGTGTGCTTTGACAGTTCACCATGGCAGCATGCAGTTCTATCAGTATACAATAACCACCTCCACAACCTTCTTAAAAAGCTCACGGAGTAGAGAAATAATTGCTTTTATGTTTTCTGGGGTTTTGTTTTCTGTTCTGTGTTGGATTTAGAGTGGCTTTCTTATCCAATCTAATGTTTTTATAATCACAGAATGCATATATCTGCTATACGAGAAGCTAGAAATTCAGAGCAATCAACATTAGAGAAATGCTTGAAGACCTTAAATTTGAAGATTGATAAGTTTGGAAAGCGTTCTCTCTCTTCCTCTCAGAAAAAACAGTTAGATGAACGTTTTAATGCCATTACTCAGCGCATTGAATGTTTTTCTCCTGTAAAAAAGTCTTTTTGTGGAAAGCATATAAGATTTATGTCATCAAGCTCCGAAGATGAAGATAGTGATTCTTCTGCACCTGAACAAAGTAACAACATTATGGGTAACCAGTCAAACCCATCATCACAATTCACTAGAAGTTCAGAACGAGTAAGTAGTTGTCCTTACCCATCTGCAACTGAAGAGATGGAACGACTTGGGGTGAGGAATGATATGATGGGGAACTCCCTTGTTAATAGCAGCCTTAAAAATGAATTTTGTCAACAACCAAGAAAGAAAAGGAAATTTGAAAACGTAACTTCTACAAGATCTGCTGCTTATAAGTTGCAAAAGAGAAAAAGACTCGGACGTGTTGTAACCCCAATCCATAATGGTAACAAAACAGACAAAACCAAGGTACCAATCAATATGGAAGGAAATCTTTCAATCACTAATGATTCTTTGCACTTGTTTGTCACAACCTGGAAGGAGGCATGTTTGGAGCACACGGTTGATGAGGTAGGTGTTAAAGATCATTCAAATGAGATGATACTTTTTTGTTATGCTAAATGGGGTAAATTAGTCAGAATGTTCAGTAGATAACTAGTCTTGGTCTCTGGGAGTCTTAGGCCCTAGCATGAAACAACCTTGGGTTTTGTAAATTGAGCATTTTTGTCTGTTGTTTTTATATTATTGGGGTGCCTGAGAAATTCATTTATATGGGAAATCTATTGCAAAATATTCAAATAATTTACATTTCTCCTTCCCTCATGCTAACACATTTCTCTAATAAAAGCATGCACATTTTGGTTCTTTTCTTTGTGAAATTGTTTACATCCCTTAATATCTTTCATCATCTACTACTTTTATCAGCCTAAAATTTGCATGCACAGTGTATGTCATCTTGAGAGGTGATAATTTATGTATCAAATGGGTAAAGATGAAAAAATATCAGTTAACAGCTAATATTGCTTTTGATGCACGATGTCATGTTTTTAAAGTTTCTATTTTTTGCTGGTTTTTATACCAAAGTATTTTCATTTAGTTGTTTCTAATGGTATGCAACAGTTGAAGCAGTTAATTAGTTTTTTGTTGCTTGCTGTATTTTTTTTTTCCTTTAGAAAAGTAAAATACACTATTTTCACGATAGGTTCATGGACCATATGCAAAGACCAAAGATCTCATAGTGGTATAATTTTTTAATAGAAAAAGATCAACTTATGCTGACATACAAACAACTTGGATGGACTATTATTTTTGTTTTTGTGAAGAAGTGGATTTGTGCAGAGAGTTTGAACCAATTTATCATTAGAACGGTTGTTTTTGGAGGATTATTGAATTAAATTTATTTATTTGTTTTATTGTGGAGTGATTTGGTTGGTGCCTTTACATGGAGAGCAGTGCCAGCTTTCACATATATTTTCTATGCGGCACCTAGTTAGTTGTTCATATTCTGAGATGTCAATGTGGTTTTTTCTCATTCAATTAATATTTTCCTTCTCTTTGATCCCTTCCCCCCAAGGATGGCTTATCCATGTATGTCGTACTTTTTCTTCTTCTTCTTCTTCAACTTCAATGAACTTCTTCTACGGAAACAAATGCTCTTCTATGAATATTTATTCATCTACTTCAGCTAGGAATAATTTTTGCAGAAGTATACTTGTTTTAGATATGTGTAACATAGGTCTAACACAGTTCTTGATACACAATTAATATGTAGGTTTTCGAGAGGATGCTTCAATTCTATAAAGTAAAACACTGTGGCTGGAGGAAAATAAAAAAGCTGTTCTCATCATATCCTTTCGTTGGGTTACTGAATGTTGCTGTAAGCTTCCTTTTATTCATTCCATTATATTAACATTGCATATGTAACTTTATTTACTTCTTTTATGTATACTAGTTAATTAGCATTTTAAATTTAGCTGTAATCCCCCATTTCACATATAATGAGTTGGTGTTAAGAGATGATTGATTTTGTTTGTTAATTAGGTTCCATTTATATTTCCTTGTCGTAGTAAGCCTATTAGAGATAATTATTTATCAATGTGAATCTGATATTATTGATCCGAGAATAATGAATAAACATCCTTCGTTCCAGTCTACTGTATATGTAATAATATAATAGTATAGCTACAAACATGCAACAATTGTAAAATGGAAAAGCATAGTAGGTCAATTTTTAAACTCTCCATATCAAGACCATTAAGAATCATCCTAAAGTATATATATCAAGAAGACTCCTAGAAAATACCTCATTAAGGAAATACTAAAATTGTTGGGTTATCTAATAGTGGTTGGGTATGGTTACGACATAATAAATGCTTTATTTTAGGGTATTGTATTCTTATTAGAGGTAATTGAGTATTAGGATAACTGAGAAAGAAAATGTTGTGGCAAGGTCAAGTGTAGAAGCATAATACAAACTATGACAATAATCACTTGTGAGTTGATCCGACTAAAACAACTTCTCAAGGAGCTTAAATTTGAAGAAAGTTTCCAAATGCACCTTTTATGTGCCAACTAGGCAAACTTAAACATTCTCGCCAAACATATTGAGGTGAATTGTCCTTTCATAAGAGAAAAAATTGAGTCTGGAGACATCAACATTAGATTTGTCAACTCCAATGAATAATTATCTAACATGTTTACTGTTAGACATCAACATTAGACATCAACATTAGACATCAACATTAGACATCAACATTAGACATCAACATTAGACATCAACATTTGATCCCTCTTGTGATCTTCTATTAATAATGATAGAAAACTAATACAGTGGGATGATTAAAAGACTATTCTAAACTCCTAAGTACAACTCATAGAGGGCATGACTTATTACATATTTCAACAAAATCATTCACAAACTTTCACAAACTTTACCTTTAAATCTCTTACTTTCACCTCTCCATCCCTTAAAACAAACAACCCCACTTTCCCCTCTCTATCTCCTCAAATTCATCCACTCACTCTCCGTTAAATCCATCCTTATTGTCATTTTACCAAGGAAAAGATGCTATCAAAGGAATTACATACTAGATTTATAAGCTCTAATGACTAGCTCGCATGTATTCTCCCTAAATAATTTAGATGACCTAGAATTATATTTATATATTTCAAGTTTGGTGCATGCAAGGTTATCAAACTCGCGGGTTGACTCGTACACTCGTACGAGTCTGCGAGTCATGACAGTGTTCACGGGTTAACTCGCATATAAACTCGTTTTTTTTCAAACTCGTAGTGAACTCGGTGTAAACTCGTCAACTCGTACCAAACTCGCGAGTTCGAGAGTGAGTCACCGAGTTCGAAGAACGAGACGAAATGACACAAAACATGTTGTTGGCTTTCGAATTTTAAGCCTAAACCAAAATCCCAATGACCCAAATTGAAAATTCAAACGAAAACAGAGATCGAAGCCCAACTCGAAAACCCTAATCGAAGAAGAAGAGAAGATCGAACTTGAAAATGTTGACCTATTTCGACATCTCAGCCCCGGTCATCCACGTCGCAGCTCCAATCGTCTCGCATGGTAGCTCTGATCGCCTCGCGTTGCAGCTTCGTCAGGTCGTTGGTTTAGTGGCGTCGTTGTTCCCTTCTTCTCTTTTCCCTCTTTCGAAGTAATTGACATACGTATTTCCGTTTGGGTTTTTTTACTTTTACTAATCATTACATATATAATATATTATATATTTTTCTTTGTTTTTTTATTTCATTTTTTTTTCTCTGGCTTTTGTTGTTGTTCTGTTACACATATATATATATATATATATATATACACACACACACATAATACAATATGTGTAGTTTTGTTCTTTTATTTAATTTATTTATTTTATTTTTGGTTTTCTAAAAAAATTAATTATTTGATTTTTAATTGATTGAGACTGGTTTATAATGTCTGGAAGTGGGACATGCACTACTTCAAATTCTTGTGATCCTAGTGAAGAAGATGATGATGTTGGAGATGATATAAGTAGAGGGTTGGGCCAGAGAGTTGAAGTTATTTATGTTTTTTGATTCGTATTAACTTATGTGTTTGCTGTAATTTGAACTGAACTTATATAACAATCATATGTGTTGAACTAAGTTATTTTACAATTATTGAACTTTGTTTACTATTTGCATTAATTGTGGTGATTAAATTCTGAATTGGTATGGTACTATATACAAATTTTCATATGAAGTAGGGGTGTAGTAGACTCTTACGAGTCTACGAGTCGGGTCTACGAGTCGAGTCTACGAAGCTCTCACGAGTCTACATAGACTCTCGAGTCTGATAACCTTGGGTGCATGCAATTTATATCGGCCCCAACTTAAGAGAAGTGTTAAAATTATGGTTGGTATTTTATTGTACAACTTCCATAAATATGCTTTTTAGGTATATGTATCTAGCCTAAGGGTTTTGTTTTACATGACATACCTTTTCCTTCCAATTTACTATTCTCTCTTTCTTATTTATATATGTAATATATAAATACCTTAATTGAGCAAGTAGCAATAATAATCACGGCACAACTCTTTCTACTTAAGAATGTAGCATTCTATGTGTCACTATTCGGTTATGATTTGATCCACTTGGCACCTCTCTAAAGGACAATTGATAACAACAATCTACCCTCAATAATCTATTTAAGAAGGTAGCTCTCTACTTAAGAATGTAGCATTGTATGTGTCACAATTCGGTTATGATTTGATTCACTTGGCATCTCACTACGGGACAATTGATAACAACAATCTACCCTCAACAATGTCCTGCTAGTAGGCCAAAAGTTATACATTTTAGTCAATGCATAAGTCTTTTCACTAGAGAGTGTAGCAACACAAGTGCCATGATTCATGTTGATTTGGCCCACTTGGCGTTTGGCACTCGACAATTAATGCATTTCATGACAACCTCAATACTAGTGAGACAACAATGATGTGGCTCTTTTTTTGTGGCAATGAAAATTAAAATCCCAAGATTGGGAGCTTTGATACCAAGTTGATCTGTGTAAGGAAAAAAAAAAGAACACATATTTTAATGATATCCAATATACAACATCTAGGTTATTGATTTACTTGCTAGAATTATTTAAGAACACATTTAGAGCTTGTTCTATTGTTGGTTGCTGGTATTTGATGGTTTTAGGATTTCACAGCTTGCTGGGATCAATGGTTGAAAAGATTTTTGATGTTAATGTTTTTTTTCCCCTTTCTTGCACATGTTAGCTAGTATTTATTATTATTCATAATGCATTAATTTCAATGTTATTAATATCGGATAATGGAAAATTTCGGAGACTCAAATCCGTTGTAAAGTTATAACGGAAACTGTAAAATAAGATGAAATAGGGTTTTGGGATTAATCTCCCTTGTGTAAACCCTACACAAAGGATAGTTTATTTATATTGATAATGGGTCAAACCCAGAAATACATAATGGGCTGAGTCCAACTACTAAACACAATATTATATCATCTAACAGAAACCATAACAGGTTATGGCGGAAACATCAATTTCTAAAGAAATATAATCATATCACATGTAATTCTAATGGAAAAGTAATAATATTATAGTGAAAATAGAATTTTCTTTTAAAAAATAGTTATAGTGAGAGTGCAGAAGAAGAAAAATTAAACAAAAAATTGAAAATAGAAAAAAAGGCTTGGCCGGTGACGGCTAACGGCGGCAGCGACCGAAGAGCAGTGGCGGCAGTGGTGGTTATTGGTGATAATAAGTTGCAGCTGGAAAAGAATAAAAGAAAAAGTGTGCTAAAGTTGTGGGATTAGAATAGGGTGGGTTTTAATTTTTTATTGGGCCTGGACCAATTTTTAGCTCTGTTTTAAACACATAAAGCAAAGGTTGCTGCAATTAGGGTATTAGGGTTTCACTCCTGCCGCCGCTCCTCCCCCTTCTTCCACTTTGTTGTCATCTCTCTTCTCCACCCCACTTCTTCCGCCATTGTTGTTCTGCCAACCACTATGCATAAAATGGCCGCCATGGACCACCATGGAAAATCCGTTTCACCACCATCTTGTTGTGGCGGCAGGTCGGAAAACCGCCACTACATTCCGCCATGGCCGAAATTTGATAATACAATTTTCATGTTAATATTTATATTCTCTATTAGTGTTATATCTAAGTCAGTTTTTATTTTTATTTAATTTTGTACTAGCTATGCCACTTCATCAGTGCTCTGTACTCTTTATTTTCAGTTGTTTGTAGTTATTTGGACGTTACACTGTTTTGTAACCATCAATAACGGTTTTGTAACCTTATTTAACTGTCTTTTCCGTTTTTCCTATCTGTAACACGTAAAACATTTTTTTGAGTGACAATATACTACTTTAATTTTTTGTACGTTCACCCAGTCACAAGACTGCATATTCATTTGTTCTGATTATGCCTTTTCTTTTTTTGGTCAAAATCTAATATCTATTAATATTGCCGGTTTATGTGACTTCTTTATGGAACAAATATAGGCTTCTTGGTAAAAATGTATATCGTCATATGGTGAAATTTTCTCACTCTTCAATGCTTTAGGTTTCATATATCAAATCTGGAATGAGGAACAACATGTATGATACATTCCAAGATATCATTGGTAATGAATTAAGTAACTCCCCAACCAAGCGGTCTTCTGAATATGAGACTATCGATGTTGGACCATGCCAGGAGAAAGTGCCAGTCATAACAATGGATAACATAGAGAATGCAAAGTGTGAGTGTTTTTCCTTTAATTCAAGCTTTGGTTGACATATTTTGTAGTTATATTCTAATATTGACAATCTGTACCTTTATATTTCAGTTTCCATAACTAGTCAAAATCACATATATTACAATGAATTGCACTTGGAACTTAATACAGCTCAATCTTCTGAGTATTTTATATGCCTAATTTTATATTGGAGTTGTATGTTAATGATTTAAAATCTATTTGATGAGAACTTAAGAAATTTATTTTGGAGTTGTATGTTAATGATTTAAAATCTATTTGATGAGAACTTAAGAAATTTATTTTCTTTTCTTTTAAATTCCAAAAGGATATGAGCATTATTGTGCTACCTTTTTTTGTAGTTTTCCTTATTATGTATGCGATCTTTTATATCGTTGGTGACATGGAAACTTCATTATTGGATGTCACAGGTATTTCTTCTGGTGATGTCGTCAGAAAAATTGGAACTTATTTTGACCATGACAATGAGATAAATAGAGTTAGTAGCGACTCACTTATGCAACATAGAATTATGTTGTTGAGGAAGTTTTGCAACTGTGAAAATTGGGTGGCCAAGGAATTTGGTATTCAAAACTTTGATTCTCTTGGTTATGGAGATTTCATATCATTCCTGGTGAAGCACATTAACCAGTTGCCTCATGAGCTACTGGAGTTGTTTGATGGAGATAGATGTGAAAATTTCCCTTTTGGGGCCTGCATGTCTACAAATCAATTGACTACTCTAGTATCTCAGGCTCTTAGTACTTTGTGGGAGAATGAAATAGTAACCAAACAAATGGTATCCATACTGCTTACGAGGCAGTTCCCTACAATTATGTTTGATGTTCCTCCAAATGGTTCTCTAGTGAATCTGCTGGATGCTGTTCAGGGGCATAAATCTTGTGTGACTTCAAAATGTGTTGTATTTTCGGCAACTATTACAGGAAAAAACTATGGAGAGTCATCAAGTGATAGAGATAATAATTGGTCAGAAATGACTACTGATTGGTCTGAGATGAGCCACGCAAAAAACAATGAAAATGTTATGGCAAAAAATGCTATTGAACTCTTTCTCAAGTCTCCAATGTTGTCTGATTTGAGCAAGTGGTCTCATTGGGATCTTAGGTTTGCTCCCTTTCTAGGCCCACTAATATCATGGTTGTTGAATGATGTAAATACCCAGGAATTGTTGTGTTTAGTTACCAGAGATGGAAAGGTGATACGGTTAGATCATTCTGCTTCCTTGGACTCTTTCCTGGAGGCCGCACTTCAAGGATCCTCTTTCCAAACTGCAGTGCATTTGCTGTCTCTGATCGCACTTGTAGGGGGGGAAAAATATGTGCCATTGTCACTTTTAAAATGCCATGCTTGTCATGCATTTGAAGTTATGTTCAGCAACTCTGTTGAAGATGTTGAAGTTAGTGATGATGGGAATGGTCTCTATCAGTCTGTGGAAGTATTAAGTAAAACAAAGAATTTAACTGAAATTTCAAATGCTAAAATGGGAAGTGAGTTTAGCAAACACATAGATAAAGTGAGTAAAGTTGCATCCATTCTGTCAAGGTTTGTGCTTGATTGTCTTGGTTACTTACCAGAAGAATTTCACAGTTTTGCTTCTGACTTGTTGCTTTCTGGGATGCAATCTGTTTTCAAGGATTCTGCTTCAGCTATTTTATGTGAATGCACCAATATCGAGCAACGTTTCATGCTTCATGAAATAGGATTATCTTTGGGTATTTCTGAATGGATCAATGATTACCATTCATTTATTTCAAACAACACCTCTGACATTCATTGTACTCAAGTTTCATGCGTAAAAGATGCCAAAACTGATATAAAAGCAAGGGGTCATGACCAATATACCTTGGATAAGTCTCCTATTCCTGAAGCAAATATTGAAGTCACTGGAACAGTTGATCAAGAAAAACCTAACCAGGAATCTAACACTTGCTGCCTTGGAAATTCATTTCAAAATGGTGCAGATGTGGATGCTCCACTGCTTATTGAATCCATCAGGCGGGATGAATTTGGCCTAGATTCAAGTCTTTCTGATATTGATACTTCAATGTTGAAGAAGCAACACGCTCGGTTAGGGAGAGCACTGCATTGCCTTTCACAAGAACTATATTCTCAAGATTCACATTTTATTCTTGAGTTGGTGAGAATAATTCTTTAATGTTTTATCTTTTGATTAGTAATAATGGAGAAATGGAGGATATTTGTGATTCAATATTATTTCTTTTTCTTATTATTGTTCGTAAGTACTATGTGTTGAATATCTAAGATGATGTTAAGCTTCTACATTATTACCTAATAGATGAGTTTCACTTTTTACATTACCTTAGACGTTGAATTTTGTTGGGAATGGATAAATATAATATCTAATATAGATTGAAGACAGAGATAACACACTGGAAATGTTTCTCATATCTCAATGATTTTAGTTTTTGGAGTAGTGACATCATATCTGCACCATTGATAGATTGTTCATGCTATGCAGGAGGGTAAACAACCGAGTCTGATTATCTTAGAGCAATTCAATTTAAATCTTCAATATCATTTTACACTGTTCATGTGCAGTTGATAGTAATAAATCATTTACATTGACGATCCATTCTTAAATTTGAAAATTTGTTTATCTTGTTGGCACTTATTAAAACTATTGGTAGTTTTTGAGAGTCAATACGTCATGTGCCTGATAATTGTTAATTTTGATTCAGGTTCAAAATGCAGATGACAATAATTATCCAGAAAATGTGGAACCAACTCTTACATTTATTCTTCAAGAATCTGGTATAGTTGTATTGAATAATGAGCTAGGTTTCTCTGCTCAAAATATGAGAGCACTTTGTGATGTTGGAAATTCAACAAAGAAAGGATCTAATGCTGGATACATAGGGAAAAAAGGCATTGGTTTCAAGTCTGTTTTCCGGGTATGTTTCTGGGTATTTTTCTTTAGGTTCTTAAAACAACATTGTTTTATCCGAAGACCCAACTTCAATTTTATTAATTGCTAAAATCAAGTCCATCTACTAGTTTTTAGATCCCCAAAACTCTGAATTCTTATTTCGTTCTTAATATTTCCTTGAATGAATCCATTAAATCCTTTTAAACCATCTTGTGATATAGACTTTGTTCTTTCAATCCTTAACCCAACGATACAAATTTGATAAAAAAATTCATCTCTAAACTTTTCTAACATTTGGTATCTCTAATCCATCCCAAACCTCTACTTGTTGAGTAGGACTTGATTGTAACTACAATTAAAAAAAAATCTGGGACTAAATTCTAGTGAAAAATTATCAAGTATCTAAAATTATATTATAATTATATACAAATGATTTGGAATGATTTTTATAGTGAATTTCCCTCTTACGATCTCAAATTTGTCAATAAGATTTACTGCCAAAGTTTTTTACTATATTTTTAATTTCTTCCTCATTGTTTATCACGTTTTTCATCTTTTGCAATCTACTATAGAATTTGTCAAGTTATGTAAGTATTTTGTTTGCAAACACAAACCAACATGTATCATTAGCTTGTTGAAAAATCATGACAGGTGTTGCTCTTGCATTTATAGCAAAAGCATACAAACACTTGAAATAAAAGAGAGAGGGGCATAAGCTGGATCCCTAATGTGTATTGAGCACATAGGGTTATGCATTTATAAATAGGATAATATAGAGATGGACCCAAGTTTGTTACAACGAACACTCCCTTTCAAGCCGGTGCATATAAATCGTATAAACCAAGCTTATTATAAATATAACCAATTCTAGCTCAATGTAATGATTTAGTAAACACACATGCTAGTTGATCACTAGAATTAACATTGTCTTGATATTTCCATATACAATTTTTTCTCGAATAAAATGACAATCAACATTGATATGTTTGGTTTGCTTGTAAAAGACGAGATTTGAACTAATATGAGGAGCAACTCGATGTCATATATAAGTGTCATTTGAGTCAAATTGCAATTCTTTAAGTAATTGTTTAAGCCAAATAAGCTAACAAGTATATGAGGCCATGGCTTTATATTTTTCTTTTGACTAATCTTCCATACTTCCTAAGAGTGACTCCCCCTATTAGGTAGGATTTTGGTATTGGGATCCGTGGGTGTGTCAACTGACTTTGAATTCATTAATCCAGTATCCTCGGAAATATCAAATGCATACTTCCTTTGAGAAATAAAAATTCCGTTGTTGGATTTTGCTACCTCAACTCCCAAATATCTGAGTTTGCCAAGGTATTTGATCTGAAAGTGGTGACAAAAATGTTGCTTTACTAATGCGATGCCATAGTGATAATTGTTTGTAAGTACAATATCATCAACATATACTACTAGATAGATACACCCAGAGTGACGATAAACTATTGAATGATCTTCACTTTGAGTCATACAAAATTATTGAAGAACAATGCTAAATTTGCCAAACCAAGCCCTAAGAGATTGCTTGAGACCATATAAAAATTTGTGGAGACAATATACCAATCTAGAAGACTCCTCTTGAGCAACAAAACCTAGAGGTTTCTCCATATAAATTTCTTCTTGCAAATTACTACTAAGAAAAATATTTTTCACATCCAGTTGATAAAAAATAGTCAAAATTGAAGAGTAGGCATGGCTATGAATAAGCGAACAAAGGTCATCTTTGCAATGGGAGAAAGTGTTACCAAAGCAATTCAAAAATTTGTGTGTAACCTTTGGGCACTAGGCGAGCTTTGAGATGATCAATAATGCCATTAGGACCAACCTTGATAGCAAAAAATCCACCTATAACCAACATTAGATTTTCCAGAAAAACGAGTTCTCAAGTTCTATTACTCTGAAGAGCACTTATTTCATTAACCATGACTTGACACCAATTAGGATGGGTGAAGGCATCACCTATAAATTTTGAAATTGTAACTAAAGAAATAGACAAAAGGAAAGTATGAAGTGATGGAGATAACCTATGATAACTCAAAGCACTATAACAAGGATAAGAATTATGGGTAGAGCACATACCGTTATATAGAGAAATGATTAGATTCAATTGTCCTTGTTGGAGGAGATGAAGGAGCACTAAAAGAGATTTGGTGGAAGATGGGAAATTTATTAAAAGTATACACATGAAAAGGTGGTGGGGAAAGGGAGATATGTAGGCACACTAGAAACAATACGAGGATCACAAACAACTGGGTTAGTGATTTGATAAGATGGAGATGTAGTAAGAATGAATAGACTTAAAGTATAGGGAAGACTCAGTAAAGGTGACATCAACTGAAATGAAATAGTGGTTAAGGGAGGGAGAGGAACATTTATATCCTTTTTGTGACCTAGTGATTTCTATAACATGTGGACCCAAAGACTAAGTTGTAAGACATGGAGATGCGGAAGATGAGTTATGCAGTTAATAAAGATTCTCTTACGCAATTCAGTCTTTAACGATGCTTATCCCGCATCTTGTCACGAGGAAATAAAATAGAATGAGTAATTTGGTTATCTAAATGATATGTGATTAATTCGATAACACACTATGAACAACATAACCCCAAAAGTATTGAGGAATCTCACCATGGATTAACAATGTGTGAGTTGTTTCAACAAAATGTTTATTCTTTTGCTCAACTACCCCATTTTTTTGAGGTGCATGTGCACATAAGGTTTGATGAAGAATCCTATGAGAAGTTATAAAACTTTGAAGAGAATGAGAAACATATTCACGGGTGTTATCACTGTGCATATTTTGAATAGACACTCCACATTGATTTTTAATGTTGTTGTAAAGTGATTGAATCATAGAAAACAAACTCAGAAAGATCTTTCATTGAAATAACAGTGTACATCTTGAATAATGATCAATAAAGGCGACAAACTACTAAAATCCTAAATTTGACTTAATTCAACTTGGTTCCCAAATGTCAGAATAAACCAAAGCAAAGGTAGGCGAAGCATGTTGTGAATCATTTATAGGAAAAGGACTATGACTGTGTTTTACTACTTGACATGACTTAGATAAACTTGGAACAAGCTGCAACATCTTGACAAGGCTAGGTTGACCCAACTTCGAATGAACAAGAGAGGTAGACTACATGACCGTACCAATATGTCCAAATGTTCGCAGATGATAAAGGCCATGAAACTCACATTCAGTGCCAATAAATAAATAGAACCAGAAAATTCTCCTACTGTTTTCGATACAATGTTTTATGATCTTCTGTGTTAGCGTCTCCTATTGCACCTTTCCTTAATACTCATCCCATGCAAACCAGGTCTGAACCTACTAGTGTTAAACAAGCTGTTAAAGATAAAGATTGGTTGGCTGGAATGCAACAAGAATGAGGCTTTAGTGAACTAAAAGACTTGAGATCTAGTACCTTTTCCCTTTAATAGAAAAGTTGTTGGTTGCAAATGGGTTCTTAGAGTTAAGGAAAATGTAGATGGCTCTATCAATTTATATAAAGCTCTACCATGTAAGGAGGCCCTAGAGCTGCCATGGTAGTAAAAGGTAAACAACCCGAATTAGTCAGAGAAAAGAAAAATGATTTATTACCAATGATATGATTTGTGGTCCTTGAGTTTAGAACCCAAGAGCCAAGATAGTTGGAGTGAGTGAGGCCAACAAATGATGTACCCATGTGTGCAGTAGAAGCATATTGTCTTGAAGGATCAAATGTTGAAGGTGCTGAAGAGGCCATAGATAATCGTACATTGAGAAAATAATTATTGGGAGAGAGAAACAACCCTAAAAATAGTGAAAAAAATTCCAATGAACCTTGATCACAATGAAAGTTACAAGTTTGATGAGTTGGACAAGATGGGGAGACCAGACTAGGTGTTGGTAGCACAGTGGTGGTGAAAGACAAAGGCGGTAAAAAAGCTGATAGCATTGCCAGAAAATAATTCCAGAACAATATTTAGCATTGGCGAACAGTGGGTTTACCAGAGAGGCAAGGATAAACCCTAGATTTGGATAGCATGTTGAAATAAAAGAGAGAGGCATAGGCTGTATCCTACTGCATACTGAGTACATAGGGTTGTGTATTTATAGATAGAAATATAAAGAGATGGAGCCAAGTCCTTTACATGTAAAACATACGAACAAAATTGAATTTGTTCACCATATTACAAAAAACTGACTTTTCCCTAATGTTTTAAATTGTGATGAAAGACTTGATAAGAAGAAAAAAGTCTTTTTCCACCAGGTAAAGTCAGTCATATGAATCAAATGACATGGTTAAGGAAAATATTAAAAAATGTAAATTTATTCGTTTGCACTGGTCTCTGGTTTGCACTTTAGTTCTGTTAATTTACACCTCTTATTGAAGATAATGTTTCCCAAACTCTGGCAGGATTTCAGTTTCTATGCCTGAACTGATGGTTGTGCATTTTTCTGAACTTTCAAAATTTTAGTACAGCTTTTTTATTTACAAGTTTCTTTTCCTTTTTTCTCACTTCCTATTTGCAAGGTATTATCATATTTCTCTTTCATCTTCTTTAATCTGTCAGAGGTTAATTGAGCTGACGGTGGATTAATGCAAGGGCTTTTGTTCTTTATCATATTTGTCTATATATAATTATCACAAAACACATTTTTTCTCTTCATTTTTTATATATTTAAATAATGAATTTCATTAATCTTAGTTGTCCTTATTGCAGGTCACAGATGCTCCAGAAATTCATTCCAATGGTTTTCATGTTAAATTTGACATTAGTGAAGGCGAGATTGGTTTTGTTTTGCCCACAGTAATACCTCCTTGTGATATTGGGATATTCAGGAGGATGGCATCTAATGATAGCAAATTGTATGATGATGGTTCCTGGAAAACATGCATTATGCTTCCATTCAGATCCCATCTATTAGAAGGAATGGCCTTGAATAGTATTTTGACTATGTTTTCAGATCTTCATCCTTCATTGTTACTTTTTCTTCATCGCCTCAAGTGTATCAGGTTGAGAAACATGCTTAATGATACGCTCATTGTTATGAAAAAAGAAATTTTAGGAGATGGTATCATTAAGGTTTCTCATGGAAATGAGAAAATGGTGTGGTTTGTAGTATCCCAGAAGTTGCAAACAAATTCCATTCGCTTTGATGTGAAGACAACTGAAATCTCTATGGCATTTACTTTGCAGGAATCAGATAATAGTTACATTCCATGTTCAGATCAACAGCCTGTTTTTGCATTTCTTCCTTTAAGAACATATGGCCTGAAGTTTATTCTTCAAGGTGATTTTGTTCTTCCTTCATCTAGAGAGGAAGTTGATGGAGATAGTCCTTGGAATCAGTGGTTGCTGTCAGAGTATCCCAGTTTGTTTGTCAGAGCACAAAGAGAATTTTGTGAACTTCCCTGTTTTAGGACTGAGCCTGGAAAGGGAATTTCCGCCTTCATGAGTTTTGTTCCATTAGTGGGTGAAGTTCATGGTTTTTTCTCCAGTCTTCCTCGTTTGATTATTTCTAAATTGCGAATGATGAATTGCTTACTTGTGGATGGTGAAAATAGTGAGTGGGCTCCTCCATGTAAGGTATTGAGAGGCTGGACAGAGCAGGTGCGTGATTTTATTTCTGATAACATGCTTCTTGAACACCTTGGGCTTAGATACCTGAATAAAAATATAGTATTGTCTGATGCATTAGCGAGGGCACTCGGCATTGAGGACTTTGGGCCTAACATCCTGGTTCGATTACTGTCATCTTTATGTCACAGAAAGACCAACCTTATATCTATGGGCATGAGTTGGCTAGCTACTTATCTAAACACTCTTTATTTAACAATGTTCAATTCATCTGCCGCTATGTCAATCAATTTTAAAATGGAAGATGTTTGGAAAAATCTTCAAAAGATACCATTTATTCCACTTTCGGATGGTACATACAGCTCAGTGGATGAAGGCACTATATGGTTGCAATCCAATATCTTAAACCCAGGGTTTGACGATGAGCATAAAATTGAAGCTTTCCCTAATGTATGTGCTAAACTAAGGACTGTAAGTCCTTCCCTTTTCTCTACGTCTTCTGGTACTCTGAGCATGAATATGATTTTTTTGGACAATATTACCCAGTTACTTCAGGGTATTGGTGTTCAACAGCTGTCTGCACATGAATTAGTGAAGCTGCATATTTTACCTGCGTTGTCTGATGAAACAATGGCAAACAAAAATAGAATGTTAATGGTGGAATATGTATGTTTTGTAATGCTACACCTGAACTCCACCTGTTCTGATTGTTTTACTGAAAGCAATCATATAATATCCGAGTTTAGATGTAAATCTTTGTTATTGACAAATTGTGGTTTCAAGTGTCCTGCTGAGACACCAATTCATTTCTGTACTGGATTTGGGAATCCTGTTACTCCAAAATTGCTGGCTGATTGTGTAAATATGACGTGGCATGAGGTAGACCTAATCTATTTAACCCATCCAGTAAATGAATCAGTTTCATCTGCAGTGATGAAGTGGAGGAATTTTTTTGAGAAAATTGGCATCACTGATTTTGCTCAAATAGTTCAGGTGGACAAGAGTGTTGTTGATATTGGTGATGCCACATTTAAGCAGGTGATGTGGGATAGGGGTCTAATATCGACTGAATCATTAGTCAAAGACTGGGAATCCCCTGAAATAGTGCAATTATTGTCCTTGTTGTCTAAAGGTGGCAATCTTGAAAATTGTAAATATCTCTTGGAGGTTCTTGATATGTTATGGGATGCTTGCTACAGTAATAAAACAACGGGTTATTTTTATCCTAAATCTGTTGGGGATGGCCATCCCTTTAAGTCTACATTTATATGCAGCTTGTGTGATATCCAGTGGGTGGTTTCAACCATGGATACAGAGCTACACTATCCTAGGGATTTGTTTTATGATTGTGAAACAGTCCGGATGATCCTAGGAGATTTTGCTCCGTATGCTGTTCCAAAGGTTAGTTTTGGGCACTTTTTGTTATTCAGTGAGAGAATGTATAATTTCTCTTGGATTTCCTAACATTTTTCTTCGGTTAGTCAGTGTGATATTTTTCAGTCTATTATTTCTGTTAGGTTTTTGGGTGTTACAGTAACAGCTGTTACAATAATTGATTTTGCTTGTGCATGGATATTCTATTCGAATAGAGGATAGGCAATTAGAATACAATAATTTATTTCCTATCGCATTTTTCTTCTGTTAGTCAGTATGATATCTTTCTGTCTGTTGTTTCTGTTAGGTTTTTGGGTGTTCAGTGACAGCTGTTACAATAATTGATTTAGCTTGTGCTTGCATATTATATTCTTATAGAGCATAACCAATTATAGTCAGTGCGAAAAAAGTGTTTAAGGAGAAAGCAATAATTATGGAATTAATTTCTTGATATGAAAAAGAGAATTGTTTTGCCCATATAAGCTAACAGTTAACGGATGCAATTTCTCTATTGATAAGAGATCATCCTATGTTCTTGAGATTACAAGTTAATGGTGTTTAATCATATATGGGCATGAAGATTAAAGAGGACTCTCTAAACTCTCACCCACGGCTTAACAATAATAACTCTATTTAAATTATTCAACTCTTTACAAGTGGTGGAGAGGTCTTTTTATATAGGCGTTGGAAGGGACCTCTTAGCTATTACACAAATTGTGATTCTAGAAGTTAAGGAAACCTAGAAACTAGAGCAACCTAGCATGACCTAGATATATCTAAGGCCAGCTCCTTGCTCTCCAAGGGTAAGTCACAGGGCCTTGATCTTTATATATGGTCAACCAAGGTCTCCTCTAACCTTCCATGTGCTAGTCCAAGGTTGGGCCAAGTCCAATTCCTTCTCTCTTCCAACCAAGAGTGCTTTCTTCAAACTAAGAGGTGTTAAAGCACCCCAAGCTTTAGGCCATGCACCCCATCCTCTACCCTCCAAAGGATGTCTTGATTAGCCAAGGAGGTGCCAAAAGCAACCCTACAAAAGCATAAGTCTAAACAGAAGGAGAAATGCTGTGTAAAGAAAAGGAAATGAGTAAGGATGAGGTCTCCCTATAGTCATGCTTCTATTAATCCTCCTAGTAAGAGTCTCTTCTTCCTCATGAGGAGTCATGGGCTCATCATCCTCCCCCTCTTGGAGAGAATTTGACCATGAATTTGCAACACTTATATCAAAAGGAGAATGATCACCAACATTAAAAGTAGGGCTAATGTTATAACTAAAGAGTAAATCTAACTAATAGGGATTGATATTGATCCTCATCAAAACATGGGGGTTGTGAATTGCATTGTATCGTGCGATACGAATCGTGTATCGTACAATACTTACTACCATGCTGATTGTTGATATGGTTTATATAAACAAAGTGCACCATGTAATTCATAATTTATAGATTAAGTACTGGTATGGTTTATATACTGAGGTCATTTTTTATGCTATTATATTGTCTTTCCTAGCTTGGATTTTGGTTGTCGTATGGTTGGATTGCTTGTACTACTAGAGCTAGGATTATATGTGAGGATATTAATTTGTCTATCTGCTAATTATTAAATTTCAAAATTTGAATTTTTGATAAACTTTACTGTTTTTTAATGTTTTCCTTTGGTTGCAGTACCTGTGCTACAACAATGTTGTCTGCTTTATTTTGGATTTTGAATACTGTGACAGCTGAAAAAAGAATATAGCAACTGGAATTTGACATTTTTTTCTGTGTTTAATTAGGTGAAAAGTGAAAGATTGGTAAAAGATTTTGGGTTTAAGACTAGGGTTACTCTTGGTGATATTTTGGACGTTCTTAAGGCCTTGAGAAAATCATCGAAGACTCCATCCAAGGCAAGGTATGCATGTCTATGTTTAGGAAATTTGTCTTTGTGTAAATAAAGTCAAACCCAATCCCCTTCAAATATTACTTCTCTCTTTTCCGTGTTTTGTTTTCTGTATCTCTTTGTTTGTAGTTGTATTTGCATTTTAATCATCTCATTAAGCTTCATTACAAATTCAGCTTTGAATACCCCTTCCCTTCATTATATATGAAATCATTAAGTTTAGTGAAAGGTACCATGCTCAACTTCAAAAGGAGAGATCCTGGTACTCTTGTGAACACTATGTTACAGGCAAACTCACTTTAGGGGAGGGGGGGGGTCATCTACATTGATGTTGGAACTTGTCATGATTCTATTATTGTTATTATTATTATTATTATTATTATTATTATTATTATTATGTTGAAGAAGTTTATGTGCCTATTGGTAGGAGAGAAAAGTTGAGTGGCCAAATTTAGAAATTGGCTGTCGTTGACTATCAGTGATTCTTCTGTGCATTTGCTAACAATTTTAAATTACACAAGTTTACTCACAAATAATGTCGATTGCTTTTGCCAGCATAACACAAATGACCAAATTATATACGTTCATTTGGAATGAAATGGCATCTTCAAAGAAGAAAACTATGGATGACTTGATGTCTGGACCTTTCATATTTATACCATACTCATCTGTCTATGATCATAATGATGCTGTATGTGGGACGTTTGTGTATCCCAATGAAGTTTATTGGCATGATTCAACTGGTTCTGTTCAGCAAATGAAGGAGTTCCATCCTCAGTGCAACTCATCTTATTCCCCTATAAACAAGTCGTTATGCAATATTTACCCTTCTCTTCATGATTTCTTTGTTGATGAGTGTCAAGTACAAGAGGCACCTCCTCTATGCAGCTATATTCAAATTTTGCAGCAGTTATCAACTGTCACTTTGCCTTCGCAAGCAGCAGATAAAGTAAGTTTTGATCTATAAATAGGAAGTGTTTCTTTTACCTGTAATCTTACCCGGTGCTCTCTCTCCAGATTTTGCAAGTTTTTCTCAAGTGGGCAGATGGACTGAAGTCCGGTTTGCTTAGTGTTGAGGGTGTCAGTTATCTGAAAGAATGTCTTTCCAAATTAGAGTTTCCTGTGCTTCCCACTGTGCAAGATAGGTGGGTTTCGTTGCATCCTTCCTTCGGTCTCATCTGCTGGTGTGATGATAAGAAGTTGAAAAAGGAATTCAAACATTCTGAAAACCTGGACTTTCTCTATTTTGGAGAACTGACTGATGATTGTAAGGAAATGGTGCAAGAAAAAATTTCCATCGTCATGAAAAGCTTCGGTATTCCAGCTATCTCAGAGGTATGAACACACTTTCTCCTGTGATTCTCTTTTGGTCTGTTATATATTTTGCAGTGTAGACTATTCTTAAATTATTTTCAATCGCATTTGCCCCCTGATTTTATAGTCTGCTGATTAGTTTTATACTTATGTAGTTTAGACATTTCTGAATATCTCCCTTTTCTTAAAAATAGGAAGGAATCAAGGTGTTTGTCCTTCATTCATCTGGCATTTAATAGCTTGGTGAGCCAAATGATATCTTGTTTTCCAACACACTTCTAAAGTTCAAAAGAAATATCATGTGGACTAACATCTTTACCGTTTTCTATCCTCCTCAAGGTTTCTCTTGCCTCTCCAATTTTAAATATATGATAGTGAGCCAAACTTTTGTCCTATTGGATTTCTAGTCCTCTCATATGACAATCCGATCATTGTTCATAATTGTAAAATTTACATAAGCAATACCTCCCATCCTCTTTAATATCTTGATATGTGATCTCTGATCAACAGTTTACTTTCTTACTCTTTAATACATCTTTCTTGATCCAAATATCTTGTTTGCCTTCTTTATTTTGGTAAGCTTTTGTACTCTTTAATACATCTGCGCTCTTTAAAAATCTTAAAAGGTTTTAGATTGTTTCGGTAACAACTTTCCTTTTCTAATTTCGAGCATTCACTTGTCCAATTTTCAAACTTATTGCACTCTTTTAGACAAGAAAGAAATCTGTTTCTTGCCTTGTTTGATTAGTTTCATTCTATTGCCAAGATTCTTCAGCTCTCAGCACTGCCTTTCATTCTCCCAAGACCAATTTAGCAACATTTACTAATCTTCCCAGACATCACATCTCAATGAGGTTAACACTAGCTTGTTATTCCCAATTATCTTCGTTCAATAATTTCATCTTAAAAAAGTCTATGTTTTTCTCCATGGATTTGCTACCACTTCATTAACTTGTTGAGTTTTTTCGTTATGCTTCTTCATACTACCGTAAAAAATCAAAGAATATTTCACATGCGATAAAAAAAATTATTTGAACAGAATTTTCCTTTGTCAGTAAGCTATTATTAACACTGTAATTTGTTAGTGCTTGAACCTATTTAAAGTATGACTAAGGAGCATTTAATTAGCCACATAAAAACATGTAACTGGACTAGCCTATTTGTCATTTTGGGCATGCTTGGATGAGCTTCTCCACAACTCCTTCTAGGAGCAATATTAAAAAAATAAAATTAACTTTTTTCTTCATGAACTGAAATTAGATTGTACAGGATAAAAATAAAAAATTTTAGAAACAATATAAGAGAGCTTCTATAAATTAGCTTAAGCATATACTATATTTAATATGTTGGTTCTTATTAAATTTAGTGAAAAACTAAGTATAGGGTTAATCTCCCTGGTGTAGAAAATACACATAAGGTAATGTATTTATAATAATGAGAAAGTGGGCTAAGCCCAAATGCAAATGAATATGTAAAAATAACATAATTAACATAGGTACTATGTTTCCCTAATTAACATAAAATGTAATATATCTAACACTCCTCCTCAAGTTGGTGCATATAAATTGTATGTGTCAAGCTTGTTACAAATATAATCAATTCTCGACCCCGTAAAGCCTTAGTTCAAATATCTACTCACTAATCATTTGAGTTGACGAACTCAACCTTGACGTCTCTAGTCTTCATTTGAATGAAATGATACTCAATCTTAATGGGTTTGGTCCTCTCATGAAAAATAGGATTAGAACTAATATGAACATCATCATGATTGTCACATATGAATGTCATTTAAGTGACATCTCCAAAATGTTACTCTCTTAAGCAATTACTTAAGCCAAAAAAGTTCACAAGTGGCTGAGGCCATATCTCTATATTTTGCTTTCGCACCTAATCTTGCCACAACACTTTGTTTCTTGATTTTCTAAGAGACGGAGACACAATACCCGAAAGTGAATCTTCTATCTAAAGGAGATCCTGCCCAACTAGTATCAAAATAGCAAACAACTTTTGTATGAACAAAACATTTAAACATGTAGACCCAAAGACCTTTAAAGCCAAGGGATGGAGAGGTTCATGAGAAAATAAAGAGAATGAGAAATTTTGTTATCAAAAACTGAAGATCACATACGATTAATAAGATAAACATGTAGTAAGAATAGCATCACCCCAAAACTGTTGAGGAACCTCACTATGAATTAAAAGAGTGAGTTGTTTCAATAAGATGTCTATTCTTTGCTTAGCCACCGTTCTTTTTTAAGGTGTATAAGCACATGAAGCTTGATTGAGAATTTCATAAGAAGCCATAAATTGTTTAGAAGACTGTGAAAGATATTCACGACCATTATCACTCCGTAAAGTTCAAATCAAAATCCCAAACTGAGTTTTAATTTCATTATAAAAGGTTTGAAATATAGAAAACAATTCAAAACGATTTTTCATTAAGACAACCAAGTGCATCGATAATAATCATCAATAAAGGTAATAAAATACTGAAAACCTAGATTAGACTTAACACCATGGTTATTGCTAGATATATCACATTAATTATGGAAACATAATGTCTATTGTTTATTACGGAAAATAGATATTGTTGATATTCTTTATTACAATATCTTCTATTTACCATATTTATGTTTGGTTGCCATATATACTTGTATCACTCTTTATTATAAATACATTCACCCTGTGTATTTTAGACACAAGGGATATTACCCCTATACAATATTTCTCAATATTCAACATGGTATCTAGAGCTTAAGGATATCTTGACATTTTTTTTTTCGTCGTTGCCGTTGGTGTCTGTCACCATCACCGTATGTTATTGCTCTCAACCGCCGCTGCTGTCATTTGCCGCCGGATTATCACTTCGACGACCACACGAACGAAGCGACAGACGCAGAAGAAACAGTAGTGGTAGATGCCATGGAGGAGAGAGAAACCCTAAAAATTAAAAGTGGTCCGATGGAAACACGAAGCCCATATATGGAAAGACGAGGCTGAGGCGAGTCAACGGCAGAAATGATGGCACGCAATGTCACGCATTGCGGAAGCGGACAACGGCTAGAATGTTTGAATAGCACGTGGGAGCTTGTCGGACTTTTGATGATGATGAAACCAATGGCGTTGGTCACCTGGCCAAGACGATCACAATGGTGTGGTCGCCATTCGGAATTGGATCTCCGGCTCTGGCGATGGCAGTCGATCCAATGACAGAGGCGACAAAAAAAAGTCTTTAATGACCCTTAGGCTCTAGATACCATTTTAAATATAGTGAAACTAGGTATGAGATTACTCTCCCTTGTGTAGAAAATACACACAAGGGTTGTATTTATAATGAAGAAAATATGGGATAAATCCAAAATACACATGAAGAATAATAACAATAGAAATTGAAAAATAAGATAGAGATAAAATATCTAATGATATCTTAACAAACACATAGCTAGTTTAAAATTTATCTGGATGGTGCTTTTTATCCAATACTTTAGTTTGTTCTATATATTTATCCGGCTTGGAGTGTGGGTTTTAGATAGGGTAGTACAGATAAGTAAAGATTGTTACTTATAGCTTGGATGTTCCCACTCACCCAACCATCACTGCTGGACTCACCACACTTTAGCTATCTCCATTGCTACAGCATTAGTTCCTATGAAGAAGCAACGTATTTTTGAAAGAAAAAGAATGAGTACTGTATTGTTTTTCGCTTGTGCACAAAAACTGTGGGAGATTTGTTTCTACATTTCATATTGTGCTATACACAGGCTTGCCTTTATAACAACTTCAAGCATTGATTTCCCAATTAATGGCAATTGCCCTGCATTTTACCCTCTAGAGTGAACCCCGATAATGGGTTTATGTTAAAAAAGGATTATTATGAGTTTGTTGGTAGATTTATTTCATAGGATGGATAAGTTTCAAAATTGTCCCGTGTACCCTTCTAATATTCAATTTTGTCTTCTTTTATAGAATCGTATACTTTGGAATTTACATCAATGCAATGACTTTGTGCAGGTGGTATCTCGGGAACCAATATATTATGGTCATGCTGATTCTAGTTCAAAAAAGTCATTGGTAAACTGGGCTCTGCCATATGCGCAGCGCTACATTAATAAATTTCATACTGATAAATATGATCAACTTAAGCATTCTGGTTTTGATATTTTGAAACATCTGAAAGTCGTTGTTGTTGAGAAGCTGTTCTACAGAAATGTTATAAAAACCTGTGGCAGTGTGTCGAAAAGACGAGTTGAATGTAGTTGTCTTTTGCAGGTATGTTTGATTCAAAACTTTTTATCTAAACGTTCCAGATTTATCTGGATGCATGTTCTTCATGGAAACTGAACCAAACTTGATGGAAGTGTTCACTTGGATTCTAATATAAAACATTGAAGTAGGCAACTTTTAGTTTGAAAGATCAATTTTTTTTCACCTTGACCAGAGATTTGAATTACGCCCCAGACTTGATTTTTTTTCTTTTTCTAAATGGTATTTAGGCACCCTGCATATGAAAAGATAATATTTTCTTCAAATTTTTTATTTTCTTTAATAATTAAAATCTGAACACGTGCCATTCTTTGTTGGGTGACGCTTCCTGTGTACGATTTGATTCTCCGTTCATCATCAGTAATTCAGGAAATTTTTAGGATATATGTACTTCATCATTAAACTATGCTAGAAAGCATTGAGGATTTCTTTGCATACATCAAGCATTTTAGTATATCAGTACTTCATCATTAAAGTATGGTAGAAAGCAATCTGTATCTCAAGCATACATTACAATTTAGTTACCTGTTGTAAGCCACAATTGTTGTTGAAATAATGTTTCGCTGCTGAACCTGTATTTGTATAATGTGTTTGTATGTTGTTACTTACAGGGCAACAATTTTTACACTACTAAAGAATCAGACTATCATTCATTATTCCTTGAGCTCTCTAGTTTATTATTAGATAGGACTTCTCAATTGCACATGGCAAATTTCCTTCATATGATAACAACCATGGCAGAATCTGGATCCTCTGAGGAGCAAATAGAATTTTTCATTTTGAATAGCCAAAAAGTACCTAAACTTCCAGTTGAAGAACCTGTTTGGACTTTGTCTTCTGTTTCTTCACTTGCAGAGTCTGATAATTTGAAACCTTCAGATCACGTTCCATCAGTAAATGAACCGATCTTTCAAAGAAGGAAGACTGTAGTATGTCCCAACTGGCCACCTGCTGATTGGAAAACTGCACCAGATTTCAGTTATGCCCGGACCAATGGTTTCAAAACCAAACCAGCTCAGATTAGCGGCTTTTCGGAAAAGAAGAAGGATGATATTTCTGAAAGCATAATTTCCCCACCATATTGTGCTGAACAAGAATCACTTACTGTTGACTGGACCATTAAGGAAGATCCACCAGCAAATTCTGTGGCGCTAGTGGTGAATAATAATGTGAACTTTGAAGATCAATCGGGCAATCTTTTTGAGCCCTCTGCTTTTAGTATCCGTGCTGATTCTGATTCTGTGGGTTTGGATGAAGCTATAGATGAATCTCCGGATGAAGCTCATTTTAATTTGCCAGCTTTTTGCAACAGAGAACGACTACAAACTGGCACCTTTGATGCTAACCAGGGGAAGGTTACTGGCAGATTAGGTGAGTTTCTTGCATGCAAATACTTTGTTGACAAAGTTGGCAAGACTGCTGTAAGGTGGGTTAATGAAATTAATGAAACTGGACTTCCATATGATTTAGTCATTGGGGAAGATAACAATGAAGAGTTTATAGAAGTCAAAGCAACCAGGTCTCCAAAAAAAGACTGGTTCAACATATCTCTGAGAGAGTGGCAGTTTGCAAATGATAGAAGCGAATCTTATAGCATTGCATTTGTTGCATTAATGGGAAATAATGTCGCAAGGATCACCATATTCAAAGATCCAGTGAAGTTATGCCAACAAGGTGAGCTGCAATTGGCTGTTATGATGCCAAAACAACACAAGGCGTTCTCTGTTGTTTCATAGCCTCCATTCTTAATTATTATATTGGGTGTACAAACTTAGTGAATCCAATATTAATGACTTGCAAATGCATATCATCTGCATCCTGGCTTGCCAGAGAGATCCGATTGGATATCATTTACGCAAGATATGTTCACTTAAAATGTACACAAGATTTTGCTGCTACATGGATATCTTTCATTATGTAAATACAAATTTGTTTCCATTTTGTAGGTAACATGATACCCCCAATTTGATTTTCGATGATTTAGCTAAGTTTTGGGATATAAATGTGTTATTCTACTGATTTGGAATTTTTTTTCTTTTCTAAAATGATTTCACGTTAGCACTTCCTTTTTTTTGTTAGATCTTTAGATGGCATATGCTGTGTGCTAATAAAAAAAAATGTATGTAAATACTTAGAAAGAGGATGGCTGGAGGGGGTTTTACAATTTGTGTAACATTAGCATGTATGATGAAAATGGGTTTCCTTTGGTCCTTTTCATCCCATTTTAGATGTTCGAATTTTAATCCTCAATTTTTAGTTATAGAATTATAGAACGTGATACTAAAATGTTAGTAACTTATCTCGTCAGCAATTTGTCGTTGTTCTTTGTTCCTGTTTTCCATTTCTACGTAGTAGTAAGAACACACAGTCACCCTTATTTTTTTCCCTTTCTACTTGATGTCATTTTGGTTATAGGTTCTACCATTTATTTTTTTCTCCAGTCCTGGAATGTGCATTAATAGTTTATTCATAGTGGTTGTTCTTTTCGTAACTAAATATGGTTATTATGTTGTGTTTCTCCTTTTCTCCTTGCAAAGTTATCCTCAAATTGACTTTAATTTTTCGGAAGTTCATTAATCATATAACTTAATACTCTTGTTAACTTTTGCACTAACATAGAATCATATTTAGAAGTACAATGCCAATCCAAAATATGTCTCAATTTTAAGGAAAATCCAAAATTATATAAAATATAAAAGGGTTAAGCAAACCCCCTAGTGGCCAACCACACTCAAGAAGAATTGGAATCATATGTGAAAAGTGGACCCAAGCTTTTATCATCATAGGTTATCAGTGAGTTTTTAGTAACATATATCTATTTTGGCCCTTGTATTATGAATCTAGTAGTAGTATAGAGAGTCTTCCTTTTGGGTTTTGTATAATAGTTCAAGTAGTTTAGGTTTTCATTTAAGTCTTGTATTTGAGTCAAGTAGTGTAGGATTTTTCATAGATAACCTAGAGGAGGGGCACATTTTGTAGTTGACTACCAAGCCAGCATGCACCTATAGAGAAGGTTTGCTCTCTAGGTTGAGGGATTCTTGGTTTTTCATTTTTAAGAGAGTATTGACCATGTGTTATGCTCTTAATAAAAAGAATTTTTCTTTAGTAGTGGTCATGTGTCATGTTCCTAATGGAGAGAAATTCTCCTTAGTAATGATTATATGTCATGTTCCTATTGAAAGAATTTTACATTGGTCTTTCCCATGTAAATTCACCTTTAAATTAAGTAAAGTTATGTTACCAATTTTGTGTTATATTACTCAACTTAGGTCACCAAGAATACATCTTCTATCTTTCCTCTAGTAAGAGTTGGTTCAACCACTCTTGAGAGCACTCAAACACCCCATAACATCTCCCTTGTATTTGAGTCATATAGTTTGAAGGAGGAGTCATCATCTCATCATACCAAAACCACTATATATGTACCATATTTTCACTACCATCAAGCTTTTGCAAACCACCATCCATTTAGGAGTCTTCCTTTGGCTTGAGTCTTTATGACACTCCTTTTGGCTTGAGTCTTTATGACGCTCACTTTTTCACTTTAACTCTTTAACAACAACAACTATTATAGTAGGCATAACTTGTACCACTACCCTTCCCATCAAAAGTTAAAGAAACTTCTAAGAAAGTAGAGGATGAGAAAGAACTCATGGATATATTCAAAAGAGTAGAAAGTAGAAATCAACATTACGTTATCAGAGCAATCACTTGAATCACCAAGGTAAAAACCCTCTACTATTTAGTTAATTTTTTGTAGTGGCAGTGTTAGTGGAAAAAATAAGTGTATTAGTCGCACGTAGCAGGTAATATTGTTTTTTTTTTCATAGGGACTTGTGTAACACATGACAACTCGCAATTCACAATTCAAATAGACAACGAATGTCACAAAAACATAGGAACTCTTTTTATATTTTTATCTAACAATTGGTGTGTAATAATAAATTAACATAAATGTATTGTCCCACGTAACAAGTAATAAATATTGTTTCTTTCACATGGACTTGTGTAATACATGACAACTCGCAATTGATAACTTAAATAAACAACGAATGTCACGAAAACATAGGAACTCTTTTATATTTTTATCAAACAATTGGAGTTTAATAGTAAATTAACACAAAGTATTTACAAATGTCAATACTAAATTTCATCAACTTCATTCTCATGCATACAATCATCTCAAACAAATACGTTAGTCCAATTTTGATATAGACAAAGACTTGAGAACTGAAAACATAAACATAAAAACAGAGAAAAGAATTGAAAAATAAAAAAGAAAGAGAAAAGAAAAATGCATAACATAAACAAAGGCATACCAACAAAACAACAAATCTAATATGCAGAATGATTAAAATAGATTTCCTAAATAACCTCACTTAGATCCATCTTAGATCCCTCTTGTTCCAAGATCAATTAGTAAAGGGATGAATATTCCACTCAATTTCCTTTTGTTGTGTCTATTTAGGCCTGATACATCTTACCTAATCTATTGGCTTAACCATGCATCAAGACTTGCATAAAGAACTAGAATAATGGGGCCAAACACGCAAACTCATCCCTAGTGACTTGTAGTATTTGGTTTAATTTGGTTAGTTAGGATGTTAAAATCTCATTCTTAGGACCTTTCAACAATTGGATCAAGCTATAAGACATACTTTGAGACAAGTATTAAGCACAAACAAAACAAATGGAAAGTATAAACATCTATAGGCAAACTACATATAAGAAAACCCAAGAAAAGAAAACACATAACCAAGTTTAAAAGTGTCACAAAGTTCAAATCGCCTTGTGTTGGAACACAAATCCCTAGCAATAGCGCCAAAAACTTATTAGTGAACATCGATCACACGCACCATGTAATGATTATCGTTTCTCCACAGGGACTTATGTGACACATAACAACTATCGTAATTCACAACTCAATTAGATAACAAAACTCACAAAAATATATAATTTTTTTATCAAACAGTTGGTGTGCAATAAGAAATTAACATAAAGTATTTACAAATGCGAAGATTAGATTTCATCAACTTCATTTCATGCTCACACAATCATCTCAATTTCAAATTCATGTCAAAATCAACTCACAAGATTATCAAACCTTATTCTTAATGACTTTGACCTTATGATAACTCATCAAGTTTCAATTCCTTAAATCCTAAATAAGTAGCCATGCATTAAGTTCAAAAGTCTTAAGATTACTAAGGAAACATCTTCTAACCCTAGTGATAAGCTCCATTAGGTATTCAATGTCAATTTTAGATTTAAAAGATATTTTCCAACACCTCAAGAACCACAACAAGCTATGGACGATCAAGTCACAACAAACATTAAGCACAAAATTCAAATGCTAACTTGAATTGAAAAATCATGTATATATTATCAACATAAATTATGTAACATCCCAATCGAATATTACTAATTTAAATAAAAAGAAAACAATATTAAAATTTAAACCACACTTATTATAACATCTTTCCAAAAAGCGCGGGAAAATTTAAAACATACATTGATAATATAATAATATTAATAATCATACATTGATAGTATAATAATATTAATAATCGTAGATAAAATCCAAGTTTTCACATTTCCAAAACTGATAAATTAAATTCGATTACAATACGAACAAAATCAACGATAAAATAAAATCCCTAAGCAGCCCCACTTCGACGCTTTGCCTCACCAGCACCACCTGCAACATCCTCTGCTCCCGTGTAACGAATTACACAATCATCGCCAAACACAAGCAAATAGGGTGAGCTAATATATAAACATATATACAATTCAAAAATATGAGCATACACTCATCAAAGGAAACTCTATCCTTTGATTCCATACCACATGGCCAACACCATGTTATCCATGTTCTATGACTTTAGATGATGATCATAAGATATCCTTTGTTGCCACAAGCCACAACTCATGGTTCCACCATTTACGAGTCAACACTCGTAGAAACACGTGTGGGAATAACATGTTGGATAACACTAAGAAGGGAAATCTTTCAAAATCCATCTATACGACCCACGATTTCGCACACTCCACTGGACTTCCAAAACCACCCGGATACAACCTCGAGTGGTCACATATTACCTCAATACAAGTTACACTCGTAACTAGGCCCTCAGCAAAGCATCGTATCAAGACCTCCATCCAAAGTCGTGTAGAATCCTCCTCGCAGTCAAATTCAGCACTTGGAACCACTTGGCACCTCGTTCGCATTGCCTGGTGAAAACTGGTTCCAGACTGCTTGGTAGTCACCTTACATCGCTAAGCGCCACACGCCTTTCAATGCCTCTTTGCTTCACAATTTTTCACCTGGTGGGACCATCCCCATCGCTAGGCGCCGCATGATTCTAGTGGCCATTGCCACTATTTTGGGTCTCTATCGCCTGATGGCTCGTCACGCATTGGTAGCCATCTTACTAGTGTTTTTGGCATTTTTGGACAAGTTCTAATGAACATCAAACACTCATCACCCAATTAATAGTACAATTACAATTATCCAGTCATAATCATATGACTGGATCACAATTCAACACATTCATGGTTTCACAATTGAGGTCATGCCTCTATTCAATTATGAAGCAATCCACTATACACTCATTATTTTACGAAACAAACATACCACATTTAACTTAAACCAACATCATAATTTGCACATAATGACAGTCTAAAACATGCACCAAACAATATCATAGTCAAGGCAAAACCTTACTCTTACACGCATCTAATCCCAACCATCACATAATTATTTAATTATCTTACATATTCTACTTTACCAAATAAGCATGCCAATTTGCATTCATATCAATCAACATGATTCAAATCAAATATAAAGCAGCAACACTCTAACAACTTAAGCCCATGATTCTATGCACCAATGCAAATTAATATAGCACTTCACACCTCTTATGCAATAATTTAATTTATATTGATACACATGCATTCATCAATAAACAAATTCTCAATATGTGACTATCCCAAAAGAACATTCGAATTCATAGAGACTTACAAAATAACCCAATCATGCTTCCAACTCATGCCACATTAGTAGTTACTTGAAATTATCAAGAGATTATTCATGCTTTTTAAAGACTTTCAAACTAGCAATCATGAGTAACATATATCTCTAGCTACAAACCTCGAATTCAAATCTCCACCGTTCAAAGTAAAGAACATGTTACGGATCACGTGTAAAAATTTCACCTAAATCGGACGATTAATGAATCAGAAAATGCAGTTTTACAAAAACTGCGCAAACTAGACAAACGGTGACGCCTAGCGCCAAAAAATCAGGGACCTAGCGCTTGGCAGTATAAAACCAGCATTCGACGGTTCCTGCTACGCGAAAACATGAAAAACAACGTTTTTTCATGAAAAATCCTTATTCCACACATCCATGCATCGCTTGGCAGCTTCATCACCGCTAGGTGGTTCAAGACAGAAACCTAGAAACTGGGATTGTTTCACATGAGTCGCCTGGCAGCTTTGAAGGCCCGCCAGGCGATTTCTGGAAATTTTTCAAAAATCCAAATATTTGCGATTTTTTCAGCATGAAAGCATATACAATTTATCATATTTCATGCAATTAGACAATTAATCATCAAAATCACGAGATTTAGCTCCCCTAACCTGGAATCCAACTTCAATTGCATGCCTAAATCTCCCTATTACACAAAAATGATTCCCTTTGGCTCCTCCCTCTTAGCACTCACTTTGCCTTCTGATTCTCTCTTAGGTGGAGAGAAATCGTAAGAGGAAGAGAATGCCCCAAAACCTCAAGGAAAACACGAATACCTAATTTTAACATGTCAGCGATGAGACCGCTCAATGCCATATCATTACCGTTTAGCACCATTGAATAACATGTGAAACAATAATTGTTTGTCAAACCACCGCTCAGTGCTAGTTTAACATCGTTCAATACCAATTTTGCAGGATCACTTGGTGTTCAACGCTAAGTTCCTCTACAACATTAGTTGCTCCTTGATTTTGTATCACTGAACAGTGTCACCCATTGCTCCAATCATGTTCCTTGAGTTTTAGCTTATGTTCCTCCATCACAAATACTTCATATTCACTTAATTAACACACTTAAAAGAGATATCAGAGGTAAAACAAACATAAAATACAATAAAATACAAAGGTATGTTAAACTTGAGGATAAAACAAAATAAAAGCTATGAAAAGGTTGATTTTATTAATAAAAACAAACACATAAAATAGCTAAAGTATACGTTATCAAACATCTCCAAAAGAAACAAAATGTTAGAGACATCTTAAAACAATGTTAGCTTTGTTTCAGTCCAGGATGTCCTAGAAATGTGAAGATCTAGGCGCTTTAAAATTCCCTAGACTATTAAAGAGATCACCATTGTTAATGCCCTGCTGGAGTTGGGAGCCCCAATCAATGTCATGCCATCAACTATGTACAAACTGTTACACATGTGAGACTTGAAGCTAACCATTGTGGTAATCTAGTTGGCCAACAAAAGCATTGCTCAACCCTTAGGACTGGTTGAGGACATGTTACCGTTTTTCTATTTGTATTGTTTATTTATTATTGTATCTATACTTTTTATACAATCCTATACTATTATATAAAGAGCATTGATCCTTTTGGTGTTCACATTTTTCTTTTGAATTTTATCCTTTATAATCACTTTTTTAAATTCAAATAATTACTAATAATAAAAAAAAAATTCTAATTTTATCTTTTTAATAACAACTTTTTTAAATTTAAATAATTGTTTATTATAAAAAATATTAATATAACAAAAAAAAAAACTTATACAAATTATTTTAGCAAAAAACTAAGTGCCTTTTATAGAAGGCAGCAAATGATCAGAACCTTTCTTGACTCAAAGTTTATGATTACCTTTAAGCCAAAATCAGTTTCGTCCATTAACTGTGAGAGTTAAAAAAGACAAAAAAATCATAACCTTTCTTGACTCAAAGTTTATGATTACTTTTAGACCAAAATCAACTTCGTCCTTTGATTGTGGGAGTTAACATTTTCTTTATATGTAAAATATTTTATTTTCCAAAAACAGAAGAACATTTAAGTTACAAGGATAATAATCCAAAGATAATAACAGAAGATAAAGATACTTTTTGCTAATGAAATTTAAATTAAATCTAGAATAAATTTAGGTCCAATTTTTGGGTCCATAAATGTTAAGTCAGATTTTGAACATTTGTTATTCATCTTTAAGTATTGAGTCAAGCCCCCAACGATTATTTATTTTATAATTGAATAAAACTTTTTTATAATAAAAATAAAGTGAACTACATACATGCATGTGTTTTCATTAGTATCCATACAATTTAAATTCGCTTAAGTTTGTACTCAAATAAGTCTAACTTCCGCCTAAATCTATATTTAGAAAGGAAAAAATCTCAGATCAAGTTTTGAATGACTTTTTCATCAACTTCGAGCAATACTTGCATGGACTATGGTTTAGATTGATGAAACAAAACAATAATCTTTAGGCGTTGACGATCATTTAGACATAAATCTTGGCCTTTAAGTTTCGTGCATCCCCGACTGCTCATCTTTCACAATGAGATGAATTGTTTTCTTAGTAAATATAGGGTTTCTTATATGACTATCAGATTCTATATTTATATGACCTCTAGTATTCCATAAATTATATGATCCTTATAATATTTCATAAAGGGGATTATGTTTTTGGTGTCTATATAGCACTCCAACTAAAACCTGGTGCTATTAGATATTTTTTACTTATCTAATGTATCGTTTACTTGTGTAAGGGAAATTTATTTGTATTCATTTAACAAATACCAAACTAAAAAATACATCACTTAATGTATCGTTTGTTAAACATACATGATATTTAGGCGAATAAAATATTAATATACCCATAAGTGTATGTAATAGAAGTTTGTTTATACTTTTACAACCAACTAAAGGCATTTCTTAATTTGAAATACATGACAAACAAGTTACACTATATCTTGTAGCTTTAACAAAATTCAGAGTTATATGAAAAGTTAAGCTAGACAATCTTATTATTACATGTTAGTTTTCCATTTTGTTCATTTGAAAAAAAAATGTAAGTGTAAGTTTTTTCCTTAACTTTAAAACTTCATCATGACATTTTAAAACATGTTTATTTGAATAAACATGCAATTGGATTCACAAAATTTTAAATCTACATAATATCATCATAATATAACTAACCATGCCAAAAATAATAAAATCAAGTTAATCAATAGGATAATCATTACCGTATGTTTTGAATCTAGGATCTCAAAATCACCATTATCAATCCTTTAATAATCATGTTCACATAATTATGAGTTTCAACTCATTTGTATATTCATCTTATATTCTTTCTTTATATACTCTAGACTCAAGCATTACCATTAGAATTTTTCAAATCATAATGGTTTTACGCCAATATGGATAGTGTTAGTAGGTTGTACGCTCCCACGAATAGAACATGTGCACTACACTAACCTTTTGGTCTCAATAGTATAGTCAAGAGGACGGTCGAAAGTGGAGTGCGAGACCTATGAATTTTTGAATACCCGGCTAATTACGTATGTCAATCCAGGGTATTTATATCACACTCTCCATTCTACTAGGTCTACATAACCTTTCTTTGGACTCTATACCTAGTGCATCTCTGTAATATGTATACACTCCTTTTTATTCTTTATTTCAGTACTTTAACTTATAATCGTCATTTCACATTATCTTTATATACAATTATTAAGACTTTTACTCACAAAATTTTGACAACATAACAATTGTGTTTCTAATTTTTCATAACTTTGAAAATAGTAAAAAACAACCAAATTACAAAAAGAGTTTAAAATCAACAACCAAACATAAATCATTATTTCAAAATAACTTTACACAAAATTAGTCAAAACAATAATCATAATTAACAATAGTCATAATTAAGACATAATTTTTGTATAATATCTTATAAATAAAATAGCAAACTTACTTTATTTATAACTTGTGTTAAACTTCAAATAAGATGATTCTTGAACCTAATCCTAGGTTATCATACCCAAGATATCCATTTTTTAACTCAAACTTTCAAAATAGTGTATGAAAATTTCAGAATCCATAAGACAAATTGTTTACTTAAAGAAAATGTGCTAAACCTTGCACAAATAGATAAGGATAAACTGATGGTAGATTTCTGAGATTTTTTAGTGTGGGTAAATTTATTTTTACCGTCTAGAAAAGCTTGGTTAAAAACCCAATAGTTCTAGGCAACTTCATAGTAGTTGCAAGGACACTTCTTGACTTTGTACAAGACTTATTCTTACTAAAAATTGTAAAATTCACATGTCTTACCACACACTTCTATTTGTAAATCACTACGGTCCAAATGAATCCTTATGTCTCTAGAACATCTAGAAAAAATATGAGCGAAATCCAACGATTAATGAAACTGGATTCAAATTCTTAATAAAGAAATTCGGAAACAAAATGTAGTGATGCGAATTCAACTTGCAAAAATTATTTCTCTTACCTCAGATGTTTAATTGGAAATCCCAATGGTCAAAATAAAGATATATGTTTTATGTGTGCTTTGTTAAAATGTAATTTCGATCCAACAGTTAAGAAAGCATGAATAAAAATTTTACCAAGGAAATCCAGAACCAGAAAGTATGTGCAGACCTAACTTTTTACACTAAACTGGGGAATTATTGTTTCTTCCATACACCTCCAATTTAAAATCCAACTGGTCATAGTGAAGAAATTTGTTTTAAGAATGCTATGTAAAAATTGCAGCCTAATCTAATGATTAATGAAGCCTTAATCACAATGTTTCTTAGACAACTCAAAAATAGGAAGTAGTTGACAAAATAAAATCAACTTTTACTTTGTACAAAGCCATTCCTCATAATTTATCGATTTACTTATGAAATCATAAAATTACTTTATACTACATATTTAAATAAGAAAGATAAATATAATTAACATAAAATCGAGGTTGTTACAATGCATTACGGATGACAAATAAACTCGCGCTCGTGGATATTATCCGAACTCGTCTCCGTTTTGACGGGAAATCCCCATAATGATTGGGTATGAGTATGAGAAATATTGGATTTTTTCAATTGGGTATGGGGATGGGGATGGGGATGTACATATCCACTCCATCCCTATTTAAATTATTAAAATACTAAGTCTATTAAGTATATATATATATATATATGTATATATATATATATATATATATATATATATATATATATATATATATATATACACACACACACACAAGCATAAATACAGGCACTATCATGCCTGTATGTATGATTTTTTAAATATGTGTGATATTATATTAGTAAGTGATAATATTGAAATATTATTAAGTTGTTATATAAACTAAAATGATATTTATTAAAAATAAAGTGAAATATATCAGAACAGATGAAAGAATAACCATTGATAAATAAAGAAGAAAAGAAGAAGCGGAGATAGCCAAATTTATAAAAAGCTTATAAAAATAACGGTCAATTTTTAAAAATTTAATAAATTATTATATTTAAAGGGTAAAATTGGTATTTTAAAATGTGGACACAAAAAGGGGAATCCCCTTTATATATTGTTATTGTTATAGATATACACACACATATACATACTACACACTTTCTATTTTTTACTTCTTTTAATTATTTTGTTTGCCATAAAATTCATTCGCATCTTCAAAGATATATTTTGTCTTAAAATGTATTTTGTCTTTTCATAGTCTTCATGCAATTATGTTCGAATAATATATGTCAATTGCATATTTTAAATGTCTCGCATTTATATATTTGTACTATTTTTCAATCTTTTTATTTATTGTATATTTTTTTTTCTCATGAGAGTGTTGAACACTGTTACTTTAAATCTTCTTTATCATATTATTATTAATTATGTCTAATTTGAAGAACTTTTTTTGTTCGCTAAAAAAATTTTTGTTATCTCTCAATCATCGAATATGTTGATATTTGAAAAGTTTTCTTAGATCTCTAAGGTATTTTTCATTTTATCACACTCTTAATTATACATTTATTTTCCTATGTGTGATGTAATTCAATGGTCTCTCAAATTGTTTCTAAAATATATTTAATAATTTTTTTAATATTTTTATTTGTTGTTTATTTTTATCATGTAGAATACTATTTTGATATTTTTTATATAATTATTTTAATTTTCTATCTCATTATCATACATGTAATTTTATCACTATAGTTATATAAATAAATTTTATTTACTATAATACAATAATTTAATGTAATTATCATGAATCGTTTTATCAACATTCAACATATATTGAAGTTCAAAATATGAAAGGTCTATGTTAAAATTATATTATTATTAGTTTAATATTGTTCTTTGTATGTTTTAATCTGAGTGATATATTATAACTTTTATTATTGTATAAAAAAATATTTTATTAGAATTCAAAAAATTAAAATAAATAGACATTTAAAATATTTTTCACTTTGAATATGTATTTCATTTTTTTATTTTTTTATTTATATTTTATTAACATGTTTCATTAACATTTGCAAATTTAATAAATATTTTGGTTCTCATGAAATTTTATTTGGTATTTTAATTTGAAATGAATATAATTATAATTTATTTCTAAGTATTTGATATTGAAGAAACAAAATTTCTTTTAATATTGAATATTTGATAATATTATGTTTTTTGTACTGCAATTTGTATTATTTTATAAAAAATAATTTTTTGATATTGAAATAGTAAGAAAACGGGTACGGGTACGAGTATATACCCGTTACCTAGAGAGAATTAAATAAGACAAAAATTTTATATCTTTTGAATTTGGGTATAAGAATGAAGATGATTTTTTTTTCTTGAGATAGCTACGGGATACGGAAGCCCATCCTGCCCCCACCTTGTTGTTGTCATACCTACAATGCACATTTGCTTTAAATTTTTACCCTTTAAATATATATTTTTTAAATTAAAAGTATAAAGAAATTCTTATTTTGATCTCCACATTTATTTTTTGTATTTTATCTTTTAAATATAATTTTAAAATTAAAATAATTATTTTATCAATATTTAAAAAGTATCAATTTATTTAAATTTGACGGTTTGTTTGATTTAAATTTAACAACTTGTATGATTAAAAATTATCTATAGAATAATAAAATGATGAAGGCTTGATCCCTAATAAGGGAGTTCCTTAATTCATTTTCATTGTTTTATTTCTTTAGTTTGAATTCCATGAGTTGGCTTGATTGACTATTTTAAGTTGACTTGTTGACCTTGACCTTAGGTTGACTAGTTGACCCAAATATTAGCTTAACCTAAAGTCAATATGTTAATCTAACTTTATTTATTTTGTAGGATAATTAAGGAGATGGCCACAAAATGGACAAGTGGTCCATGAAGACAAGTCCATATGGAGAGAAAGATGGTAAAGCTTTCTAAAAACATCTAGAAAGGATAACCACATGCCTTGGCCACCAAGAATTCTAGAAACATCTAGAAGGAACATCCATTTTGCCTTGCCTAAGACGACTTCTAGAATGTGTCCATGTGCTCCTTTGTTGACCTACTTTCTAGACACTACTTTTATTATTTGTTAAGTAACCCTTTTGAGATTATTTGTTTATGCTAAAAGGTCCATAAACACTTCTATTTAAGGGGACCTCTAACACTTGTACAAGAGGTTGAACATTTTGGAGAATTAAACACATTTATGTATCAACCCTTTATGAGAGTTTCCTCCCTAGGGATTGAATATTTTTAAGTCTTATCTTGCATAACAAGTGGGAACATACATTCACTCATTTTCAAGGTTGCCACGATTTCTAGCCTAGCCTTGTAGTGGCGTGCTTCTCACATTTTTACCATTCCTTTTCTTTCCATTTTATGCTTTCTTCTTCCTTTATTGTTCTCCGTTTTCTATGGTTTATTCGCATTCCATTTCCTTTTTGTTTTGAATCAATCTATTACCTTCTTCTCTTGAACTTTGTGAAAGGAACCTTCATATCTAGACAGTATACTGCTATATGTCCAGTGAAGATTTCACTTAACTTTCTTAATCAACTCATACCATATTCGATAATTTTAAAAAGGAATAAGATAATCCTACATCATAAAAACTACTTACAATAAAATTATAAAAATTATTTCTATTTTATTTTAATATTAAAATAATAATTTTTTATAATTTTTTTTATTATCATACAAAATATACACATACACGCGTGAATAAAAAGAGTATAAAAAACATAATTTCTCAAATTAATGAATTTGCCAAAGTTTTACGTTAGACTTATGTTTCAACATATTTTCTCCATTTTTCTTCTCAAATTTTATTGAAAAACATAAATAGAAAACTCCCACTTTTTTATAAGAATTTATTTTTTGTTTCACTGTTTCAAACAACCATTGTTTTACTTTTATTTACACCCCTTGATGCGTAACCTGTAAGCCCTTGTTTCTGCCCAAAAAGGGGTTGGGTCTGGCCTTTCGTAGGCCCAGGGTCAGCCCCTTTGTAGGACCCAATACCCCTTCCAGCTGACTCATTATTCACTTGTCACCTTTTCAGAATCAACTCCTACCCCTCCCTCTCAAATCTCCAGCAAAGTGCTCTGCTAGGGCACAATAACTTTCGTTCATCTCCGAGCTAGCAAAATCCTTCTCACCTTCAAGTAAGTTAAACGTTAAGGTTTTGGGTCTGTTTTCCTCTTCTTTACACCGTTTAAGTGTGTTAGACCGGTTAGGGTTTTGTCTCATACCCTGGTTTGTCTTCATTCCATGTTTCAGCTCACTGCTCTAGCCCTTGGAGCTGACGTACTTCTTAGTTGTGGATCTGTTGCGTTTTAGCATCTAAGCAAGGTAAGGGAAGCTAGTTTAGTTTCGTTTTTTTGGAGTATGTTGCCTGTTTCACCACTGTTTTATGTTTAAAAGGGATTTGGAAATGTTTGTGCTTGTGTGAGATCAAGAATAAAATGTTTGGCCTGTTTGTTCTGGGTTGCATGCACGGAATAATGGGGGAGAACTGGTATTCTCGCCTAGGCGAGCTCGCCAGAAGGTCGCCCAAGATTCTGCCTCGAGCGCTCGCCCAGGCGGTTAGTCACGTTTTGAGCGACGCCTTGTCTCGCTCAAGCGAGAAGGGCTCGCCTGAGCGAGAGCTCGTGAAATCTCCCAGGGGTCACTGTTGCATGTCTCGCCTAGGCGAGAGCCCACAATTTTGAGCGAGGCAAGCACCTCGCCTGAGCGAGGTCCCTAGCTTGGGCGAGGTCAGTGCAGTGGTGAGTGCGGGCACTATTTTCTTGACTGTTTTGATGATTTGATGCATGTATTGTCTGAATTATTCTTCCTAAATATGATGCTCATGAATATGCTTGGGTGTTTGGATTTATGAATGAAATTGGCATGCTTGGTATGAGGTTGATCATGGATTTGTGGCTTTGTGATGTCTTAACATGAGAATGGGATGAAGGTAATAAGGGAAGTGGAATTGTATGATAAAAATGATTCTGATTGTGTGATAGGCGTAATTCCATGAGTCTCGTGGGGAGACCCCATGGTGGTGAGTAGTGTATATGTTAGGATAAGGATTCAAGTAAGGACCGCATCCCGAAACTCTAAAGGGTCAGTGAGTCTCAAGTAGAGCAAACTGACCCAAGTGGTGAGAGTAGCGGGAGGCCCTAGTCTTTGGCAGGATAATGGCCTTAGACGCTTAAAGGCTAACCTTGTGTGTGGTAGGGTGAAACCCATTGGCAATGGCTCTGCAGAGTAGTAGAGGCCACCACAAGTGCAAGCGTCCAGTGAATCCGATCCTAGTATATGTATCCGGATAATTGAGTCATATAATCTTGCTTATTTGTTATAATGTGATTCTTATGCCTACTGTGTTGTATGTTTGGACTGTTTCTAAATATTTCGCTGCAATAACATGCATAATTTAAGTCACTCTAGCTTACCCTGCTATTTCTTTTGTGTGTGGGTCCTTGTTCTGATTTCCCTTTTGCGATGATGGTGGGAGCAGATGGAAATACTTCTGGAGGTAGGCCTGATGGTGGTAGCGGTGCAACTTAGTGGGCTCATTGAAGTGGCCCTCGAAGGACGATTCTATGGCCCTAGTGCCTTTGTAATCCCTTGCTCTAGGAGTCTTTATTTTGCATAACTGTGAACTTTGTTGTTTCTCTTTTTGGCTATGGTATGGTTATATGCCTAGAACCCCTTTCAAGTGCATTCGTGGATGACTGTAACAGTTGGGATCCTTATGTATGTTGTTCCAATTCTGACTACTCTTTATTATAACTGTGTGATGTTTTATTTAGTAGATTTTATCTATTCAAATGGGATGTCACATAACCAAACTAAGCAATGTAAAAGCCATAAACTATTTGCATAAAAAATCTAAAATTAATTACAACTTTTAGAAATGATATTTCTATTTATAATCTTAATTGAAGGGTAAAAATAAGTTTGTATTTAAGTTATTCAATGTAAATGATTTATTATTATTTTTATTAATAAATTGTTACATTATAATATTTTTTTGTAATAATTACTTTAAAATGTTAATTATTTAATTGAGTAAAAAATTTGAAAGCAAATATTTATTAAATTGAAAAATAAAATTGGAGCAAAACCGTAAGGAAAATTCAAGGAGAGGCGAAACCGGTTAATTTTTTTTTGAAATGGTTGCTTTTATAACCAAGCTCAACTTGACGATAAAGGAGTTAAGAAACAAAAGACACCTCTATTATAAAGTCTCCTTGTGTCTGTAATTCTTCTTTTTTCTTTTCCCTCTCGCTAATTTTAAACCGCCTCAAAAGAAAAAGTTAAATCAATTGGAATAAACAGTAGTGTTACAATTTCTGAAAATCCAGACATAAAGGTAGCCCAGAAACGGAGGAAGAGGGAAGAAAAAAGTGTATACCCCGAGAAAGGGAGAAAGATGCTCAAGCTTTTCAACAGAGGCAGGGATAGCCCCGCCGACGCGTCCCCGCCCTCCTCCGCCGTCACCGCGCCGTCTTCCTCGTCGGCATCTCCAGTCACCGGCCCCGCCAGGCCCATACGCCTCGTCTATTGCGATGAGAAGGGGAAGTTCCGCATGGATCCGGAAGCCGTCGCTACGCTCCAACTTGTCAAGGAGCCCATCGGCGTCGTCTCCGTCTGCGGTCGCGCACGGCAGGGCAAGAGTTTCATCTTGAATCAGGTAATTATTCAATTCAAGTGAAAATTTCGTCGCTGTTGGACTTTAGGGTTTTTGGAGTGTAGTTAGGGTTTTGATGTGTTGATGTCTGTTCCTTGGGATAACCGTATGTTCAGTGGTAATTGTTTCTATGATACAGTATCGGTTTATGTAACTGTTGCATATCTGGTTTTGATTAATTTTGGGACAAATGTCGTTTTTCTAGTTGTGGTCGTGGTGGTGTTATAAGGTAACTTGAACGCTAAATTCGAAACCTACTTGGAAGGTTTGGGGACTGTCCTTGATTGGCTAGTAGTCCAGTGATTACAGTGGAAAGTGTGGTTTTGTGATTGTGAGAGTGTCTGCTCGTTTGCGTATCGTGTGCAGCAATAAGTTTGTGAATTTTGTTTCTCTTTGGTTCGAGTTGTATGTGGAAGATAAATGCGTTCGTACTTCTTTCGGTGCCATTGGATTGTTTACTTACTGGGAGTATTTTTTTTGCGTATGCGTGCTTTTTATTCAATATATATTGAACATCCTTTCTGCCTCTAAATTCCTCCGAGTAAAAGTTGAATCAGCACATGGTAAAGATGAACAACTGGTTTGCTTCAACACTCAGTTTTATTTCTGCGAGTCTCGAAATATGCATACTTTTATAACATTATTTTATTATTATAATGTGTACTTTTGATTTTGGGCTTATGCTTTTTTATTTTTTTATTTCAGCTATTAGGAAAGGGTAGTGGATTTCAAGTAGCATCAACACATCGGCCTTGTACCAAAGGGCTTTGGTTGTGGAGTACACCTTTGAAAAGGACTGCCCTTGACGGAACAGATTATAATCTCCTGCTATTAGACAGTGAAGGAATAGATGCTTATGATCAAACAGTCAGTTTTTCAGCTTTCTAATCAAATATTCTTTTTCACATGTATGTAGTCGATCTCTAAACATTGCTAACTTGTCTTACTCAACAATTTGTTTACTACGCAGGGAACATACAGTACCCAGATATTCTCACTGGCAGTTCTTTTGTCTAGCATGTTCATTTATAACCAGGTTGGCAGGGCTTATTCAAACCTATACATTCATTCTAGCATGTTCATTTGTTCCTTGGTTTTGGATGTGTCATGATCAATTTGATTTTGTTACAACATGAAACTTTATTCTGTTTTCCAACTTTTGTGGCTTTCTTGCTGAAATTGGAATGCTGATGCTACATTTTTTTCCAGATGGGTGGTATTGATGAGGCTGCCTTGGATCGTCTTTCCCTGGTCACCCAAATGACAAAGCATATTCGTGTTAGAGCATCTGGAGGAAAGACTTCTGCATCTGAGCTAGGCCAATTTTCCCCAATTTTTGTTTGGCTTTTAAGGGTAGGTTGTGTACATATGTTGGGCAAAAGTGTCAAAATATTGTAGCTTTGGTGGTATCTTAGTAGACTGTAACTGTATTGTACATTATCACTTTTTACTTCATTAATTTGTCAACTCTCATACTTGCAGGACTTCTATTTGGACCTTACAGAAGATAACAGAAAAATAACACCCCGTGATTATCTGGAAATTGCCTTGAGGCCAGTTGAAGGGAGTGGAAGAGATATAGCAGCTAAAAATGAGGTACCTTTCTGCTTCCCTTTTTAGTTATTCATAGACGCTACTTAATTATTATTTCACTACTATTTCTAGGATTATTATTAATTATCTTAGTAGTCTTATGTGCTGGGCCTTCAATAATAATATACACATTCTCCTTGTGTTGTCATTTCTTCTTTCAATAATTCTATTTTCAATAACATTATTGAGTAGAGAAGCTCAAAGGAATAAGACCGATTATTGAATGAAAGTACTTAAGATTAAGAAAGAGAAAAAATATTTTTGGAGGGCTTGAAAGACCCCTCTTATGGCTTCTAATTATAATGATAGAAATCTGATACAATGAGAAGATGAAAGATCAAAAAACTCCACTAGACTTCAGGTACAAAACTAGTTACAACTCATAGGAACAGTAGGAGGCTTTATGCACAGATGATGTTGACAATCAGTCTAAGTTGTTTGATCTCCTTTCCAAAAATGTGGGCGGGGGTCATGGAAAACTGACAGAGAGCATTTAGGGAACCATAGCCTGAAGATAGAAAAATCCTCTGAGGGAGGAAACAAGACATCAGTGAAAACAATGGGTGGCAACAGTCGAGGCCTGAAGAAATTATAGGGTGATGCACTTGATGAATTTCGACAATCAGTCAAGAAGGTGGGACTACCCTTGTTCATGGGAGAGGATCCGACGGGTGGATAATTAGTGTGGAAGTTTATTTTCAAGTGGAAGAGACCAATGATCAGGTTTGGATCAACTTGGCTCAGTTATGTATGGAGTTTCCTTCCAAGTCAACTTGTCCAGAGTGAGTGGAAACGTAAATTCAGACGAGTTAATGAGTTAACTTGCGAGTTTGATAACCATGTATATGCCAATGCTAATATTTTCCTAAGTGCAAGAAACAACCTTCGTGCTGAGATTAATGTCTTTTGGCATGATACCAATATCCCACGCTAATAGTTATGCTAACATTGACTGATAAGTTGAAACTTGTACTTGCCCATAATTCGAGTTTTTTTAGACTCTTCGCTCTGAGGCTTGAGCTTGGGGCTTGTGGTTTGTCCGGGATAGCATCTCTCGTGGTTAGACTAGTCCAAGAAGTTGATAATATTTGCGGTTTAAATATTGAGCTTGGAGCTCACTTAGAACAAGAAACCTACCACTACCCCACTACTCCTAAGCAATAGAGTAGAAAATATCTGCTTTTATCCCTATAAATAAACCTCTACACTATCACTAAGGGATATACACATTGAATGTTTCTAGCCTAAGTCTCATTTTAGATTTAGCAGGAAAAATTTGTATTCTTCCATGTATGGAATGTTGTCCAACAAGATTTTGTTCTATGGTTATTTTCTGAATCTAAATTTCTTTTAGTTCCTGTCATTGTGAGTTACAAACTATAACTTTTTGTAAATAAAATTTGCAAGTTCGTTAGGTACATTGGAAAATGGCAAATATGTTTATTTTCTCTGGAATAATTATTTTTCTAACAAAATTAAACAACAGATTCGAGATTCCATTCGGGCTTTGTTCCCAGACAGGGAATGCTTCACTCTTGTGCGACCCTTGAATAACGAAAATGATCTACAGCGCCTGGATCAGATATCAGTAAGTAACTTATCAGCTGACATTCTATTTTTGTCACTTTGTTGCATGTTTTAACTTATGATATTTTATATTATGCAGGTTGGAAAATTAAGGCCTGAATTTCGATCTGGCCTTGATGCTTTGACAAAGTTTGTTTTTGAGAGAACAAGGCCAAAACAAGTTGGCGCAACTATGATGACTGGTCCTGTCTTGGTTGGCATAACGGAATCTTATTTGGATGCGCTCAACCATGGTGCTGTGCCTACAATTTCTTCCTCTTGGCAGGTAAATACTTAATCTTCAAATTATTATTGTAACCGACTTGAGTTAGAGAGGAAAAACTTAGCTGTATCACATAAATAATGATACAGAATTCACTGGACATGTTTAAAGTTTTAGTTTGGTCAAACTGGTTATGAAATGTCATTTTAGTGGCTTGTTCCAATTGCCTAATATAATTTTTAACCATCCAAGGAAATAAGATGCTTGAGGAAATGTTGATTATTCGTTTTACGTTCTCATAAATCATAATTGACACCTCCTCACGCCGAGGTATATACATATCGTGTGTGGGACTAGAAATTAATGGGTGGTCCGTTAGCGGTCCGATAGCCGGTGGAACAGAATGGCCAAGAGATCTCGATAGGATAGTTTTTTTTTTTTAAACAAAGACTTTGATACCATGTTAAGAATAAAGAAAATAGGGTTTGAACCGGCTTGTAAGGTAAGGTTTGCACCTCACTTATGTACTATGAAATTGCCTTATCTCTAGTCGATGTGGAACTTCGAACTGACGATATCTTGAAGTTGATGTTCAATTGATAAAAATTTCTTTTTATTAATTGTTCTAAATTGTATGCTGCTTTTGTCCCCTCTCTTTTGATGTGAATGATTACTTTTTTAATACATTTGAAGTAATTTTTTAGTTTTTAACTACAAAAATGTCATTTGTTCTTTTTACCTAGTGTATTTTATCTGACAATAAAAGGAGCAACGTTACGTTATTAAGGGGTTTTGGTAAAATAGTTTGTTAGAATATGGGAAAGAAAATGTGAAAATATTATAGCATGCCATTTGTTCTTGACGTTTTTGTTTGCTAAAGTATTGCTTTTATACTTCAATTGTTGTTGCCTTGCAGAGTGTCGAAGAAGCTGAGTGCCGTCGGGCATATGATTCTGCTACCGATGTTTATATGTCTTCTTTTGAGCGGTCAACGGCCCCTGAGGAAGTGAGTAATCTATTCTATCTGCTTAAAGTAAATAATGAGTATAATTCTTGTCTTTTCTAATAGTAATGCTTGTTTGTAGGGTGCTCTGAGGGAAGCACATGAACTAGCAGTTCAAAAGTCAATGGCTGCTTTTAATGCTAGTGCTGTAGGAGTTGGTTCAGCCAGGAAGAAATATGAGGACCTTCTTTTGAGATTCTTCAAAAAGGCATTTGAGGTATTGTGTATGTCAGATCATGAGTGGAATTAACTGATAAACTTGATGTGAATAAGTTATGTGAATGTTATCTTATAATTTGTTGCGTCAGGTGTTTTGTCTCCCCCTCCCTCTTTTTGTGGTTGGGGTAATAGGCTGGTTGGTGGCAGTTTATGGTCATATTACCTGCAATGGGTTCATTTGCTTATAAATTCTTGAACGGTTTTGTATTAAAATTGTAAGATATAACTTTTACCCCTTCTGATCCCTCTGGTCTTGTTGAATGAACCATCTAGCTTATCTACTTTAGAAAGCAGAGGAAAAAATGTAAGGCTGTAAGCTACCTGGATGCATCTCATGTAATTGGCTTGCCTTTGATCTACTTCTGTTACAGGATTTAGTGGGAAAGTTTATGATAGCCTGCTATCACTATTTTGAAGGGAAAACTGCTTGGTGCTTCTTATATCCTTAGGGGTCGGCATAGTTGTGTGTTACAATTGGAATGGATTCATATTTTGTTTTGGCTGTACAGATCATTATTATTCATTTCTGACAGTATTGGAGGTTATTGAGAGGGGACAAAATTTTTTTGTGTTCCTACTTGTTTAAAATATAAGATCTTATTTGCTTAGATATTTTGTTTTCCTCTTTTGTTGAACATCGTTTAGTGCATGTTGCATTGTATGAAAGTTTTATTGAATCATTGGTGAGTGAAGATAACCTGTTATTGCATTTAGGGGAAATGTATACGATGAGTTCTTTGTTTATAAGTTACCATAACAATATTCAGTTGTGATTATTTAAATCCATTTTGGTCAAGACTTTAATTACTGTTTTAGGTCTCAAATTTTTAAGCTAATTAAGTCAGTTTTAAAATAAAGTAATTTTGGTCCTTCCCTTTGTTTATGATAGATTTGGGATCTGAAGTGCAATTAAGTTTTATGTATGTGTCTGTACGTACACCTACCATTTTGTCATGGTAAATCAGTAAGCAATTGTCTATTCATTTGAGGGTTGGGGTTGGGGTTGGTGCAGTGCGGCAGTGCTTTCTATTAGATGTTACTAATGTATTGGTTAACAGGATTATAGAAGGAATGCATTCATGGAGGCAGATCTGCAGTGCTCAAATGCCATACAGTCTATGGAAAAGAGGCTGAGGGCAGCTTGTAATGGTTCTGATGCAAAGATTGATAATGTTGCTAAGGTAATTGTTGTGCTCCTAATGGAAAATATACATCATGACTGTTGCAAAAATAAGGCAGCATTGTTGAAATGATAAGTTTCTATAATGTATTTTTGATGCAGGTTCTTGATGCTCTTTTATCTGAATATGAAAAAACTATTCAAGGTCCAGGGAAGTGGCACAAACTTGCTGTTTTCTTGCAACGAAGGTTTGTTAAAATGTCTTTCTGCCAAATTTTCTGTTTGTCTTTGGTCTTTCCAGTGACTTTTTCTAATTAATTTTCGTCTTGCTGCTGTCAACAGTTTTGAAGGCCCCATAGTTGACCTTACCAAGAGGCTAATAGCTAAAGTTGAATCAGAAAAGAGTTCTCATGCTTTACAATGTCGGTTGATTGAAGATAAGATGGCACTTTTAATGAAACGGCTGGAAGCCAGCGAAGGTGAAAAATCTGATTACATTAAGAGATATGAAGATGCCATCAAAGATAAGAAGAAATTAACTGATGAATATATGAATCGCATAACTGATCTGCAATCTAATCGTCGATTACTGGACGAAAGGTACTCTGGTTTATTGAAAACACTAGATTCTACCAAGCAGGAATCCATGGATTGGAAAAGAAAATATGAACAAGTCTTGTCGAGGCAGAAAGCTGAAGAAGATCAAGCTAGTTCTGAAATAGCAGCTCTCAAGTCCCGAAGTGGTGCTGCTGAAGCAAGGTTGGCAGCAGCAAAGGAACAAGCTCAATCTGCTCAAGAGGAGGCGAAGGAGTGGAAACGAAAGTATGATATTGCCGTTAGAGAAGCAAAGTCTGCTCTTGAGAAAGCATCTATTGTGCAAGAGCGCACAAACAAGCAGACACAGTTGAGGGAAGATGCTTTAAGAGAAGAATTTTCTGGAACTTTGGCTGAAAAAGTGCGCTCTCCCTCTTGAGATTCCTGCTCATTTCTTTTATATCTTTCACTTAGTATTGCTAATACATGAAGAGATCTGTAATGGTTTGTAAACTTGCGTTCTTATCTGTTACTCCTTTCTAACTATGCAGGAAGACGAAATAAGAGAGAAAACTGCAAAAATTGATGATGCTGAGAAGTGTTTAGCAACCCTGAATTTAGAGTTGAAGGTGAGATTCTTGGCTTCTAAGTAGGGTCCCACAGGGCCTATTATCAAGTGCTCTCAGTATGACACGATTTATGTTGTGCATGTGTATAATAAAATCTGGTTTATATTCTTGATACTTGTGTATTTCTTCTTTTATTGTGGACCTGCACCTGGAAGGCTACTTCTCAGCTTCTCTGTCTTTTGCTCTCATGATTTTTTATATTATGTTGCATCTCAACCACTTGACTTGGAATTGTATATGGATGTTAAGACTCTAGAATTCTACACTCAATTATATGCATGTTTACTCTTGTTGGGACTAAGTGCGTTATCTGATCTTGCAGGCTGCTGAGTCAAAGATAAGAAGTTATGATACTGAAATATCATCACTGAGGATCGAAATTAAAGAGTTGACTGAGAAGTTGAAAATTGAAAATGCTAGGGCCCAATCATATGAGAGGGAAGCTATGGTTTTTCAGCAGGAGAAGAACCATCTAGAACAGAAGTACCAGACTGAGTTTAAAAGATTTGATGAGGTCCAGGAAAGGTGTAAAATTGCCGAAAAAGAAGCTGCCAGGGCTACTGAAGTGGCTGATAAAATGCGGGCTGAAGCAGGCATGGCTCAGAAGGAGAAGAGTGAGATGCAGAGACTGGCAATGGAAAGACTAACGCAGATTGAGAGGGCTGAGAGGAGAATTGAAAGTTTGGGGAGGGAGAAAGATAATTTGGAAGCTGAATTAAAGAGAGTAAGGGATTCAGAGAAGGATGCACTTACCAGAGCTGTGAAACTAGAGGAAAAGGTGCAACAGAGAGAGAAGGATTTAGAAGCCCTTTTGGATAAAGACAAGACCCACAGGCGAAATAGTGCGCAAATTCTCGAACAACTTCTTGAAACAGAACGTGAAGCACATGCACAGGCAAATAACCGGGCTGAGGCTCTCTCTCTGCAGCTGCAATCTGCGCAAGCCAAAATTGATTCTCTCCATCAAGAGCTGACTAAATTTCGTCTCAATGAAACTGCATTTGACGGTAAGCTAAACACTGCTTCCCATGGTAAACGTATGAGGGTAGATGACGACTTTGGTGATGACATGGATGTAAGCCCAAGAATAGTAAAGGTAAACAAGAGAACTAGGAGTACATCCAGTCCTCTTAAGTACACACAACCAGAAGATGGTGGTTCCGTCTTTGAGGGTGCCGAAGAAAATATTAGTCAGCCAAGTGAGGAGGATTATAGAAAGTTTACCGTCCAGAAGCTTAAACAAGAGCTGACAAAGCACAACTATGGTGATCAGCTGCTCCGGTTGAAGAATCCCAACAAGAAAGATATCATTGCTTTGTATGAGAAATGTGTTCTTCAGAAGTCGTAGCAAAGTTTTGCCTTATCTGGGTTGGTCTGAATCACATTCATTCCGTGGTGGTTGACATTAGACTAGAAATATTGTGATAGTGACTTTGAGTGGTTTTACATTTTTGGGTGTGTTTGCTTGAGTTTACCAGCAATGATTATTATCATACAGGCCATACTGAATTTTGATGGCCCGATCTTTTATCTGTTGATTGTTTCAGTCAGTTGTGTTTACATCTGTATAGTTTTTTATTTCTGTATTTATATTAACATTGCATGAATATTAGATGAATTACATTTAGATTGAAACTTACTTGTGTGTGCCCAACTTTATGTACTGATTGTTTTCGAAGCAGATGAACATAATTGATGAATGATGTGCGCTTCTGGATGCATTTCCATCGCACTTAGCCTTTTGGAACGCTGTCTACTGTAATGAAGGTTAAATTTTCATTTTAGTTGCGAAATATCCGGGAAATATCAAATTGGAGGACTGTATTGACGATCTTAAAGAGGTATCACTTTTTTTTTTAATTTTTTAATCAAAAAATAATATTTATCACATGTCTATTTCATGGTGTCATACAAGGTGTTATTTTGGTTTAAATTTAATTTTTGTATTTTTATTTTGTCTTAAAATTTAATTTATATATATATATATATATATATATATTATACAAATATTTTTATAATGTTAGAGAAAAACTAACATCACGTCAAATCATTTAAATATTTTATTCATTTTACCTATAATAAAAATAGGTTAACCTACTTATTACTGAGCATTCCTACTTGAATTATTATCTCCTCTCATCTACCACATGATCAAAGCAGATGGAAAATACAATCATAAATCAAGGTAAGCCATAACATATCTAAAAAAGATAGAAGTACAACACAAGTAAATCCTCAAGCAATTCACATTCCTCATTTTAAATAATAATCGTCCAATGACATTTAATCACTAAATTTGTATAATTATATTTTTAGAAGACCTGTGGATTGAATTGGACTTAAAAGATTTTGTACCTATCATATTATAATAGTGATAGATTATGGCATCATGCCCTAGTTCTATTCAACCTTATTAAGAACTAAGTCGTCCTCATATGATATGATTACATTTTTTGTAACTTGCTAAAACGATTATCTTTCATATCAAATCCATTATTATAAGAATTTTCATCCACTCTCACCACCTAATCATCTTTTTCTAGTGAGTCTGAGTGTATAGTATAGTATGAATAATCTCATCATGGAATTTCTATTCAATACACCTCATAAACCATACAAACAAAACTTTCCACCTTGGAAACACTACATTCATCACATGCATAACAATTCAATAATCGAAAGAGATTAAGGTTTCTGTCCTTGCTCTACTTAGTCTCACTAATAAACTTTCGTCGGTACTATTAAATTAATACTCTTTATCAATAACAACTTTAATATTTCTAAGAAAGTAGTCAAACATATTATTATGGGTAAGTTAACCTGTACTAAATTGTGTATTTCTTCTTTTATTGCATACCTTTGAAGGATACTTCTTAGCTTCTCTATCTTTTTCTTCTTTTGATTTTTGATCTTATGTGGCATTTTCACTCAACCACTTGAGTAGGAATTGTATATGGATGTTAAGACTTAGAATTCTACACTCAATTATGTATGTTTACCCTATTTATGATTAAGTGTGTCATCTGATCTTGTAGGTTGGTGAATCAAAGATAAGAAGTTATAATATTGAAATGTCATCATTGAGGAATGAAATTAAAGAATTGACTAAAAAGTTCAAAGTTGAAAATACTAGGGCCTAATAATATGAGAAGGAAGTTATGGTTTTTCAATAAAAGAAGAACTTTATATACATGCACACAAACACGCATACGTGCATACACGCAAACATGCAAAAACACTGCAACGACCAAATTCTTTTTGTTACTATTATTTTCTATATTATACTTACAAATAAAAAAAATTAACACATAATTTTACAATAACATATAACATACTTAAAATATTCACATATACATATATTTATATATTTTACAGTATTGTATGCATCTTATATTTACATCATTTGGTACATATTATATTTTCTACACTAGAAGAGGAAGAAGTATTACTTATTTACAGTTTCTCCCTTGTAGGTTAACCTTTAAACATGTGGAGGAAAAAATGTTATGATAAGATTCACTTGGACTATTGGGGGTAAATAAAAAGTGACTTCAATCTGTCCTTCCAAGATAATTGGTGCATTTGGAGCACTTAGGAATGTGATAGTAGAATTTCCAGTACCTTGAAATGTTACCGAATTATTTACCACATTGGTTTGCCATGCGTTACTCGAAAATTCTGCTACTATATCGGAAATGAATGGGTCAGGCATGTTAGTGACAACCATCTATGATGAGATTATATTTTTCTTTTTATACACAATCATAAAATAGGGAAGTGAGACAAATATCACATAAAAATATAGCATACCTCAATAAAAAAATATAAAAAAAACTCTTTCAAATTCATGAAATTGGGTTTTTATTATATTTTATAAAGATTTTGATTAATTTTGTAATGACTAGCCAAGATAAATGAGCCTCATCATGGCTAATAGGGTAACCCAAGAACATCTTATCTTGAGCAAAATTCACTCATTTAAATCTCCAAAATCATACCTTGAACTACAATAATCAAATCTTTATTTATTATAATTTTTATTTTGATATTAAACTATATAATTGTATAAATAAATAAATAAATAGGATTAATGCATAAGTAAAATTAAATTAAATAAATAAAGAGGACCAGTACGTGATTGGAGATAAATATAAATAAATAAATGAGAATAAATATAAATAAATAAATAAGAATAAATATAAATTAAATAAATAGAACTAATGCATAACTGGAGATGAATATAAATAAATAAAGGTTAATTATGTTTTTCATCCCTCAAGTATTATGCGATTTTGTTTTTAGTCCCCCAACTACCGTTTGCTCCAATTTGGTCCCTCATGTTTTGAAACGATTGGAAATAGTCCGCATTTTTGGACGTCGTTAGTTTTGTTTGACACCTGACAAATAGACTGCCATATATGGATCCCGTTTTAAGCTGTGTAAGTCATCTATGTTTCTGCACGTGCTAATTGAAGAGGAAGACAACTAAATAAAAGATGGGTTGGGAGAAGTTTGAAACCCTAAAATTTAAATTTCAGAATTGGGGCTTCGAGGTAGTGAGGAAGTGGTGCATATCGTGACTGTGCAGGCACAGTTTGGCAAAGTTACTGTGTTCTTCATTGATGAAGAGTGGTAGCAAAGGGTTTCCATGTATGTCGCGGAATACTGGTTCCAAAATGTCGCAAAGTTGTGCGTCATCTTCAGAAATGTCATCCAAAGTCTGTGGGTGTGGGGAAAGATTGTTGCTCCTGAAGACATCTACTGTGAAAAACAAAGGCAGATTATTTTGGAGATGTTGAAATTGGGCTGTAAGTTGAAATTTTCGTGACTTTTACTGGATGTTGCTTTTGTATTTGTGGTAATGATTTCATCTTTTCTTTCGCAGACCAATTCACATTGTAATTACTTTGAATGGGTTGATGACGAGGAATCCAATTTTCAAGGGAAAGAAACTGAAAGTGAAGCCAGTGGTGGAAAAAGAGTTGATGGTGGGAAAAAAAGGGGAAAAAGATGAAGTTTCTTTGAAAAGGGAAAAAATTATACTGGATTTGATGAAGAAAAATGAGAAGTTGAAGATGAAATTGTAACAAGAGAAAAAAATTGGGACATAAAATATAAATTAAAAAGAGGTTAAGCACATCTCATTTAAGGTAAATATAGAAATAAAAATAATTATGAATAGATGAAAAGATAATAAAATTATTATGGATTTTATTGTAATCATTTTAATTGTAAATACTTAATTAATTTTGATTCCCTGGATATTCATAATTTCTATATTTATATATTTACAAGTTCTTAATTTATACTAGATATAATAATATACATAAAAAGTAATGCATAAAAATGGTGTTAATATACTAAAAATATTATGATTTAAATTTTGCGATGTTACACACACAATGACCTAGCCTTTCATGAGCACTTTGGGTTCTAATTAGAAAATATTTTTCACTAACTGATAATACTTCTCACCCAACGACTCAAACCCTAGGATCTACATCCATTGGACTCATCCAATGTGTTTGAATCATTCACTTAGCGTATCATCTATTGCTCTCTCTTTAGAAATTACCTCTTATTGCAGTTGTTCAATGGGTAGTGCTCATCCAACGAGCATATCATTTGTTGAGTATTGTGTGCTTTTTTTTTATCAAAACTAATAAGTATATAAGTTTGGTATTATTGGCTCATACTTAATTTTCTCACTTAAACATTTTAAAGAATATTTATTTAGTAATAAAATAAATTACCTTAGACCAATTAATTCAAAACTCACAAACTTACATACTCACTGTATTATTAGAGCCTCATCTTCATAACTGCATAATATCCTTTAACTATATAAGCTTATCTCTTTAGTCCATCTAGATGCTTTTATTCATTTCTTATACTAAACAAACATACATTTAGTTTAAAATTAACCTTCAGCAAGACATTTGGTTCAGTTCAACTGATATATTTCAAGGATCTAACCTTACCTAGTAGCTTAAACATCCCATTAAAACTAATCCTTTAAAAGAACGCCTTCAACCACTATGAATCATTTGACTTACTAAATCAACAACAAACAATAAACAGTCATCATTATCATATCTCATCACAAACAGGCAAGCTACCTAGAGTTTAGCTCTTTTCTCTAATAAGCTCCACTAACTTGTGCTCTCAATACACATTTTATTCTATATAATAAAAACCTCAGATCAACAATTTGAACATACACCCTAGTGATCATTGACATGCAAAGATTCATCTTAAATCCAAAAGAGCTACATGCAAGCAAGTTTCACCCATATGCAAGCATGTAACCAAATTAATTCAAAAGAAAGGTAGAAAATGAACTCACTCTGACTCACTCCTTGCTCGGTTAGGATGATGGTTCTCTATACCATAACTCCTATGATGCTTTTGAATGCTCAAACAGATGCATAGATTGGTTACAAATCTAAAGCGATACTCTGGAGGAAAGGAATAAAAGTATGTTTGGAGAGATGGTAATGTTTATAAAATAAAACTCAATTATTTGGTTTTTTTTATAGAACAAACTTGTTAACAATAAAATAATGGATTTTCTCGCATACGTTGTTGAGTGCATATGTATGTCCTCATTTAACATTCAATTTTGGCTTCTTAATTGAGTTTTGTGGTTAAAAGACTAATTTAATTAATATTTGTGATAATTAGGTTTATTGAGCTTGTGTTGCATAAAATATATTTGGCTTATTAAAAGTGTGAAAATAAATTATTCAAAGCTACTAAATAAGGCCAAAATCAGTTCCAATTAAAAGTTGTTAAATGATCACAAATTTGACCAACCAACACATGCCATGTGACACTATCATACAATCTCAAATTTGTCCAATTAGGAGCTGCCACGTGGCCTTGATCGTAACACACAAATATGAACCAGTGACAGGATGACACATGTCCAACATCCTAACATTAAAAATCCAACCAATTAGATGATGATGCATCATCATCTTCAACCTCCCGTATCACTAGACACAACCCATATGCAGAACGCGCCATCATCCATGCATCTCGACACTGCCACTAGGACCGTGCTGACGTTAACAATAGTAGTCATTACGAGCGCACACCCACACAAATCGAAAATAAATATTGACGAAGCAACCATCGTGAGTGCAACACCTCATTGCCACCTGGACCACGCGTGCAGCTTCGCCCAGAGATCGTGAGACCTATATGCACATAGCTATGCTAAGAGCGACGAACTAACAAATGTTATCGTTTGATAAAACACAAGTGAGAGAAAACTATAAGAGAAATAGTTTATGAAAGTTTTAGAATGAGAGTTTGCATACCGATTTATTAGAAACTTGTGCAATAGATAGAATACAATATCCCATGATATAAGGGGTAAAATAAAACCTAATATGTATCATCATAAAACTGAATATCTGATAATAATATAAGAGAATAAAAAATTATATCTCTATCAATAAAATTAAATCTAGAAGATATATGATATTTTATCACCTCCAATCAAGGTGGGCTTGAAGAAAATGAAGGCCTAACTTGGAAGTAACAATTTAGGAATGTAGTAGGATGAAGAGAATCTTGAGATCTTGAGAAGCCTAAGAACCTTGAGAGATTCGAGAAGCTTGAGAGAGTCGAGAACCTTGAGAGAGTTGAGAACCTTGAGAAAGTCGAGAACTTTGAGAAAATCGAGAACCTTGAGAAAGTCGAGAACCTTGAATTTTTTTTTCATTGTTGATAATTGTGATCAATAAGAAAGAGATATATAAGAACAAGTGCATCATTTTCTCCAAGATGAAGAAATAAAGGATGAGGAGTAGCAAAACTCGCCATGAGTGAAACGATGAAGAGAAGGTAATAACGGAAGGTGTTTTTCATCATATACCATATTAGTGTTTGATAAAACACAAGTGAGAGAAAATTACAAGAGAAATACTTTATTCAAAGTATGAGAATGAGAATTTGTATACCGATTTATTAGAAACTTGTATAATATATAGAGTACAATATCTCATGATATAAGGGAAAAAATAAAACCTAATATGTACCATCATAAAACAGAATATCTAATAATAATAATAATAATAAAAGAGAATAAAATAAATGATATCTCTATCAATAAAATTAAAACTAGAAGATATATGATATCTTTATCAGCAAACGATGCAACCATTGTACATCCACCTAGCTCGCACTTGAGACGCATTTCACCATGAACTTCCGTTGAAGCAGCGCAATCTCTGCCTTGCACTACACCACACCCACCATACAACAACAACACACAAGAAGAGGCTTGATTTGAGAGAAAGATAGAGCTGCCTTATGGCAGTCTCGCATTGGCCAGTCAATAGGTTAAACAGTCAAAGTCAAAGTTTGGTCAAACAAGACAAACTAAAATACAAATATTGATATCTTTTGATTTCTCTACAAATTTGGCTGCATGATTGAAATGGGTGAATTGGGAAATAAGTGCAAAATACTTTGATTAAATGAGACTTTATTTTGATGAAAGGTAATTAATTACTTTAACTAAAATTAATCAAGTTTGTACTTTGGTTAATTAGATTTTTACTTGATAAAAGAAGAGACATGATTAGACATAGTAAAATTTGATTGAGATTGTACTTTGGTTGAATTTACTATGAATAATATAAAATTTTTTCACTTTTAATTGAGATTGTACTTTGGTTAATAGTGACAACGCCAACAAATTAATTAAGACTTTACATGGATTAATTTGAAAATCTAAGACAATAATTAATTGAACAATAATCTTTAGGTAATCAATGAAGAATCTTATTTTGAATAATCCTATTTTGAAAAAGATGTGGAATCAATCTATTTTATTTATCATTGTTTTTATATTCTTTTATCTTTTTGCAATTTTATTTATTTATTTATTTATTATTTTATTTTTAATCTTTTTATATTATCTTTATCTTATTCTATTAGTTCTATTTTATTTCACTAACCATTCTTGGTGTATAGATTTTATAAGAAATAATTTAGTTAAAATCAATTTTGTATTTGTTCGAAGATTTATAGTTAACTTTACCCTTTTAATACTATAATTGCTTAAATTTAATAATATTTCATATCCTTGCACGTCTCTTCAACCTTATGATCCAAGTTTAGTAGTAAAACAGAAATCATGTCCACAAACAACTCAAATTTCAAAATAAAATCAATTAAGGATACATAAAATTTAAACTCCTTAACCAGCTTGTGACAAGTGTTTAAGTTGTTGAAGTTGCATGTGTAATGGAAGTACTCGAACAACAAAATGAATTTTTTGTGTCGTCACTTTCTATCCGGGAGTCTAGCAATACTATACTGTCATCCCAAATAATCAATACATCTAATGAAATAGTCACAATCATATTAAGCTTAAAGATGGTAAATTTACTATTATAAGATAAAATGATGGTTGATTGGAGAAAAAAAGAATATAAATATGAGTTGTGATGTAAGTTAGAATATCATGTATGTAATGAAGAATGAAGAAATTTTCAGGAAATAAAAGAAAAACAAAGAAGAATTAAAATCTGTTACTTTAATATTGTTTACATGAGACCATTAAAAAATTATCACTTGAATTTTAGGATATTATAAGACAAGACTGATGAAAAAAGAATAACAATTAAGTCAGCATTGTTAAAACTTTCTCAAAAAAGAGTTTGTCAAAAAAAAAAAAAAAACCCAAAGACATGTTCATTTGGTACTTTTGTTTTCCTCATACATGCTTTTTGATCGAGTTTTTATCGAGTCTCCAAGCCACATTTAGTCCAATTTTTATTTTAAAATAAACGAAAAATTACAAGTAAAAAATATGATAAAAAAATTATTTAAAAAGTGCAATAGAAATAAATTTTTATTTAAAATTATAATAAAAATAAGTTCTTATTCTAAAAATATAAACAAGTATTTTTTTAAAAAAAACTAAATATTAACAAAGATTATTCACATGACATTTACTATTGACATGACATTGCAATAATGATGTTGGGGACAGCATAGGAAGATGAAACTTAATGAAAATATTGTTATCTTTTAACTTAATGAAAATTTTATACAGAGAAATTAAACTGAAATTAAAATGAAATTATAAATGGAATCCTTATAGCCAGCAGAGCATATTATGCATTTCCCAGAAGGTTAAGAAATGGCAAAAGAGCAAGAGTAGGCAATATAACAGGTATAGCTACCAACTTTGAAATGCGTCCCTTGTCCTTCCTTAGGAGACCTTCAATGAGGGGATAATTGACAGTAACTATAAAAACTGCAAGGAAAAGCTGTATAAACATTTTGTCACACTCACCCACCAACAACACTCTGTACACTCCTCCCACTAAGCAATATATGTTGACACTGATGATGAAAAGCAATGGTGCTATAAAGATATTTGATGTTCGGAAATCATATTTATCCATTTCATATAGCACACTTTGTTCATCACTTTCTAATTTATTAGTGGGCAAGAACGTAGCTTCTCTTATACCAAATTTCTTTAGCAGTGCATCCAAACATCCATGTAGATGGCAGGTGACGGATTTCATCATCCAGATCCTCTGTTCATTTATCCACTTATGGACTGTACCACCAGTTAAAGAGACTTCTAGTAAATGTTTTACAAGAGCTGACACAAAGATGAACACAAAGACGATGAAAAAAGGGTCTGAAACCTGTGAAGAAGAAGAAGAAAAAGAAAAATGAAAAAAGGGTTTTAGCATATGAAGCAAATGTATGCATGAATGGTGTTAATTACCTTAGGGTATAAAGGTATTCCATTTAGTAGACTGAGCTGAGGGACCGTAGCAAGACACCAAAGAGGCACGCAATAGAGAGGGAAATATGTGAGCCATGCAAAACATAGACACTGGAGAAATGGGATCCTTCTCGGCCAATATATAAGGGGGCAAAATCTATTTATACCATTTTCAAACAAACCACTGTACCATCTTGTGCCTTGGATTAATACATCATTCAAATTCGTTGTAGCTTTACCTAGGAACTGTGGCCTCGATGGTTCACAGAAAACTGAACTCCATCCATTACAATGCAACATAAATCCTGTAAGGTAATCTTCTACTACGCTATAATATAAGAAACCAACCTCTTCTCCCCATTTAGTGCCAATTTCGTAGTTACAAGAAGCCAAAAAGTGTGATTCTTCTAGCAATGAATGTTTCTGATGCGGTATCGAATCACTTGTGTAGTTTCGATGAAGTGATCCGATTAGTTCATTAGATGAAGGAAATTGATCCTTTTGTTGCAGCAGATCACTTCCTAGGTTTCAAAACAAAGAATAGTAAAGAGTGTTTTAGGCTCTCAGCACAAGGGCAACGGTTATCTGTTAATGTCATTGAAGTTGTGTTTTAGGAAGCAACTAAATAAAAAAAAAAATGTTGTTTGATATATACCTTTGCTACCGCAGTTTCCAAACAGTGATGCCCTTTTTATGTAAAAGCCTGTACCTGACATAACAGGTCCCATAAGCCCATCCATACCTTGCCATTGAAGCTGAATTGTCCAAGAAAAAAGTTAGGCAAGGATTGCATCATGTTATATATACAACATTAAAGAATTACGAAGGTCTGAGTTTGATCTCCTTATAGTCCTTACGGTAAATAGTGATCTCAGCTGACTATCATAGATGTCATTCTTGCTAATGTTGTGAAATTTCTGAGGAAATTGAACAAAAGACAAGGAGGAGGACATGTTTGGATCAAGGTGAAAACACATTGCATATCGAGCTGAAGTTGGATCATTGCAGAACATGTCACAATCTAGAACTAGAATGTATGGAGAATTACTCATCACCCGAGAGACACGAAGCTGCAAAACATTATATTTGTTGTGTCTGTAAAACAAGTTTTCTTTACAGTTTGGCAGATACACAAGAAAAAAGTATAGTCATATACCAGGACATTGAGAGCTCCAGCCTTGAAATGGTGGGGATGAGAAGCCATTTTTTCACGAGAAACATAGACAAGGAGAGGCATTTTCACATTCTCTACATCATCTATCATACTTTCTTCTATCATCTGCCAAAATCAGATTCATAAACCAATTTCCAAACATAGATATCTTAATAAACACATGCTACTAATAACCGGATGTTGGTCTCGAAAAGTTTAATGAAAATTTACTATAAAAACGAAATGTCCAAGTTAATTTTTCAGAAGTTTAAATTATTTTAGCTTCATATACTACACTTTTCTCTCATAAAGAATTCATTTAGAAGTTCAATCTAAACGAATCTTTGCTTGTCATGTTTAGTTATTGTACATGAAAAAAAGTAGAGAAACAAAAGTGTGTGTGTGTGATGAATGCTAAATGATAAAATTGTATTCACAGTAAGAAAAAAATAAAAATTATCTAAACTTTTGTATACATAATTTCAAAAATCAAAGTTAATGTCATTGTAAACAGCTTCTCTAATATAAAATCATAAAACCTTCAAAAACAACATTGGTGCATTTTTTTTTTTCTAAATCTACTCATTATAATTACGCCAAAATGGTAGAAAACACCAATATTTTGGTTCTCACCGTTGAAAGTTCCAAAGATAAGATCAATTTACAATATATATAAATAAGGTGTAAATTTTATTTTAATAGAATTGAATTCTAACTCTGTGGAAGTTTGTCCAATCCAATACTCAAGCGAAAATGTTTTCTAAATGTCTAAAATGACAAAAGCAATGCAAACGCTAGTATACCTCAATGACAGACGGGTGATCTCTGGAGAACGCAGTATCATTTCTAAATGTCTTTATCTCTTCTTCAAGAGCCTCATACTTTTCCTGCAAATATAAATATTATTTTCATTGTTACGTGTACTGAAAACAGAATCAGAGATATAGGATTTTTGTCTCTTAAAATCCAAAAAGATGAGTTAAAGCAAGTTCCGTGAAAGTGAACCTTAATCCTACGCTTATCCGCCACGTACAAACTACTCCTTGCAAAATCAGCATGAGCATGATCTTCCAAGGCCGAAAAGTAAGCCTTGGGGCACCTGTTGTTTAATCTGTACCTTCTACAAAAGGGAAGCCAGCACCTGGCAAATTTACAAGCCTCCCTCACAGCGTGCAGTGTCAAAGGCGAGGCCGCATCATCTGAAAGATACACATGAAGTTTGTTTGGAGGGTAATCCAGTGCCATGCTTGACAACACAGTGTTGATGACATCCAAAGTGGGTTCCTTAGTTGGATCTGCAGTGCATATGAAGACATCAATCGGAGAGAGTTTGTGATCCTCCGGCAATCTTTCTGGGTAGACAGAACGTGAAACTGGACGCCAGCGAAAGGCTTGATCAAGGACCCAAACAAAGGAGAGAATGGCTTCTGAAGCAGAAACAAGTAGCCATGGCAACAACTCATGGCCTTCTCTTGTTTCTGTGGGTTGGAATACAAAACTCACCCTGTAATACAACAACAAGGCTAAAGCTGTGGAGTGGAGTAACATGTGTAACCTGTTAACGATAAGTAAGAGCTTTTGGACATGGAGGGCATTCAGAGGAAGCCTCTTCTCTCTCCCCTCCATTTCTTCACTTACATACAAATAGGTTAAGTCCATCTATCTATATAACATTGGATGCTCCCCTTTTTAGTCATATTTGTCAATTTTAATGGCATATACTAGTCCATTCCTACCAAAACTCCTTTTTTCTGTATACCACCAAATTATTATTCAAATCTTGGTCCACCAAAAGAATAGTTTCCATTTTCGTATAAACAAAAACATTAATAATCATAAATTGATTTAATTTAAGAATAAGTAATTAAATTATTTGATAAAAAAAGTTTAATAACAATTTGTATGATATTTTCTTCGTTTTGAAAACTTAAGTATCATATATTGTCAGGACAAAAAGTAAGTAATGACACAGAAAAATTATTATTTCATTACAATATTTTATTATTAAAATTTAGTGTTAAATGAACAGAGAAAAAAAAGATGGTGTTAATTATCGCAAATGTTTTTATATTTGTTTTTTTCATTTGAAAAGTTGATCACTACAAAAGTTAATTTTTTTTTTTGGTGTTTGTATCGAAAGATAAAATAAAATTGTAAAATGTATACAAATGTGTTCGGTGATGATAATGTCTGCCAATTCTCTTTCTTATTTCAAATATGACGGCAATGTTTAGAAAAAAAAAAACATGAAAACGACGTTGTTCAGATAACGACAAGGTTCTATAAACATTTAAATCGGATCAATATAATTTGTTAAGAATAGAAACTTTGATTGAATTTAACATTACATCATAAAATTAAAAAGTGAATTATTTGGATACTGAATAAAAAAAATTATTTTCAAAATTTACACCTTTTGAATACTGAATTTCTCAGAACAAAGAAAATTTTGAACCTGCCACATAAGTGTTCCTTTATATGTTGTACTGCTTCTGAACCTGCCACATAGCGTTCTCTTTCTGCGCTAACCGCTTTTCTGTTTTTACGGCCTTTTTCTCCTTTTTTCTCTTCTATATAAGTTTGTTCTCTATCTATGTTGTAAACATCTCACAAATCCAATACAAACCATTTTTTTTTCTTCTTCCCTACTTGTTGTCTCTCTGCCCTATTTACATTGCATATTATATCATGAAGAATCATCCTCACATATCAAGCGAAATAAATTCCCTCATGTGTAATCAAGAATGGTGTAAATTGTAAGATGGTATCAGAGCTCTTCTTCAGAAGAGTTCTGCTGCGCATCGCCACTCTGATTCTTTCTCTCTTTTCGTCTTTCATTTCTGCTTCACCTGTTTTGCTTTCTTTGCTTTCTTTCATTTTCAAGATATGGCTAAAGAAGAAGATTTTTCTATATATGTGGATAGTCACTTGTATCTGCATCCGGGAGAAAATCCAGCCACCGCTTTGGTCTCCCTAGTTTTTTATTCTACAAAGAATAAAGCCCAATTCGTGGATGGTATTGCTGCTGAAGCAGAGAAAAAGGATCTTGCATACAACGCGTGGAAACGATGCAACAATATGGTTGTATCGTGGATCGTACATTCGGTCTCCTCAGATATCAAACAAAGTATTTTATGGATGGATAAGGCTGAAGAAATTTGGAATGATTTGAAGGCACGTTTCTTTCAAGGGGATTTGCTAAGAATTTCAGATTTGCAAATGGAGGCAGCATCGATGAAACAAGGAGAAAGCACTGTCACAGAATACTTCACCAAACTCAGAACAGTTTGGGATGAATTGGAAAACTTTAGGCTCGATCCTCCTTGTACGTGCCATGCAATTTTTAAGAGGGCTTGAATGATCAGTACGGTAATATCAGATCTCATGTCTTACTCATGGATCCTACTCCACCTATTTTAAAAATCTTTTCTTATCTTGTTCAACAAGAAAGGCAGTTAATTGGGAATAATTTTTTGTCTAACTCTGAGGTTAAAACTATTGCTGCTATAAACACTATCACTTGTTCTTTTTGTGGTAAGAATGCTCATACAGATAATAAAAATGGTTTTTCTAGCAACAAGAACAATAGCAACAAGAAAACATGTACACATTGTGGGAAATTCGAGCATACAGTGGATGTATGCTACAAGAAACATGGTTATCCTCCAGGACACTTTGTTCGATGGAAAAACAAAGACAGTTGAGAATAGAGATGAAAATACGGATCAAGAAATCAAATTTACACCACAACAATATCAGGCTCTGATGGCATTGATAAAACAACCAAATGAGGCTACTGCAAGTACTCAAGTGAATCAAGTTAGCACTATCTCCTCAAGCTTCACAGATCAAGGTAATAAGTTTCTTGATATATGGCCCACAAAATTTCAAAATAATGATGTTTGGATTCTTGATTCTGGGGCAACGAATCATGTTAGCATAAATCTGAAAAGTTTTTCATCTTATGAACCTGTTGATAGCATAATAGTGAATTTGCCAAATGCTTTAAAAACTAAAGCTACATATAAAGGAATTATCAACTCTGTGATTCTATTACTTTTGTGATTCTATTACTTTACATGATGTCCTTTTCATACCAGATTTTAACTATAACCTCATTGCTTGTTTCTCACTCTGAAATAAAAATAGTTTTCTTGTAGTGAAATTTGTCTTCAAAATTATCAAAATGGTGTAATTTTCAACTCTTGTCATCTTGGTACGACTTCAATTAATATTAAAAAAAGTCAAATAAATTTTTGGTCTTTTAATTTTTAGTGAAAATTGAAATTAGTCTTTTTTTCGAAATCTTCGTTCAATTTAGTCTCCCAACTTTAGGAATGTCTAGATTTAGTCATTTTAACCATATTTTGTTAAATTTATTTGATGTTTCAAATGCGTTTCCTGATAACATTTAAGTTGTTTATACAATTTAACACATTTTCGCATCAATGTGAATTGAGAAATGCATTTGAAACGTTAAATAAACTTGACAAAATTTGGTTAAAATGACTAAATCCATACATTTTCAAATATGTGAAACTAAATTGGTCCAAAACTTCGAAGAGAGACTAATTTCAATTTTCACTTAAAATTAAAGAACCAAAAATATATTTAATCCTACAAAAATTACAATGAACTGAAGTCATTCCAAACTAACACAATTTCAGTTTATATCATAATACACTAAAGTCGTACCAAGCTGACACAACTTCAATTTATAAGAACAAATTCAATTAAAATTATGGTTTAATCACATGGAAGATTCATGTTTTCGTTAAAAAATCTCAATTGGGTCTTTCAATTTTAAGTTATCCTAATTGGGTCCTATTTTTTAAAATTTGTTCCAATTTGGTACTTTTCGTTAGGGTAGTATTGATGACATTAATTGTGTGTCACAGCTCGTGATTTTTTTTTTATTTTTTAATTTCTTATAATTTTTTTACCTTAAAAAAACAACTGACACATGTCAAATTAAGAGATTTTGCAACGTGTTAACTTGTGGTTTTTTTTATTTTTTTTAATTTCTTTTAAAATATTTTTTAATTTTTCATTAAAAAAAATATTCTGTCAAGTGTCAATTGTTTATGTTAAAAATCTGGATTTGATGCTTTATTTGTTACTTTATCTTAATTTAGTTCTAATTTTTTTTAAATATGAGTAATTTCATCTCTTCATATAACCAAGTTTAACTTGTACATAAATATTATAATTATATTGTTGTTATAATAGATACTTTATCTTAATTTAGTTCTAATTTTTTTTAAATATGAGTAATTTCATCTCTTCATATAACCAAGTTTAACTTGTACATAAATATTATAATTATATTGTTGTTATAATAGATACTTTTAACTAAATTAAGTTTGTTTAAATTTAATTTTTGTATTGAATTTTAGATAAAATTTGTTTCAATAATTGTAGATAACTTTATAAATTCAAATGTAAATTTTTAAAATAGTTTTATAACAATAACAAAATTCAAATGTGAAATTTAAATATTTATAATTGTATAAAATTGTTCGAAAATTTTACATTTAAATTTAAAAATTATTAAAACAAATTTTAAATAAATTTCAATGAAAAATTTAAATTTAAATAAATTTAATATAGCTAAAAATATCTATTATAATAAAAATATAATTATAATATTTATATAAAAATTAAATTTATCTCATTGAAATTTGAAAGAACAAAATAATTTCAATTTAAATAAAATTATGACTAAATTAAGATAAAATTATATATATATATATATATATATATTAAAAACTAATTGAGACTATAAAATAAATAAAAAAAATTACAAAGTAACACGTAATAAAATTTTAATTTGACACTTATCAATTATTTTTTTAAAATAAAAAAAAATTAAAAATTAAAAATGAAATAAAAAAAAAATTACGAACCGAACCGATGACATATATTTAACATAGATGATACTTTAAAAAGACTACCAAATTAAAATAAATTTTGAAAAATAGAACTCCATCAAAAAAATTTAAAATTGAAAAAGCCAATTGAGATTTTTTTTTTAAATAAATAAATACCTTGCGTGTGATTAAACATAAAATTAAAAAAAAATAACAACGGACTGAATTTGTAAACTTGCCAAGAATTAAAAAATTACAGTTTTGAAGTCGAAATAGCAAAATTTTTGTGCTTTGTGCCATACAAGGAAGGAATGGACGGTCCCTGTTATAGTTTTGGCGATGTGATTAATTCTTGAATCCGGATAATGCAGTTCACTTGTTTAGTTATTCTGATGGCTTCCAACGCAGTTGGAGTATTATCTTTTTGCTTTGAACTCCTTTTTGTCATCCTTCAGCTCCCTTTCTCATCTGTGCTACCAAGTAGCACGACCCAGGGATTCTCAATCCAAGAAGCAACTGTTTACGATCTCCAACTTGCTTTCCAGAAAAAACAATTGAGCTCTAAGCAAGTTGTGGAATTCTACCAGAAGCAAATAGAAACCCAAAACTCAGTTCTGAGAGGGGTGTTGGAGTTAAACCCAGATGCTCTCGCACAGGCTGAGAAAGCGGACGAGGAGAGAAAGAGCAAGGCACCAGGGTCTCTTTCACCACTGCATGGAATACCCATTTTGGTTAAGGACACCATTACAACTAAGGATAAGATGAACACCACCGCAGGTTCCTTTGCTCTTCTGGGCTCTGTGGTGCCTAGAGATGCAGGTGTAGTCACTAGGTTAAGAAAAGCTGGGGCTATCATTATAGGGAAGGCTACACTCAGTGAGTGGTCACATTACAGGTCAGTTGCAGCACCCGATGGTTGGAGTGCTAGGGGAAGACATGGAAAGGTGCTTCATTTTCTTCTTCTTCTTCTTTTTTTTTTTTTTTTTTTTTTTTTTTCATTAGGTTTAATTATCTCAATATGTGTGAATTAATTAGTCGTCGTTTCTTAATTTTTCTTATCTTTCCGATAAATCATTCTGACCAAGATAAAAAATAATACTAAACTTTTTTATTGCTTGCTTAGTTTATTTTATACGTTTGTTGAGGTTCAAGAAATAATTATGAAAAATGATTGAGTTGTTAAATAGTTGTGTTGGTTGTCAAATTATATCTTTCTGAGATATTTAATTAGTTAAAAATTTAAATTCGGTTAAAGGAAAGCTCAAAATAGATTTAAACAAATGCATTTTCAGTGTATTCTATTATTATAGCTCTGAAATTTTAATATCTCGTGGTTCATTACCTTAAATGTTCTTTCAATTACTATTAGCATATTTCATGTCGATTCATTTAACGAGTGTTCTTTCATTTACTATGACCATCTTTCACATCAATTCATTTAATGGGTGGTCCAACTAAAAATCCCAAGTCTCAACTTTTTCTTAAAGTGTTATAAAGTGAGTCGTGATAAGGGATTAAACTTAGTTGATCTAATTATAAACTTTAATTAATTTCTAAATATAATATTTTTAGTTTGTATTAAAGATTAAATTAAGTTGTTTCGATTTAAAGATTGTTATGAGTCTATTCAGATTAACGATATAGTTGATTTAGTCTAAACAAAAGATCAAATCGTGTCAGTCTGGGTTAAAGTTCAACTCAAGTCAAGTCAAGACAAATATTGAACACAGTTGGTTGTAACAAAGGTTGAAATGAGAATATTATGTTAAAGGTCGAGACAACCTGAATTGACTCAAAAGATATGATGAACTGTCCAAAACAAAGTTCAAGACAGGAGCAGCCTGAGTGAAGGTAAAAACAGGTTCGTCACAACTGAAGGTGGAGACACGCCAACCCATGGCGAATGTCCAAACAAATTGGCCATGACCTAATGTGGAGACATGAGGGACTAGCTCAACGGAAAGTTGAGATGGACTAACTCGGATCGAAGGTCGTGATGAGCTTACCTGGATAAAAGGTAAAGAGGTGTTAGATCTCAACCATTGACCCAAGTTGAAACTTGAGACAAGTTGGCTCAAACCAAAGGTTAAGGCAGACTTAGGTCAAAGGTCAAGAAAAGTTAGTCCGGATTAAAGACAAAGATTGGTTGTCCTAGTCAAAAGGTAGAAAAGGCGTGACCTGGACAAAAGGTCGAGAAAAGTTGGTTCGGGCCAAAGGTCGACACAAGCCAACTTGAGCCAAAGGTTTAGAAGGGTGAGTTTGGGGTAAAAGTTCGTAACAAGTTGACTACATTTGAAGGTTAAGATAGGTCAACTCATGCTAAAGGTGGTTACTGGCCAACTAGGGTAAATGGTCAGGACGAGCCGACTCGAAAAAAATTTTGAGATATACTAGCCTGGACAAAAGGTCGAGACGTGTTTGTCCAGATAAATCCTCAATACATGTTGACTAAAAAAAAGTTGGGATGTCTAACCCGTGCCGAAGGTTGAGAGGGGTTAACCTTGCCAAAGGTTGAGATGTGTCAAAGGTCGAATTCATGCTTATATTTGAGCTGAGCTAGCCTAGACCAAGGACAAGACGAGTTGACCATGGTCGAAGGTCAAGATGTGTTGCCTGAGTTGAAGGTCGATCCAGGATGAAGGTCGAACCTAGTTGACCTAGGTCAAAAGGTGAGTTAAGTCAGACTAGTCGAAAGTTGAGTTGAGCTCGCCCAGATTAAATTTTGAACATGTCAACCTGAGTTAAAGATCAAATTAAGTCAGTCCAAAACGAAACTGAGTTGACTTGACTATATATCTCAAGTCAACCTTTGTTTGATCTAACCTTATATCTTGATCTTAAACCAACTTACAAAGCTAACCCATTAGACTTTGGGACGATTTGATCTTGTGGATTTTTTTTATGTAGCCTTTTGGTCCTGTAGGCGTTTTTGCCTTCGTCCATTGGACTAGGACCAAATCACGAGTTAGGCCAAATTGACTGCATTACTCACATGACAGTCGATAAACTTACTATACCGCTAAAAACACAGAATATTTAACTGCATACAATAACCTAAGGGTGTTATAATTGTATTACATAGTTGCTTTTTTAACCATACAAGATGAAGTAAAAAGAAAAAAGAAAGAAAATAGTAGAGGTTAAGACGTTAGTATTTGGAATAGCTACCTTATAAGTTCTCTAAAAGGCCAAAAAATAATGTTAACTTCTCTATATGTTAAAAATTTAAAATAAAAAGCTGTTTGAGAACATTTTCATAAATTAATTCATACATTAACTAAGTTTAATTTATACTTTTATCTTTCTTGTTTCTGAAGAAGTTTACGAGGATTAAAAAATGAGTTCAGTGATTGGCTTTATTTTGCAGAATCCATACACAATGGATAGTCCGTGTGGATCCAGCAGTGGATCTGCAATATCAGTAGCAGCCAATTTGGTAGCAGTTTCGCTTGGTACAGAAACAGATGGATCCATTTTATGCCCTTCAGATTCTAACTCAGTAGTCGGTATAAAACCAACAGTAGGACTCACTAGCAGAGCAGGGGTAGTCCCAGTCTCCCCAAGACAAGACACTGTTGGGTATGTCTTATCAATTCCGCTGTTCAAATTATTTTAATTAGATTAAATGTGTAACATTCTGTGCCTGCTGTAGACCAATTTGCAGGACTGTAGCAGATGCTGCTCTTCTTCTTCAAACCATTGCAGGAATTGACACCAATGATAAAGCAACAATCATAGCATCAAAGTATATCCCAAAAGGAGGCTATGCTCAATTTCTGAGGAAAGATGGACTACGAGGAAAGAGACTAGGAGTGCTGAGATATTTCTACGCTTTTGGAAATGACACTTTTCTGCATGAAACTTTTGAGCTACACCTGAAAACAATAAGGTAATGAAAATATATACCTAGTTATGATTATTATTACTGTATTCAGTCTCATGTGCTTCTTACAAATTCAGGGAAAGAGGAGCAGTTTTGGTTGACAATTTGGAGATAGAAAACATTGATGAAGTTTATAGCGGTCCAAGTGAAGGTATTGCTGTGGCATTTGAATTCAAATCTTCCTTGAACGCATACCTCAAAGACTTAGTTGCTTCCCCCGTGAGAAGCTTGGCCGATGTGATAGCCTTCAACAATAAACACTCAAAACTGGTTAGTGCATGGGAATGTAAAATTAATCAACAATTGTCGATACAATATAAAAAGGATACAAAAAACAAAAAAAAAAAAAAAACACCCACAATCTATTTTAATAATATGATAATATATAGAACTAAATATATTTTCTCCAAACTAAGAATATCGTATTTTTTCTCTCTAAACTACATTATAAATATTCAGTTCTTATACTTTATAAAATAATGTATAACATATCTTATCAATAAATTGTATGTAGAATGTGACAAACGAAATTTCACTCTAGATTATAATATAATATGTCCATGCTTTTCATTAATATTTGAGGATGTTTACATAATTCTCATACAACAATTCTTAAAATGAAAGGAATAAAATATTTTATAATTTAATTTGCAAACAAACAATTTTTTATAATAGTTTTAAAACAAGAAAAACTTATTTAACCTTAATATTTATTAATACTTTAAATTAAAAATAAAATATCAATATTTTAAGTTGTTAAGTGGATTTTTCTTATAAATATTAAAATATCACCTCTCATTTAGTATTGTTTTTGTAAAATAAAGAGTTGTTCCTTCTAAATTACTTTCAAAATATTTTATGAGAAGGGTGTCTAGATTTAAAGATAATTTAAATAAAATGTGAATGAATATTATAGAGGTGAAAGTGAAATAGAATAGAAAAGAAACAGTCTAAAGAAGTGTTTGTATAGTTTGTGTTTTGATTAACCTATGATAATACCAGGAGAAAGTTAAGGAGTATGGAGAAGATCTGATGGTAAATGCGCAGAATATAAGGGGAAGTGGGACACTGGAAGAAGCATTATCAAACTTGACACGATTGTCAAAAGATGGGTTTGAGAAAGTAATGATAGGAAATAAACTTGATGCGGTTGTTGTACCTTGTGCAAGCTTTAGTTCTGTACTGGCTATTGGAGGTTATCCTGGAGTAACTGTTCCAGCAGGATATCAAAATGGTAGGCCATTTGGAATTTGCTTTGGAGGTTTGAGAGGCTCTGAGCCAAACCTCATCCAAATTGCTTATTCCTTTGAGCAAGCAACTATGATAAGGAAGCCTCCTCCACTTCCAAAGTTATAACCAATGTAAAGTAGCTTCAAACTTTTTTTTTTTAATGGGCAATAACTATCATGAATAATTTTCATTCACTACTTGGATGAATACTTGAAGTCTTCATTCTACAATAACAAGAAGATGATTTGCGTGTTATGAAGACATATAATATACTCTATTTTAATTGTTGTGTGCACAAGAAAAAGAAAAGAAAAGATTTTTTTTTCCTGAAAGACAAAATATTCCAATTAATAGGTATATCATGAAATTTGTTATTAATATTCTTTTAAACAAAACTGAATCGGTCCATTGAATTAGTAATCTGGCCGGTAGCCCGAATAAATTGGTCGGCGATTGCTAAACATTTTCGGTCGGTCATATCCAGTCCGTAACTAAAACTAAAAATAGATTGAAAGAAGATTAGCAAGATCATTAGAGAAAATTTACTGGTAAGTATGATTATGTCGTACTTAGGCTGAAATTAGCCTCTGATTATCAACAGGCCCATCAAACAATCCTATAAATACATCTAGATGCAGTAGCAAAAATGTATGCTTTTCTTTTAATATCCAACTACACATGATAAAGATATTAAGAATGACCACAGCTATTGTTCACCAATGTAGTAACAAACTCACAGGTTTTGTTTTTTCCTTTTTTTTTTTGGATTTTAGATAGTGGCGTTATTGATCATATTTGTCCTTTTAAATCTTTATTTCAAAATCTCAAACATATTTCTCCTATTTATATACAATTACCCAACCAAAACTCTATCATTCCTAAATTCTCGGGTACCATTGTGTTGGGCAATCTTATTCTTCATAACACCCTTTTTGTTCCTCAATTTTCTATTAAACTCATTTCTATTTCAAAATTGCTTAATTCTACTAATTGTTTTATGATTTTTTCCCAAAATATTTGTTTTATTGTGCAGCCTAATACCTTCCAGACGATTGGAACAGCTAGGAAACATTAAGGCCTATTTTTTCTCTTAGATAGTTCCCAATACAGACGTAACTTGAGTATATCTGACACAAATATTTCCTTACCACATTATGCTCTCATTAATAATTCTAATCCTTGTAACTTGTGGCATATGGAACTTGGTCATTCGTTTGATAACATTTTAAAGCTTCTTGTTTCTGATCATTCTGATATTTCTTCTCCTTCTACTATTGCTTGTGATGCTTGTGCGTTTGCCAAACAAAAACTTTTGAAATATTCTTCAAGCACTAGAAAATCTCTTCAATTTTTTGAACTTATCCATGTTGATATTTGGGACCCAATTTCTATCTCTTCCATTGATGGATACAAGTATTTTTTAACTATAGTTGATGACTATAGCAGATTTACTTGGATTCATTTTCTTAAAAATAAAACTGAAATTAGACCTCTTCTTCCAGATTTTATTACTTTGACAGAAAAACAATTTTCTTGCAAGCTTAAGAAAATACGTTCTGATAATGGCAAAGAGTTTCTTCTTAATGATTTCTATAATAGTAAAGGTATTTTTCATGAAACTTCTTATGTCGCAACTCCTCAACAAAATGAGATTGTTGAGAGGAAGCATCAACATCTTCTCAATGTGTGTCGTGCTCTTCTTTTCCAAGAAAAAATACGAAACATTTTCTGGTCTTATTCGCTTAAATTGGTTGTTCATCTCATTAATAGGTTACCCGCTCCTTTTCTCAATAATCAATCTCCTTATGAATTGGTTTATTCTATTAAGCCCGATTTTTCTAATCCCAATGTTTTTTGCTGTCTGGCTTATGCTAGTTCTGCCACTACTAGAAGAACTAAATTGGATTCCCGAAGCTTAAAATGTGTTTTCCTTGGTTATAAATTTGGAACAAAAAGATATGTTTTGTATGATCTTCACTCCAAGTCTATTTTTGTGACTAGGAATGTTATCTTTCATGAAAATATTTTTCCTTACTCATTCTCTTTACCATATGATAATTGTATTGCTTCAATTGATGATTCTCATTACTATGATATTAACATGTATGATTTTCCCACTTTACCTGTTTCACATGCCACTGATGTAACATCCCAACAGGATATTACAGATTTAAATAATAAACAAAGAAATATAATTAACATCATTTAATAAAACATCATTTCCCAAACGTAGGAAATTTAAAACTTTATTTATAAAATTAAAGTTCTCAAAAGAAAAGAAAACCATAATTACAAAACTGGAAAATTTATCAAACAGGCCATGAGCCTTTACAATTTATTCCAATCCAAGGTTATAAAACTTAAAATTAAAACATAAAACTCCCAAGCTATCCCTGCTCCGTAGCTAAGCCTCACCAAGACCACCTGCAATATCATATGCTCCCGTGTACCGTGTACACGATCATCGCCAAACACAAGCAGATAGGGTGAGCTAATATAATCAGCACATACATATATCAATCATTTACATATAACAAAACACATCAAAAGAAACTCTTCTTCCACATGGCCAACCATGTAATATCAATGCACATCAAGGAAACTCGTTCCCTTCCTTCCACATGGCCACAACCATGTAATATCAATGCACGTCAAGGAAACTCGTTCCCTTCCTCCCACATGGCCACAACCATGTAATATCAATGCACATCAAGGAAAATCGTTCCCTTCCTTCCACATGGCCACAACCATGCTAGCAGTGTTCTACACCTTCTAATGAGTATCTCAAGGCGTCTTGTTGCCATACCTATCGGCCACAACCGATAGAGCACATGTGAGAAACCATGTTACGGATCACACACCGTAACGCCAGGTGGAGTTCCCAAATACGAACATAGTCCGTAATGTCCCAAGACTACCAAACTCGTCAGCAAATCACTGAGGAGGGCAATCCATCTGGACCCATCCGTACTCGCCACAACCAGCACACTCACGTCGGCAACACTCGTCAACCCGAGCCACAACTCAAGAGTTCCTCGTGTTCATCCGCTATCCCGAGCCACAACCCATAGAATGGCACGTGCTTAACCCCTATCTCGATCCACAACTCAAGGGATACGTTCCAAGCCACAACTCAAGGAACACCAGCAAACCCACCTATAAGATATCCCAGAAGCCTTATAGTACACACATCACATTTCAACCACTAATCAATCCAATACCACATAATTGTTTGCCTTTAAACACATAATCCATCCATCCTTTGCTAAGCTTCAAGCCTTTGCCTAAGTACTCCAGTCCATCTCGCTTAGGCTAGGTTACCTCGCCTAAGCGAGCACCTCGCACAGAACCAACCTCGAACTCTCGCTTAAGCGAGTTTCACTCGCCTGGGCAAGACCATATTTCGCCCAAGAATCAAATCTCTCGCCTAGGCGCGAGTTAAGCCAATGTCAAAACATTCTCGCTTAGGCGAGGGACTCTCGCCTGAGCGAGACACTCTTTCGCTCAAAACTGAGGTTCACGCCTGAGCGAGATGCCCAAGCAAAATCACCCAACACTCATGAGTTCTCGCTTAGGCGAGATACACTCGCCTAAGCGAGTTAGTCTGTCGCCCAAGGCCAAAACACTCCGCTCAAGCGAGACGCTCGAGCAGAAACAGACTCGACTCTCTGCTAATCTCGCCTAGGCGAGCCTGGCTCGCTTAAGCGAGAGTTGTAGACTTCCACACTATTTACGCACGTAAACACCAACAAACATGCCCAATTCACACATCAATTCATACCAATCATTTGAAAACTATGCCACAAATGTATGAACATCACTTAGATACAATATGGCATAACCTCATCAAAATCATATGCATACAACAACAATACGAAAATTTGATTTTAGCTTCCCTAACCCAAAGGTTCCTTACTTAAAACTTGAATTGTGAGTCTTTCCTGGAACACCAATTCCCTTTCCTTGCTTCTCTCCCAAACAGCTCTCAAATGCCCCAAACCTCACTATTCACTCTCAATTTTCGCACTCCTTCTAAAGCTCTCAGAAAACAACCTCCAAAACCCTCTTTCCTTCTCAAATTCTGCCTTTTAAAGAGTCCCTATTGTGGGTTGATGGCAAAAACGAAAATTGGTTTAAGTGTGAGATTAATTGTTAATCAAGGCCTATTATTTTGGTTATTTTTCAGCCCACACGTCAAACAATGCACAACCATGTTCAACCATCTTATATTTCGTGATGATAAATACAATTATATAATGATATCATCATTCGCATGATTCAAGCATAATAAAAATATAATAATAATTCAAGTAACACATAATGGCATAAAGCCTCCAAGTAACACATTCAAGTAACACCCAAGTCCTCTCACACAATTAAAGTACTCTCAACCACTTGAGCTAATACTTTTCCACATCATATCAATCAATATTTAATGTCATAAAGCCTTCCACTACCCACATTTATTAATTAATTAATTTTCACGGGTCCTACAACTGACCTTACTACGAAACCTATTCCTAATCTTGTTCAGATAATGTTGAAGCTACTAATCCTGATCTTAGAACTTCTCATAGAGTGAAAAACAGGCCTCAATACTTAGATCAATATTATTGTTGTGTTGTTTCCGCTTCATGCTCTACTTTTTCCACACCTTATCCAATGTATTTATTTTGTTTCTTATGATAATTATTCTCCTTACCATATTGCCTTTTGTCATAATATTTTTGTCCAAGCTGAACCTTTCTCCTTCAAAGAAGTTGCTCAACATGACTGTTGGAAACTGGCTATGGATGCTGAGTTATATGCTTTTGATAGAAACCAAACTTGGACTTTAGTTCCTCCTTCTTCTAGCATTAAGCCAATTGATTGTCGTTGGGTTTACAAACTCAAACATAAACCAGATGGCACAGTTGATAGGTTTAAAGCATGGTTGGTGACTAAGGGTTTTACTCAAAATGAGGGGCTTGATTATTTCGAAATTGTCTCCTCTATTGTCAAACTTACTATTGTATGCATCCTTTTAGCATTAGCCACTGCTAATGATTAGTTTATTCATCAGTTGGATGTTGACAATGCTTTCCTCCATGGAGATTTGCATAAAGAGATCTATATGAAGCATCCACCTAGTCTTTCTCTTCCTCAGCCAAATCTTGTTTGTAAGCTTAACAAGTCTCTATATGGTTTAAAATAAGTCAGTCGTAATTGGAACCAAAAATTAACTTTAGAGCTACTTCTTCTAGCTAAGCACAAAGCTTTGCTGACCACTCTCTATTTGTGAAGAAATTTGCTTTTAATATTACTATTTTATTGGTTTATGACGATGATATGGTTCTCACTGGTAATAGCATTATTGAAATTAATGATGTAAAAGTTCATCTTCATTCTAGATTTCATATTAAAGATCTTGGCCCTCTCAAATATTTTTTGGGCCTAGAAGTTACTCGTTCTCTGGATGGATTAGTTTTGAACCTAAGAAAATATTGTTTGAACCTCATTTAAGAGGCAGGGATGCTTGGATGTAAACATACGCCAACGCCATCTAATCCTTCTATCAAACTTCATTTCGAGGAGGGAGCTCTTCTACCAAATCCTTCTTCTTTTCGGCGTTTGATTGGATGATTACTTTACTTGACTAACATCAATCCTGATATTAGTTTCGTTGTCCAACAACTCAATCAGTTTGTTTCTTCTCCACGTGAACCACATATGCAGTAGGCATTACGTATCATTCGATACTTAAAACATGCTCCTAGCTATGGCCATTTCTATAAAATCCAACACCTCTCATAAAATTCAGGCACTTTCTAATTTTGATTGGGCAACATGTGCCACTACTCGATGCTATGTTTCTGGATATTGTGTTTTCTTGATATTGTGTTTTCTTAAGCACCTCTTTGGTTGCTTGGAAGTCTAAGAAACAAAACACTATTTCAGGATCTTCTTCTAAGATTGAGTGTCGCGCCTTGGCATCCCTAGCATATGAACTACAATGGATTCATACCTTCTTCAGAATTTGCATTTTTCCATTCCCACTCCTTACACTGCCTTTTGTGACAACAATTTCGCTATTCACATTACCAAGAATCCCACTTTTCATGAGAGAACTAAGCATATAGAAATTGATTGTCATATTATTCGACAAAATCTTGTTGATGGCCTTATTCACCTTCTTCATGTTCCTTCTACACGTCAACTTACTGATATGTTTACCAAGTCATTACATCATTCTGCTTTCCAAGTTGCTACTTTCAAGTTGAGACTTTACAATCTTCTAGTCCACCTTGAGAGGGGGTGATAAAGATATTATATATCTTCTGCTATTATTTATATTGATAGAGATATAATATATTTGATTCTCTTTTGTTATTATCAAATATTTTGTTTTATTAGGTTTTACTTTTCCCTTTATATGATGGGACATTGTACTCTATATATTGAACAAGGTTCTAATAAATCAGTAAGCAAACTCTCATTGAGTTGTTTTCATCAAATACCTCTTGTTAATATTTTTTCTTCTCATGGCTTATACATATTTAATTACACATTTGTCTAATACTGATAGTGAGCAAACATTAATTTAAGCATTAGAGTACTTTTGTCGGTACCTCATCTCCTATGGCCGACTGAAAGAGAAGACGAACAAATAAGACAATCCTTAGATATGTTCGATATCAGTGTTCTTATAGGACTATCTAGGTATTGTAAGAACATTTTGACGCTCATCTTGGGGCCGAGGATAACCTATAGGGCTATATGGTATGAACCAGAAACATGGCAAGATCAAAAGGACAAGATTCACGTTGAAAAGGAGACTGTTTGGGGGAACAAATGAATATATTGTGGAAGTAAGGAAGGAGTTTGAATCGCTGAAGAGAAAACGTATGGGTCAAATAGAGGCATTGAGGGTGTTGAAAAAGAAGTTAGAAGAAAGTGGCACCATATTGATACCTAACAAAAGAGGGCCAAGAACAAATGAAGTTCATCAACCAAATTTAGCCTAAGAATTATCTATCCAAAAGTAGCCCATTCTGAGGATCCCTAAATTCATCATCAAACTATGGAACTTTCATGAGGAAACATCCTTTTGTGGAAGGAATCATGGATACGCCCCTCCCACCCAGATGGAAAACCCCAACGGTAGATAGATATGATGGATCTACCGATGGAACGAACATGTTGACATCAAGTAAGCTTGTATACCACCAAAGACGCCATTTCAAGCCAAGTAAGCTTGTATACCACCAAAAACTTGCTCGAGATACTTAACGAAGACGACAATTAAGAAATAATCATGGCAAAGAAGGCTACCTAGTTTATCATCATTGGGCAAGACCTTTACAAGAGAGGATACTCAACGCTTCTCCTAAAGTGTTTGTTTGAGGATCAAGCATTGTACGTCATGGATGAAATACACAATGGGGTGTGAGGGCTTCATTCAAGTAAGAGAACCATGGCAACACATGTTCTTCGTGCCAGATACGATTGGTCGACCTTGAGGACGGATTGAGCCAAATTCGTCAAGAAATGCAAGAGGTGCCAAGAATATGGTCATCTCAAACACCTGCCACCTTCCAACCTACAACATATTATCTCCATAACATATTATCTTCATGTGGACCTTTGCAAAATGAGAAATGGACATTCTTGGCGCATTCGCCTTTGGCACCGAAAAATGCAAATTTTGTTCGTAGCGGTAGACTACTTCACCAAGTGGATTGAGGTCGAACCATTCACTACTATAACCACCATGCAGGTGTAGAGTTTTGTATAGAAAATATAGTCTGGCGGTTTGACATTCCCCACTCCATTATAATAGACAAACAGTTGCCAATTCAACGACCAGAAGTTAGCAGAATTTTACGTCAGCCTAGGAATTAAGCACATGATCAACTCGATAGAACATCCCTAAACCAACGGCCAGGTTGAGTTTGCCAACAAATTATCCTTAAAGATCTCAAACATAGGTTAGGGGCAACAAAAAGGAGATGGACAGAAGAAATGTTAGAAGTATTATGTGCCTATTGGTGCACCTCCACTAATTCACACTATAACCTCACATACACCATGTTACTCATGGAAGTAGGAGAACCAACTCTAAGAAGATGAATGGAGAGCATGGACATCAACAAGGAGAGCATGCTTGCAGATTTGGATCTTTTAGAAGAATTCAGAAGGCCAAAGTCAGGGGAAGAAGCTTCTAAGCAGAAGGCCTCAAGATGGTACAATGGACGAGTGAAACCATGATCAACTGTAAAAGGTGAATTTGTGTGGTGAATGAAGGGAGAAGCACGCTGAGCAGCTACCGAGCGGAAGTTAAGGAGCAGCTAGGAAGGGCCATTTCACATAACAGAAAACTTATCCAATGGAGCCCACCGGCTTGAACATGCCAAAGGTCAATCCCAACACCTACCACTTGAAGTTTTATTATAGTTAGACTATGTTGTACCATTTCTTATCGTTGATAAACCTTTTGTCGTCTAGAGATTCAATCAAACTTGATCTCTTCACTAATACTACTTAATATAGCAAAGTGGTCAACCAAGGATCAATCCAAAGGATAAGCAAAGGAAAATGATTGAGTTACTAAACTTTTCTTGTGGAAATGAGGAAATCTAATAAATTGTATTCAAACCAAAGCTGGAACAAAATTAATATGCCATGCAAATGCAAAAATGCAAATTGTTTGACAAAATGCCTAAGTGAACTACAAAGCACCTAAGGTGTTTAAGTAAAAGTTAGAACTAACTATGTATGTGAATGTATGAATATGCAATGCAATGCTCCTAAAATTGAATTGAGCTTACAGAACACTTATACTACCTAAATGGAACCTAATTGAATCAACAAAACAAGTTGAGAATGCAAATATGCAGAAAACGAACATCTGAAAAAATCCAGAGAGCACCTCATGCACAAATGTAAATGGCAACCATCGAAATCATTCCTCAATGCATGGAATGCAATTGTAAATATGCGAATCACCATGATAGGAACAAGAATTACTAAAAAATGTTGAGTAAAACTCAAAATCCTAATTGATGAACCCTAATTAACGATTTTAACGAACTTATAAGCGAGTATGTAATTGGATGCAATGAATAATGAATTGGATGCAGAAATGATGCAGAAACATTCCATATAATATCATGAATAATATGCACACATGAAACGAACACAAACAACACTAAATCATGGAATTTGAAATCAAATTATTGATGGAACAGTAACGTGAAAGTGCATATTTAAGAACAATGATTCAAGCTGCTCAGTTTGTGCATAATTGATCATAGATTGAAAGACATTCGATATCTAGTTAGATGACCACACATCTCTGAAATTCAAGAAGACTTCATTTGAATTTCAGTGTTGATTTAGATCAATATCGATCAACCTTTGCACTCTTGAATCACAAGCTTAAATCAACCAAAGAAATTGAAAAGCATGGCACATGATTGGTGGAATTGAGTAGAAATCATGAATCTATTTAATAGAAACGTCTTAAAAACACAATGTATGGTGGAATTGAAATAAGAACTCGTGGAACAACTCCACGCATGAACAAATCAATTGTAGAAATTATGCAAAAAATGTAGTAGATGTTGTTTTGAGGTTGTGTGAATGGAGTGCTCGAGAGAGAATGGATGATGTATGTAGTGTGTTATGGTGAATTGTGGTGTGTATGTTCATTTGAACCAGGAATTGACACCAAGTTAACTGAATACAAAACCTGGTACTATTTCTACAGGTTGCTACAACTAACTAAACTATCACATTGCCTACACTACTTTGCATTTTTCACATGGAACTTAGGTGGCAGGTTTCCTAGCTTGCTTCAAGTCATCCTCAAGCATTTGTTGATGTTTCAACATCCACATGACTTGTTGCAATGGGTGATAGAGTCCAACTGGCTCATAACAACTCCAACTCACTCATCGGCCTTCCATTTGGTCACTTTGCTTGGTTCGTACTCCACTTCAATTCTTCATCTCAACGACAATTTTCTCACTCAATCCCCTTCTAGAAACTTCAATCTGCACTACTAACTGTCAACATCCAATTTAGTATAACCAGCAACATTTGGAATCAAGAAACAGAGGTTCAAAATAGGTACACATTTTCTATCTGCAAACTTTTTTTTTTAATGTGCTATGATGATCTGAGTTGGGGGCATGGTTGTTGATTATATACCAGTAAAAAATCCCAATTGAAATGAATATCACGTCACAAAAACACTACTATGTTTTTATACAATGGCAAACCAATTAACAATGAAATAGAAAGGAGTCGATTTGCATCTAGAAAATAGGGATTCGGTAGTGAACATTTACATTGTGGGAAACGTTGGAGGCAGTTTGAGTTGGTGTTGGAGTAACTTGGGGTCCAGTTGGAGAAGTGAAGTTCTTGCGCGAGAGAAAAGACTGTCGTAGTGACTCTGTTCAGACATTGACGGCGGTTGTGACAGCAAAAAACTGTGATTTTGGTGGCCCGAATAAGATGCGCGTAGAGGAAACGGTGCGGTGGTTTTTCGCACAGCTCTAAGTGGTGTAGTGGCGAGCAATGTCGGTGTCGACGTTGACAAAACTCTGAGAGTGGTCACCGTCACCATTGGCGACTTTGCTGTGAGCATGGTTGCATTTTGAATGGTGGCCGCATATGATGGTGTGGTGGTGTAGATGGTTGTTGGTGCCATCGTGAACAGTGCCGCCGACGACCTCGTACGGGATGTGCAACGTTGGTGCTTTAGCAGATGGAAGAAGATGAAGTTTGAGGGGAAATTATTAAGTGCTGGGAAGGTAATTAGATTAGGGTTTGGCAGATTCCATTTTTCTTCACGCACCCTAATAATTAACTATCACACCTTCCTCCCGTTCTTTTTGATTTGGCATATTCATTTTTCTTCACGCACCCCATAATTAACTATCACACCTTCCTCTCATTTTTTGATTTGGCGGATTCATTTTTCTTCACACACCTCCAAAATTTAATTTTCACACCCCACTTTTAATTTAGGTTCTGGTTATTTATTTACTTCATGCATTTCCAAATGTAATAACCTCACACACCTTATATTAAGTTTTATTTTACCTTATGTACTTGCGTTTTCACTAAGCACACACCTCACTCCTTTAATTTCCTTTTTTTAGGCTAGGATGCGTTTACTTTATGCACCACGTGTTTCTTTTTATGCACCATGTTTCCATATGTGTAGTTTTTCTTGTTGCACTCACATACTCACTTATGCACTTCCTTTTTTTCAAGTTAACTTTTCTCTAAATAAACTCACATTTGAATCACATAATTTTTTAAAAACAATAAAAGTATTTTTGAAATAAAAATTAAAATAATTTTCAAAAAAGATAAAAATAAGAATAAATAAAAATTTAAAATTATTTTCTCTTTTTTTCTTTTAGTGTCTAATCAACCGTTCGCGTCGCATGACACTTTCTTTTCAAATAAATAAAAAATTATAAAAATTGTTTTGGTGTCTAATCGACTGTTCGCGTCGCACGACACTTCGTTTCAAAATACAAAAATTATAGAAATTGTTCTAGTGTTTTATCGACTGCTTGCGTCGCACGACACTCCTTTCCAAAATATAAAAAAAAAAATCATATAAATGATTTGGGTGTCTAATTGACCGCTCGTGTCACACGACACTCCTTTTCAAGTATACGAATATAAAAAATATTTTTCTTTGTGTTAACCAGGTCGCACGCGTCGCATGACACTCATTTCAAAAAACATCAAAAGACAACTTTTTTAAAAAATTAAATAATTTAATCAAACCTTTTTTTTTATAAAGAACTATGTAGCCCTTATTTCTCATTTTTTTTTAATGAGAATATATATGACCAAGGTTAATCCTTGTTGGGTCCTTTTTACTCAAAAAATAATTTTGTTTAATATTTTCTTATTTATGGGAAAAATAAGTATTTAAAATAAACACATCTCTTTTGCAAATTTAATTAAAAGCCTTTGGACGGTGTTGTAAGGTGCAAATACCTTCCCTATACCTAACCGACTCCCGCACCCTAAGTTTTTACAGACTTTATTTTATTTTTATGGTTTCGCATAATTTTCTAGAATAAACTATGGTGGCGACTTCAAATCTCTATTTTCAAACGAATTTATTTTTAGTTCGTCGTCCCGTTGCAATTTATGTTGTGCCACTAACTATGCTACAACTAAAAAAACAAGTTAGAAACCACCAAATCAAAATATGTTATATATATAACTCACTTAAAGGAATTAAACATGCAAAAATGAAAATTAAGATTATTATGCATCTATGGACCACTTTTCAACAATTTTAGGATCAAAACAAGGGTATTGTAGTGCCCCCTAAAGCTTTTCCAAAAGGTGCCTTTTCATTTGGAATTGAAAATCAAAAGTCAATTTTTGGTCAAACTTTGGTCAACATATGCACCAAAAGTCAACTCTACCATTGTGAGCCACTTGGCTAGATTAGAATCATTTCATGGTTTCCTTTGGTCACTTGCAATCTTCTTGGATATTCATATCAGCATAGAACTCAAAAACCCACATGTGGATGTTAAGCACACCAAAACCTATTCAAAAACTCCTAAAACTAGAGTAACACTAGGTCAATTATATTCCTAAACCTCTCCAAACTAAGCTAAGACTAGACTAATATGCTACCACCTATTCAAGAACATATATCACGTATTAAACTAAGTCTAACTATTGGTACTCCTGATGACTATGTTAAAGAATGCACTAAAAACACCTAATTAGACTATTTTTCAAAAACTAGGCTAGAAACCTAACTAAACCAATTATAAGCTAATGACTCCTAATTATCCACTTAAATCCACCCAAAACAATGCAATTGGCTAAGAAAAAGTCATGAGATTAGGGACTTATCAACCATCAACATTTTTTCCTGACAATGGTTTTGGTTGTGGAGGTTTTAATGAGACATCGACCTAATAATATAAGTCTTGACTGTTAAAATGACTAAACAACTTAATAAAAGTGAAATTCTACCAGCAACACCAGTTGTCGGCGTAGAAAGCTTTCATATAAAGTGAATCCCTACTGGCAACACCAATTGTTGATGCAAGAAGCTTTCACATCAAGTGAATCCATACTAGCAACACTAGTTGTCAGCGTAGGAAGCTTTAATATAAAGTGAATCCCTATTAGCAACTATAGTTGCAGACGCAGGAAGCTTTCACATCAAGTAAATCCTTGCTGGGGCAAGATGATGGACAAAAGCCCAACCAACAACACTCGTTATATAAGACCAAATAAGTCAATGAACGAATCTGTTGGCAACACGTGAACATAAGTTAATAAACAAAACTACACCAACTATACCAATTAACAACGTAGAAATAATGGCAACCGATAATGTAAACACCGGACGAATAAATAACTTACGAACGAAGAAGAAAACACCTCATTAAAAATGAAACACCATTGATCATGTAAAGTAATCATTCATTACAAGCAAAAAGTCAAGGACAATACACCCGAAAAGGTACAAAATACTATGACTTATTACCATCAAGAGGAAGACAAACAACTTTGATGTTCACCCCCTCCTCATACGGGATGCTTTCTGTCAACACTAACTCGCCTTTGTAAAAATCCTTCCCGACATCGAATTTGCCTTCATCAGAGGCATTTAATAGAAATTAGCAAATTTCTGGAGCGACTTAGTAGAGTCGAGCTCATGTTGTATCATGGCAACCTCTTCAATAAATTGTAATCTATTTTATAGGTGTTCTACGTTAGTCCACATATGCCATAGAGCAACAACTTCATCATTCAAGCTCTTAGTAAGGTTTACAACCTCTAAGTCTTTCTTGGTCACCTAATTGTGGAATGGAGTGAGGCGAGTATCTTTGTCTTCTCCTTCACGCTCGACTATAAGCCACCTCTCTGGTAGTCTTATCGACTTCCATACTCGGCCATTCAGCTCAACATTAGCATCTAATGTAGACTTTATGGAGGCAGCCAATTCCTTTAACTTGGCATTTAGCTTTTCAACATTTAGATCACACAGCCGATAAAGGCTAGAAGCCCTCTTTTTTCTTAAAACAAGGGTGCGAGAGGCCAGCTCCAAGAAGACATCATGTAGTTCCTCAATGGGGATAGAGGTAAACACCTCTTGTTCGGTAGGGGAAAGACCACACTCACCTTGTCGGCTACATGAAGATGACAACTCAAAAGTTCCTTACCAGAGGATGACTTTGATGCTTTCTTAACCGATGAGGAGCTTATCGATTTCCTAATTTCTTTTCCCTTCTCCTAGTCATCATGTCAAGACCGCTTGGTAGGAGTGACATGGCTCCCAATAATTAGCACAACTGGATATGACTCACATCCTCCACCATAACACTCGGGATGGCGACAACTGCTACAAATGGACATGCTTCGCTTGCACCACCCGTTCTTGAGGTACCTACCCCGACAGTGTCAATAACACCATGACAGGCCAACATGTCTTTAAAGAAACATTCTCCCACTCTTAGATCAGTAGCCGCCATGACATATGCATAAAAGAAGGTTAGAAAAAGAATAAGTGAAATAGACAAGAAGGAATAGGTCATACCATCAAAAGCACTGAGTCGGTCCTTGAACATGTACACCTGTAAGAAATTACAAGTGTGAAGCCTATGAGGAAGGTTGTCCAATATTGACATGGTCTCCAATTCAGCAGGAGTCATCATTAACCTCGACCAAGATTTATACTTTTGTGGATTCCTAGTCCAATAAAACAGAAAGTGGGACACATCCCTATCATAGAAGCGAGACTAGCCAGAATCTTGGGCAATGACCTTAAAGAAGTTACTTTTAAAATTTTTGTATCAAGTAAACAGAAGGAACATGAAGTTCTAGGCTTATTTATTAACGACATCCACCCAATTAGATCACTAGGTTGGGTGCTATAATAACTAACAAAAATAGGGGTCGATACATGTATCCCCAAATACAAACATATAATACGAAACATTTAAAGATACCTCCAATTATTCGGATGCAGTTGGGTGGCAGCCACATTCAATAGCCAAAGAACATCCACTATGACATTAACTAAAGGAAAATGAACATGTAAGTTCATGGTAAGATTAGAATAAAAAGAAACTCCTCCTTAGTGCCTCCTCGGTCGGAACAGATCACATAAGTAGGAGAACATTGTCGCACAAACACAATGGTATTTGAATACCCATCATTTACCAAGGAGGTATTGGTCATGAAATAATTAAGATTAATGTTGGCCCTAAATTTGGAGAACTGCCCCCAAACACTACCCTCTACCGAGTCATACTCATATTGGGAACATTCCCCTTATTGTTGTCACCCTCGACATCCCGTTGGTAGACAACTTCGTTGTCGCTCAACTCCCTAATCACACAACTACTTTGAGAAGCCTCATCTACAGTTGGAGACACTAGTGTATCATAACTTATTATCTCCATATTTCTGAAATCAATCCTATGTAAACTATCAAACACAAAAAAGAAGACAGAGAAGATATTTTTTACCTTAACAACAAACATGAAGCACTTCAAGTTGTTGGTATTAGAGTACCCAACCAAAATCAGGAACGAATGAATGGTTGAACCCATGACAATCACTCCTATTTATAGATAAGGGTGACACATGGCAAGTCAAGTGTCGCGATTCTCTCAATCATTAGATCACTTGACATCCAACAGTCTAAAACATGTGACGATTCACATCAACTCTAACGTGCGTGAATCCCCATACAAGTTATAAGCTCTCAGCGGCTTCTCACACTTAGAGCCTAGGGGCCAGTAGACCACAAGTAGTCGACCCTGATGGAAGCTAAAGGAAATTGAATTTGTTTTCTAATCCATACAACCTTGATGTCATCACATTACCATTCCTGACAAGCCTCATCACATCCACTCGAGCCTAAGGTGTTAGTGAATCAACTGATTGCCTTAGTAATTATATTGATAGCTGAATAAATTGACCGACAATCACTAAACATTCTCGATTAGCCTGCCCAACCAATAACTAAAGCTAAAAATATGTCGAAAGAAGATCAACGAGGCCATTATAGAAGGTTTAGCAGTAAATACGATTATGTTGTACTTGGGTCGAGATCATCCATGATTACCAACTGACCCACCAAGCAACCCTACAAATACAAGTAGTTGTAGAAGCAAAAAGGTACGCTTTCTGAATATCCAACTAGTCATTTGTCCGATATCAACAATGGATAAACACTAACTTAAGTATTGAAACACCTTTTATAGGTATACTACCTCGTGTGGCCGACTAAAAGAGAAGACAAATAAAGAAAAGAGTCCTAAAAAATGTTCGATATCAACAATGTTATAAAACTATCCGCGTCTAGTAACCTTTTTTAACTTTTTTACTTGGAGTAAAAATTACCGAAAGTTATAAAATTGAAAGAAAACGTCATTATTAAATTTATTAGTTTTAACTTACAATAGAAAAAAAAATATGCTATACAAATTGTGTTTGATAAAAACTAAAATATTGTAATATTACAAAATCTCGTTTTTAATCAGAAATCAATAGGCTGCACATCATTTATTTTTATATTATCCACAATTTTAAGATTATTTTAACTACTATTAAAACGAATATTATTAGAATTAATCAAAAGTCAACTTAAACAAATAAAAGTTGACCTTAATAGAGAAATGATTGGCCCTTTTCTAACATAGAAGGATTCCAAAAATATTGACACAAAGATGTTACCTTTGATAAATAATGATGAACATTAACAACGTTGATTAAGTCGATGTTTAATAAAACACAATGAAAATTATTTCAATATTTATAGAAGGTATTATGACATTAACAATTATTAATATAGAAAATTCAAATATTTAATAATAAGTAGTGACGACTTAAACAATACTAAGTACATAAATTATAATATTTAAATATTAGCATTAGTCACCGGTGGAAACACTAATAGCATCGATTAAACTTATGTTTAGAATAATACAAGATTTAAATATGTTTTGAATCTCAATAAATTTGGATACTTTAAGGTGAGTTCCTATTAAATTTTTATGATTTTTTGAGTCTTCAACATTTTTCAATCGAGTCTTATCATTAGATTTTTCGGTTATCTAGGTTACATAGTAGTTATCTTGCAATGTCCTTTGCCTAAATATCGTTACATAATATATTATTGCAAACTTAACACAATAATAAAGATTTCTCAAGGATTTGTGTTGTATTTACCTAAAATTATTCTTAAAGCTAATAAAAATTATAAATATATGAAAGGGTTAAATATGTTTTTAGTCCTTGAACTTTGATCCAAAATTGGAATTTGTCCATATCCGAAACTTCAATACATTTTAATCCCAAAACTTTAAAAATGAATGAATATAATTCTTTTATCCTAATTACGTCAATTTTTTTCTTGACGTGTCGAACACATTTCCAAACATATATTAAACCGGGAACGTGTCGAACAGTATAAACATCTCCTATACTAACATGAACTAATGCACTCGACATGTCAAAAGAGTTAATGTGAATTAGGTTAAAAAGACTATATTAATTCATTTTAAAAGTTTAGGGACCAAAATGTATTAAAAATTCGGACATGGACGAATTCAATTTTGGATCAAAGTTCAAGGACTAAAAACATTTTATAAAATATAAAATTAAAATATTAAAAAATTAGAAATTAGAAATTTATAAAATTATGGAATAAAAAATAAAAACATATAATTTTATGATTTTATAATTTTATAATTTTATATTTTTTAATTTTATAATTTTACAATTTATAAACTTCTAAATTTATATCCTTTTATAATTTTATAATTTTATACTTTATATTTTATAAGATTATAAAATTATAATTTTTTTAAATCATAAAATTATATAATTTTATATTATATTTCATAATTTTATAAATTAAAAAAAATTACAAAATAGAAAAAAGTTATAAATTTATAAATTAAAAAATATATATAATATTACAAAATAAAAAAAAATTAAATTTATAAAATTATGAAATATAATATAGTTTTATGATTTTAAAAATTTATAATCCTATAATTTTATAATCTTACAAAATATAAAATATAAAATTATAAAATTATAGATTTATAAAATATAAAATTATATAAATTTAGAAGTTTATAAATCGTAAAATTATAAAATTATAAAATTATAAAATCATAAAATTATAAAATTATAAAATTATAAAATTTGTATTTATATTTTATATTTTATATTTTAAAATTATAAAATATAAAATTATATAAATTTAGAAGTTTATAAATCGTAAAATTATAAAATTATAAAATGATAAAATTATAAATTTATAAAATTATAAAATTTGTATTTATATTTTATATTTTATATTTCATAAATTTATGAATTTATAATTTGTATGTTTTTAATTTTATATTTTATAAATTTATAATATTTTTAAGTAAATATAACAGCAAATTCCTCATGTTAGTTTGCAACTATGTATTATATAATAATATTTAAACGAGATAACCGTTCAAGATAACTTAAACCATATGAGTAACAGAAAAATTTATTTGGGACTTAGTTTAAAGATTTGAAATCTTAAAACTTCAATAAACCATCCAAATTTAATACGAACTCAACTGAAAATTCTTAAATTTATTAAAGATCCAAAATATAATTAAGCCAACACAATAATAAAATTAATTTAATATTTATAATATTTATAGAAAATATTATAAGCTTAACAAATCTTAAATTTATAAGATTTAAATATATCTTATTTTATTGTTTTATCTTTTATAATCATGTCTTAAACTCAATTAACTATTTATACTAAAATTATACATTTTATTTATCTTATTTATTTATATATATATATATATATATATATATATATATATATATATATATATATATATATATTAAATCTAATAATAGTTTTTATTTATTTTAGTCGGTGAATTTACTCTTTCTTATCATAATAAAAAAATAAAAAAAGTTTGTATCATTATAGTTATTAAAATAAGAAAAGTATAGTTAAAATTATAAAAATAATTATAAAATAAATAATTTCTATAATTTTATCATGTGCAATTTTTTATTATTGGTAATTAATTGAACTAAAAAACAATTAAACTTTATAGGGTTTAAGTAATAAAATAAATTATATTGATAAAAATAAGATTGATAATAAATTGTGTATTATAAAGATAAGAATTGGCATAATAAATCTTTTTATGAATAATTACAGATAACTATAATGATAATTTTTTTTTTTGATAATAGAAAGGTACAAAGCAAATTAAGATAAGAATTTCTTTATTGATAATTATAAATAATTATAATGGTGATTAATTTTTTTCTAAAATTTTTTTATAATCGGTAATCTAAAATATTTCAAAACTATTTCTTATGTTGTCCCTCTTCCGCGTCCATATATACTGGACTCGCATGTGTGTCCTTCACGCCTCGCTTCTCAGTTCCCTACTCTATATATATTCAAATCCGCTCGGTCACTTTCTTCTTTCCTTTCTCTTCAGGTTACTGAACGTGAATTGATCATGGTGAGTTTCAGCAAACCCTAATAATATCTTCAATTTCATAACTGTTTTATCTCTCTTTCTTCTTTTAGGGTTCCCCCATCTCTGTAATTCTTTTAATGTGTTGGTTCGAATACTCATTTTGCTTTGCCATTCATCTCTCTTTCTTTACTTTCATGTTGTTTTAAAATTTGAACAGTCGGGCAGAAAAGAAACCGTTCTAGACCTTGCGAAGTTCGTAGACAAAGGTGTTCAAGTTAAGCTTACTGGTGGCAGACAAGGTTAGGTTACTCAATTCCCTTCTGTCAAATATTATTATTATTATTTTTAAACTATGACTTGGGTGATTTATTTATTTATTTTTAAATGTTAGTGATTCATTCAATGGTTGTTTAAAATGAGCGAGATTTCGTTCGGTTTTAAATTTCGAGTTTTCAATTTCGAGTTTTTTCATGACTAAGATATAAGACAACTCTTTTACATGTATACTTTTTGTTTTCATTTTATTTTGTTGGATTGCAGTTACAGGGACTCTAAAAGGGTATGATCAGTTACTTAACCTTGTCCTAGATGAAGCTGTGGAGTTTTTAAGAGGTAACTAAATACCGGCAGGTTCTTGTTTTTCTTTTCTATTACCTATTTAGCGACATAGTTTCCGCACTAGCTATATCCATCCGTTATTCTGTTATGTTATTGATTTCATACATGCACTGAATTTCCAGTTATTTCAGCGGATATTGGTGCAGCCTGTTAGTTATTGTTGATTTATTGTGGAGTTTCTTGATTATTATTTCTTTACTAAATGACTAGTTTGGTTTTTTGAAAATCATTGAGAACTATATACCGAGACTTTTGATGAAAGATTGAGTTAGCAATGACCAAGGTTTTTAATTAGGTGGGATATTTTTTTTTCATTCGATTTTTATTGTTGTGAGAAATCGAGGATAAATGCAGTTGGTACGGTTGCAGTTGTGGTCATTATGTGGTTGCGGTGCCAGTGACTGCAGAAAACTTGACGTTGCAGCTAAAATCTCATTCACAGACTGTTTTAAAACCTTCGAATTTGGTTGAGTAAAGAACTATATAGTCGCAGATTAACGGTGTAGTGAAGCCAACCTTCCCAGGCCTTGTCAAATCTTTACTGTGTTTGGTCGTATCAATAATAAAAAAACTATGATTTAAGGCTGAAGTTTTAGTATCGAACAACATAAGCATCAGAATGTAATATCTGAAGATATTTGAAATTCTTCTGACTTTAATTAAGCCCCGAATTTTCTCATTTTCTTAGTTTTATGATTGAATTTAGCATCATTTTATTTATTATTGTTTCAGCTTTAATGAGTCCAAAATTCAAAATGGAACTTCCATACAGATTTTGTTTGCAAAGCGGAATGCTTATAGTCTTACATGGACATCACATGTCAATGCAACTATACTTATAATTATATGATTATGTGTCCAAGAAGCTGATTTAGTTTTCTCAGTTTATATGCTTGTGTGACTCTACTATGAGCATTATGATTTAGTTTTCTTAAAAATTATTTGTCTCTTCTCTTCTGGGTTCTAAAAGAAGATTGTATTTGTTCCTTGTGCTTCAGATCCTGATGATCCTCTCAAAACTACCGATCAGACCAGACAACTTGGCCTAATTGTAAGTTTTCTTTTGCAACATCAAATGAGTGTCTAAATTGGATCCTCTGGCTCACCAAATATTGCTAATAAACCATGCTGAAAATTTACACAACATGCATTGAATGTGTGAACAAAATTATGAGACCTGGTGATTTTTCTTCAACTGAAAGCTTTAGACGAAATAGAGAAACTATATCAACTTAAAGTAATTCGAGCTTATAAAAAGTTACCAAATGAGCACGTGAAAATGATAAATCATTATTTGTGCGTATCACATATAAACTTTTTTTTAGGCTATGTTTGATATTTTGGAGAAAAACTAAAATGGCAAACCAATGCTTTGGCTATACATTATCGTAATGAAATGTGGGTTGGGTATCTCCAGCTTTTCTTTTCCCCTGCTGCATTGTGCTGATGCCATTGTGTTAACTGAACTCGTGGTTCATAAGATACTTAGGGCCAAACTATTCTGTTATGCTTAATTGAAATTTTGCATCTGTGAGTTTGTAGGGCAGTTTAAAAATAAAGTTAACGTGATATTTATTTTTTATTTGTATGAAACACATTTAATTAATTGATTAGACTTACAGTCCAAGTGCATGGGAGAGATCAATTATATCCTTGCAAAACATAAGCAACAGTTTTCATTTTCTAACATCTGTATATTTGCCGTTGTCTCCTCCCTTGATCCCTTAGTGGGTTCTAATTGGAACCTAAACAATATGGTGAAGTTTTAGAGCATCTCATCTAACTGCATTAACATAGTTTTAGGAAAAGAAATTAAAATCCTTTCTAACTGTAATTTTCTATTAAGATAGTAGGTGTTTTATAGTAAAGCAGTTGACATATTTCTTGCCATGTTAAATGTTTATTGAGAGTGAAAGCTGTATTTTACTCTATAATCAGTTTTAAGATGTATATGCTCATTATTTAAATTCTATAAATTTGGAGTGTGCAATGTCTCTTGTAGAATTTCTTGTCATAGGTCCTTAACACATGTTCAGGAGAACAGGGAAATATGATGGCCATAGACAGAGAGTAAATAAAGCACATTTGGTTAAACGAAGAGAGAATAAAAAGTCTTAACTGAATGCGTGGGATGGGAACTTAGGGAGGGGAGGACAAAAATATTGATGGCGTGGGATGGTTGCACCAGTGACAGTCATATTTTCTTTTTATTTCTTGAGTATTGTGTTATCAGAGAGAGGAGTCTCGCTCACTGATTTCTCAGTTGCTAGTATTCATTACATTTTAATTTCGGTCAACTTATCACAACTTGAAAGCATTTTCTGCAAGGAAAAAAAAATTGAAAATTCACATGTCTATTAGAACTTGTATTGCTCCACCAACTTTTTGAAATTTTCTGCCTATTTTTGTAAACAGAGTTTCAATTATTCTGGCTTAGCAATACAGGTTGTCATGCTTCATTTAAATGCAGGTTTGTAGAGGAACTGCTGTCATGCTTGTGTCCCCAACTGATGGTACAGATGAAATCGCCAACCCCTTTATACAGCCAGATGGGGCTTAAGTTTCAAATATTTATTCTCTAAGTTTGTGCTCTCTGATCAATACGCCATTGCTTTGCTATTGAACCATTAATGTGGAGATTCTGGCTAACATTTTGTCTAATTTGTAAGCTTGGATAGTTTTTGTATGCTTTGAATTAATAGAATACCATACATTGCTTGAGGAGTTGATATTTATCATTGCTCACAAGTTGCGATTGCACTTAATTTATAAGCTTATGCAAACTTGGGCACATTAGAATTTCTTCTTCATGGAACTTTTCATAACACTTACCTTCATCTTCATTCTTGTTAATCAATCTTACCACTTTCATGCTATCCAGCACTCCTACCCATTGTGAACCTGGCTACCTTAGTTTTATTTGCACAAGAACACTATTTGCGAACAAGCTTGCTTAGGTTCTTAGAAGTTATAAGAAAAAATATCAATAGTAACTCCATTCAAAGATTTGTTCATATTAAAAAAAGTTTAACTTATTGCATGTTCAAGTATACCCCTCCGGCTCCTAGACTTCTGTAACCAATTTATATCTTTTAAGAAAATTAGTTAAGTTGAAAATAATAAAACTTATCTTGTAACCTATGAGTTGAAAATAGTTGATAGAAACTTTTGATAGGAGTCCTTAATTTCTTAAAAAAATTAAATATGTTTTTAGTTTCTAAATTTGAAGGTAAATTTGAAAGTACATAATGTATACAATTCATATATTAATTTAAAACATCGTTTTACGCTTTAAAACAAATTAGCATAATTAAGATAAAAATATTATATTCATTTATTTTTAAATTCGATGTTTAAAATTTAATGACTAAATTTTAATAAATTTTCATATAGGAATGATTTCAATTTTGGCACCTAAAAATATATTTATTCCTAATTTTTTATTTTATCATTTATTTTAAATAAATAATTAAAATTATTTTAGAAAAATTAATCAATGCATAATTATTTATAATTATATATAATATAATATTATCATATATATATATATATATGTATGTATGTATGTATATGTATATGTATATATAATTATTCGTATAGTAACCAGTTTGGAAGTAGTGTGTCAAATAAGTATCCGGTTTAAAAAAAAGTGTTAATTGTATCTCAACTTTTGAAAAAAGTGTTTCAATTAGGTCCCTTTCAAACGGAGTTGACTAACGTCGTTAGTCAACGTGCCATGTGTCAGTCAATGGTTTTTTTTATTTTATTTTTTATTTTTTCTAAAATTTTTTGGAAAAAAAAAGTAATGCCACGTGTTAAGTTCCTGTGTGTGACACGTGGCATTGTTACTGTCACATGACATTGTAATGTCATGTGTCAGTGTCATTATCAGATGTCATTATGTTGATTTTGATTTAGTCTCTATATATGTCTTTTTGTTTCAGTTTAGTACCTAAGTATGTGTATCTGATTCAATTTTGTTCCAATTTCTTTTAATAATTAAAATATTTTTGTAATCCATTTTTTATAAGATTAAAAATAATTAAGTATAAATATTTTTAAAATTTTAGTACTAAAATATTTATATTGTTTCTCTCAATTTCAGACCAAATTTATTTTTTGTATAAATGTAATACTAATATTTTTTACTAAAAACGACTTTTTAACATTATTTTATTAATTACTTTTTAATTAAGTACTCATGTTTTGTTAATTTTTATTTTTTTCTAAAATAGAATAATATTGTCTCTTACTAATTTTAAACCAAAATTTCTATTGGTATGAATGTTATACTAATTTTTTTTATTAAAAATGACTTAATAAAATGACTTTTACCATTAAATTTTAATATAAATATCAAATACTTAATTTTTGTAAAACTTTTATACTTAATTACTTTTAATTTTTTTATTAAAAATGACTTAATAAAATGACTTTTACCATTAAATTTTAATATAAATATCAAATACTTAATTTTTGTAAAACTTTTATACTTAATTACTTTTAATTTTATAAAAAATTAATTTTAATTATTAAAAAATACTAGGTCAAAATTAAATCAGATACACATAAGTAGATACTAGATTGAAACAAAAAAACATATATAGGGACTAAATCGAAATTAACACAATGACATCTGATAGTGATACTGACATGTGGCATTGCAATGTCACGTGGCACTGACAATGCCATGTGTCACACATAGGGACTTGACACGTGGCATTTTTATTTTTATTTTTATCAAAAAAGTAAAAAAAAAATTAAAAAAATCACAGACTAACACGTGGCACGTTGACTAATGGTGTTATTCAACTTCGTCTAAAAGGGTAATTGAAGCACTTTTTCAAAAGTTGGGATGCAATTGACACTTTTTTCAAATTGAGTACCTATTTGACACACTAGTCCCAAAATGGGTACTATACGAGTAATTATACCTCTATATATATATATATATATATATATATATATATATATATATATATATATATATAAAAAAATATATTTTGTGTTCACAATTACTTATTTCTAATTTATCTTTTATAATATAATTATTTATTTATTTTTTAAAGATTAATAGTTATTTTTACATATTTTCTATAAAATTATTTTAACAGTTTTTTTTATCCTTTAACAATTATCTTCTCTTCTTTTTTCTATTTATTCTACTTTATTTTTAATAAATATAAATTTATTTTGGATATTAATATCATACATATAAATTTACTTCATATATTAATATCAACACCTATTAATATAATATCATATATATTTAAAAAATATGTACACATAAATGGGATGTGCTACCACTTATGTATTTACATTAATTCAACTATAAAGGAAACTTTATGCAAGTGGTCAAACAATTTTTTTTTTTGAAAAAGATCCTACTAGTTAGGGTTTATTTGTCCACTCATCCCTTTGTTGATTTAGAAAGTATCTTACATAGTTTGTTTGCTTGTTTTTTATGTGCACATTTATGTTATTTTGGTGCAAGTTATATGGCTCAACAAGGTAAGAAAACTTTGAATATGTTCAGGAATTTGAGAAACAAGTTGGTGGAGGAAGCCAAAAAATCTGGGGAGCCTGCAGTACCCAATTTGAAAGGTGCGTTGGTGGATGTTCGTGCACCAAGTGGCGAAAAAAAGGAAGGTTGTGGTGCCTACCCAGAAAGGGGTAGGAAATGAGATGAAGAAACTCAAAGTTGAGCTTCTAGGCCCCGACTCTTCTGCTGGAAATAAGAGGACATAGGTCGAGCTGTTGGAGAGGCTAGAGACTCGCGTTCAAAGAGAAGTAAAGAATAATTTGGATGAGGAAGTGATGAAGTCATTGGATGACATGGAGCCAAATGCTGTTATTTGAGCGTTGGTGGAGTTTAGTAGTAAGATGTTGGTGTTTAGTCATAGAGTTGGCGGTATGTTGTAGAGGGAGTTGAAAGATGGTGATAAGGCGAAAATTGCTAAGGATCTAAGGCTCATACAAGCCAAATATGACGAGGATAAGGCGGCTTGGGCTAAGAGGGAGGAGGTGTTGGAAGCCGAGAAGAAACGTCTGGCCACTTGGAAGGTGAGGTTCCTAGATTCAAAGAAAAAGGGGAAGGAGAGAGTGAAGGATTTAGAGGCCGACATTGATGAATGGAAGGAGAAGTATGGAGGTATAGAGGTAGAATTGAAGGATCTAAAGAAGTATGTGGTGATGGAACATATTAATGGTTTTCAAAAGGGCTTGCAACAGGCGGTGTTCTTATAAAACCGAGTATTCGTAGAGAGTGCTCACTTTGACGTAAACAAAGACATCTATGATAATCGCCTCCTTGATGAAGATGAGATTGAGGTTTTGAAGGCCATGGAGGACCTAGAGACAACTATTGTTTGGAGACAAATATGGCTAATGAAGAGGAGGACGTTGTTAATGTGTGATCACATCCTTTTGGCTGTTCCATTGTCTTTTGTTTAGTCGATAATGGACCTTTCGCTTATTTTGCATTTAGGAAATTGAACTTTGTCATGGACTTTATGATAATATTTAGTTTTTTTTAATGGCCTTTAGAGGAGAAACTTTGTAATAACTTGTATTTTTTGTGCTCTAGTTTGTTATCCTTTCGGTTGTCATGTCCAATTACTTTGAATTTAACAACTTTTCTTTTCACGAATTGTTTGTACGATATAGTCAATTGTAGGTTGCTTGTGTGGTCGAATAATTTAGTTTATATCATCTATGTAGATATCATTAAATAATTTAACTTCTATGCCTGTTTAGGTAAGCGAAATAATGTTTTTTCAACCAAGACCGCCTAGGTAGGCAGGAGGGAACGCGAGATAAAATTTTGTTCAACCAGGACTGCCTAGGTAAGCGACGGGGAATGCAAGATAAAATTATGTTCAACTAGGACCACCTAGGTAGGCGGCAAGGAACACGATATAAATTTTTGTTCAACCAGGACCACATGGGTAGGTGGTAGGGAACGAGAGATAAAATTTTGTTTAACCAGAACCACCTAAGTAGGCGACAGGGAACAAGAAATAAAATTTTGTTCAACCAAGACCACCTAAGTAGGAGGTAAAGAACATTAGATAAAATTTTGTTCAACCAAGACCGCGTAGGCAAAAGCGACATGGAATGTTCAACTATAACTTGTATTCTTAAGATGATCTTAAGAGAAAAAAAACCCTTGTTTATTGATAGGGGTGCCTAATTAAAAACTCTTTGGCACAAATTCTCCTTAGGGAAAAATACCAAATGAGGGAAAAAAGTATACCCAATGTTACATTTAGTGTTGTCTTTACAATTTGTTGGTGAATGTTTAACTAAAATAAAATTTTAGGTCTGTTACATTCCAAGTATTTGGTATAGACTCTCCAGATAGTTGTTCCAACCTATATGTTCTGCCTTTGACATCTTCTTGCACCTTGAATGGTCCTTCCCAATTAGCAGAAAACTTGTCATCCTTTTTACTTGTGTTGCTCACCATCCGCTATATGAGGTCCCTTTTCACGAATGTTCGCGGTTGAAGTTTGGAATTGTATTTGCGTGTTGCCCTCTGTTTGATCTCTATGTTTCTAATCTATGCTTTCTCGCTCAACTCAACCAAGAGATCCAAGTTGGCATTGAGACTTTCCTGGTTGTGATCTTCATGGTAATTCTTCCATCGTAGCGATTTCAATCGGGATCATGACATTTGTGTAGTATACTAAGCTAAATGGTGATTCATGGGTCAAGGATTGAGGGGGGGGGGGTAACATCTATATGCCCATAGGATTTCTTACAATTCTTCAGGCCATCTCTTTTAAAGAATCCAGTCTTTTCTTTAGTTCCACTAGAATTACTTTGTTGGCAGCCTTAACTTGCCTGTTACATTGCGGGTGCTCCATAGAATTGGTAATGTGCTTTATGCCCAAGTTTGTATAAAATTATTTATCAATGAATTATCAGCCATTGTCTGTGATGATGGTATGCATTACCCCATAGTGGTATATAATGTTCTTCTATACAAATTGTTGTACTTGTTCTTCTGTGATTGTGGCTAATGGTTGAGCTTCAATCCACTTTGTGAAGTAGTCAATACCTACTATGAGAAATTTGGCTTACCCTTTTTCGGGGGTGAATGGTCCTAATATATTCATTCTCCATTTGGTAAATGATTAGGGGAAATAGACATGATATGGCTCTTCTTGCTTAATATGTGTGATGTTACCGTGCTTCTAACAAGGTATGCATTTTTGACAAAGTCATGGTAGTCCACTTCCATTGTCAGCCAGAAATATTCGGCGTGTAGTATGCAATTTGTCATGCTTCATAATCTGGAATGATATTCGCAGATCCCCTTATGTATTTCATTTGTTATGTACCCTGCTTACTCGTCGTGACACACTTCAACAATCGTTGGTTATAACCTCTTTTGTACAACTCTCCTACTATTAGTGTCTATCGTGTTGCCTTCCTCACCCATTAGTTATCTTTTGGATTTGGTATGGTTCCGATTTTTAGATATTATATGTATGGATTCATTTAAGCATCGTTGTTATCATCTATATGCATGCATGTGCTTTTGGAAGGAGGGTTTGAGTTGCCTTGTCGTGGTTATAGGAAAAGGGCTATCTTTTCTACCATTTGGTATCGCGTTTCTGGATCTTGCAGTGTTTGACTAACGAAGTAAACAAGTTCCTGCTTTCCATCAACCTCTTATACTAGCGTTGCACTAATTGTATATTTTATTGCTATGATGTAGACCAGTATGGGGATAGTGGTATCTGACTTCCGTAGGATTGGTGGAGGGACTAGCATTTCTTTTAGTTGTTCAAACATGCTCTGACATTCATCTCCCCAAGTAAACTTTGCAGATTTCTTAAGTAGCCTGATCATGGGCCTTGTCTTGTCGGTTAGTCGAGGCAGGAATCATGATATTGTTGTTAATCTTCCTATCAATCCTTATATCTCATTGACTCTAGATTTCTTTACCAGTACCACATTGGCAAGCCAAGTGGTGTATTAAGCTACTCCTACGAATCTGGCGTCCAAAAGTTTTGCAACCTCTACCTTAGCCGCTTGTCTTCGCTCTTCCCTTAACTTTCTTTTCTTTTGGGACATATACCAGGCTTCCTTGAACATTGACAACCTATAGACAACTACACTAGAATCTACTCCAGGGAGGTTCGTAACGGACCAAGCGAACAAATATGCATTTCATTAAGGTTTCTCCTTTCGAACTTAAGGTCGATCCAACTTTCAAGTTTCTTTCTACAGATCAAGGCAAGTTTTAGTCTCTCCCCAAAGATCTATTCTTGAATGAGTCCCTATCTGAGGGTTAAGGCCCTCTCCTATTAAGAAGGCTCTTGTGTTGGGTGCTCGCTCAACGTTGATTGTTGCAAGGGTCAGTTCTTGTCGTCGTAGGCTGGCAAAGTAGCATTTTTTGGTCAATTTTTGATCTTCATGGATGGTGATAATCTCTCCTGATGCTGATGGAAACTTCATAGCAAGGTGGAGAGTTGATATCATGACTCCTAGTGTATTTATAAACGACCTACCTAATAGGACATTGTAGTAAATATGCTCTTCAATGACTAAGAAACACACAGGTATGGTCTTCGTTTGGTTCCCTTCGCGAAATATTGTGTGTAAATCAACGTATCCTCTTGTACACACTCTTTCTCCTAAAAATCCATATATGAGCTTATCGTAAGGGATCATAACTTCCTTTAGTAACTACAAATTTTTATATGTCTTCCAATAGAGAATATCCACTGAACTTCCTTGGTCGATGAATACCTTTTTTACCATAAAATTTCAACCTCTATGGTGATCACCATAGGCTCATCTTGGTTCGGGTCTATGCCTTGAAAGTCGGCGTTTGTGAATGTGATTGGCGGCATTCTTCAACACTTGAATGCACGTGTTATAACATTGACTGACTATATCCTCCTAAGGTATCATTTTCTAACCGACGTTAACTGTAAGACCCGGGGAATTTAAATAATTATTTAATAAATGCAAGTAATGGAAATCTTTATGACATTAATTATTAGCCTTTATGATGTGGAGAAGTACTAGCTCAATTGGTTGAGAGTACTTGGTTGTGTTGAGAGAACTTCGGTTCAAGTCCTATGTATGCCAAATTGTGTGTTATTTTAATGATATGTTTTACAGTGGTGCGTGATATTATATTCCTAGAAGTGCAGGAATTATCACAAAACATGAATTGGTTGAATTGGTTGTGCACTTGCTTTGCAATTGAATGGCTGTGTTCAAACCTTGCTAAAAGAGAAGAAAACTTTCTTTTTTTATCAAAATTTCTTTTGGCATGAATGTGAAAGGGCAGAGGAACCCTAGTTGCAAGAAGGGGCAACCAAGGGAGCTGGATTTTCGTTAGTGCTAGAAAGAGAGGTTTTACAAAGCAACCACAATGGCTATTGAGTGGGCAAAAGGAATTGGACGAAGGAAAAGCTAAGGAGGACATTGGTAGTCAAAGAAGAAGGACTAAGAATCATCAAGACAAGCTAGTAATCCAGGTTAGGGGAGTTCCTTTTCGTTTATACATATGTTGTAACTATTTTCGTATTGTGATGTGTACATATAGTGCCTCTGCATAATCAAACTCGTCTTGTTTTCGTGTTTCTAGAAAAATTCCCAGAAAGTGCCTGGCAACTTTGAATGTGCCGCTAGGCGACGTATGAGTGATGAACTCAATTCTAGGTTTTCTAGATGAACCGCTTGGCAGAAAGGGTGAGCCCGCCAGGCGATGCAAGCTTGGAATGTTTTATACATCTCTTTGGATCTTGTGATTGGTTGGATTCTCTAGGATTGTTTATGTGCACAATGTGAGTTCATGAAACGTGTGAAATTTACGAATGTTAAAGTGTGTTGGTGTGTGGGTATGAATCTTGGGGATTGAATGAGAAATGTTCAATTGCGACAACCTTGTTAGGGTTTGGGAGATGGTTCATTGATTCGATTTCTTGAGTTGTAAAATTTTAGTGGAAGTGAATGGAAAAGGGGAGACAAAAATTGGTCTGAGTTCATGTAAGAAATCGATTGAAATACGAATTGGGGATTTTAGGTTGTGTTGTTGGTGCGACATAAATCAGGGCTTGCCAGAATACTATGTGTCGCCTGGCAGGGAGAATATGTTGCCAGGCGATAGGCAAGAAAATAGAGTTAATTATTGTTTTAATTGCTTATGCGCATTTTGGGTTTTATGAGGGTAATTGAAAATACTGCAAATGATAAAAATGCTAAGATGGATCAGGGAGTATGAGAGGAGGGTGAAAATAGACTTGAAAGATGAAACCATGGGTTGGATGTAATACATTGAAATTCGGTTTTGGGAACTACTGTTTGATAAATGAATCTGTTTTTTTTATGCCTGAGGTAATTAGAATGTTACCACATAAGAATTTGATTAGAATTGATTACTGGAATTGGATTCGTATAGGAGGTGGTTGTTGGAAAATGTTAAAGTGTTGGCATGAGTATAAATGGATATGCAATCGTGGTCTTATGTTATTAAACTGCATAATAACATAGCTGGAACCTTGTGTTGGCTGCAAAATAAAGACTTGTACATAGTTAGTGCGATACCTATCTCTGAGCTATTGGGTACATTAAACGGGTCGAGATGTTAAACGAGTAACCAACACGCTATTGGTATAGCGCCTGATGGGATAGGGAAGATTGTCAGGTGAAAAAAGGGTCAGAGAGGTCCCTAGAGTGAGGGGCGCCTGACGGAGAGTGGTGACCCGCCAGGCGATAGCCGTGAAACAAGGGCTCTGGAGTGGGCTTGGCGCCTGGCAACGAGGGTGTCCCGCCAGACGGTTTGCGTAGTATTTTCGTTTAGCGGCGCTTAGGCAGCGCCAGGCGATAACGCTATAGATATTGGGTTTTTCTTGCATGTGTTTGTGTGCTGTGATGTGAGACTTGAATCGGGAGATGTTGTGCCATGAGCGGGTAAGATCATGGATGGTGGTGAGCACGTGATGATATGAGCGGGGAGGTTCATATCTTGATACTCTCGTGGAGAAATACGAGCGGGGAGGTTCATATGTTCCGTGCTCACACTTGAGAGATGTTGCGAGCAGGTGAGATTCGTAGCTGGTGGATCACGTGTGTTAGACTACGGGAAAGGAGGCTCGTAGAGTTGGACCACGAGCGGGGAGATTCGTAGAGGCAGGACTACGAGTGGGGAGTTCGTAGAGACAGGACCACGAGCGGGCAGGTTCGTTAGAGCATCATATATCCTGAGTTCATGGTCAATTATTTTGTGTGAATTGAAGGTTGAAAAGTCTTCGGGTATTAAGGTCTTGGCCAAGAACTAAGTAGAATATAATAGTTGGGTGTATATTGATGTTATTAACTTTTATGTTAATTATTATGAGCTCACCCTTTTTGTTTGTGATTGGTGATGATTGTGTGACTTATCATATTGGAGCAGATGATATTCTTGGTGATGTTGTTGATGCATAGCGATAAAGAGGGGGCTAGCTTGGGACTCTTGAGTAGGGATTTTAATTATGTTTCGTTTAGACTGGTGGTTTATTGGAACTTGTAATATCTTTATAAACTAGTTCATTTAATTTTAAGCATGTCGAATAATTTTCAAATTTTCTTGCGTTTGGAAATAATAAATTATGATGTTTGAATTTCAATTATCTTTTTAATTATTTTATTTAAATAATTTCCAGCAGGGACATTACATTAACGAGCCTCCCTTTGCAAATCTGCTGAATATTGTGTTTATCGCGCCCCTTAATGGTGGCCTATCGCTGGATAGGTTGTTCCCTTGAGGGGTTACCTCCTCTTTTTTGTCGTTCCTATCTTTGTTGCTTATATGGTCTTGTCGATAATCATAACTCTTGTAACCGACTCTTGAATTACCCTCGTCTTCTCTCGTCACAAAGCGCTTTAGGTGGATGAAACGATTAGCTTTTCTATCTTATCCTACAGGGCCTTGCATTCATCTTTGGTGTGACAACTATTACGATGATACTTACATTATTTGGACATGTCAGCATTTGGTCGATTTAAAGACTTGCATGGAGGGGCTATAAGATCGACCTGCAAGGCTTCTTCTAGGATTCGTGAGCATGACACACTTAGGGACGCATACGTTGAGTATCTAGGCAGTTTAGGATCTCGAAGTCAAGGTTCGGCTTTCAACGACATCTTGTCGGCTCCTTTCCTCTCACCTTGTTGAAATTCTTTGCAGAATTTTCTTCTTAACTCTTTCATTTCCTCCACACGTATGTAATTCGCAGCTCGCAACCTTAGCTCATGCATGGTGGTTGGGGGTCTTAGGCACAGGTTGTCGACGAAAGGGTCTGGCTTGAGGGCCATTACCATGTATTGTAGGACGACATCCTTGGTTAAATTCTTGATTTTTAGCTCTATCTTACTGAACCTATCGATAAAAGCTTTCAACCTCTCGTCTTTTACATGTCTAACATTGAGAAGTAACAAGGACGTCACTAGGTGAGAGTGGTGAACCATTCCAGGGCTAACCCCTTAAGAATTGTGGGGAAGGCTTTGTACATAATGACATCTTCTGTTGAATAGAGGCCAACTTGGGTCACATAGATCTTCACGTGCTCATATGGATCTGTGTCCCCACCATACTGTTCTAAAGTGAAGGTTTTCCATTGCTTGGGAAGAGGGATTTTGGTGATGCCGTCGATGAAGGGATATCAGTGCTTGGTCTTGTGGGTGGTGGTGATGTGTGTGGTGGTTGTGGTACGAGGGGTGGGGTTGTATTCACTTTCTTCTTTTGTCATGTGAGTGTTGTTATACATAGGAGTCTTTGATTCAACATGAATATCCTTCTCCTTGTCTTTGTCATTAGTAGTCTCAACCACTATCTTCCTTCTGAGGCGAGATTTCTCCTGCCCTAGGACCTCCATTTCTTCTGCGCTACGTTTTTTGAACTCAGCAAACTCCTGCTACATCTCAGCCTATCTTTCCAAGATTGCAGGGATGGTCTGACATTTTTCATTCCTACTACTTGACTACGTGTGGAAACCATATTGAGAAATCTCTAGTTGTGCTTTGTAAGATATCACTAGACCCCACGGTGGGCTCCAATTGTTCATGCATGGACAATATGAGATTATTATGAGACCCAAACAGTATCTTACCATAGTCTTCAGATTTCTCGAATGAAAGCTCAACAGTCTTGTTTGTCTACTAAGTGTTCGTCATCTGCTTTCTTACGGAGGCCATGAAACGGGGTTGTATCTACAAATAGGGACTCTGATGATCAAGTCAGCAAAGCTCTCAAAAGTTACATCTCTGATTAGGATACTGATGAATTGCATGTCTTGAATTACTTGGGTCCACCTATATTTATGGAAATCTATTTGACTTTTGATCATTTTACTTACTTATGTGGCCCAAGCTTTGGGCATTTGATCAAGTCTAATTAGGTTTGATAAGGTCTAATTGGACTTACACTACAAGCCTAGATCCTTTTGGACATTCTATAATTAATTCTATTTTATGTAAAAAATGAGGCCTTTTATTTAAAATATTTTTCGAGCTTTTTTTTATGCAAAAATTATTTATTAAATTGTCATAATTAATTTAATTTAACATTTCTTTCTTAATAGATAATTGGACTAATCCGTTTAATCTGTCTTGAAACATTATTGATCTTAAATGATTTTTATTATCTTTAGCTTTGAGAAACTCCTTTCGGCTAAAACAACTGACACTAAAATTGCTAACATTATTCTATATGTTATATATGGATTTGGAAAAAAATTTATTCTTTTTATATAATTAAGAATGTCAATTGGTTTATCATTTTACAAACCTATAATTTTCCTTAGGATATTTAATTCTGAAATTAAATCAAATCCATCAATATCCAATAAATTATCATGTTTTAAAGATTTTTCAAGGTTTAAGCATTTTTCTTTCAAAATGAAATGTCTACACATCATAATACACAAGACATTGCTCTTTTTTGTTCATAGCTCCTTTTTTTTTTTTGCAAAGTATCAATTATTCTTTTCTTTTGAATTTTTGAATAGTCTGATTCAAATTTTCTAGTTGACATATTTATATACTTTTATATGAAATAAAAAAGGATAATATATAAAACACCTCTAAAGATAAATATATAAAACGAATGAATTAAAACAATAGAACTTGGTTCTGGTTGTCAAGAAAATAAACTCGATAGTAGACTTGTAGTATCTTGAAGTTTGAAGTCTCTTTTTCGTTCATAAGTCTCAAATTTTTTACAAACTTGCAAAGTTGTTTATTTTAAAATTAATCATTAATAAAAATAATTACAAAAAATATTTCTCTTCTAAACTCGATAGTAAGTCTGTTTTTTCCCTAAACTTGAATTATCTTTTTACATCAAACTCAACTGTGAATTATGCTCTAATTAATCTATTATCCACCAAAAGAATAAATCATAATCTAATTAATAGTTTTGTAAAAAAATTTAGTTTATCCTCAAGATATATGTAAAAGAAACACAGCTAGGCAAAAGAAACACATTTCTAATTCTTATACAAATCCAAAATGGAATAAAAATAGCAACACAAATAGAAAGAAAAAACATACTAACTAGAAATGAGGACGAAAAAATTGGTACACACAAGCAGCATGAGATTCAAGAGATTTAAGGGATGTGATCTACCAAAACCCTAGAAAAAGGACCATCAGAAGAAAATAAGGTAAGGAGAGGTAAGAGAAGTCAATTTCGGATCAATCTATATTGATTGACTACCTCCATTATGTTGTTGCTAGCAAATACAACTATTTTAGGTTTTAGATCTTCCACATTATTTCTGCAAGAGGTCTGGACCCATTTTTTTATGATCCTTCGATAAAAAGATTCATTCTCTTCATAAAAAAGAGGAGGTAGAACCAATAAAGAGTGCTTTTTCGATTCATCCCTGGAGTTCAATAACTCATT